>ERZ1106950.154-NODE-154-length-81702-cov-6.744204_pt1 | contig 81702 bp, 78 predicted proteins | sample MGYA00403675_ERZ1106950 | MGnify/ENA primary metagenome ERZ1106950 (study PRJEB35170, sample SAMEA104062410) | human gut metagenome | biome: human gut; feature: human-associated habitat; material: faeces | place: Denmark | collected 2012-06-13 ... | reverse complement strand
CAATCTATCAGGATGTCTGCTATCCGGTCACAAAGGATTTCAGGGAAAAACTCTACAAGGAGATTATCTCTGAATATGAGAAGGCAAAGGATAAGAGCAACGAAAAGGCGAGGGAGAGTGCCGAGAAACAGCATGGCAATCCCGATAAAGAGAAGGACAAAGAGGCAACACCCTTTCGATAATCAGTAATCAGAGTACAGGGGCGGCCATGGCTGCCCCATTTACAGAATGGAGGAAACAGAATGGGTATAGAAGCAGGAAAAACACTTACCAATGAGGAGGTCATAAGAGAACTTCTCGAATTATTAAAGAAAAATGCCATGAAAGAGCAGGCAAACAATGTATTTGAGATATGCAGCTATGTGGATGGACTGGAGAAAAAGATTGATTCCATGAAGGAAGAACTCACCAATATGCAGAACCAGATCAAAGAAATGCAGGAAGATACTCTTGTCAATAATGCTAAAAAGGCATTGTCAGAAGCACAGGAGCGACTTAATGTCAGATGTGAGCAGATAAAGTCACAGGTATCAGAAGTGAAAGCACAGGTCAAATCTACTGCTAAGAGTATAGTCGAAGAAGCAAAGGAAAAGGGAAGAGCTGCGTTATACAGGGTGTCTGAGTTCTTAGGAATTAAGAAAAGACTTCTTGATATCCGGGAGAATGTAAGAGGTGCAATCAAGACCACGGATAAGGATATAGCAAAAACAGCACTTCTTGCAAAAGGATTTCGTGAAGCCGGGCAGACAGCAGCCAATGCATTTCGTACTTTTGCTGATAAGCCGGAGGTGGATTATTCACAGAAAGAGCAGAAACATCCCATTACAAAGGCAGTACTTGCTCCGATGAAAGCAGTGAAAAAGATGCTTGTATCAATGGAACTTCATCTGGATGCATCTATTGATAAGCTGGATAATCTGGCTATGAATGTGCAGCTTGATAAGGAAAAGCATATGGAGAATGCGAAAGCGCAGAAACAGACAGAGCCGGAGAGGGCAGAAGCTGAGCGAGTAGAAGCAGAGGTTGTATATGCACCAATGGTCGCTGAGCCACAGGAGTATCAGTATAATGCAGATGCATTTGAGGCTAGAGGTGTGGATGAGGTGAAGCAGGAAGCGGCACATAAGGAAGTATCGAAGGTAAGAGAAGATAAAGCCAGATAGTTTTGAGGACGTGGGAGAGATTCTGCATCCTTTTTTAATGCGGAACAATTCGTATTCGTACCGTAGCCGAACACCGCTGTCAGCTGGTTTCGGAAGGACGGCGCAAACAGCGTCCACATGCCGAAAGGCATTCCGGCGTATTTCATCGTAAGTATCTCCCGGCCTCTGCCTCCAGCGCCTGCCACACGGGATAAGCCGCGCCGTTCTCATCAAAGAACTGCTTGATATCCCGATTCAGGGCGCTCATTTCGTCTATGGCGTTCATGGCGTGGTCGGAGGCACATAGTTTGCCCAGTGAGGTGGCGCACATGAGTTTAAAGAAGCGCAGACAGGTCTTGCGGTACTTTTCGCTCTCAAATTCTGCATCCGCCTTTGGCAAAATGTCGTGTCCCGCATTGCGTATGGCACGGTAGCCTTCAATATTGGCATCGATCACCCGTCCAAGGTACACCGTATTTCTCCTAAGCTTTTTCAAGTCGCCGTCCGTCTTATAGCAGGCGAAGGCCGCAGGCATCACAAAGGCCGCATGGCAGAGCAGATAGTCCTCCATATTCGGCTCATAGACGACCTTGTATTTGGTACCGCCGAAAATCTCTCCGATCAGTTCCGCATTGGAGACCGCCCCACGCAACTGCCCAATGGTGATTTTTTTCAGGTCGATAGAAACGTCCCGGTCAGGTTCCCGATGCCCGGCAGAGAGCGCAAAGGCAAACAAGACATTTTTCTCCGGCAGTGCCGCCGCCAGCGCTCTTGCCTGCACATTGTTACCCACAAAAACAATATTTTTCGTCTGATTTGCGCGCAACGTATCCAGAGCTGAATCCAGCTGTGTATAGCGCAGGACTACAAAAATCACGTCATATATTTCCTCCGGTTTCAGTTCGGTCACCACCGGAATGCGGCTGACCGAGGTGCGGAGCAAGAATTTGTCCTTGATTTGCAGCCCGTTCCTCCTAATCTCCTCCGCCCATTTTCCTCGGGCAAGCAGGGTCACATCCTTTCCGGCGTGAAACAGATTCCTTGCCAGATTGCACCCTAAAACACCTGCACCATATACCAGAATTTTCATTGATTGCCTCCAAATCTGATCTTTACAATCTGCATCTTCATCATTCCATCACCGACCCTGGCGAGAAAACGGAAAAAGCCGCTGACGGATGGGTCTTTCAAATCGGTGTAGCCCAGCATATAGCCGCGGCTTGTGATCTGCAAGCGGCTGTCCCACATGGAAAGCTCGCTTTTCGCGTCCGAAACAGCAAAATATGCGCCCACGTCCTTGATTTTCGCGCTCTTGAGCCATGTTTTGGCGATCATTTTCACCGCCGTCCGGTTGGCCGCATCAAACACCAGCACACCGCCGGGGAAAGCGTCTGCCATTCGCTGCACCAGTGCCTTGACCTGCTCCATCAGAAAATAATAGAACACCCCGGAGGCAAAGAACACCGCGCCGCCGGAGGCATCAATTTGAGAAAACCATGCCGTGTCGTTCAGGTCGCAGGGGATATTTTTCTCCCGCTCCCCGGCAGGCAGCAGTTCATTCCGTACAGCAATCACGTCGGGATAATCCAGATTATAAATTTTACAGTTGCCGTTGTCGCAACTTCTGCCGGTGCTGTCCAGCCCGCAGCCCAGATTGACCACCGCCGCGTTGGGGTGCGTCTTCAGATAATCGCGCATCTCCCATGCCAAGTCGTTCTGCCGCATGGCTACCTCCAACGAACCGAAACGCTGCATCAGGCCGCGGGAGTTTTTCTCCGCCTCTGAAAAATCATAGTCGATCTCGTCAATCAGGCGAACCGCTGTTTCGTCCCGGTAGAGATTCGGATACAGCTCTGAGCAGACCTTCCGCGCATACAGCGGGATGATCAGCGTTTCCTGTACGGTGTTTTTCTCGATTTTGTATTTCATGGGTATCTCCTTTCAGCGAACAAATATCATCATAATTGCCGCCAGTGCTGCCGAAATGACCGCCATACCAATTGTGCCGAACAGCCACTTTTTACCCTTATCCTTGGCTGTAATGTAGGGTTTCAGGTCTTCCGTTCCCGGAATTTCCCATGCGTTCGTATGTCCTACCCAATAGCCGTCAACCAAAAATCGGTCTATGAGATTCATAACGGACAGTATGACCAGCAGCTGCCAAAAGCCCTGAACGAAGCCCTTTGCGCCGTTCACCGCATAGACGCAGACCAGCACATAGGCAATGTAGCCGGGAACGCAGATGGCTTTGAACAGCAGGGCGTTTCGCTTGATTTTTTCGTGTGTTGTAAGTCCCAGCGTTATACACCTGTTCTGAACTTCCGGGCTGTAAAGATGCACCATGCCCACCGCGCCCTTGCGGATACCGATGGCGCAAACCAAAATGAGCAGAACGCCCAGCCCGATGCCTTCCAAAATCACCTGTAAAAGCATTACCGATTCCTCCTGCTTTGCATTGCGTTTTTATTTGTTTCTTCTGAAGCCCGCCTCATCCCGATATTCGGGATGTTCTTTTACATACGGATCCTGGTCGCCGCAGATGGTGTAGTCGCACCGGCAGCCGTCCACGCAGGTGTTCGTCCGTATAAGCCTTGCATGGAGCAGCTCCATAGACGCAAAGTCCACATTACACAGGGCGGGCATGATATCCGCAAGACCGTGCTTGATAGCAAACTCCGCTGCCGGGCACGCCGTAAATTCATAATAAATAGGCTTGTCGGTTTCATAAGGCGCAACCGACATCTCGTAATCGTGCCATTTGTCGCAGCCGCTTTTCGCACGAACAAACGCCTTGTACATCAGCTTCCTCCAGAACAGCTTATTGCAGTCCACAAATTTCAGCTTGCGGAAAGTCGGAAGAATCAGATTTTCCTCCATCTCTTCGATTTCACGGAACGATGTGACGGCTTTGCAGACCACATAATAGCTCATGATGGCGATGCAGTCGTAGGTGCCGCCTACGCCATTGTGGAAGTTCTTTTTGCCGCCCAAATCGGTGCGCCAGTCGGAGAGAAAGTCAATGTACTGCCGTTGTACCTTTCCCCATGTCGCCTCCCGCTCTGCTTCCGGATAGTGCAGGGCGATCTTCGCCAGGATTTCTTTCTTGCAAGGCTTTGAATACAGCACATGGCTTTTGCGGTCGAATAGAAGCTCGTTGTCCTTCATCTGATTGCCTCCCTCCTTGTTCTTTCTTGCGTGCATGAGACCATCTCAGATTTAACCCGCTTTCCGGCAGACAAACCATGCCATGCTTTTCAGGTTTCCCATGTCCACATCCGTATACATTCCATCCAGCCGTGCTTTCAGACCGGAAACCGTCTCATAGGGCGTCGTGGAAAAACCTGCCTTTTCCAGATAGGCGTCGTTTTCCGCCTTGTTCATTGCCCACACCAAGCGGCACACCGCTTTCCCGCTCAGAGTAGAGCAGGTGATCATGCCGTCATAAAAACTGTTTCCGCCCGTCATTCGGTACGCACCGCGAATGGCTTCTTTTCGTTCCATGGTTCTTCCTCCGTGTTTCAATCATCACACGACCGTTTCCAATCTCATTTTTTCAAAATGTCCACGATTTTCGCAAAGTCCTCCTTTGCCTCCTTGAAGATCGGCAGCATACAGTAGCAATGCACCATCTTCGGGCGGGCGGACACCGTATATGGGACATTTGCCCGTTTGCAGGCTTCCTCAAAGTCCGGCAAAGCACCGTAGAGCACCTCGTCGGCAGAATAGAAGAAGTGGATATCGCCTACGCCGGTAAAATCTCCCCGGGAGCCGGAGAGCATATAGTCCGGCACATTCTCGCAACCATGCCGCATGAATTTTTCCACCGTCACCATAAAGGCATAGTCGATGGAAACATCTCTTTCGTTCAATCCCTTCATCCGCGATTTTTCGCCATCGTTCCACGGCACTTCGCCGGGAGATACGGCGACGATATGCCGTGGCTGCGGCAGCGGCTCAGGCTGCGCGCTGTTGTGCGCCGCGATCCCCAGAGCCAGCGCACCGCCAGAGGAAAAACCACAGGTGCTGACATTTCCGCCGCCGTACAGTGTAATCATTTTTCGATAACATTCGTACACCATCGCGTATGTTTCAGTAATGCAGTGTTCCATGCAGAGCGGGTAAAACGGAAACCACACATCACAGCCGGTCTCGCGGCAGAGCTTGCGCATCACAGGCAGGTCACCCTTATCGGGGCCGATCACCATGCCGCCGCCAAAGAAATAGAGAATCGCGCGCTCGGACGGCTTCGGATGCTCTCGCACGATCAGGCAGGGAAAGCCGTTTACCGCGATCGTTTCATAATATGAATTGCGGTCGGTGGGCGTAAAAACGCCACGATGCCGGTTCTGCTTTTCAATTTCCTTTCGCAGTGCATCCTCCGGCAAGGCGAACGCCTTTTTCGCGCCGGAGAGCTTGTATGCGCTGCGTAAGATAGATGCAAAGATACTCATGATTTAGCCCCCTCATTTCCACGCCGTAATGCAGAGCCAGCTTTTCTTTTTGTGTATCTGCACATTGTGAAAGCCCGCCTGCTCCAGATACGTCTTCAGCTCGGCGTCCTTGTAGATGGTCATGCCGCCGATGATCTCCGTCCACTTCTTGTCCTTGTCCGTATCGCCGTTGCTTTCGTTGCAGATGAGTAATGTCCCGCCGGGCTTCAGCACCCGGTAAACCTCCCGGAAGCACTGCGGCAGATCGGGCCAGAAATAGACGGTTTCAAAGGCCGTTACCGCATCGAACCAGTCGCCTGCAAAGATCATATCCGCCACGCTGCCTTGCAGAACGGTGCAGCGGCCCTCCGCTATGGCGGCCTCGTTGACCTTTTTGGATTTCTCCACACTGACGGGGGAATAGTCAATGCCCTTGACAATACCCTCCGGGCATTTTTTCAGAAGTCTCTTGATGTTCGCCCCTCCGCCGCAGCCGCAGTCCAGCACCTTGGCGTCCGGAGTAAGCTCCAAAAAGCGAAGTCCCCACCGTGCCACAGGACTGTGCCCCAGGTTCATCATGGCGACCATGATTTTCCCGCCAAGCCCCACAGGCTTTCTGGTGTTCTCAAAAAATGACATCTTATCACACCTCCGATTTCACACATTCCGCATAGGTCAGCGGGAAGGATGCTTTCAGCACAACGCTTTTCCGCACCGCCCAGCCGTTTTGCCGTAGGAAGCGCAGGTATTTCTCGCTCGTCCACTTGCTGCGGAGAGGGAAGCCTGCCAGCTTCATGAAAAATGCCCTGACCTTGCCGGAAAAAGAGTTTCCCGCATGGGTAAAGGTGGGTGCGATGAGCACACCGTCGTCCTTCAGCACCCGGCGGATCTCGGCAAGGGCCTTCTCCGGCTGCGGCACGATATGCAGTGCGTTGGACACGATCACCACATTAAAGGACTGGTTCGCATAGGGCAGGCGGAACATATCCTGCACGGAGAAGTGCAGCTTGGCAGAGCGGGTATCTCGCTTTGCCTCGGCGATCATCTCCGCAGAGGCGTCTGTCGCCTCGATGTGCGCCGCCGCGTTTACGATGTGTTTTGCGATCAATCCCGTGCCGGTCGCCAGCTCCAACACCGTCTTGGCTTTTACAACCGGCCGGATCAGTTCATACATCTCGTCATACGCCGCCCGATCCTTTCGCATAAAGCGGTCGTAACGTCCGGCATTTTTGTCCCAGAAATTCTTGTGTCCCTGCATCGCTATCATTCCTTTCAATGTTAGATTAACCTAACCGACGCGTGCACCCAGGAGGTTAGATGGTGCTAACCGTTGTGCCTTGGAAAAGCCGCATCTCTGCGGCCTTCCGCTTATTTAAATAACTCCCTGCAAGCGCCGTACACTAGCGTTTCCAGCACCTGCGGGTACAGTCCTCCTATTTGCTCCTTGTGTGAGACGGTCAGAATCAGTCCGCGTACTGTCGCGGCGGCAAGTGAAATCCCCCGTTTAGGAACAAGGTCATATTTTTCCAGAAGCAGACGAATGTGCGTCTCGTCATCGTGGCAATGTTCCTTTTTGACGCCCTCCGGCAATCTCTGTAAAAGCAACTTGGCGTCATGTTCAATGAAAACCATGTCGCCGGTATCGGACAGCCGCCGGCAGACGGCCAGAACCGCCTCTGCCGCGCGCTCCGATGTTGGCAGGCCGCCATTTCTGTGCAACGCCTGGTCAGCCACCCCGTAAAGCTCGGAGTGGATACTTTCCAGAACCGCGAAGAAGGCCATCTCCTTGGATTCGAAGAATTTATAAAATGAGCCTTTTGCGATACCGACAGCCTTTGTCAGTTGATCCACTGAGGTTTTCTTCATCCCCAACGTGACAGCACAATGTCTCGTTTCCTTCAGCAACGCCTTGCGGAGCTGTTCAGTCTCGTAATCGGTAAAAGCCAAGGCCGCACCCTCCCTGAAATATGACCATTTCGGTCCGTTTGGTCATATTATACCGCGCTTTTTTCTGGTTTGCAAGGGGTGTAGAGAAAAATCGTTAATCAAAAGGAGTGCAGTGTTGCAGAAAGAGACGACGGCATTCCGGTAATTGTTGTCGCCGCTGTAAAAGAAACTATATCGTAAAAGGGCATCAGAACGAAGCATCCAAACGCTGCGTTCTGATCCCCATTTTGTTTCATATTGCACAGATGGGGTGATTACAAGGAGAAGAACAGAAATTCACACAACATGAATGACGTATTCACATGTAATGGTGAACAGGTTGCAGGCTTTAAGGATATTCATACAGATAAAATAGAAGAGGTTATGCTGATCAAGAACCAGGCAGACCTTGATGCATTCAAGAAAATGTATGGAATAGATGATGAGATAGAGAAGGAATATTAAACAATGTATTTGATTAAAACGATAAAAGGTGACATAACAAAGGTAACAGATGTGCAGGCAATTGTGAATGCAGCAAACAATTCCCTTCTTGGCGGAGGTGGTGTAGATGGTGCGATTCAAAGAGCAGCAGGACCGGAGCTTTTGGCGGAGTGCAGGACACTTCACGGATATCTCTTTGCCACAATGTCAAGTGATGAATTAAGAAAATAAACATACAGGCATCTTTTCCACAAAGAAAAATAAATCACTGTCGATTCCAGTGTAGATAAATTTTATTTTGCCTTCTTCATAAGGAACTTTTATGTGTTCAAATTGACTTTTATGTCCCCATATTGTAAACTATGATTAGTTAACGCTAACCATATAAAAGCGTTATCTGGAGGTGTATCAGCTACGACAGAACTTCAATATTTAAAGCAAGATAAGAAAATTCCGGGCAAGGAACCTTTTATTACTTATGTAGATTATCAGGCGGGCGATGCCCCCGCTGATATGTGGGTATATGATATTTTTCCGGGCGTACAGTTAATGGTGGTTGATTTTGCTATCGAAAGCTGTTTTCGTGGAAGTGGAAAAGAAAATGTTATTGAAATCAATCATTGCGAAAAGGGTAGATATGAGTGTGCTTTCGATAATAAGAGCTATATCTATTTAGGAGAGGGAGATATTGCGATTAACAGTCAACTGCATCCGCCGGTTGCTTCTTCTTTTCCTTTAAAATATTATTACGGCTCTACCATTTTGCTTTTTCCGGAAATCATGAAAAGGGGACACGAATTACAGGCTTTTCAAATCAGTGCAGAGAAAATAGTTGAAAAGTATTCTCTCAATACAGAATGCCATGTGTATCGCCGTAATGCGGAAATAGAGCATGTATATCAGGAGTTATATGCACATTTGTCACTTCCCCACCCATCGTTACCATTTTTGCGGTTAAAGGTATTGGAGCTGCTTTATCATTTTCAGTCAAAACAATCAGTTTTTGAAGAATACCGGGAGTATCTTTCGGGAGCAACTGTGGAGCGTATTAAGCATGTGAAAGAGCATTTGCTGCAGGATATGACGCAGAGAACAAATTTGAAGGAGTTAGCTTTGGAACATGATTTAAGCCTGACGCAGTTAAAGGATGGGTTCCGGCAGGTGTATGGAGAATCTCCTTATGCGTATTTGCGGAATTACAAGATGCATCAGGCTGCGCAGTTACTGCGTCAGACCGATCATAAAATCAGTGAGGTTGCATTGATGATGGGATATGAGAATCCAAGCAAGTTTTCAGAAGCCTTTTACGCCGTGATGGGATGCAAACCCAATGCCTATCGTAAGTCACAAAAATCAAGTGCTGTGGTATAACCAAAGTAAAATCAACAGGAACGAAAGATTCGGTGATGCTGTCTTTTGATAGCGTCACTTTTTTGGCTTTTTGGAGCATTTTTGCGTTTTGTCGGCTTTTTAGAGTAGAAGCAAAGATCGATAAATGCTACAATATATAAGAGTTAGCATAAACTAACCAAAAATAATGAAAAGGTAGGTATCTATATGAAAACAAAACTTACGACAAAAGATTTAATTGCCGCAGGTGCTTTCGGCGCCATTTATCTGGTGGTTCTGACCGTCCTGTCATCGATGGTTCTGCCCATTGTTCCGGTTCTCTTTTTAGCAACTCCCCTGATTGCCGGTATCGTTCTGGGTACAGTATACATGCTGTATGCGGCAAAGGTTCCCAAGAAAGGTGCAATCCTGATATTGGCTGTGTTGGTGGGACTAATCACTTCTATGTCAACATTTTATCCGCTGCTGTTTTCCGTTATCTGGGGAATCCTTGCGGAAGTAATCGCATCCAGAAAAGAGAGAAGATCTGCTGGTATGCTGGCTGCAAGCTATGTCGTATTCAATATGACTTCAATGGGACCGTTTTTTGCAATTATTGTAGCAAAGGAAGCGTTTCTGGAGAATTGTGCAACCTATTATGGCGCGGATTATGCCGTAGCATTGGATGCCCTGACACCTGATTGGATTGTTGCGGTTCTGATCGCCTTTGCACTGATCGGCGGTCTGCTGGGAGGTCTCCTTGGAAAGCGCATTCTGAAAAAGCATTTTGAGAAAGCGGGAATCACTGCGTGATGGAGCGGAATAATCCGACTGGCATATTAGATCCGAGGAGCAAGCTGGCGGTGTTTGTCACAGCTTGCTTCTCCGTCTTTTCAGGCTTGTCGTACATACAGGAAATATCGTTGCTTGCGTTATGTGTGTTTACCACGCTTCTTTGCAGGAAATGGAAACGGGCATTTTATACAGGCGTTCTTTTTCTTGCCATGCTGCTTTCAGATTTGTATATGGTGCCGCATCTAACCGGGGTATCAAGGAACATTATGACAGCTATCTGCCATGTTTTGCGTTTTATCCTCCCTCTGTTTGCGTCCTTTTATCTTATTACAAAGACAACGAAAATTGGAGAATATATATCCGCACTTACCAAAATGCACATGCCGTCCGAGGTTGTAATACCACTGGCGGTAATGTTCCGTTTTGTTCCCACGATTCAGGAGGAATGGCAAATGGTAAATCAGGCACTCCGCCTGAGGGGGCTGGCATGGAACTGGCGCAATGTTTTGACTCGACCTGTCCATATGTTGGAGTATATGATGGTTCCTTTTTTGATGCAATGCTCCGTTGTTGCGGATGAAATGTCCGCCGCTGTGATGGCAAGAGGATTTGACCGAGATACACGCCGCAGCAGCTACATAGAAGTAAAACTGTCCATTCTGGATTGGTGCATCATTACCGTATCGGCCGGAATATTGGCATGGAACCTGATTGTTTGAAAGGGGGGAGGACTATGATTACCTTCGATGATGTCAGCTTTGCCTATCAGGGCGGTATTCCGGACGGATCAGAACCACCGGCTCTCCGGCATATTCATTTTCATGCGGAACGCGGCGAATGTATCGTATTATGCGGAAAAAGCGGATGCGGGAAAACGACGATGCTGCGCATGGTCAATGGCCTTGTTCCTCATTTTTATCAGGGACGCCTGGAGGGAGACATTACTGTTGGAAACGTCCATGTAAAGGAAGCATCCCTTCCCCAGGTTGCCGCCGTGGCGGGCAGCGTGTTTCAGAATCCGAGGACACAGTTTTTTCATCTGGATACGACCGGAGAGATGGCGTTCAATATGGAAAATTTGAACATCCCGCATGAAAAAATGGTGGAACGCTTAAAGGAAACTGCCTGGAAGCTGGATATACAGACTTTGATGGACAGAGATATTTTTCAATTATCCGGTGGGGAAAAGCAGCAAATTGCATGTGGTTCCGTGTATGCCTCCATGCCTGAGGTCATCGTCATGGATGAACCGTCCTCGAATCTGGACATGGAAAGCATCCGAAAGCTGCAAGACCTGATCCGAACCATGAAGGACGAGGGAAAGACGATTCTGATCTCCGAACACCGTTTATGGTATCTGGAAGATATTGCAGACAGGTACGTTCTGTTGAAAGATGGACAAATAGAAAATGAATTTACATCGGATGAAATTCTGGCGCTGTCGCTTCAAGAACTTGAACAGTCAGGCTTAAGAGCAGTACGCCGCAAACAGCTTTGGGATATGGGGACACGCACGATTAGGCAGGAAAAGGACATGGAAAAGGCGGCTTTTCTTGAAATAGAAGAGCTTCGGTTTTCGCGTCAAATGAGGCAAGTATTGGATATAAACAGACTGGCGATTCCCAAAGGTGCAATTGTAGCGGTCATTGGAGAAAATGGTGCGGGAAAATCAACATTTGCGCTTTGCCTTTGCGGTTTGCTGAAACATCATGGAACTGTGCGGATCAATGGAGAGCGAATATCAAACAAAAAGCTGCCGGAGCAGGCTTACCTGGTCATGCAGGAACCTGGCCATCAATTGTTCAGTGATTCGGTGCTGGGTGAACTGATGCTGAATAAAGGAACTGTTACAGAGACTGAAGCGGTAGCCGTTTTGGAGAAAATGGGGCTGGCAGGATTGGAAAACCGCCATCCGGGTTCTTTGTCAGGCGGTCAGCAGCAGAGGCTCTCTCTTAGTGTGGCGTTATGTACAAATCGAGAAATTATGCTGTATGATGAACCCACAAGCGGTCAAGATGGAGATAATCTGATGAGAACTGCGGAAATGATCCGGGAAGCAAACGAAAATGCTTTTTGCAGTATGATGGTTACCCATGATCCGGAACTGATCCTGCGCTGCGCCACACATATTCTTCATATCCATTCTGGTGAGATAAAAAAATTTATTAAATTAGACGAAAGGGGGATACTCTATATGAAAAAGGTGTTTGGAGAAAACTCACAAACAGAAAAACCGCTAAAAACAGGAATCCCACGGTTGCTTGAGTTCTCCGGAAAATACAAAGGGCTTTTCAGCATGTCTCAGATTTTGGCAGGATTCAGTTCTCTGTTATTACTGGCACCTTTTCTGTGTATTTATTTTGCCACAAGAGAATTGCTCATCGGCATGTCGGGCGGAGGATATGACACTGTGCATATGATGCAATGGGGGATATGGGCACTTGTGTTTGAGTTGGCGGGGTTAGCAGTCAATTTCATTGCACTTCTCTGCTCTCATGTGGGGGCGTTTCATACGGAAAAGAATTTGAAAATGGCAGCGCTTCGCCATCTTTCTGAAATGCCGTTGGGCTATTTTGAAGAAAATCCCGGTGGAAAACTGCGGAAGATTATTGATGAAAACAGCGCCCAGGTAGAAAGCTATCTGGCGCATCAGATGCCCGATCTTGTGGGCGCACAAGTAGCGATGGTTGTCGGGCTTATTTTAATGCTTGCGATTGACTGGCGGATCGGTTTACCGTTGCTCCTGCTTCTGATTGCCAGCTTTACCTGCCAGATGACCATAATGGGTGAAAAAACCATGCGCTTTATGAAACGGTATCAGGACGCACAGGAAGAAATGAACCATGAGGCGGTAGAATTTGTACGAGGAATATCGGTTATCAAGGTTTTTGGACAATCCGCCTGGTCCATAAGAAAATTCCGGGACGCAATTACTGCATACCGTGACGACGCCCTTGCTTTTACAATGGCGTGTAAATCAGGATATGTCGGGTTTAATACAATAGTGAACGCCTCCTTTTTGGTACTTGTCCCGGCAGCGCTGATAGGAATGACGTTTTCAGGTGATACCGTTGCTTTTGCAGGAAAATTCCTGTTTTATCTGGTGTTCGCTCCGGCCTGCGCTTCCATGCTCAATAAAATTATGTATATGAGCAATTATAAAATGCAGGCGGTAGAATCTATGCGAAGAATCGATACCATTCTTTTGGCGAAACCACAAAAGCAGCCGATGCAGCCTATAAAACCGCAGAACGGGGATATTTGTTTTGAACATGTGACATTTACTTATCCCACGGGAGAAACGCCTGCGATTTCCGATATTAACTTTATTGCCCCGACAGGTACTACGACTGCGTTGGTAGGACACTCCGGCTCCGGAAAGACGACCATTGCCAGCTTGATCCCTCGTTTTTACGATACGCAGGAGGGAACCATCTTGATTGGAGGAACGCCGCTGGAGCAGATTGAGAGGGAATCTCTGATGAAGCAGGTTGCTTTCGTATTCCAGAATCCTAAATTACGGAAGGCAACGCTTGAGGATAATATCCGTGGCGGCTGCCACGATGCAGACCGGAATGCGATCCTTCGTGCGGCACATCTGGCACAGTGTGATGATATTTTGAAGAAGCTGCCGGATGGCCTTGACAGTGTGGTCGGGAAAAAAGGCGTGTACCTGTCCGGCGGCGAGGTACAACGGATTGCAATTGCCAGAGCGATACTAAAAAATGCGCCTATTCTTGTGTTGGATGAGGCCACAGCATTTGCCGATCCGGAAAACGAGGCGCAGCTCCAGAAGGCTCTTGCGGAACTGCAAAAAGGGAAAACGGTTATTATGGTTGCGCATCGTTTGAGTACGGTACAAAATGCGGATCAGATTTTAGTAATGAAAGAAGGAAGCATTGTAGAGAGAGGAACACATGAAAAATTACTGGAACTGCAGGGGGAATATGCCCGTATGTGGGAGGACTACAATCAGTCTATTTCCTGGAAGCTTACAAAGGAGGTGCGGTCATGCTAAAAGAAATGCTTGCGCTCAGTGATAAGGGCGCACGGGATTTGAAAAAAGGTATCGCTGCGACAGCGGCGGCGCATCTCTGTGTCATGCTGCCTGTTTCCTTGCTGATGACTATGACAATGGCGTTGATTGATAAAACGGTCGGTCGTGGCAGCGCAGAATCAAATATTCCGTTTATCCTTTTATTATGTGCTTTTTTGACTGCGCTTATCTTTGTCACTCAGTGGGTTCAATACAACTTGACCTATAAGGTGGCATATGAGGAAAGCGCTGAGCGCCGGATGTCCCTTGCTGAAAAAATGCGCCGTCTGCCGTTGTCTTTCTTTGGTCAAAGAGATCTATCCGATTTGACAACAACGATGATGGGGGATTGCTCAAAATTGGAACGCATGTTTTCAAATGCGGTACCCGGCTTTTTGGGAACTGTCATCATGTTTATCATTATTTCCTGCGGATTGCTGGTGATTGACTGGCGTATGGGATTGTGTATTATCCTTCCGGTTCCAATTTCTGCACTTGTAGTGCTTGCCGCACAAAAAAAACAAATAAAGGCAGAAGAACGGAATCTGGATGCGCATCGAGCCGCATATGACAGTGTGCAGGAGTATTTAGATGTGATGAAAGAACTGCGCTCGGACGGACTTGAAAAAGCATATCTTGAGGATGTGGACAAAAAGTTAGAGCATGTTGTGTCTTGTGCGTTCCAAAATGAGCTGGCCCCCGGAATCGCCGTGACATTAGCACAATTTTTCTTACGGTTTGGGATTGTGGCGGTATTGCTTGCAGGTGGTCTGATGGTTGCGGATGGAAGCCTTTCGGTTACCATGTTTATTTTATATCTTGTTATGGCCGGGCGTGTATATGAGCCATTTGGTTCATCGTTCATGCTGATGGCGGAAATGATCTCATCTCTTGTCAGTATTAAACGGACAAAACAAATGGAGGCTATCAAGGAGCAAGGCGGGCAGCCTGTCTGCAATAATCAGGGATATGATATTGAATTTCAGGATGTTGTGTTTACCTATCATGCAGATTTGGAGGATACGGCTGTTTCTGGCAGACATGGCGAGCGTGTCCTGAATGGTGTTTCCTTTGTGGCAAAGCAGGGTGAGATTACTGCGCTGGTAGGCCCGTCAGGCGGCGGAAAATCTACCGTTTCCCGGCTGGCGGCAAGATTTTGGGATGCTGATTCCGGCAGGGTTTTATTAGGCGGTGTGGACGTTACTACAGTAGAGCCTGAAACGCTGTTCAAAAATTATTCGATTGTGTTCCAGGAAGTTACTTTGTTTGATCAATCCGTCATGGAAAATATTCGGCTGGGGCGGCAGAATGCCACCGATGAGGAAGTGCTGGCGGCGGCCAGTGCCGCACAATGCGAGGAGTTCGTATCACGGCTACCAGAAGGCTATCAAAGCAATATCGGAGAAAATGGGTGCATTCTTTCCGGCGGTGAGAGACAGCGTATTTCGATTGCCAGGGCAATCTTAAAGGATGCTCCTGTTGTAATATTGGACGAGGCCACCGCTTCTATGGATGCGGAAAATGAAACTCTTGTCCAGCAGGCGTTGTCAGAACTGCTGCAAGGAAAAACTGTGTTGGTGATTGCACACCGCATGAGGACGATTGCAAATGCGGATAAAGTTGTTGTTTTGGATCACGGACAGGTCGTGGAAATGGGAACACCAACAGAATTATTAGAAGAAAACGGGTTGTTCCAGCGATTGGTTGCAGCACAAGGCGGACACTTATAAAAATGCACATATTTGCATGTGCGTTAAATACTCAGACAATTACTCTCAATTTGAACATCACATATTTAGCCAAAACAAAAGGCCCTCCCCTGCATGGGGAGGGCTTCACTGTGTGCGCCTTGCGGCGCACGTTTCTAACGGGTTAAAGTCCCGAATCCACCCGGTAGTGGGAAGGATATAACCGAAAGCAAGTAGGGTGTCCATCGTGAGATGGAATCTGAAGGAAACTGGATGTGAGGAACATACTAACTCATGGGCAAATCTCTGGTCTGACGGACAGAAATCTTATATGAGGTTATGCATGAGGGTAAGGTTGCACATCAAATCGAAGCCCAATAACTACACGGAATCATGCATGATAAATGAGGCAGATGGATGGAGAGGAAGAAACGTGTGGTACCTAGGGAGGTCTGTGTGGTACGCCTTGAAAGAGGTAACCATTGCATAAAGCAATACTGAACGCACAGAAGTCAGCAGAGGTCATAGTGTGCGACTTGCAAGTCGCTGTTTGAATTGTGATTTATTCACTACTACTTCCATTTTGTAGTATTTCTACCGCACAGTGCCTAATAGGTGACGAACGGTACGGAGCAGCGGGACAACGTGGGAGCGACTGAAACCACATTGGGCGCCATTCCTGCCAGAAAAGATATGCAAGGTTAACACAAGTGAACTGCTGTAAGGGTCGTCAGTCTGATGAAAGGTGAAAAGTGGTTGATACACCTTGACCAAAATGGTACGGAATCAGGGACGCAGTAATTACTATGAGACTGAGCCGAAATGGACAGAGAACTCCCGGTCTATAGGCAGAACCTAAACATATCACGATTATTTAAACAGCGAAACAAGGTAAACCTTATGCGCTCCCATTTAAAATGAGTAGGCAAATCGTAAGAAATGTACAATGCACAGAAGGCAGAGGATGTTGGAGAAAGCGAATGTTTCTATGTAATGCAGGAGATAAGGGTTCAAACTTTGCCCTATGGGCAGAATATCACCACTCTACGTGTGCAAAAAGAGCGTTCAGTGTTATAGACCATCGTATCTGGGAACTTCATATAGAGGACTATCTGCAAATGGTATCTGCGGAACAGAAAGAGTATGCAGAAGTGTTCGACTACTCTAAGATTACTGAAAGAGCGGTGTCATCACAGACTATTGGACGAACAATCTTGTTCTTTCGTTCCATCATTTTTGTGGTCTGCAATCCACTCGCCCACTGCCTTTGAATCACTTAACTCTGGCAAAAGGTTTGTTAATATCTCATACATGGCAATACCTCTACACTAAACTTGATGAATTTATGGAACATCACAATGACGATGTGGAAGATCAGGATGAGCAAATCATGGGCATTTTAGAATACCTTACAGAGTGGTTGATCAATCATATCCTGTATGTTGACGCTCAAATTCCACAAGGCTGATAACAGCAGCAGCTAAGAAGTACTGACAGCCGTTCCTGAGATTCACAAGAGCTGATAGATAGGAATGGTTTTCCTGTTTATAGGATTGCAAGGCTCATGGAAAACCTAGGACGGCCGAGATTAAAATGTGGGAGTTAGCTATTTATAACCATTCTCCTGCGTGAACACCGGTGGATCATAGTCCATCGGTTTGGCTGAAAGTTTCAACTTGAAATCACAATAATCACCATCATCAAAGCAGGTATGCTCTCTGTACAGTGGGGCACCCAGAATACCGAACATGACATAATCCAGATTACAGAGGTAAGGCATGTATTCTTCATATCCGTATTTTTTTGCAAAATCCGCTAGCGGACAAACGAGGTTGTGATAACTGAAATCATACCCCTTTTCTGGTGGAATCTGTGTCTGTGTCTCGAAACTTCCGGGATTCTGCGCAGCGTTTAATGCATTCTTCCTATCCTTTTTTAGGAACATTTTTGTAAGAAATCGGGGATTAGTAAAGATTTTACCCATGATGCTCCGTAAAAAAGATGGAATCTTTGTAAACTGACGCTCATAAATCAGAATCATCAGGTGACTGCTCTGCGCTGTCGTAACACCATATTTTTTTAATACTTCACCCATGCTCACAAACATGTAAGCTCCGATAAGGTTCTTTGTTCCGCTGGCAGCATCTCCGCCAATGTAAGGGAATCTTTCTAACATCTCCGCCTGATAGTTTGTCCAAATTTCTTGAATGAGGGTATCATAAGACTGCCCAGTAAGCGACTCTAGTTCATAGCTGATATAATTCATGTAAGAATTTAAAGTTTTATGCCATTTTTTTAGATTTTTTTGGTAATATCCGTGCATACATTTTCTTCTCTTATATTATCGCAATTGGCCTGTTTCCTTTATAAAAATTCACCTTTAACTTGAATATTTATTCTACAGAGACTAAAGTCATATAGCGTAAAGACCCATTCGTTAAGATAAAAATGAAAACAGAATCCTCACATGGGATATATTAAACAACAGTGCACTAAAAAGCAATAGACAGAAAGAAATTTTATGGCAGGTCGGATGAAATTCCTGCATCTGACAAAAAGGAAAATGAATAGGATATGAGTAGCTTGCCACGAGGGGGCTTAAAAGTGTAAGGAGATTATTGTAAATGATAAAATAAATATGTACATTTAGTGGAAAATAAAAATGTACAATCAAGGTCAGCATGCTAATGAAACAGAAAATGGTCATTTTGATAGACCATATTAACTATAAATAATCAGAATTTGAATAGTGAACTTTTTACACTGAAATATGTACGATTCTAATAATGACATGAACTTATGGGAACGTATTGCGGATACTTTGTGAACTTTATCCTGATACAATGATTATGCTGATGAAAGAAGGCATAGATAACATATCATGGGTCATGCTTCTATGAAAATGACGATGGAATTGTATAATCATGTTACAAATGAACGCTTGACAAACGAAATTCAGAAGCTAAATAATAGACGTATTTCGTAATGTAATAAGCTTACACCAATTTGATTCTGAAACGGTCAAAAAGAGCTTTATTACACCAATTTTACACCAAACACATACCAAGATATAAGAAGATATAAGAAAATACAAAGAGTTCTGAAATCAAACAGAAGTATTTCATAGTGATAATTATATCCAAAAATCCAGTAAAAACATATAATTTTTATATTTTCAACAAAATTTCACAAAAAAATATAAATACCACTTGTATTTTTGAATAATATGCACTATAATATAAAACATATTAATTAAAGTTTTTAGTCTAAATTAATATTATATGTGTCTAAGGAGGAAAACAGCATGGTTGAACTGATTGTAGGAAAGAAAGGCAAGGGCAAAACAAAAGTACTGTTAGATAAGGTAAATGGTGCGGTAAAAGAGGCAAATGGAAGTATTGTCTACTTAGACAAGAGCACAAAACATATGTATGAACTCAACAATAAAGTACGTCTTATTGATGTATCCGGATTCCCTATTAAGAATGCAGATGAATTTGTAGGATTTATCTGTGGTATCCTTTCTCAGGATCACGATCTTGAGCAGATTTATCTTGACAGTTTCCTTAAGGTAGCAAAATTGGAAGATAAAGACATTACAGGTACTCTGGGACAGTTAGATGAGATTGGTAAACAATTTAATGTTACTTTTGTAATTAGCGTATCTTTAGACAAAGAAGAGATTCCTGAAGCGTTCCATGGTAAGATCAGTGTAGCTTTATAACCATCTTTTATTATTAATACTAAAAACTACATAACATAAATAAAAAGGATACCTGTTAAGATATTTTCAGCAGATATCCTTTTTATTGCATTTTGTAAGTATACCTGTTATCATGGAAAAACAATAAATATTAGGAGATGAGAGATATATGGAAGAATTATACAGAATAATTGAGCAAAAAATTAAAGATGCAGGATATCCAAGAGCAATTTCCGGTGAAATGGTTTACGGAGATATCTGCGACCAAATTGAAGGAAAAGAAAATGGCTCTTACGTTTTACTTTCCAAGGTTGAAGATGATGTTATTTTTGAATATCATATTACTGTAATGGATGATGAATTCAATCTTGGGTTACTGACAATACGTACTCCGGAAGGCGTATTTGAAACTGATTTTGATAAATAAAAATAGCTTTAACAGTTAGTAAATAGAATTCTGGAAAACATATCATAACCCAAACAGAATCAAGTATGTGACAGATATGTCTTATGTCTGTTATTTAAAGTCTATACAAAACTCCAGACATAAGACATATCTGTCATTTTTCATACTTTATCTTTTTATGTTTTTAATCTTCACGTAAATGCACCGCTGTGGCCGCCTTACGACGTCTTGCATCATCCATAGCTGCATAATGTTTCTTTGTGGTGTTTACATCTCTGTGACCTAATACATCGGCTACAAGGTAAATATCGCCTGTTTCCTGATACAAAGTAGTACCGTAAGTACTGCGAAGCTTGTGTGGTGTGATTTTTTTTGTGGTCGTAATGGCACCTGCGTATTTTTTTACCAGATTTTCAACAGCCTGGATGCCAATCCTTTTTCGCTGGGTAGAGTAGAAGAGAGCGTGTTCATGCCCTGCTACAGGAACGATATTCTTACGAACTTCCAAGTACTTTTTCAAAGCTTTTTCTACCTCATGTCCAAAATATACAACCATTTCATTTCCACCTTTTCGGGTGACTTTAATCCCATTATTTTTAAAATCAACATCTTCAACATCAAGTCCTACACATTCAGATACACGAATCCCGGTACCAAGCAGGAGAGTAACGATGGCAAGATCACGCTCCTTGGTTTTTTCATAATAAACACGTTTCTGTCCGGTAAGCTCATCACCGCAGTGCTCTATATGATCCAATAACATGGCAACTTCATCAGCATCAAGACGTATAATATTTTTTTCATGAGTTTTCGGAACATCTACAAGAACAGTTGGGTTCGTCTGGATAAATTCATGTTTATAATAATATGCATAAAAACTTCTCAATGCAGAAATTTTTCTTTTCAGGCCACGTTCACCATTGGTTTCTGTTTTATCACCATTTTTATATACTTTAAGATATTCCTGATATTCCTCGATATCTATAGCTTTAAGCTGATCCAGAACATCAACGGTAAAATCTTTCATGGAATAGTCCTTAAAGGCAGGATTTTCATCCAGGAGAAACTGAAAAAAGATTCGGATATCATACGCATAGGAAATTCGTGTTTTGGTAGTAGTAAGCGGATCCATAGCACGAAAATAATCCTTGCAGAAATCAGGCAGTGTTTTCAAAACAGCTCGAAGCTTCAAAATATTTGAAATATCGGTCTGTTCGTGATAAGTGACTTTCTTGCTATCATTATAATAATCAATATATTTATCCATAAAAAATCTCCTTAAAAAAATTATTTTATAACTTCTTAATGTTAAGAATATTGTTGAGAATATTTAAGACATATAAATCATCAAAGTTGATAATGATTAATAATTGCAGAGAAAATGCCTTTGTCAATAAACGATTACAGCGCAAAGACAGCTGCAGCCTACATCTATATGAAAAACTCGCGTTTGTCGTATAGATGTAGATAACATAAAAACATACTACTTTCGTATGTTTTTATGTTATCTTATTGTTGCCAACCAGTACATCCATCCATTTATTGTTTCCGGATTTATTTTTGCGTGCTAATTGTTTGTATTTATCAAATAATAACTTTTTTCTGCCTTCATGTCAAAAATATTGATTGAATTACTTAGCGTTCAATTTAAATTCTTTCTACAGCAATTTTTGTCAATAATCTGGTAGTTTGCCCGATGTATATACAAGGCTTTTCCGTCAACCATAAGTTTCGTCATTTTTGGAAGGTCTTCCGGAACGTCTTTTTCTCTTTTGTAACATAATACCTCCACTTTTCGTTTTCCCGTAAAACTATAGTTTTACAGACAATCTGTAATAATGCGATTCAATTCCGGAAGCTCTTTTTTGAGAGCGATCAGTTTCCCATCTTTTAGAAAACAATGTCTGGAATAAGCGGTTGTGCAGATTTCATTTCTGCTCGCATTAAAAAATTCATAATTAAATTCCAGAGAAATTCCATTATACTGCTTAATGCCAACGCGGATCCGGATTTCATCATCGAAGAAAACCTGCTTTCTATATGCAACTGAAATTTCCACAACAGGGGAGATCACTCCCAACTCTTCTACTTTCTTATAGCTGAAACCCATCCGGCTCATATATCCAATCCTGGCCTCTTCCATCCATTTTACATAATTAGAGTGATGGATAATGCCCATCTGGTCTGTTTCATGATATTGCGCTTTTCTGTAATAAGTGTATGTTTTTTCTGATTCTTCCTTCATATACCATATATCCTTTTTTATATATTTATAAAATGAGAATAACTATACCACTCGCTTGTCTGCGAAACAATGTACTAGAGTGTGTCTGAAACCGGTTAATTATGACGGTCTCTTCACATAATTCAGAGGATTCTGATTTACCCCATTAACTATAACCCCAAAATGAAGATGAGGACCGGTGCTGTTCCCGGTGCTTCCTACATATCCGATGATATCACCTTTTTTGACCTTATCTCCTACACTCAGATTTGGGTTAAATTTAGACTGGTGCATATATTCTGTGATAAATCCCTTTCCATCATGATTGATCTTGGTATAATATCCGGCACCGCCTGACGCTGCCGGTGAAAGCATGGCAACAATGGTTCCTGATGCTGCCGCATAAATCGGTGTTCCTGTAGGAGCAGGAATGTCAATTCCTTTATGATTGGTAGAACCGACTCCTCCCGGAGATTCCCTGTTTCCAAAATAACTGCTGATATAGGAATAACCGGAGCTTAAAGGCCACCGGAAAGAAACTCCGTTCTGATAGTCAGGAATAAGAGAACCATCTTCTCCAACATAATGGTTATCATCAATCCACTGATTTGTAACCAGAGCACCTGTGGAGGAATTCAGATAATACTTCTCTCCATCTACAGTAACCCACCCACTTTCACCTTCGCATGTAGAAGGATTCATATAATATTTCTTTCCGTCTACTGTCAGCCATCCAGAGGCCAGCACCCCATCCGATTTCGCATAATAATGAGCACTGTTTTTCGTGATCCACTTACTGCTGGCAAGTTTTCCGTCAGACTCAAAATAATATCTTTTCCCAGATGACGATTTCAGGATAATATCATCGTAACGGATTCCATTAGTTTTCTTAAAATAATACTTGTGTCCGTTGATCGTCTGCCATCCCGTAACCAGTTTACAATCTGATTTCCTGAAATACCGATAATAGGAATCCGGTTTATAGAAGCCTTTGACAAGTTTACCATTTGAAGCTGCATAATAATAAGAACCGTCTGTTTCTTTATACCATCCGCTTCTGACCAGCTGACCGGTATTTCTGTTAAAGGAATACCAGCTTCCCTTTACTTTCAGACGCCCTTTTGCCATGGTGCCATTGGCCTGAAGATAATAGGTGGAATTCCCGCTTTTGCGAAAACAGTTTTTATACATTTTTCCTTTTTCATTAAAGCAGTAATATACATTATTTACTTTATGGAAACCGGATCGTATCACCCCGTCATTCCAGAAATAGTATTTATTCCCTGCAGCTGTAGTAACCCATCCGGTATGCATATACCCTTTTTTTTCATCAAAGAAATACATTTTTCCATTTACTGTCTGCCAGGTAGTAAGCATTTTACCTTTTTCATTAAAACAGTACTTTTTTCCACTGATGGTCAGAATTCCGGCTTTGGCTGCACCGGTCTTTCCGAAATAGTACTGATTTCCTGCAGCACTTTTGTACCAGCCGGTAGCTTTTTTTCCGTTCTTATCATAATAGTACCAACTTCCGTTTTTTTTCACAAATCCTGTCTGCTTTTTGGAAGTTGCTGCAGCCTGAACCGGTACAGAGAAACCGGAAAAGATTCCACCCTGCAGAGCCAGTGCCAGAACCAAAAGAAAAGCTGTCAAATATAACTTTTTTTTCTTCATAGTAACTCCTGTGTGTGTTTTTTTTGTAACTGTAAAGGTTTACTTATTTTTCTCTCGTTTATTCTTTAATTCAACATATCTGTTCTTCAGGAAAATCCCTGCTTTTTTGATATATCCCCATATTATGTTTAAAATCCGCAGGAGATATTTCCATATGGTTATGACCAGTCCGGAAAGCGGATTCCATATTTTCATAAAGAAATTATTTTTTCTCGCTTCCAGTTCTTCCGGTGAAACCTTGTGTTTTTCTTCCTTGCAAAGAGGAAGTACTTCACCTGTCTGTTCATCCAGACAGTCAATATTTATATATGTCTCCTCTTCTGCCGGCATTTTTTTGTCATTAAGAGAATGATTGATCAGTCTCCAGATCAGAGCATAAAGTACGGCAAATACAGGAACTCCTGCAATCATTCCCGGAACCCCAAAGAGACCGCCCCCGATCATGATGGCAACAATAACCATAAAACTGGAAAGTCCGGTAGATTCTCCGAGAATTTTCGGACCAAGGATATTTCCATCAAACTGCTGAAGAAGCAGGATAAAAATTGCAAAATACAGACCTTGTATGGGATCTACTACTAAAATAAGCAAAATACATGGAATGGCTCCGATGTAAGGACCAAAAAACGGAATGACATTTGTCATACCGATAATTACACTGATAAGAATTGGATACGGCAAATCCAAAAGCAACATTCCAAAATAACACAAAATTCCAATAATAGCAGAATCCAGAAGTTTTCCGTATATGAAACCACCAAAAGTCTTGTCTGTAAAACGCATAACGCGTATAAGCATATTTGCCCATTTATGAGGCAATATGGCATATACCATCATTTTGCTTTTGGCAACAAATTTCTCTTTGTCTGCAAGTACATACAAAGCTACAATGGCACCGATCAGAAAATTCTTCATAAAGATCAGGATATCAAAAATACCTGCTGAAACATTTTTGAGCATATCCTGCATCTGCGGAAGAATATCGGTAGTAAGATACTCCTGTGCTTTTACAGAATACTGGTTGATCATATCGAGCATTTCAGGATTCAGTTTCCATCCATGCTCAACAAATGAATTGAGCCACTTTTCAATAACTTTTACATAGTACGGAAAACTGTAAATAATACTCATGATACTTCGGATCAACTGAGGAAGCACCATCATCAGTAATGCGTAAATGATAATCCAGAACAGGAACATGGAAAAAAGGACACATCCCCATCGAATAGCCCGTTTTCCTTTTTTCTGTAACTTAATATTATGCTTTTCCAGCTGCGGATAGATCAGCTTCTGCTCAAAGAGATTGATCAGCGGACTGAGAATATAAGCAAGGATTACACCATAGATAATAGGCGCCATAATTCCCAGAAAAGTTTTGATTCCCACGATCAGGGTTTTCATGTGAAAGATGCCATAATAAAACAGCATACTGGCGGCAATTACCAGAAAAGCGGTTACACCCCAGTGTAAATATCGGTTGTCCCAACGAAATTTCATAATGTCCTCCTTTTTAACATGGTATGATTATAGCATATATTTTAACAAATGTCATGAAAATTTAATATATATTAAAAAAAATTATAGCAGTCTTGTTACTGTTCATACACCACTATCCCGAGGCATACAAGCCAAAATTCCATTGCCGCAGGCAATCTGGAATGAATTGAAAAGACTGTTATAAATTCATCCAAAAAACAGATACTTTACCAAGGATGTGGTAAAGTATCTGTAAAAAGATAATCCTATTTATTTTTTATGGAATCAAAAATCTCAATTGCCTGAATGATTGCTTTTGCTGCACCATCAATTCCAAGTTTGCTGCTGTCTACGCAGAGATTGTAGCTTGAAGCAGCACCCCATTTCTTATTGGTGTAGTAATTATAGTAACTGGAACGGCTCTTGTCTGTCTTATTGATCATGTCTTTTGCTTCTTTTGCAGTTTTATTATGTTTCTGTGAAAGACGGTTAATCCTCCAGTCTGTATCTGCATGTACAAATACACTGAAACAGTCTTTATACTCTGACAACGCATAATCTGCACATCTTCCGACCATAACGCATGGACCTTCGGAGGCCAGTTTCTTGATTGCGTCAAACTGTGCAAGAAATACTTTGTGGTTCATAGGCATATCTGTAAATCCTGAAGAAGAATAACCAAATGAGTAGGTATCCATAACCAGAGAATATAAAAAGCTGTTAGTTGGTCTTTCATCATGATTCTCAAAAAGTTCTTTGCAGATACCGCTTTCATTTGCTGCGTGTTCGAGAAGTTCTTTATCATAACATTTAATACCAAAATATTTGGCAACTTCCTGACCTATCTGTCTTCCTCCACTGCCGTACTCACGACCAATTGTAATAATTGAACTCGTACTATTCATAGTCTGCACTCCCTTCTGTTACATATTCGATAGACATATTATACAATATTTCCAAAAAAATGCAAACTACTTTCGTAATTTTTCTAATAATTTAACGAAATATTCAGGTAAAGGAGCTGTAAACTCCATATATTCGCCCGTTGATGGATGAACAAAGCCAAGAATCATTGCATGAAGCGTCTGTCCCTGCAGATGATAAGGATTCTTACCGGAACCGTACACTTCATCACCCAGAAGTGGATGACCGATACTTGTCATATGCACACGAATCTGATGCGTTCTGCCTGTTTCCAGACGGCATTCCACATAAGTGGCATTTTTGAAACGTTCCAAAACTTTATAATGTGTAACAGCATCCTTGCCGTTTTTATAGTTGACAGCCATCTTTTTGCGGTCAATCGGATGGCGCCCGATGGGACCTTCGATCGTCCCTTCGTCTTCTTTCAGTACTCCTGCTACGATTGCCCGGTATCTGCGCCTGATAGAATGCTCTTTTAACTGTTCTGCCAGGTTGCGGTGTGCATTATCATTCTTGCATACAAGAAGTGCACCTGTGGTATCCTTATCGATTCTGTGGACAATACCAGGACGCAGAACACCATTGATCCCTGACAGATTGTCCTTACAGTGAAACATAATAGCATTTACCAATGTTCCGGAAGTATGTCCGGCACTGGGATGAACCACCATCCCCTTTGGTTTATTTACAATAAGTACATCATCATCTTCATAAAGAATATCCAGAGGGATATCTTCCGGAAGTATATCCGGCTCTTTTATGTCAGGAACTGCTACGGAGATTTCATCTCCTTCCTGAACTTTGTAGTTGGCTTTTACAGCAGAACCATTGACGGTTATTTTCTGCTCTTTAAGCAGCTTTTGAATATAAGAACGTGACAGTTCTTCGTTCATTTCAGAAAGATAGCGGTCAATCCGGATACCGGACTGACCGTCAGAAACCTGATAATTAAGAATTTCCATAATACTAATCCTTTTTTATTCTTAAGAAATCATAATCTTCATCATTTTTGTATCTGAAACACACCAGCATAACAAGTAATATGCCACTGCATACCACATACATATCAGCTATATTAAATACCGGAAAATCAATCAGTGAAAAATAGATAAAATCCACAACATAGCCTCTGCATACTCTGTCAATAAAATTTCCAAGAGCACCGGAAACCATTACCAGTGCAGTTACTGACAGTGGCAGATAATATCTGTTTTTCGGGATTCTGGCATATACATAGATAAATACACCAAAAAACAAAAGGCACAAAATCACAAACACCGGAATTTTACCTTCAAACAATCCAAAGGCCATTCCACGATTTTCGAGATACCGTAATTGAAGAACTCCTGGAATGAGAGAGATATCAGGATGATCTTTCAGCTGTGCCAGAACAAGAGATTTACTTCCCTGATCCAGGATTGTCAGCAAAAGGATAATAATACAGCCTCTAATCCAGTGCATGCATGAAGATACGGAGGAAACAGCTGTCATATCAGAATCTCCCGGATTGCCTGGAGCAGTTCCTCATCTGTGACAGTTTTGTCTATAAAACTTTTACCAATCCCGTCCATAAGGATAAATTTAATATGACCGGCTTCCATTTTTTTGTCTTTTTTTGTTGCTGCCAGGACATCCCCGGCATTCAGTGAATCAACAGAAAGAGGAAGATTATAAGAATGGCACCCTTTTCTGATCTCTTCGTATTCTTCTTCTGTTAATAATCCTCTCTGCATGGAAAGATAAGCGGCAGCGATCAGACCGACTCCAACACACTGTCCATGAAGCAGCTGAAAGTTTTTCATTTTTTCGACTGCATGTCCGACTGTGTGACCAAGATTTAAAAGTGCACGTTCTCCCTGCTCCTTCGGATCACGCTCTACCACACCTGCCTTGATCTCGCAACATCTGCGGATCATTCTGGAAAGCATACTCAAATCCAATTTACTGATCTCAGGCTGATTCTTACATACAAAACGGAAGAACTCTTCATCGCAGATCAGTCCTGTCTTAAGAATTTCACCCATTCCACAGGTGAATTCCCGATTCGGAAGAGACTGCAGGGTACTCATATTCATATATACAAGGCGGGGCTGATGGAAAGCTCCTACCATGTTTTTGTACTGAAGGAAGTCAACACCTGTTTTACCTCCTACGCTGCTGTCAACCTGTGCCAGAAGCGTAGTAGGAACCTGGATAAAATCAATCCCTCTCAGGTAAGTGGAAGCTCCGAAACCTGTCAGATCACCTACAACACCGCCACCCAGCGCAACCAACAGACCTTTTCTGTCCATTTCATTCTCAATCAAAGTTTTATATAATTCCTGTACTGTATTCAGGTTTTTGTTCTTTTCACCAGCTTCAAATACAAAAGAGAATATTTCAGAGGAAATTTCCTGAAGAGCTGATTTAACTGCCTCATGATAAAGAGGTGCAACATGACTGTCTGTCACAATACAGATTTTCCGGTTTTCAAGTCCTTCTTCTCTGATCGCACCGGCAAGATCCTGAAAGTCATTTTTTAAATAAATAGGATAATGGAAATCTCCTTCCCGTTTTACAAGTAATTTTTGTTCTGCCATTTTCCTGTTCTCCTTTTATTACAAAATTTATACATAGCGCATAATACGCACACTGCAGCGTCCTTTTTTTGTCTGGTGAGAAACACCGTCAAAAATGAACCGTCCTTTCCCACGTACAGATATAATGTCACCATCTTTCGGCTCATATCCGTTGCTGGTGATCAGTTTTCCGTTGACAAAAACCTGCCCGCCTTCAATATAAGATACCATACTGCTTCTGGATGTCTTAAAAGCAAGCGAGATCAATGAATCCAGACGTACCGAAGCGCAGGTACCGCTGACAGATTCAAGGACAGGGCGTGGAAATTCATCAGAATCCTCCACTTTTGTGATCAGAATATTGGTATGACGGACCCGGCACAGATTTTCAAGAAAGAATTCCGTCATTTTGTTCTGGCAGAAAAACCAGGCAGCTTTTTTCTGAACAACAATATCACCGATCACACTTCTGTCTACTCCAAGATTGAGAAGTGCACCAAGATAATCACGATGAGAAAGCTCTTCAGAGAATTTAAGAGCCTTTGGTTCAATCCTCAGACAGTCGATGGGATATTCCCATGTAAAAGCAAGAGCATCAGGATGAAATGCAACCATCTGACGCTCCGCATTCTCATAGCCTCCGGACGTCTCCATAACAATCTGGGGAAACTGATGTTTCAGGCTACTGACTATATTCTGTTCATTTAAATTAAGAAAATCCGAAAATGTAACGATATCTCTCTGCCAGGAGAGATTTGCCAATTCCCGGATTCTCTTAAGAAAAAATTCGTCTTTTTCCATCCTGGATCAATATCCTGCTCTTACAGACGGAGCAGAGCCTCCCAGAATATTCTGAAGGTCACCGGTAATATCTACATTGTACGGTCCAAGTACAAAGATATAGCTGGATACTTTCTGAAGGCTGCCACCTAAAGAATAGCATGCACCGGACGTGAAATCGATGATTCTCTGTGCCAGTTCCACATCAATTCCCTCCAGATTCAAAATAACAGTAGAATTATCTACTAAAGTGTCAGCAATCTCACGCGTATCTTCCATAGAAGAAGGTTTGATCACACAGACTTCCATATTTGGGCCCTGATTTGATTTGCGGCTGCTTCTCATTGGAGTAATCTTGGAAGATGCTGCAGGACGTGTCTGGCGTTCGGCGCGTTCCTGTTTAACCGTAACCTTAGACGGAGCCGAAGCGGTCTGTTTTGGAGCAGATGCCTGTTTAGGAGCTGTCTTTACTGCTTTCTCTTCTACATCATCGAGGTCATCATTATCATCGGATTCTTTTTTCTTAGAGAATTTATCAAAAAATTTCTTCTTTGGTTTCTCATCGAAATCGTCATCGAGAAAGTCATCATCTTCTTCCTCATCTAACAGATCATCATCTAAGAATCCATCATCATCGTAATCATCGTTTAATTTGATGGCATCTAAAAATTTATCTAAAACGCCCATTTTAATCTCCAATCTTATTTTAATCTTCTTTTATTGAGTAATCTCTTTCGCCAAAGATACCCGTTCCCACGCGCACCATAGTGGCCCCTTCCTCAACTGCGACCTGATAATCATTTGTCATTCCCATACTCAGGACGCTCATATTAACATTATTAATGTTTTTGGCCGCAATGTCAACACTTAATTTCTTTAATTTTTGAAAAACTTCTCTGTTTTCTTCAGGATTTGCTACAAATGGTGCAATTGTCATAAGTCCTTTTACCTGAAGATGCTCATAAGAAGAAATTTCTTCCAGAAATGGTAATACCTCTTCGACTGAAAGGCCAAACTTACTTTCCTCTCCTGCTACATTTACTTCGATCAGAACCGGCATGCAGATATCTTTTTTTGCTGCCTCTTTTTCGATGGCCTCTGCCAGGCGGACAGAATCTACAGAGTGTACCATAGATACTTTATCAATAATATATTTCACTTTATTTCTCTGTAAATGTCCGATCATGTGCCACTGTACATCTGATGGCATCTGATCGTATTTATCTAAGATCTCCTGAACCTTATTCTCCCCAAACACTCTTGCACCCGCATCATATGCTTCTTTCAGCATTTCCACCGGTTTGGTCTTACTGACCGCAATAAGAGTTACCTCTTGGGGAGAACGCCCTGCAGTATCGCAGGCCTCTTCAATATTCTTTTTCACAAGGTTTAGTTTATCAGCTAACATATTAAGCCTCCTTAATTAGTATAAAATGTCTTCTTCCTTTACTTTATCAGCGTTTCGAACAATGTGATCATATCTGGAAAGACCGTAGGTGGTGTTTTTAGATACAATAGCATATTCTTCGTTCTCATCAAGTATTTCAATACGGCGAAAAACCGCATAGCCTTTATTAATACAGTATACTCCCTCCAGGGTATCTGTCTCTCCGATCACATATTTTTCACCGGTATCCGTATTGATCAGGGCATCCCCTTCCTTAAATGAACTCTTGTCAACATAATAAATCTGAGGTTGTTCTGCTTCGTCCACTGCCAGTTTGGAGACAGATGAATCATCAATGCTTGCGTAAATGCTCACATTTTTAAATGTTGTTTTATTTTTCCCCTCATAAAGGGTAAAACCTGTCTGATTATCCTGTGTAGTGGCCATTCTGGATGGAATCACATAAAAATCCTTGGTTACAATAGAGGTAAGAGGGATTTTCAGACCTACAACTGTGTTGGTTACAAGTTCAATGTCCAAAAAACGGTCAGATGCATAACGAATCAGACCTTTATTGAAATCAATCTGTCCATATTTGTCACCATCTATGGTAATAATGGAAAAATCTCCGTTTTGTGTCATATCGTCTTTTAAAAATTTGACACGTATTGTAGAACGGTCTTTCAGTTTTTCAACCTGTCTGTCGCTCAAAGGAATCAGAAGGCTCCAGCGTTCATCTGTGATAATGGTATAAATATCATCTCCTGCTTTTACCTTGTCGGAAGTTTTCAAATCTGTTTCATGGTAAGAATTCTGATCGAAATCTTCTGCCTTTACAGCATCTACTGTTTTTCCTTCATAATTATCCATGGAATATAAAACGATACCATCAGATTGGGACTGGCAGATAGTTTGATTTCCGGGATAAATATCTGCTGTTTTGTCATTGTCACCACTGTCATTTCCTTCACCGTCCTCATCTGAAGTAAGAGGAGCAGATGAGGTATTGCCAGACTCTGCATATTGAAGGATATTTCCCTTCAGTTCATATTTAAAGCTGTAGGTGCTGTTAAATTTACTTGAACTGAATCCTTTGGAAAAACTCATCATATCAGTCCGTACCTTTGAAAGTTCTTCCGGGGCAAGAGATGCCGGAGCAGAAGCTGTTTTTGTATCACTAAGTCCGTACACCGCTCCGGAAGCATTGATCTTACTGCCCTCCCTTGCATAATAAGTAATATAGCCTGATGAATCTGCCTTGCATAAACTTTCTTCACGTATGGCAAGACCGGTATATGTTTCGTTGCGGGATAAAGGTCCTGATGTAACCTGATAGGACTCAATATGAGTAGTTGTAAAATATAATATGGCACTGAATGCCATATATATGAATAAGATGCCAAACATGATCGTTCCGATATTAAGCCCCACGACCATGCGAAGCCTTGCCAGGATTCCCGGCATTTTTTTTGATTTATTATCAGACAATGGGATGTCTCCTTTTTGTGCAGTTCATAATCATTCTATAACTGTTCAGCGATTTCACAGTGACTGCTGAATAGTTACACCATTTTCCAAAATATTGTAACACTTTGCACATTTAAAAACAAGTTTATTCATAAAGAATTCACAATAATCGTTACTGTTCACACACCACTATCCCGTTACTTAGAATGGAGTAAACAGTAACGGGAGCACATAAGTAAGAACACATTTTCAGAATATAAGTTTGCTTTTTATCAGGAATTATGATATGATAAAAAAATCAGAAACTGTTCAGTATCTCATAGAATAGCAGACTGCTGAATGGTTATGAAGAGTGTACGAACAAAAAATAACTTAAAAAGGAGGGTATAATTATGCCATATGGAAGAATCACGCCAAAGCAGCAGGAGATTCTTGATTACATAAAGAATGAGATTTTGAACCGGGGATTTCCGCCGGCAGTTCGTGAAATCTGCGAGGCAGTCAACCTGAAATCTACTTCTTCCGTTCATTCACATCTGGAAGCACTGGAGAAAAATGGATATATCCGCAGAGATGCAACGAAACCACGTGCGATTGAGATTATTGATGACAATTTTAATCTGGTCCGCAGAGAGGTTGTGAATGTTCCCATCATAGGAACTGTGGCAGCCGGACAGCCACTTCTGGCAGTTGAGAATATTGAAGGCTATTTCCCTATCCCGGCAGAGTTTATGCCTAATTCACAGAGCTTTCTGTTGAAAGTAAAAGGGGAAAGTATGATAAACGCCGGAATTTTTGACGGAGATCAGGTTCTGGTAAAACAGCAGTCCACAGCAGAGGATGGAGATATTGTTGTTGCGCTGATTGATGACGGTGCTACAGTTAAGACTTTCCATAAAGAAAAAGGATACTATCGTCTCCAGCCTGAAAATGATACAATGGAGCCAATCCTTGTACATGAAGGTCTTCAGATTCTTGGCAAAGTATTTGGTGTGTTCCGTTTGTATGAGTAATATAACTGATACGTGAATAGTCAGGCAGATATTCGCAATCCGCTTCGCTACGCAGCTCTACACCGAATCAAGCAAGTCCCCATACACTGCAAATTATACTATACCAATTCAAAAAAGCAACAGAGGAAATCAGGTATCTCTTAATGATGATATCTGATTTCCTCTGTATTTTATTTTGCAAATTTCACAAAGTCAGGCGGATAAAATCATCCGCCTCGCTACGCAGCTCTACACCGAATAACTGTAAATTTTTCGTTACTGTTCACTGGTAATATCCCGCGAGGTGTTTTTTGTGAACGAAGGTCACAGAAAACCCGAGACATACCGCGCGAATTTATGCGATTAGCATAAAGTCTGTGCATCGCAAGCATGTTGCTGTGAACAGAGTGAACAGTAACAATTTTTTCTACTTATTTCTCAAGGAATTCATTAACGTCAAGAACCTTACCATCTCTCCAGATTCTTTCGAGGTCATAGAAAAGACGATTCTCTTCGTCAAATACGTGGACGATCATATCGCCGTAATCCATAAGAACCCAGCTGGAGTTTCTGGTTCCCTCAATCTGTTTTGCTTCAAATCCGGCTCTGCCAAGTGTTTCATCTACATTGTCAACCATAGCCTGAACCTGATTCTGGTTGGAAGCACTTGCAATTACAAAATAATCGGCAATTACAGATACTTCATGGATATCTATTACCTTAATATCTTTTCCTTTTTTCTCATCAAGTGCGCGGCAGGCAAGTTTTGCCATTTCAAGTTCTCTGTTCATGGAAACAACCTCTCTTTCTATCTGCTTTTGTAACTGTTCAATATCTTCATGATCAGCAGACTATTGAATAGCTACATATATCTTCTCTAAATAAATATTTATATCCGTAATCTGTTCTCCCTGTTGTGCTGTCCCCTATATGTAAAACTCTGCCAGTCGAGACAATTTATACTCAGGACTGTCTTTTCATGTGTAAATCCCTGTAATACAAGAAAGCATCTTTCGTAGCATTATCAATATCTTTCGGATTTTCCTCCAGATAAGCCAGTGTATCACCCAAAATCTTATACATACATTCGTCAAGATCCTGAAAAGCCAGTTTACGTACAATTGCAAGATTAGGAGCTTTATCACGTTTTGGTTCAATATAATCGGCAATATAGACGATTTTTTCCAACAGTGTCATCTCCGGCTTTCCGGTAGTATGCCAGGTGATGGCAGAAAGAATATTTTCATCTGTAACATCATACTTAGCCTTAGCTACGTAAGCTCCAAGCTTGGCATGAAGTAAAAAAGGATGCTCCTGTTCGAATTCAGATACCGAAATATGATGCTGGCTGCACATTTTCAGCTTCTTTTTGTTCGGAATACATTTTGCACAGTCATGGAGCAGTCCGGCAGTCTGGGCTGTGAGCAGATCACAGTCATGAACCATGGCAAGTGCTGCACATGTAAACATAACTCCCAACGTATGTTCATAACGATCCTCATCCAGATATTTTGCTAATTTTTTCTGCATTTTTATAAAATCATACTCTGCCATCGGAAGATCATCCTTTCTTTTCGGCCAGACTGTAAATCTGGTTTTCTCTGATATACTCAATCACCGGATCAGGAATATAGTAACGCACACTTTTATCTTCGCTGATCCAGTTTCTGAGCATTTCGCTGGATACATCAAGGTTTGTGGTATTCAGTGTCAGAAATGTGCCATTATATTTAAGCGAAAGACGGTTCATTTCTGCTTCGAGCTCTGCGATTGTGGAATGATTTCTTACAGCAGTTACCAGAATGCAGTTTCTGCAGATTCTTTCCGGTTCACGCCATGTATCAAAGTCATACAGGGAGTCTGCACCGATTATAAAATAATAATCAGTATCCGGATTCTTCTCTTTTAGCATTTCCAGTGTATGATAAGTGTAAGTATAACCATTTTCATGCATTTCAGTCAGCGACAGTTCAAAGTGAGGATTTCCGGTAATCGCCCTGCGGACCATTTCAACTCTTTCTTCATCTGTGGCACGTCCCTGACGGTTTCTCTTGTGAGGCGGATTTCCGGAAGGCATGAACAGTACCTTTTCCAGTCGGAACTGTTCGTATGCTTTCTCTCCCAGAATCAGATGCCCCATGTGGATGGGATCAAAAGTACCGCCCATAATACCAATTCTGTGTTTGATGTCAGCCATAAAAAACTCCGTATTATTTTCTGGGTAATTCTATTTTTTTCTTTTCGTTTTTGCCTTCACGGTATAAAACAATTTTCTTGCCGATAACCTGTACGATCTGGGAACGTGTACGTTCTGCCAGAACCTCAGCCATCTGGCGCGGATCCTCCAGGCAGTTCTGAAGAACACTGATCTTGATCAGTTCTCTGGCTGCAAGCGCCTCATCTACTGCGGCTGTGTTCTCAGGAGTAAGACCACCCTTTCCAAGCTGAAGGATTGGATCCATGGTCATTGCAAGACCTTTTAAATAAGCTCTCTGTTTACTTGTCATTTTTATTTTCCTCTGTTATTCTCTGCAAACGGACAAAATCATCCGTCTTACCACATCTGTTTCATTATTGAATCTATTTATAGTAATCAAAATCAAATCCGTACATACGCACAGTATCGCCTTCCTGAATGCCTGCCTTCTCAAGTTCTTCCAGGATGCCTCCCTCTTTCAGGAATTTCTGGAAGAATGCGAAACCTTTTTCGGAATCAAGATTTGTGTAGCCAAGCATCTTTTCAATCTTCGGTCCCTCGACAACAAAAATTGTCGGATCTTCAGGACTCTGCTCTACTGTATATGGAAGGTTTTCTCCGATCAACATATCTTCAGGGAAGAATTCCTGTTCAAATACTACAGGTTCCTGTGGGCAGCTGTCAAGAAGTTCTTTCACATGGAATAAAAGTTCTCTAACACCCTGACCGCTGACAGCGGAAATCGGATATACCTGGATTCCTTTTGGCTCAAATTCTGCCTTAAGTTTGTCAATCGGGCTCTCTTCGCCGTCTTCTGTATAGATACAGTCGATTTTATTTGCTGCGATTACCTGTGGTCTTGCAGCAATTTCCGGATTATAAGCTTCCAGTTCTTTATTAATCTTGTAAATATCATCGATTGGGTCACGTCCCTCTGTAGATGCTGCATCTACAATGTGGATAATGACTCTGGTACGTTCAATGTGGCGGAGGAACTCATGTCCAAGCCCCACACCTTCGGAAGCACCTTCGATCAGACCGGGAATATCAGCGATCACAAAACCACCGTTTTCAGTATCTACAACACCAAGATTTGGGCTCAGGGTTGTAAAGTGATAGTTGGCAATTTTCGGCTGTGCGTTGGTAACACGGGAAAGGAATGTGGACTTTCCGACATTCGGGAATCCAACCAGACCTACATCTGCGATTACTTTCAGCTCCAGAAGAACTTCCAGTTCCTGCGCAGGCTGTCCTGGCTGTGCATATTTCGGAACCTGCATGGTTGCAGTCGCATAATGCTGGTTTCCTTTGCCACCTCTTCCGCCTCTTAATACGATCTGGCGCTTATTTTCACCGGACATATCAGCAATTACTTTACCGGATTCTGCATCCATGATAACAGTTCCTTCCGGAACTTTTAATACAACATCTTTTCCATCGGCACCATGGCAGCGTTTTTTGCCGCCTTCCTGTCCGTCTTCTGCTTTATATTTTCTTCTGTGTCGGTAGTCGCCAAGGGTGTTCTGGCCTTCATCTACCTCAAATATCACGTCTCCTCCACGACCGCCGTCGCCGCCGTCAGGACCGCCATTCGGAACATATAATTCTCTGCGGAAACTTACATGGCCGTCGCCGCCTTTACCGGAGCGGATATAGATTTTCGCTCTGTCTGCAAACATATGACACACCTCTGTCCTTTACTAATGATTATTTCGTAATAGTAATCTTCTTAAATTAATGCATTTGAGACCGTTCAGCAGGATTTCGCGCTCTGATGAGTCGAATCAATATGCATTATTTACAAGGATTGCTATGGTTTCTTTTATATCATATAACTCTTTTAATCTATAGCAATTCTACTATAAAAGAAAGGCTCCAAACCCATATTAGATTTGAAGCCTTCGCTTAACCAGATTATTCTGCTTCTACTGGAACGATAGAAACCTGTTTCTTATCGCGTCCTTTTCTGGTAAATCTTACGACACCATCTTTAAGTGCGAATAAAGTATAATCTTTACCGCAACCTACGTTCTCACCAGCATGGATCTTAGTTCCGCGCTGTCTGTAAAGAATATTTCCAGCTTTAACAAACTGTCCGTCTGCTCTCTTCGCACCTAATCTCTTGGATTCGGAATCACGACCGTTCTTTGTAGAACCAACTCCTTTTTTATGTGCGAATAACTGAAGGTTCATTTTCATCATGTTGTTACACCTCCTTGACTTTTACTGTCAAATATCGATTGTTATAACTATGTTCAATTTCTGTTAATCCGAGAATCAGCGAATCCATGAGAAGGGTTCCCCTCTCAGTAACCGGAGCCGTAAAATGAAAAGATACATAGCCGTCATCTTCCTGCACTTCAAACTGATCATCTGTAAATGTCTCAAGAGAATTTACAGTATTGATCACCAGTACAGAGACAGCAGCACAGACAATATCCTGTCCTTCCTCTGCATATCCGGCGTGACCTTTCGAAACAAATTCCAGATAATTTCCATTTCTCTTCTTAACTGTAATTGTAATCATAATGACACCAGATTAACCGTTAATCTTTTCGATTTTTACTTTAGTGTACTGCTGTCTGTGACCGTTTTTCTTGTGATATCCAGTTTTTCTCTTGTATTTGTAAACGATAACTTTTTTTGCTTTACCGTTCTCAACTACAGTAGCGGTAACACTGGCATCTTTCACATCTTCACCAGCTTTTAATCCGTCATTGCTTACTGCAATAACATTATCAAAAGTAACAGTTTCACCAGCTTCAACACCGAGTTTCTCAACTCTGATTACGTCGCCTTCAGCAACTTTGTACTGTTTACCACCTGTTGCAATAATTGCGTACATCTGTGGCACCTCCTATAATCTTTACTCGCCAGATATGGTGACCTTTCGGTGCTTGTACCTCTCTGTGCGGCATCTCATTTATAATAGCGGACAAAATTCGATTTGTCAATAAGTTTTTTTCAATTTCTTTGAATTTTTTTCTTTTATTTTACAGGTACAATTTCAATCCGGTATCCATCAGGATCTGTGATAAAATACAAACTGCAGAGCAGTTATTCAGTTACGGAAAAATATCGATGAGAATTGCAGATGCTCGTTTGGTTTACATAATTATTTTATGACAAACTATAATTCTCTGATTTCCTCAATCACAGGTTTTCGCACTTTCTTTCTGGTAAGTTCCAGGATGTGCAGTGGAGTGATGTCCACTGCTTTTGCCTTTACCGGATCTTTGCGCAGATATTTCTGCAGGACATGGAACAGTTCATCCTGATGATCCTGATTTTCCATATTAATAAAATCAATCAGAATAATTCCGGACAGGTTTCTGAGACGCAACTGTCTGGCAATTTCCTTTGCTGCCTCCAAATTGATTTTTCGGTAAGTTTCCTGCATTTTCTTTTTGCCTGTAAACTTTCCGCTGTTTACATCAATGGATACGAAGGCTTCTGTCTGCTGGATTACCAGAAATCCACCACTGTTCAGCCAGACTTTCTCATGCTGGATTTCTTCTAAGACAGTTTCCAGGCGATAAAGTTTGTAAAGAGGGAGAAGTTTATCATCATAAAACCGCAGCTTCTCTTTTTCCTCCGGGCTGTTACTGTTAAGATAGTCAGAAATCTGTCGGGATATCTCAGGGATATCTGTTATGATCTCTTCCAGGTTCCGGCTGTTGGCGTCGCGGACTGCAGAGATATAAAAAGGCTCTGTTCTATATACGCAGCTGAAACAGGTACGGGATCTTCCGTCTACAGCAGCCTTATGATACAGGCCCTTCAGGTATTCTAGTTCTTTCAGTATTTCTTCTTTTGATGCATCTGCTGCATTTGTACGAACGATGATACCAAACTCTTTATCCGGACGGTTAACTTCTGCTTCCATCCACTTACTGATACGGCTTCTGTCATCATTGGAAAGTTTGGAAGACAGACCAAATTTCTTATCGCCGGTTGTAAGAACCAGATATTTGCCTGTAAAATTCAGATTCGTGGTTACAGCCGGTAGTTTTCCCTTCATTGCTTCCCGGCTGATCTGCACAAGGATTTCATCTCCTGCCTTTAATGGGCGGTCACCTTTTTTTACAGAAGCATAAATCGCATTTGGAGCATCGGAAAGCTGCAGGTAGCATTTTTCCCCGGCAGAAATCTGTACGAATGCAGCACCGATATTGGCAGCTATATTCTCTATCTGTCCAACATAAATATTTCCAAGAGAAGATTTCTCCCCAACAGGTTCGAAGCGCAGTTCCATTACTTTACCGTCTTCTTCATACGCACATACATAGCATGGAATCTGCCGGATATTCATTTGGGTAATAATCAGTTTACTCAACTTCTTCACCCAGTGCTTCCAGAGTTACAAATTTATGTTCTTCCTCTGTTCCTTTATCTGCATATACTTCCAGACGTTTGATGGAATAAGCAAATTCCGGAAGTTCTATGCCAAGCCATGAGAAGAATGTATCTGTTACCAGTTCCGGTTTTGTATAATTGGCACTTGCGGAAGCAAGCATCATAAAGATCTTGTCTCCCTGAAGTTCCATCTTATAGATAAACGGGCGAATATCAATTTCCTTTTCGCTTCGTTTGGTCTTTTTCATTACTGTGATCTCCGGCTGCGCCAGGAAATCACTGATTTTATCTTTCCAGGAAATTTCAGGCTCTTTTCCTGGACGAAATTCTACATAATAATCGGCTGCTGCCACCAGTGACATTGCCTTACCCGCCTTTCCGTCCTCAACCTGACGGGTACTGAGTACATGTACCCCCTCTACCATCACTGCATCCAGACGTCTTGTGATCTCTGAAGTAGGAACTGTCTCTGCCAGCTCCAGATCGAAGTACTCTCCCAGACTTTCCGTACCAACTCCTAATGGTGCGGCAAAAGACATGATCATATGCGGACTGTATCCACCGGAAAAAGCAACCGGAAGATTGGCTCTGCGGATAGCCTTCTGGAAATAACGCATGGTATCCAGATGTCCCACAAATTTCACAGGACCCTCTTTGCTGAATTTAATTCTTACCTTCATAACATACACCTCCGCCATAACGCATAGCACCACAGCCGGAACATTTCTGACGGCAGTTTGGTGTTACGGTTTCTTTCTTTGCCTGTTCCCATTCGTGGATCAGGAACTTCTTGGTCACTCCTGCATCAATGAAATCCCATGGAAGGATCTCATCTGTGGAACGTTCTCTGAGAGTATAGAAATCAATATCTGTGTTGGTTTCCGCAAAAGATTCTTTCCATATATTATAGTCAAAACTCTCTGACCATGCATCGTAGATCGCACCTTTTTCATATGCTCTGAGGATAACTTTTGAACAACGGCGGTCACCTCTTGCAAGGAAACCTTCAAGAATCGTTACATCCGGCTCATGCCAGCTGTAGCGGATACTTCTCTGGTTTAACTGTGCGCGGATCTCGCTTTTTACGACCTTTGCTTTCTCCACGAAATCTTCCTCTCTGTACATACCTGCCCACTGGAATGGGGTAAATGGTTTCGGTACAAAGAAAGAGGTACTTACATTGACCTGAACCTTGCCATTACGTTTTTCTTTCGGCACTTCTTCATAATAAGTTTCTGCAATTTTCTGAGCAAGATGAGCAATACCTTTCATATCATCTTCTGTTTCAGTTGGAAGTCCGAGCATGAAGTAAAGCTTTACCTGATTCCATCCACCTTTGAATGCTTCACCTGCACCATGAAGAATATTCTCTTCAGTCAGACCTTTGTTGATAACATTACGCAGACGCTGGGAGCCTGCTTCCGGTGCAAAAGTAAGGCTGCTCTTCTTTACATCCTGTACCTTGCTCATAACATCCAGGGCAAAAGCATCGATACGCAGGGATGGCAGAGATATATTGACAGCATTGCCATGAAATTCTTCAATCAGGAAGTTTACCAGTTCCTTCAGCTCAGAATAATCACTGGAGCTTAGAGAACTTAAGGAAATCTCCTCATGTCCTGTATTCTGAAGCATTTCTCTGGCACTTGCCTTTAAATCCTCCACATTGCGCTCTCTGGTAGGACGGTAGATCATACCTGCCTGACAGAAACGGCATCCGCGGATACAGCCACGCTGGATCTCCAGGGTAACACGGTCCTGAGTAGCTTTGATAAAAGGTACAACAGGAGCCTTAATAGCACGGTAATCTTTTGTAATATCAGTGATCAGCTGTTTACAGACTTTCTCAGGTACTCCGTCTTTAACTGGCGTAAAGGAAGCAATTGTTCCATCCTCTTTATATGATACATTATATAAAGAAGGAACATAGATTCCCGGGATTCTGGATGCTGCAAAAAGGAAATCCTTTCTTGATCCACCTGCTGCCTTATTCGCTTTATATGCATCAAATAAAGCATCATAGACAGTCTCACCCTCACCAATATAAAACATATCAAAAAATTCTGCGATAGGTTCCGGATTATATGCACATGCACCACCGCCGATCACGATGGGGTCATCTTCTTTTCTATCCTTTGCCAGAAGTGAAATATGACTCAGATCCAGGACCTGAAGTACATTTGTATAACACATTTCATATCCAAGAGTAATGCCAAGGAAATCAAAATCCTTTACAGGTTCCTGAGATTCCAGGGCGAAAAGCGGAACATCTTCCTCACGCATGATCTTATCCAGATCCATCCACGGAGAAAAGACACGCTCACACCAGACATCTTCACGCTCGTTAAACATGTTGTAGAGGATCATCATGCCCAGATTGGACATACCGATCTCATAAACATCCGGGAAACACATGGCAAAGCGGATATCTACGTCATTCTTATCTTTCATTACAGAGTTGACTTCACCACCGATGTAACGGGCAGCCTTGTCAACTTTCATTAAAATTTCATCGCTTAAAGCTAGAGTTCTCATAGTATTCCTTTCAGAGGTTATTGTATCAACATTGTGTTAAGCAGGGAAAATCCCCCACAATATTCCTATTATATACGGAATGGTGGGGGATTTCAAGGGAGAGTCGGATAGTTTGCAGTTTTTATCTGACAGTATCAGGCTGTAAAAGCGTGAGTAATGTTTCGTATACATATGTATTTTCTCTGACAATTATAGAAAGTTCCTCTTTTGCCTGATTCAGCCAGTGAAATAAATCACGGACATCAGACCTGCCTTCTTTATTGAGATATTTTGAACGCAGGTATCTGTTCTGGTCATAGTAATATCGTTCGTCCAATATGATAACAAGACGTTTTATGTCTCTCTCAGCAGTAATCTCATATTCATAGCCCTGATGTATATAATCTTCCAGTAAGGCAGCAGTCTCCTCTTCATTATTTGCATATACAACAGAAACATGCGGATAGGGTTTGGAGGTTTTTCTGTCTGTAAGGTGTAGCATATTCTGGATAAATGAGGAAAGTTCCGCATTGGTACGGATGCGGTTGGTTAAGTGAAACATCTGGATTTCCGGCAGGTTTTCTATAAGTTTTAATGTATTTACCCCTAACTCTTCAGGACATATGGCATCTTCGGAATCACTAGAAAATATTACGGGAAACTCCCCCTCCGATTGCGTTAACAGAATCTGCAGTTTTTCTGAAGAAAGTAAATGTGCTTCGTCTACCAGAACTGCACTGTAATGTTTCAGCTCTGTATTTTCGGTCAGCTGATTGTCCGAAAGAAAAGCAATACGCTGTAAACGTTTATGCAGTATTTTCCATTCTTTTCCGGCATTACCGCAGTGAATCATGCATATCTGCTGACGCCTGGACAGTTTCATGGCGATATCATAGAGAAGCAATGTTTTTCCTGTTCCTGGAAGTCCGGTAAAACAGAAATATCCGAACCGGCTGATACGGAGTTTCTTTAAAATCTGGCGCTGGATATCCCGCTGCTGGGAAGTCAGAAAATATTCTTTTTTCAGGAAACGAGCCGGTTCTGTGATTGGGGAAATCAGATATAATTCGGCCTGAAACAGATCGTCAATATTCCCCTGATAATCACTGCTCTCCTTTTGCAGTGATCTGCACAGCTCTGTCCAGTCGGCTTCTGCAATATGATCATGGTTGGTAAGCCTGACAAGGCGATTCTGACTGCTGATATACGTATAAGACTGTATGGAGCGTCCGAGAACGGAAAGGTAATAACGGTTCTGCATAAGCTGTTTACGAATTGCCTCCTCAGATACAGCCCCGCTTTTCAGTTCAATATTTATAATCTGGTCATCTTTGATCTGGAGAAGATCAAATTCTTTCCCGAGTTTTGGAATCTGGTAGGAATAGAAAAAGCGCAGGGAACAGACTTTAGTCATATGCGATTCCAACTGGCGTACCAGTGCTTTCATACTCTGAAGTTCCCATTCCCGTATTTTGAGAAAATATTCCCGGCCGGATAACTGACGTTCCAGTTTTGACAGAGAATCTTTATTCTGATTTCTCGTAAGTGCATATATGGATATTGATCTCATAACTTTTACCTTTCATTTTGCCGGAATTCTTTTATACTATTATAACAAATATCAGCAATTGCAGGTAGCCTGAAAACAAAAAACAGCCAGGTGGATTTTTCCCTGGCTGTTTTCCCAATCTGAATCAGATTCAGAAATTGTTTTGGAATATTTATTTTATGTTGTGGTTTGGCTGAATTACTCAGCTACAGCGATAGCTTCCACTTCGCAGAGTACATTTTTCGGAAGCTGTTTTACAGCAACGCAGGAGCGGGCCGGTTTGCTTGTGAAGTATTTCTCATACACAGCGTTGAATGCTGCGAAATCTGCCATATCAGCAAGGAAGCATGTAGTCTTGATAACATTGTCAAATGTAAGTCCGGCTTCTTCAAGAATTGCTCCTACGTTCTTGCAGGACTGCTCTGCCTGTGTTTCGATTTTATCGCCTGCAACTTCACCTGTAGCCGGGTCTACCGGAATCTGACCGGATGCAAATAAGAAGTTTCCTGTCATTTTTGCCTGAGAATATGGTCCAATTGCTGCTGGTGCTTTTTTTGTTTCAAGTGTTTTCATGAGTGAATTCCTCCCGTACGATTTAGTGTGATTGATTGTCTGTATCTGTATCCATATCTTACCACCAAAAAAATATTTAGTCAACGGCAAAAAAATTGTCACATGGAAAATTTCTCTTTTATTAATGAAAGAAAAGATGAAAAATACTGACGATAATCTGATCAGTGGAAGCTCTTGAGCCAGTTTACCAGAGAATCATGCCAGATATTATCATATACTGTTTTCTTCATCTGGTCTGTAACAAGGCCGTTACCTGCCATTTTGGCAAGGATTGCCTGCTGTAATTCATCTACAGTCATGTCTTCCGGGGATTTATTCATATCTACAATTACTGTCTTTTCCTTTTCAGCAGCGGCTTCCGTATTTTCCGGAAAACTGTTTTCTGCTGATATGGCTGAAGTATCGGCAGTTTTTTCAGGCTGAATATCTTCTGCTTTTGCTGCTGCGGTTTCTTCTGTTACGGTTATTGTTTTCTGTGCAGGAGACTCAGTCTGTGTGGAAGTTGTTTCTTCTGTTTCTTCCTGTACTTTTTCGATATCTGCAGTTTCTGTTTTTACTGGTATATATTCTGGCATTTCACCCGCCGGAACCCAGATTTCACCGCTGTTTGCGGCTACTGTTACATTGATACGTCCATCCTGAACAGGTACTTTACGGCCTGTGAGGGTTCCGATATATTCTGCGCAGTTTCCTGCCGGAAGGCTCATATCTGCTGCATTATCATCGTTATTTACGGTAACGATCACACGTATTCCGTCGAGGTCACGGGCAAATGCAAACTGGCGGTTGGTAAGCTGAAGTTCAGCGTAGCTTCCGTAGCTTAATGCAGGTGTATGCTGTCGTATCTTTCCAAGAGCTGCGATCAGGGCTGTACATGGATTCTTCTGTACTGCATCTGCATAGTCTTTGATATCCAGAGCCGGTCTGAGGCTGTCATCGGAGAATTTCTCTTTCTTTCCTTCAATACCGAACTCAGAACCGTAATAGATACTTGGTACACCCGGAAGTGTATAGAGTAAGACATGAACAGGTGCAAAATGTGCTTTATTTGAAAGCTTGGTATAAATACGTTCTACATCATGGTTGTCCACAAAGTTGTAGAGATCAAGATTTCCCATATTCTGGAGATATTTTACAGTATGTGCGATCTCGAAATAGTTGTGATCGTTATGTCCGCTGTAGAGTGCTTTATGCAGGGCATAGTTTGTTACACTGTGGAGCGTTTCTCCATTTACCCATCTGCTGTAATCGCCATGGATCACTTCGCCCATAAGCCAGAAATCTTCCTTTACTTCTGCTGCTGTACGGCGCAGGGCACGCATGAAATCAAAATCAAGGACATCTGCCGCATCCAGACGGATTCCATCTACATCAAATTCTGATACCCAGAAACGGATCACATCACAGATGTAATTCTGTACTTCCGGGTTTCTTTGGTTTAATTTTACCAGAAGGTTGTATCCACCCCAGTTTTCGTAGGAGAAGCCGTCATTGTATTCCGTATTCCCTCCGAAGTTCACATTGCAGTACCAGTTGAGATATCTGGAATGTTCGCGGTTTTGCTGAATATCTTTAAATGCAAAGAAATCACGGCCTGTGTGATTGAATACACCATCGAAAATAACTTTGATCTCTTTTTCATGACAGGCTGCCACGAAGTTTTTAAGGTCTTCGTTGGTTCCGAGACGGGAATCCAGCTTTTTGTAATCTGTGGTTTCATAGCCATGTCCTACACTCTCGAATAAAGGTCCGATGTATAATGCTGTACATCCGATTTCTCTGATGTGGTCGATCCATGGAAGTAATGTGTTCAGACGGGAAACAGGAGCACTGTAGTCATTGTGCTTCGGCGCACCGGTTAAACCCAGTGGATAGATGTGATAGAAAATTGCCTCATTATACCAGCTCATAAATGACACCTCTGTTTTTAAATTTATAATTTCAATTTTATGGGGATTTTTTACCCTGATATCATACAGGAAAGAAAATAATTAGATAAACTGTATTATAGTTGAAATTATATTCATACGATTCTTATAATAACAGATTTTTCAGACAGAATCCAGTTTTTTTTCAATTTTGGCTTGTATGTCTCGGGATTTTGGCATATTCATGCCAAAACACCTCGCGGGATAGTGGTGTGTGAACAGTAACTTAAAATTTACTCTACAAAAAAATCCACTTAAGGTATATAATATTGCTGTAAATAATCTGGATATGCATAGAAATAGAAAGAAACAAACATAGATAAGCAAGGAGAATATAAACTATGAGACATATAGATGAAATTCAGATTGCCGGAACTGCAATCCTGCTTTGTGGCGCGATGTTTGCGGTTTCTGCTGTGGCACCTACCGGTAATACAGTGTCAAAAGCTGTTACAAACTTTACGGAAGCTCCGGAAACTGCTGCTGAGGCTCAGGCACAGGCAGAAGCTCAGGCTGAGGAGGATGGATTTACCATTTATACTCAGGAAAGTAACTATGATTCTGATTATGACAACAGTTATAATGATACTTCTTACAATGACTCTTCTTACAATACTGATACGACGCAGGACGGTTCTCTGGATGATACAGGGCAGGAGAATGATAATACAGATACAGGAGATGGATCTTCTGATGATGGAAGCAGTGATCAGACATCGTCTGACGATACAGGGGATGATTCTTCCGATCAGATTGATTATCCCAGCGATGACAATTCCGGTGACAGCACAGATGGTTCTCTGGATAACTCTGATACATGGGAAGACAATGGAGAGGAAGTCCAGCAGATAGAGTATTAATCAATCTGACGCAGGACTTCACGCTAAAGCATTTTTCAAACCCGCTCCAAGATAGACTGGATTATTTGTATTATTTTACGAAATTACTATAATTATGTTTTTGTTTCTCAATAAATGGTATAATCAAACTGTTATTAACATTCAGGAGGCTTTTTATGAAGAAACAAAACAGGTTACTATCACTAATTCTATCTCTGTTCCTTCTGCTGTTTACCTTAGTTCCGCAATCAGCACTGACGGTAAAAGCTGAAGGCAACAGTGAGATGGCAGTTCATTTTATTGACGTTGGACAGGGAAATGCCATCTTAGTACAGTCCGGAGGACAAAATCTTTTGTACGATGGCGGGGATCAGAGCCATGCTGATCTGATCATCTCCTACTTACAGGAACAGAATGTGGAAAACATTGACTATATGATCGCTTCTCACTATGATGAAGATCATATCGGCGGTCTTGTTCCATGTATAGACAATTTCTCTGTAAGTAATATATTCGGACCAGACTATGTACATACTTCAAATTTATTCAATAATTTTATGAATACTGCCACTGCAAATGCAATTATCGTACAGTATCCTTCTGTAGGTGAAACATTTGATTTTGGCACCGGAAGTTTCACTGTTCTTGCACCGAATGGTATCAGCCAGAACAGTAATGATAACTCTCTTGTAATCAAACTTGAAAATGGTTCAAATAGCTTTATTTTTACCGGAGATGCAGAGGAAACCAGTGAACAGGATATGATCAGTACAGGTATGAACCTTGACTGCGATGTTCTTTCTGTTGGTCATCATGGGTCTGCAAGTTCAACTACCTGGGATTTCCTTGAGGCGACTTCTCCATCTTACGCAGTCATAAGCTGCGGAATCAATAATCAGTATAATCATCCGTCAGCAGATACAATGGGACGTTTATCAGATATGGGAATCCCTGTATTCCGAACAGATAAACAGGGTACGATCATTGCAGTCTCCGATGGAACAAATATTTCCTGGTCACAGGAGCCATGTAATGATTATTCTTCCGGAGACTCCTCTGTAAATGCTTCTGCAGGTGGCACTAGTGGAAACTCTTGGCAAGAAGAAACTACCACTTCTGATCCGGTACCTGAACAGGAAGAATCCAACAATGCAGATCTAGGAACAATGGTATGGATCCCTGCAACCGGCGAAAAATATCACAGCATTCCCAACTGTGGAAGAATGAACCCGGATACAGCCAGACAGGTATCCAGATCAGAAGCCGAAGCTATGGGATACGGGCCTTGCAGTAAATGTTACTGATAAACAAAAACAGCCGCATTTGCGGCTGTTTTGTTAAAATCCTTCCTGTCTGCGTACTTTCCAGAGTTTTGCACGTTTCTGTGCAGCTTCATTCTCTATCTGCTGAGTAACTCCCTCAATGATAAGTCCCGGTACTTCCACAGGATGCTGATGTTCATCTGTTCCAACCATAATAAAATATGCGCGGTTGATCATGGTTCTGGTTCCATCAAGGGCTTCACAGTAAGTATCAATACGTACTTCCATGGAAGAACGTCCCACATGTGTAAGCCGTCCGATGAGAACGATGGTATCGTTCACTCTGGCTCCGGCTTTGAAATACATATTGTCTACTGCAACAGTTACCACATTCATTTCCGCATGACGTTTGGCAACAATACCTGCTGTTTCATCAATCCATGCAAGCAGCTGTCCGCCAAACAGATAACCTGCGGCATTCAGACACTTTGGCATTAATAAATGAGACTGCTCTGTTAAGGAGTCCTCAACTCGTTTCATTTTTCTTTCTGACATTTCTTTTCTCACTTCCCCTTTATCATGCTTTCTGTTGGCTATTATAGCACGTTCCATGATTTTGTGTTATATTTTTCATAATTTTCCTTCTGTATAATTTTAAAGCGTTATCACTTTAATATGAATGTATGAAAAAAAATACAATCTTTGTCTTGCCTTTCCCATCACTTTACTGTACAATGTTTAAATAGGTACAAATACAAATGTTCGCCATAGTAAAACACTGATCGCAAGGATGCATCTGCAATTCACTGTATCAGTGTTTTTTAATAAAATTCACTATAATATGCATTATTTACGAGTATTGCTATAAGTGAATTTGCGAATATTGCTGTAGATAAATAACGGGGAAATGAGGAATGATATTATGGAAAAACATGAAATGATGAGTCTGGAAGATTCCGGACAGCTTCGTGACAAAATAAGATTCTTTGAACAGGAACTGCTCAAGAATCATCATATCGATCCAAATCTGTATGTAGAATATAATGTAAAAAGAGGTCTTCGTGACTCCGCAGGTAAAGGTGTCCTGACAGGTCTTACAGAGATTTCTGATGTTAATGGTTATAATCTGATCAACGGCAGACAGATTCCGGCTGATGGACGTTTATACTATCAGGGAATCAATGTACAGGATATCATCAGTGGTCTGAACGGAAGACGTTTTGGATTTGAAGAAACAATTTATCTTCTGATCTTCGGTAAGCTCCCTGATAAGGAAGAACTTTCCAGATTTCTGGATATGATGTCTGATATGGAGGAGCTTGGCGGTCGTTTTGTCCGCGATGTTGTTATGAAGGGAACCAATGCCAATATTATGAATGCCATGCAGCGTTGTGTTCTGGCTCTCTATACATATGATGACAATCCGGAAGATATTTCTCCTGAAAATGTACTTCGTCAGTCTCTGGAACTGATTGCAAAGCTTCCTGAAATTGCCGTATATTCTTACCATGCATATCGCCATTTCAGAAAGGATGATACCTTATTTATCCGTAATCCGCAGAAGGGGCTTTCTCTTGCCGAGAACATTCTTCTTATGCTTCGCCCGGATGGAAAATACACAGAACTGGAAGCAAAAGTTCTGGATATTGCACTGATCCTGCATGCTGAGCATGGTGGCGGTAATAACTCCACTTTCACCACTCATGTGGTAACTTCTTCAGGGACAGATACCTACTCTTCTACTGCTGCATCCATCGGATCTCTGAAGGGACCTCGTCATGGTGGAGCAAACCTGAAAGTTCAGAATATGTTTGCTGATCTGAAGTCTCATGTAGATCAAGATCACTGGGATAACGAAGATGAAATCATAACTTATCTCAAGAAGGTTCTGAATAAAGAAGCATTTGACCATGCAGGGCTGATCTATGGTATGGGGCATGCAGTCTATACACTTTCCGATCCTCGAGAAGTGATCCTGAAACGCTTTGCCCAGGCACTTGCTGAGGAAAAGGGAATGACAGAGGAATTCGAGCTTTATAACAGAGTAGAAAATATTGCCGGCAAACTGATTATGGAACATAGAAAACTGTTTAAGAATGTCTGCGCAAATGTGGACTTCTACAGTGGATTTGTATACAGCATGCTTGGTATTCCGGAAGAATTATTTACTCCGATCTTTGCTATTGCACGTATGCCGGGCTGGAGTGCTCACCGCTTGGAAGAGCTGATCAATGCAAATAAGATCATTCGTCCTGCTTACAAATATGTAGGACATCATACAGATTTTGTTGCTTTTGACGAAAGGTAAACAGATGAAACTTATTACTGGCTGCGGTTCATTCCGCAGCCGTTTTATTATGTCACTAAAGTGAGCTTCCGCAGGAAGAGAATCCTGCGCTACTGTCCACTGGTAATATCCTTTCTCGTAAAAATATAATTTGCATTTGTTGTATGAGGTCTGTATAATCAAAATAAATCCGAAAAAGGAGGTATTCTCTATGGCAAAAGAACAGATTGCGGTTGCAGAACTGGTTTTAAATATGATCCTTGGAAAGACAGGCGGTACACGGGTAGATTATTTCCCACAGAAACCGGATTTTCCGTTTGATGCAGTTTATGAGCAGGCATTTGTACGTGCCACACCGGAGAGTCAAGGAATCTCCTCTGATCTGTTTGCTGCCCTTCTTCGGGAACTGGATGCTTCCAAAGATACGGAAATGCATCATTTTATGGCACTGCATCATGGCAAGGTAATCTGTGAATGTAATTTTGCACCATACCCTAAAGGAATGTGGCATATTACACATTCCATGTGCAAGAGCATCACAGGTATGGCAATCGGCATGTTGATCGAAGAGGAAAAATTAAAACTCGATGAAAATATTTATGACATTTTTCCGGATCATATAAATGCCTTTTCAAAGATTTTCCGCCCTGTGATCACAGTAGAGAATCTGCTGACCATGACAAGCGGCGTAACTTTTAATGAATCAGGTATCGTGTCCGGAAATGACTGGCTTGGAAGTTTTCTGAATGCATCTGTCAATGGAAAACCCGGAACAGAGTTTCAATATAACAGTCTGAATACTTATGTTCTTTCTGCAATCGTGACGAAACGTACAGGAGAAACCCTGACCGAATATCTGACTCCGAGACTGTTTGATCCTCTTGGTATCACGAAATATTACTGGGAAACCTGTCCGAAAGGAATTACAAAAGGCGGCTGGGGACTGTTTCTCTGTGCAGAAGACATGGCAAAACTTGGCCAGCTGTATCTTCAGAGGGGAAAATGGAATGGTCAGCAGCTGGTGTCTGAATATTGGATAGAAATATCTACGGCACGACATCTGAAAACTCAGAATGACACCTATGGATATGGATATCAGCTATGGATGGAACAGCGCCCGGGAAGCTTTGAATATAACGGAATGTTGGGACAGAATGTTATTATTTATCCGGATATGGATATGGTTCTTGTCACAAATGCTGGAAATAAAGAAATGTTTCAGGACTGTATCATGCTGAATATCATTCGGAAATATTTCCCTGTTAATTATCATCCCGCCGATGTTCTACCTGAGAATCCGCTCTCCTATAGTCTTCTGAAACGGTTGTGCGGAGAACTGGAAAATGGAGAAAATAATAACAGAAGTACTTCTCTGCGCGGGAGATGGAAAAGAAATGTAGTTTCCAGAAGGAAGCATTCAGATAAAAAGTACAGCTACCGTATTTCAGCAGCCGTTGATCGCCCATCTGATCATCACAGTTTTATGCGGGCTGTAAGCGGCAGAACTTATGTTATGGAACAGCAGAATATTGGAATTGCGCCGTTGTTTGTGCAGGTATTCCACAATAATATGACAGATGGTATTTCTGAAATTTCTTTTACTTATGATGCGGGAAACTTTTACGTTTCTTTTACCGAAGGTGAGGTAATCCATAAACTTCCTGTTGGATTTGGAAGGGCTGCGGATGGATGTGTTGATCTTCATGGAGAACATTACCTTGTAGCTACACTGGGAGAATTTGCAAGGGATGAAAACGATATCCCTGTATTAAAGCTGGAAATTACTTTTATAGAAGAATGTGTGAAACGAAAAGTGCACATTTTCTTTCATGAAGATAATGGAATTGAAATCAGATGGAACGAAACACCCGGTAAAAAAATGATTCTGGCAGGACTGAGTTCTATTACTGAAGAACTGTCAGGAAACTTCCTGTATAATTCGCTTCTGGGAGATCATAATATTACGACGACAGAACTGCTGCACCGGCTTATGGAACAGACGATTGAGCCTGTTGTAAGGGGATATCTGAAGAGACCGGAAGAAACAGACAGTATTGATACAGATGAGTGAATATAATAAAGTCTCATATACAAAAATGCATTTCTCACTAAACGATTAAGATGAGAAATGCATTTTGCATTTTACAGGTTTATTTTATTTATGGTATGCATTATTTACGCGGATTGCCATAGTTCTGTTTAGTCCTGTTTCACATTGAAAGCTTTCATTCCCGGATATACTGCGCTTGCGCCGAGTTCTTCTTCGATACGGAGAAGCTGATTGTATTTTGCAACACGTTCGGATCTGCTGGGAGCTCCAGTCTTAATCTGGCAGGTGTTCAGTCCTACTGCAAGGTCTGCGATTGTTGTATCTGCTGTCTCGCCGGAACGATGAGAAGAAATTGCGGTGTAGCCTGCTTTGTGGGCCATCTTGATTGCTTCCAGTGTTTCGGATACGGAACCGATCTGGTTTAATTTGATCAGGATCGCATTACCTGCACCAAGGCTGATACCTTTTGCAAGTCTTTCTGTATTTGTAACAAACAGATCGTCACCGACAAGCTGTACTTTGTCACCAAGTCTGGCTGTAAGTTTCTGCCATCCTTCCCAGTCTTCTTCATCCAGACCGTCTTCGATGGAGATAATCGGATATTTTTCGCATAATTTAGCCCAGTGCTCAATGAGCTCTTCGGATGTATACTCTGTGCCGGCTTTTGGAAGTTTGTAATATCCTTTGCCTTTTTCACTCTTCCACTCGGAGGAAGCAGCATCCATGGCAATCCTGAAGTCTTTGCCTGGTTCATATCCGGCTTTCTTAACTGCTTCAAGGATTGTCTCGATTGCTTCTTCATCGGATTTCAGTGCAGGTGCGAAACCACCCTCATCACCTACTGATGTAGCAAGTCCGCGTTCTTTCAGGATAGAAGCAAGTGCATGGAATACTTCTGCACACCATCTTAAGCATTCTTTAAAAGAAGGTGCCCCAACTGGCATGATCATGAATTCCTGTACATCCAGACCGGAAGATAATGCATGGCATCCACCGTTTACGATGTTCATCATTGGTACAGGAAGACGGTTTCCGGATACTCCGCCAAGGAAACGATACAGCGGAATCTCAAGAGAGGTTGCAGCTGCTCTGCAGCATGCGATAGATACTGCAAGAATTGCATTTGCACCAAGTTTAGATTTATCTTTTGTTCCGTCTGCTGCGATCATGGCTGCATCTACTGCATAGATATTGCTTGCATCAAGGCCTTCGATTGCTTCGTTGATTGTTGTATTGATGTTCTCTACTGCTTTCTGTACACCCTTTCCAAGGTAACGAGCTTTATCTCCATCTCTTAATTCCAGAGCCTCAAATTCTCCTGTAGAAGCACCGCTCGGAGCTGTTCCTCTTGCTACAGTGCCATCCATCAGATATACTTCTGCTTCTACTGTCGGATTTCCTCTGGAATCCAGAATTTCTCTTCCAATTACTTTCTCAATTTCTAAGTACATGATAAATCCCCTTTCTGGTTTTGCATTTGGACTCCTGGTACATCGCAACTGGGATGTACCGGATGGATTATATCTGCAGTACGGCCTTCAGCATAGCCGTGAGTTCAACAAGCACAGATGCGATCCATTGTTCCGAAGATTTCAGCAGGTCTTCGGATGGAATTCAAATGATTAATTCACGCTAGAGTTTGCGTCATCTAACTCTATTGGTTAGTATATTCTAACTTTGATAAAAATGCAATAGGCTAATCGGAAGAATATTGAGAAAGTATTTCAAAAAAACAAAAAACCAAGGAAACTCTTTTCATAAAGTGATCCTTGGTTTTTTATTTAGTTTTTATTTAGCTAATTAATATCAATGAGGACATTTAACATATGTGTGTGTACTTTGAAGAACTGCATTTGCTCTATATCCGCATTTTTTGCATTTTTGGCATGAATATTTTTTTACAGTACATCCACCTGATGAATTTTTTGCATGAGTATAAAAAGCACTATCCGCCATAATATGTGTACATAAAGCATATGAAGATGATGATGATAAAGCATCGTCTGTGGTTTGCTCCCCATCAGAGTCGATAAAAATAATATCACTTTTAGAAAAATCAAGAGAATCTGTTATACTTGTATCTATACAATCATCTCCAAAGTCGTCTAAAGAATCCTCTAAAATAACATCGCAAAAACTTTCATCTGATGAAGGCACAGCCTCATACGCCAACACCGTTCCAGCCCCAGCCACAATCGTCAGTACTGACACTGCCACCATAATCCCTCTCTGCAACAATCCTTTTCTCTTTTCTTTCATCATGTAGTTAATCCTCCTTTTTATTGTTTTAAAATCCTTTCCTTCTTTATCTTTTTTATGTCCGGAAAGATTATTTTTCCATACAACCGGACGTATGTCCGAAGTTGAGGCTTCTAACACCAGCAGCTTGGCGTAGTCTTTGCGTTTTTCTTTTGAACAGCCTTCTACTGCCGCGCTGTCACTGACTATTTCTGCTGTATCAATGTAAAGGAGAAGTAAAAGATATGCCACAGGGTTCATCCAGTGTACACACAGGACAAGGAGACATAACAGTTTCACTAAATTGTCATGATTCTTTAGATGGGCACCTTCATGTTTATATACCATGACAAAATCAGGATGCAGAGGGAAACTCTCCGGAATCACAATCTTCTGACGAAAAAAGCCGATGGTACATGGTCCATAAGTATCATCCGGAATCAGATAATAGGTAAGATTGTTTTCCGGATCTTCTTCTTTTTCAAAAATGAAATTCTTGATATAATGTGCACCTCTCCAGTATTTGATGATTTCATAAACCGCAAAGATAACAATTCCACTAAGCCAGAACTTAGATATAATATCAAACCATTGCGGCATCCATATGTATTCTCCCTTTCGCTCAGTCCAGAAAGATAGGGAGTTAGATAAGTACAGTTGAGCTTCTTCGTTAAAAAGAGCCTCTGGATAGACTTCTTCAGGTATCAGATATTTTATTAACTGTATCGGTATCAGGTAAAAGAAAATTCCTGTAATCAGTAATCTTCTTCCAAGAATGTAATTATAATTTTCACGCTGAATCACATATAAAAGCAAACAGATCACAACAGGAATACTTCCTGAAATGGACATACAGACTAACAGTTCCATTTAAAACATCACATCATTTCTTCTTAATGTATTCTAATAAAAATTCTTTCTCTTCCTCTGTAAGTTTCTTATCAGAGATTAGAGCGCTGACAAGGGTTTTCATATCAGAGACTGTATATCCTGATACGGATGGTTTTGAAATCTGTGTAGATTTGACAGTTTCCGTCTCGCCCTTTTCTTTAGCAAATTTGTTTAATTCATCATACAGATAACTGTTTCTCAGTCCAAGGATAAACATAGTTCCCGGATAAAGTAAAGATACTGTTGCAGCACCGATCATATATAAGGTAAATTTATGTGTATCGTCTACAGGAGGTTTGCTCATAAAATTGATAAAGAAGCAAATACCGGAACATAAGGTAAATAAAATCCAGCAGACAAGTTCTATTTTTCTTTTCATTCTTTCATCTCCTGATTAATCAGGCAGATAGAGTCATTTGTCTCACCTGATTCGGTTAAGTAATTGTAAATTTCTGTCACTTCTTAACTACAAATAGTCTACCATGTTTTGTACAAATTAAGCAACTGATTTTTGGGGATTTTTCAGACTTTTTGACGCCATAATTCGAGATTTATCGAGAAATTAACTCGTCAGGCAGAAACCGCGTTGTAATCCGCAAAGTTTCTGCCTGGCTTTTTGATAAGTTTATGATTTATGATATTTACTGAACATGTTCATTATTTATGAAAAAATGAAAACAGACCTTTCTTTTTTTCATAAGCTTCTGAGCTGATACCTTTTACTTCATATCCTGTTGCGCTGATGGCTGTTTTTAATTTTGCTTCATCTACAGGTCTTTCTGAAATAATCACAGTTTCGCCTTTGCTGTGGGAAGAAGTAACTTTTTTTACCTGAAAGGCTTTTCTCACCGCATCATTTACGTGAGATTCGCACATTCCACACATCATGCCGTCTACTTTTACAGTTGTTTTAATCATATTGTTGTCCTCCATTTTTACGTTATAAGTTAGAAATAGCCAGAGCATATGATTTTTCTCTTACAATAATTTTATGCCAATGCCTGGGCAAGTGCTTTCTGAATTGCTCCAAGGATTCCCTCTGAGGAATAAGTGGCACCGCTTGCAGCATCAATTCCGTCGGCCGACTGATTTCCCATAATCTGAGGATAAATAGTTTCCCATGCATAATCAAAGTATTCCGGTGAATCACTGTTATTCTGTTCAATGGAAGCAATCTGACCGCCCTGAATCGTTACGGTTACATTTACTCTTCCACTGTATCCGTAGCTTGAGCCTGTATAAGTTCCGTCAATATATGGTCCTGTAGGTTCCGGCGTAGGCTCCGGAGTCTCTTCCGGTGTTGGTGTGGGAGCTGGTGTTTCCTCTGGTGTTGGAGTGACTTCTGGAGTCGGAGTTTCTTCCGGTGTCGGGATTGGGGTTGCCTCAGGAATTGGCGTAACTGTTACTTCTGGTGTTGGAGTTGGTGTCACTTTTGTGGTGCCTTTTTCTGCCTGCTTCTGAATATCTTTCATTGCGTTTATGATACCCTTTGAAGAGTAGGTTGCACCACTGACAGTATCAATGCCATCGACAGACTGATTCTGAATGATCTCATTTTCCAGGATGTCCCATGCTTTCTTAAAGAACATAGGCGTATCTGTATGCTCTGCTTCCAGAGACTTGATCACACCTTTTTTAATCTTAGCTGTCAACGTAATTGTCCCACTGTATCCTTTACCGGTTCCTGTATAGGTTCCGTCTTTGTAAATCTGTTCGTCTCCCGGCTTCGGTATTGGAGAAGGTTTCTTTGTCGGTTTCGGTGATGGAGTGGGAGTTGGCGTAACAACTGCCTGATTTCCTGATGGAATTGCCTGTGACAATGCATTCTGAACCGCAGTAATAATTCCGTTTGAAGAATAAGTGGCACCGCTGACTGCATCTACGTTCGGAGACTGGCTTGCAAGAATTTTGCTGATCACACCCTGTGCATTTGCAAAATAGGAGGCTGTTTCATTTGATGCATCTACAATATTGATAGCTGCAATTTTATGGTCAGTGACAGTTACCTGAACAGTGATCGTTCCTCCGAAACCAGTTCCGGAGCCTGTATAGGTACCGTCTGCATATCCACCGGCAGGAACTTCTGTAGTTGGTGTGACTGTGCTTCCTGCACCACCCCCTGCTGTACCTCCATTTGCAGAGGAACCTGTAGATGAATTTTTCTTTGTTCCTGTTTTAATCTTACTTGTTTTTTTTGTCTTTTTTGATGTTTTTGAAATTGAGGTTCCATTGGTTTCAGAAGAGTCTTCTGAATCAAAATCCTTATCTGCAGTTCCTTGTGAAATCAGTTCTTTAATCTCATCAGTAGACATAACATTATTATCGGAAACCGATGTAGTCTCCACAGGACTTTTATCTGCCTGATAACAGGTTACACAGACTGCTGCAAAAACTGCTGCCGCAGGAATAAGCTTTAACCATGGACGGAAACTGTCCTGTTTGGGTTTCATTTCCGGAGTCTTATTATTTTTCTGCTCATTATTTTTGTCCATAAATTTCTCCTTCTTCAATAGTTCCAGGAAATCATATTCAAATGATTTCTTTTCAACTGTATAAAGTTTTACAGTTGAAAAGAAATCCTGCCCTTTCTGGTGGGATACAGGATTTCTTTCCTCTTGTCTGCGAATCCGATTGCAAATATCCGCCTGACTTCAGTCAGGTCAGATTATTTTACAGTTACTTTAACTGTTTTGGTTACACCATTGCATGTTACTGTGATTTTGGCAGTACCCTTTTTAATACCCTTAATTGTACCATTGGATGATACTGTAGCAATTTTCTTGTTGCCGGATTTGTATGTAACTTTTCCTGACGGAGCTGCTTTTGCTGTAATCTTAGTTGTTTTGCCGACTTTTACAGATGCAGATGTTTTGTTCAGTGTAAGAGTTGGATTTTTAACTGTTACTTTGCAGGTTACCTTTACATCTCCGCATTTAGCTGTGATGACTGCACTACCTTTTGCTTTTGCAGTAACTTTACCAGTTGTTTTGTTTACAGCTGCAACTTTTGGGTTACTGGAAGTAAATGTAACTTTTGGTGCATCTGCTCCTGTTACAGTTGCCTTCAGTGTAGTTGTTTTTCCTTTGTAAACAGTGGCTGTTTTCTTGTTGAGAGTTACTGTTACCTTCGTATCTGCTTTAACAAGAGCCTCTACTGCTGCGTTCAGATGAGTTGTTGCTTCATCAACCTCTGCCTGAGTTGGCTTTTCTTTTGCAAGAAGATCCTTTGCTTCCTGAAGCTCTAACTGCATTGCCTTCCAGGAATCTGCTGTGTAATCTGCTTCTTTTAAGGCTTCTGCTTTTTCTACTGCTGCTTTTAATGCTGTTGTATCTGCTTCTCCTGCTTCCGGTTTTACGATGTTTGCATCTGTTGCATTAACTTCAAATACAGTATCTGCATATCCCATTGCATATACGGTGATTTTCCATTTTCCGGTTCCGTCTGTTCCTTTTGGAAGCTGGCAGCGGTAAGAATCTGTCAGACCAAGCTGAATTCCCATTGCCTTGTGCATCCAGTTATCTGCTGCAAATTTTGTTCCGTAAGATGCCAGAACTTTATTACCATTTCCGTAGTAATCCCATTTTGCAGCATACATTTTAGCACCAAGAGCACCATATCCGTCACCTGTAATATCTACTCTTAAGAATTCGCCGTAACTTCCACTTGCTTCTTTTACTGTTGCGGTAACATTGGATGCTGTCTGGAGTGCCTGATCTTTAAGTCCGGAACCTGTACCGTTTGTTCTGGCCTTGAATGTGAATGTTCCATCGGAACCTTTTACAGCTTCTTTTAAGCCGTTTGTTTCAGCGGTAACATCCGCAACTGCACTATAGGACTGCAAATTGTTTTCTCCAAATCCTCCGGCAACTGTGCTTCCGTCTTCCACAACCTTGAACTGGGATTTGAAGGCTTCATAATCTTCTGCTTTTACTGCGACAGGTACATATTTCAGACCTACTACGTTATAATGGTCGAATTCTACAACACTTCCGTCAGCTTTTGTAATCTGTCCTCTTTCAGGCTGATTCAGCTTTACAGTTGTTCCGTCTGTAAGAACTGCATCATTAGCTGAGGTCCAGTAGGAAATCTCATAAGAACCGCCGTTTTTGTCATACATGATTGCTTCACACTGGTAGCTTCCTCTGTGCAGGCCATGGTTTACAGTAGCTCTGGTTACTGCGTCGAAACCGCCCTTGTCAAGTTCATCATGGCTGTCTTTTGTTGCATTGGAAGCTGTGTTTGCAGCATTGTAGACTCCCTCAGATGCCCAGTACTGTGCCCATGTCAGACCTGCATAGACATATTTGTAGCCTGTTTCTGCTGTTGCAGCGAACTCATCTTCTGCTGCTGTCTGATCGTCAACAAAAGGTGTTTCCTCATCGCCTGCGAAAGCATCAGCAGTGTCATCTGCTGCATTAAACTCATCTGCCTGTGCCTCAGTCTCCACAGCAGTATCAGATGTAAAATCCGCAGCCATAACCGGTAATCCTGAAACCATCATTGCTGCACTTAAAATTGCAGGAGCTGCCATTTTGATTAAATTTCCTTTGCGCATACCTTTAAATCCTCCTGAATATGAGTTAATAAATATATTTCCAAACTGTCCGGAAAACTGAAATTTTTGACAGTTCAGAGATCTTTATATAAGATAAACCTATTCACCGATGGAATAAGTATCTTTCAGTAACTGAAATCTTTCTTTCATGCCTTCCGTCATCCAGACATGATCAGAATCATCTACGAACAGTCCGTCTGCATTGTATTTCTTCAAAAGTTCTTCTGCCTTTTCTTTTCCCAGTACAAAGCATGCAGTGGAAAGTCCGTCTGCGTTCAGGCCGTCATCACACACAACCGTCACAGATGTGAGACCGCTTCTTGCAGGATATCCTGTAGCAGGATCCAGTATATGATGATATCGAACACCATCTTCTATAAAGTATTTTTCGTAATCTCCGGAAGTAGATAAAAATTCAGTACCATTCAGAGTAACTACTCCCAGGTAATCACCTTCTGTATCCCGCGGATCAGTGACAGCTACCTGCCAGGCAGAGCCGTCGGGTTTGCTTCCATAGCTCATAACACTGCTGCCGCCGAGATTCAGGATCATGCCTGATACATTTTTATCTGCATCAAGAATCTTCTGTGCTGCATCGCAGCCGATTCCCTTACCTGCAGCCCCCAGATCAAGAGTTACTCCCTCTGGCATGGTAACTTTATTTTCATCCAGAGTCACCTTGTCATATCCTACATTTTCAAGCAGAGAATTTAATTCATCATCTGAAGGAATATGCGGATCCTCTCCGTCAATGTCCCACAGGCGGATCACTCTTCCCATAGTAGGATCCATGGCTCCGCCAGAAGCTTTCGACAAATCCAGTACCTGTTTTAAACAGGTGGCAGTTTCATCAGATACCGCTGTTGTATTCCCGGCATTTTGATTGATCTGATATATCTGAGAACTTTCTTTTGTCCAGGAGATCCAGTTTTCTTCCACATCTTTTAATGCAGAGATTATGTCTGCTGTGATATCCTCACCTGTTGTGTAAAGAGTCTCTGATACTACGGTGTCCATAGCAAAGTCTGTTTTGGTGTATGTGTTTATTTCAGAGTTTCCCCATGCAGTCCGGGATGTACATAAAAGAGAGGCCGTAATGAAAAGTCCCAACACAAAAGAGCGTTTGTTTGTCATATATTTCTGATTCCTTATCCTCTTATTGTTATTATCAACTAACTCTATAGACTATATCACTGTCGGAAAAGTATGTCTACCAATACAGTTAGTTCTTACTAATCAAATTTTCTCAATAAATTATTAGTTGCTAATTTTTATCAATAACAGTGTCTGTATGAATATTTTTCCTTGGGCAGACAGCGATGCAGGCGTGACAGCAGATGCATTCCCCTGAATGTGCAGTATCGCCGTCAATATCCAGGTGTGCGGGGCATCTCTTCTTACAGAGAGTACACTTTGGCGCACAGTTTGGACGATTTCGTTTGAAAAGTGCTCCCGGAATAATCGGCATGATTGCAAATACTGCTCCCATGGGACAGAGAAACTGGCAGAAGAAACGCTCCTGTGTACACATTCCGACAATGATCAGGATCAGCAGAACTGTTCCCACGATGTAGGTAGATTTCGGCAGTCTGCCTGTTGTAAGCATGGAGAATACATCCCATGGACTCATTCCCTGTAATTTAGAATAGAATCCTGTCATGCAGGAAAGAAGCAGGAACGCAAGGAGTACATATTTTACTTTCTGCAATCTGTGTACCCATTCCTCCGGATATCCATGTTTTTTCTTTTTTCCAAAGCATTTCGCACGGATAAACGCGGTAAGCTCATACAGAGCATCTCCCAGTGAGCCAAACGCACAGGCATAACCGCAGAAATGACGCCCGAACAGAATGGTAATAATTAACAGTAATGCCGTAATATCCAGAAAAGAGTTCCAGGTTACGCTCTGCTGTCCTCCGATTGCAAGAAAGATGGATTTGACTCCTGCAAATGCCGTAGAAAAAAGGGAGGGCGCTGCTATAAAAAACATAAGTTGTATGGCGGCACGGATCAGCCGTATCTTTCGTTGTTTCTTTTTCATGCGTTTTCCGCCTTTGATAATGCGTCATTTACTGCTTCTAAGATACCGGTAGAACTGAAAGTTGCTCCGGAAATGGTGTCAACATCTGTGCTCTGCTCGCTGATGATGCTGTTTATGACATTCTCGCCCTGTGACAGATAAGCACTGTCCTCACCCGGCGCACTGACTACACTGACTGCTGTAATAGTATCGTCTTCCAGAGTTACCTGGACTGTGATGGTTCCACCGTATCCGGTTCCTGAACCTTCAAAATTACCGTTCTTATATACGTTGTCAGAATCATCAGCTTCTTCAGAATCTGCCTGCTCTGTATTTTCTTTATCCTCTGTGGAATCTTTTTCGGATTTATTATCAGCTTCTGAAGATACATCAGAAGAAGCATTACTTTCTGCTGCTGTTTTCTGTTCCTCATAAGTTTCCTTTAATGCTGTAAGGATCTGGTCCTGCTGTTTCTCCAGACTCTCTGTTTTTGCAGTCAGGTCTGCAATATCCTGGGCCTGTTCCTTATCTTTTACTGTTCCGTTATAGAAAAATACCGCCATGATAATCATCAAAAGTGCGATCAGACGCAGATAAAAGTTTTGATTATTCACGTTGTTTCCTCTCCTTCATTTTTTTATTTTGCCGGATATGATATCTGTTTTTGGATGAAGCAAAACTTAATCATAACTAACTTTAAAAGTGTATCATTTTCGTATATAAAAATCTATATATAACAGTTTCTGCTAATGCTGTTTTTTTCTCATTAAGATGACCCCGGAACAAAATCCGAGGTCATTTATTGTGTGAATTATTTACCTGTTATCGTTTATTTTACTTTTACTGTAAATACCTTCTTAACACCATTGCAGGTTACTGTGATTTTGGCAGTACCTTTTTTCTTTCCTTTTACAACGCCTTTGGAGCTTACTGTTGCAATCTTGCTGTTGCTTGACTTGTAAGTAACCTTTCCTGATGGAGTTGCCTTTGCAGAAATTCTTGTTGTTTTTCCAACTTTTACAGTTGCTGAAGATTTGCTAAGTTTCAGGGATGGATTTTTAACTGTTATCTTGCAGGTTACTTGGTATTCTCCACAGGATGCTGTGATCACTGCTGTTCCTTTTGCTTTAGCAGTTACAACACCTTTGCTGTTTACTGTAGCCACTTTTTTGTTGCTGGATTTCCATGTGATTTTATCGGTAAGGTTTGTTGTAACTTTGAGAGTAGTTTTTGTGCTGCCTTTTGTATAAAGAGTCTTGGAAGAAGTATTTAATTCAAATGTATTTTCTGCTTCTTTGTAAGTAAAAGTAAGATTATTCTTATATCCTACAGCAGTTATTTCGAAAACAGTTGTGTCTGTTACCTGAAGATCTGTGAGATCAAGAGTTCCATCTTCTTTTACAATGACCTTGCTTCCTCTTCCTGTTGCGGCATATTCTGTATCATCAACTTTTACTTTGCTGATGCTCTTAATGTATGCAGAGAACTCTTCTGCTGTAATGCCTTTTGCTGCAACCAGTTTTGTCTCGTTACTGTCATAAGAAGCCGGCATTTTGTCTGTATTTACTGTAAATTCAGTTACAATGGCTGCATATTTTCCGCTGGCATCTGCAATTTCAACCTTATGTGTTCCCAATGCAAGAGCTCCAACTGCAAGTTTTCCGTCTGTGCAGGAAACCGCTGTTCCGTCTACAGTATACTGTGCCTTGAAGTCTGCCGGCAGAGCCTGGTCAAAGGTAACTGCTGCAGATGAGTCTGTATTCATAATATCTGCCACTGTTGCCTTGATTCCTGTAGTTGTCTGCACCTTTACATCCGGAACATCAAAAGTAATCATACCTTTATCTGTGTAATAAGTAACGCTGTCAATTGTTTTTCCCATGATTGATTTATAATGCGCAGAAGAAACAGGGCATCCGTGAACTTCTGTTGTATATCCTGTACCCCAGGCAAGCATACTTCCACGCCAGATATTCTCCAGATGACGCAGGCCATAGTTGGTTCCGTCTGTAGTATTTACGGTTACACCATAGATTTTATCTGTATTAGTATCAATTACTGCTGCAAAAGCCTCATTGTTAAGATCAAGCTCATAATCACCGTAATTTGTCTCTGTTTTTAATGTAGCATCAATAGTAACGTTCTTTGTCTGGGCACCTTTCATTGCTGAGAAAGAATAGCTGCCATCTGCATTTACAGTAAGTTCTTTGTAATAAGACGGTGTTTCACTTAAAATGTAATAAGAGTAAGAGGCATTTTCAATCAGGGAATCTTTTCCTGTATAGGTGTTGCTGCTTGTCTGTCCTCTGTTTGTCACTGTGATCGTTACAGAGTCGGAATCTGTGACCTGCTTCTGGTCTTTCAGAAGGGAAAGATCACTGACCTTTACAGGGAAAGTAACACCTGTTACATCGGTTCCATTGGGGTCTACGTGATAAGCGGAATTTCCGTTCATCATACCTGCTGTTCTTGATTTATTAAGAGTTGCAGATGTGAAAGCATCAACTTTTACATCATTATTTTTCAGTTCTGCCTTGTAGAAATCATCGTATGGAATATTCATAAGCACATAAGCTTCGCCCTGCTGTGCTTCTGCAGCAAAAGCATCCTGAACATCTTCGGTGGTAAATTCTTCCTGCGTATCCTCGGCGGCAAACTCTTCGGAAACAGAGAAATCTGTGCTGTCTGTAAGTACCTCACTGTCTGTGAAATCAGATGCCAGAACTGCATATGGCATGCTGGTCATAGCAACTGCGGCACTCATTACAACAGGTGCTATTTTTTTCATAAGTTTTTTGTTTGTCATGTTTTTCTCCTCTTCTAAAATTTTTTTGCGGAATCACTCTTACCAGAGGGTTAATCAACTTATTAACCAAAGGGATTTTACTTTTACCAAAAGGGAGTGACTTCTGCCAAAGATATTCATATAGGTATGCTATAGGTATGCTGTCAGCAGTAATTATATAAATTAGTCACTGCTAACTTATAAAATAGTAACATGTCTGTCTGAAAAAATCCACACTTTTTTACCGGTGATATTCGTCATTTTTTCTCAATAAATGCTTTCAGTAAAAATCAGTATTAGTTACATCTAACTTGTGGTTGCGGGAATATTTTTTCTATGTTAAAATGTCTGAAGAATTCTGATAATTCCATTTTGGATTTTTTGAGAGGAGAAAATAGATTTATGAAGCAAAAAACAGCCTGCCTTGGGCTTTTTTCAGCTGTGGCGATTATTTTGGGATATGTGGAATCACTGGTACCGGTTTTTGCGGGGATTCCGGGGATTAAACTTGGACTTGCCAATCTGGGAGTACTTTTTATTTTGAAGAAATATTCATTTAGGGAGGCTGCCCTGGTTTCTGTTGTCCGCATTCTGGTGATCGGATTTATGTTCGGAAATCTGTTCAGTATCCTGTACAGTCTGGCAGGGGCCGCGCTTAGTATGACAGTTATGACACTTATGCTGAAAAACACCTCCTTCAGTCTGATCGGTGTCAGCGTTGCAGGAGGTGTTTCCCATAATATCGGTCAGTTGATCATTGCCATGCTGATCGTACAAAATGCAAGTGTGTTTGTATACGCACCGGCACTTCTGGTGGCAGGTGTTGCTGCCGGGGTAGTAATCGGCGGACTTACTAACGAGATTTTGAAAAGAGTTCATCTATAACTTGAAAAGCATCAGTTATCTGAATTTATAATCTTTCAGATAACTGATGCTTTTTTCAATCTTCTTCTATATGTTCCCGTCCCTGGTTGATAATCGTGCGGACATGATCATCTGCCAGAGAATAGAAAATAGATTTTCCCTCTCTGCGGCTCTTTACCAGTTTATTCTGTTTCAGAATACGAAGCTGATGAGAAATCGCAGACTGAGTCATATTCAATGCTTTAGCGAGATCGCAGACGCATACCTCTGCCTCAAACAAAACAAACAAAATGCGTATTCTGGTAGAGTCTCCGAAAACCTTGAATAATTCGGCCAGATCATAAAGCTCTGTTTCTTCCGGCAGGGTTTCATCTACAATTTTAAGCAGATCTTCATGTATTTCATTACTCTCACATAATTCTTCTTTGCATACTTCCATTTTCTTACCTGTTACCTTTCCGGCTTATCACAAAAGGTTTCTGCTGATTTGCCTGTTTCTTATAAATTCTTTACAAATAATGTACGGATCGCGTTTAATACTGCCAGGATCATAACACCTACATCCGCAAAAATGGCCACCCACATGTTTGCAATACCTAAAGCTCCAAGGATCAGACAGAGAATTTTAATGCCGATTGCAAAATAAATATTCTCATATACAATACGGATACATTTACGTGCAATTTTGATCGCTTTGGAAATCTTCAGAGGATCATCATCCATCAGAACGATATCTGCTGCTTCGATAGCTGCATCTGAACCAAGTGCTCCCATCGCAATACCAATATCGGCTCTGGATAATACAGGAGCATCATTGATACCGTCACCTACGAATGCAAGTTTATCCTTTTCAGATTTCTGATTAAGAAGTTCTTCTACCCTGGAAACTTTGTCAGCAGGTAAAAGTTCGCTGTATACTTCCTGAATTCCCAGTTCTTCGGCAACCTGATCTGCAACACGTTTTGAATCGCCTGTCAGCATAACGGTCTTGCTGATTCCGGCTTTCTTCAGTTCAGCGATTGCCTCTTTTGCATGAGGTTTGATGATATCGGATATCAGGATATGTCCTGCATATTTGCCGTCAATGGCCATATGCACAACAGTTCCTACATGATGGCAATCCTGATAAGCAATGCCAAGTCTGTTCATTAATTTGGTATTACCGGCAGCTACAGATATGCCGTCAACTTTGGCAATCACACCATTACCACTGATTTCTTCAATATCAGTAACACGATTTCTGTCGATTGGTTTTCCGTATGCTTTCTGCAGGCTCTTGCTGATCGGATGGGAGGAAGAACACTCGGCAAGTGCTGCATATTCTAACAATTTCTCATCCGGCATTTCATTGTGATGAATACCACTTACTTCGAAGACACCCTGAGTCATAGTACCTGTTTTGTCAAATACAACATATTTTGTCTGAGCCAGTGTTTCCAGATAGTTGGAACCCTTGACCAGAATACCCTGATTGCTGGCTCCACCGATTCCTGCGAAGAAACTTAACGGAATGCTGATGACCAACGCACATGGACAGCTGATTACAAGGAAGGTAAGGGCTCTGTAGATCCAGTCTCCCCACATGGAAGGTTTTCCCATAATAAGAAGTACGATCGGCGGGATAAGCGCAAGAGCAATGGCTCCGTAACATACTGCAGGTGTATAGTATTTCGCAAATTTGGAAATAAAGTTTTCAGATTTTGACTTTCTGGAGCTGGAATTCTCTACCAGTTCAAGAATCTTGGATACTGTAGATTCACCGAATTCCTTAGTTGTACGGATCTTCAGCAGACCTGTCATATTGATACAGCCACTGATCACTTCATCGCCTGCTTTTGCATCACGCGGAAGACTCTCACCTGTCAGTGCACTTGTATTTAATGTAGAAGTTCCCTCGGTGATCACTCCATCGATCGGTACTTTTTCACCCGGCTGAACAACAATAATGGTTCCGATCTCAACTTCATCAGGATCAACCTGTTCCAGCGTTCCGTCTTTCTCTATGTTCGCATAATCAGGACGGATATCCATCAGTTCACTGATGTTTCGTCTGCTCTTTCCCACTGCATAGCTCTGGAAAAGTTCTCCAATCTGGTAGAAAAGCATAACTGCAACACCCTCGGAATAATCGCCAAGGAGAATTGCACCTACTGTGGCTACAGCCATCAGAAAGTTCTCGTCAAACACCTGTTTATTTAAAATACCCTTAAATGCTTTCTTCAGGATATCATAGCCGATAACCAGATATGGGATCATAAAAAGAACAAATCTCAGGTATCCCTCTGCCGGCAGTAAGGAAAAGACCACGATCAGCACTGCTGCTATGATAATTCTGATCAGCATTTTCTTCTGCTTCTTGTTCATATCAATACCTCTCTCTTCTTATAAAAGCAGGACCGCTGCAAAAAACTTTCCGGCGAAAAGCTCAGTGCCGGGATACGTTTTATGCAACAGTCCATTCTCCGGATAACTCAAAATTAAAGATAGATCTCACAGTCGTCTTCTACCTTCTTGCAGTTCTTTAATACGTCTTTCATAACTGCTTTTGGATCCTGTCCGTCTTCGAATTCAACGATCATCTTCAGCATCATGAAATTAACTGTTGCATCTTTAACACCGGCTGTATTCCTGGCAGCTTCCTCCATTTTATTAGCACAGTTTGCACAGTCTACATCGATTTTATAAGTTTTCTTCATAATATTTTCCCTTTCCGCTCATCTCTTTTATATTAACATATGAGCACTTGTTCATTTGTTTGATTTTATTATAGCATTATTTTCTCTCCTGTCAATAGTTTTGAGGAGATTTCTTTACGGAAATCAAAAGTTATGTTATAATCCATGTTATTATAGTTTAACGTGTTGCTTTAATGTTTTAAAAAACAGGATATTATTATCTGGCAGGTATCAAAATCATAAAAAGAAATATGATACTCTTTGACAGAACATAACTGTCTGTACTGTTTGCGTACAGCAGTTCACAGCAGCAATATCGGAAAGAAAAAAGGAGGGTATCAATATGGCGATACATGAATCAGGAGAAGATTATCTCGAAGCGATCCTTATGATCCAAAAAAGAAACGGTAATGTCCGCTCTATCGACATTGCGCATGAACTGTCTTTTTCAAAACCGAGTGTCAGTGTTGCAATGAAGAATTTGAAAGCCAGTAATTACATTACGATTGATGAAAATGGATTTATCAATCTGACGGAAACCGGGCAGGAAATTGCAGATAAGATTTATGAAAGACATACCTTTCTGACCGGATGGCTGACTTCTATCGGAGTTGACCCGAAGGTTGCAGCCGAGGATGCCTGTAAGATGGAGCATGCAATCAGCGCAGAGAGTTTTGCTGCCATTAAGAAGTCTATTGCAGGCACGCATGAAAATTATAGCAATCCTCGTAAATAATGCATTTAAGACAGTTCAGCAGCGTGCGAAAGACAAGGAAGATATCTGCAGGCGTGCTGACGCACGGCAAAGATATCTGACGCAGGATTTCACACTCTGATGGGCTGGATTAAGATGCATTATTTTAGAGGATTGCTATAAATAAAAACATAATAAAAACCATATCCCGGATTTTCAGAGACTAAGCATCTGTTGCTTTATCATGAAATCCCGGATATGGTTTTTTATGGTTATCTTTATGCTTCCTCTTCTTTTGGAAGAAGATTTCTCATACTTCTTAAACTGATAGTCAGTGTTGACATGTTATGAAGCAGTGCGGATGTTGTAGGCATAATGATACCTGTAACTCCAAGTGCGATCAGACCGCCGTTTATACCGATAATAGTTCTGTAATTATTGTGGATACGCTTCATCAGCGCTGTACTCAGTCTCTTTAACGTAACAATCTCATGGAGATTATCTGCAGAAATTGTAACATCTGCGATTTCACGTGCAATAGCTGCACCATCACTGATAGCAATTCCCACACTTGCAGAAGAAAGTGCCAGAGAATCATTGATCCCATCACCGATCATAATAACTTTATGCCCCAGTTCTTTTTCTTTCTCTACAAAAGATGCCTTATCTTCCGGCAGGACTTCGGAGTAATATTCATCTACGCCTACACGTTTCGCAATAGCTGCTGCTGTACGTTCACTGTCACCGGTCATCATTACGACTTTTGTAATGCCGGCTTCTTTTAATTCACGTACTGCATCTGCAGCCTCTTCACGAAGCGGATCCTCTACACAGATAACTGCTGCAAGTTTTCCTTCGATTGCAAGATACAGGTGAGAACATTCTAATGGCAGGTGTTCAAATCTGTCTTCCATTCCTTCCGGAATTACACACTTTTCATCTTCCATTACGAAATGCCAGCTTCCGATCACTGCCTTTTTGCCTTCAATAGTTGTAGAAATACCATGAGCTACGATATATTCTACTTTTGAATGCATTTCCTCATGAACAAGATGTTTCTCTTTGGCTGCATTGACAACTGCTCTTGCCATGGAATGAGGGAAATGTTCCTCCATACATGCTGCAATACGCAGAAGCTCATCTGAACTCAGCTCTTCACTGAAAGATACCACATCTGAAACTACAGGCTTTGCTTTTGTAAGTGTACCTGTCTTGTCAAATACAATAGTCGTGGCATCAGCCATTGCTTCCATATATTTACCGCCCTTTACAGTAATACTGTGAGTACTTGCCTCACGTATAGCGGATAATACGGAAACAGGCATGGCAAGCTTCAGTGCGCAGGAGAAATCTACCATAAGTACCGCAAGGGTTTTCGTCATGTTTCTGGTAAGCAGATAAGTTATCCCTGTACCTGCAAGAGTGTATGGCACAAGTCTGTCTGCAAGATGTTCTGCATTACTTTCCACAGAGGATTTCAGCTTCTCAGAATCCTCGATCATGTTGACGATCTTCTCATAGCGGCTGGAGCCTGCTGCTTCTTTAACCTTAACAGTGAGTTCGCCCTCTTCCAGAACAGTTCCTGCATAGGCAAAGCTGCCTTCTGCTTTACGTACAGGCGCAGATTCACCTGTCAGAGAAGTCTGGTTGACCATTGCTTCTCCTGCTGCAACATTTCCGTCAAACGGAATCACATTACCCATATGTACGCGTATCAGATCACCAGCTTTAACAGAAGAAGCAGATATAAGAACCTCCTGTCCGTCTTCGTTTACAAACCATACTTTCTCTGCATTGATAGACATGCTTCTTGCAAGGTCATTGACGGATTTCTTATGTGTCCATTCCTCAAGGATCTCACCGATTCCAAGCAGGAACATGGTGGAACCTGCAGTATTGAAGTCACCGCGGAGCATAGATACACCGATTGCTGTTGCATCCAGTACAGGTACCTCCAGTTTTCCCTTCATCAAAGTACGTACACCTTGATAAATGTATTTCACTGATTTCACTGTAGTGATCGCTACACGTACCGGGTATGGCAAAAACATTTTATTTAATGTACGCATTACTACAGAGTTGATCAGTTTTTCTTTATAGGTTTCGTTTAATTCACGTCCGGAATTCTCAAGTGCTGATTCAGATACCTGAGCAGTTTCATAGGAAAATCTGCTCAGTAAACGAATCAGCCCATCTCTGCTGCCGGTATAGACAACAGCGACATCCTGAGTTCTTACATAAACCGATGCCTTGCTGATATTTGCCTCTTTCTCCAGATAACACTGCAGAATATCCGCCTGTCTGTAGGTCATGTGTTTCTGCGCAAGGTGGATACGAATTCGTCCTTTTATTTCATGCTTAATAGCAAATTTCATTATTCCTCGCTGCCTTCTTCTGTTTCTTCTGTCTCTTCTTTGAAATCTGTTGTCTCTTCTGTTTCTTCTGCTGCTTCGTCAGCTGTATCTTCTACCACTTCCTCAGCTGCTGCTCTGTCTTCGTTGATCTGCTGTGCTTCTGCATAAATATCCTCAGCATTCTCCTGAATTGCGGAAGCTGTTTTCATTACACATGCCTTTGCACGTAAAACGGCTGCTGTGCAGTTTGTGTATAATTTCTTTGCATCTTTACTTGTAAGAATCTTGATACCTGCTGTACCGAAAGCTACTCCTGCTGCAAAGATTCCTGTTTTTTTACCGTCAAATTTAATCATTGATGTATCCTCCTGTTGTGATTTTTAATTTATTGTAACCACTCAGCATCCTTTCGGTGCTGAACAGTTATGAACTGTTTTCAGATAAATATGATGGGCAAACGCATTATTGCGACATCAGCTTATTTATATTTCATGTATTATACAGCCAAAATTTCTATATTTCTACTTTTTTCTTCTTGTTGAGAAATGTTCTCATTTCAGACATGTTAAGAAGGTTACTGGAAACCGTATTGCCAAAAGAGAGTAAAAAACTGAAGAAATATAAGAAAGCCACCGGAAATTATACTCTTCAGTATTTCCCGGCGGTCATCAGTTCGTTCTCTATTTAAATTTTTACTTGTTTTCAATGTTTAAAATCACAGGAATTTACGAACATCCGCTCGATTTCCTGTTTGTCAATGTATCCACAGGCCTTCAGTCCTGTCAGGACTACATTGTTAAAACTGTCTTTTGATAATTTCTGGACTGTATTATCATCCAACTCGATGGTGCATACACTTTCATCTTTACAATCCGGATTTCTCACGATTTTATACATATTTCTTCTGCTGATCGCACCAATTTCTTCCAAAAGATTTACCATACGGTAAACCGTAGCTGATCCGATGCCCGGATCCAGGCGGGATGCATTGTAATAGATTTCTTTACAGCAGGAACACTCATTTTCAAGAATGACTTCCAACAGCATTCTTCTCTGTTTGGTAATCCTGCATCCTCGCTTCTTTAATTCCTGGATTACAACATCTTTCTGCATTCGGGTTCTCTGGTAATTGGGCTCTTTACAATTTTCCTGTCTCTGTAATGCTGCTGCTCCCAAAATCACATCATCCTTCCGCTTGTTAATTTCTGTTTCCTGACATATGGCTGCTGTTTGGCATCAGGTTTCAGTAATATGCCTGATTCTCAATGGCACCCTTTGCAGTGGCTGCAGTCTCCGCCACATGATGACTTGCCACTTTTTTTGTCTCTGACGATTCCTTTTATGATCAGTCCGACAATTAAAACCAAAATCGCTCCTACAATCAATGTTCCCATAAACGACACCTCCTGCTTTATATCATTATCATACACATATAATCACTATACTGCAATCTGATAATCAGCAGTCCACTAACTGTGAAGATACTGAGTGTTACTGTTCACTCCGTTCGCAGCGACACGCTTCGCGATGCAAAAGATATGAAACAGTTGCAATTCTGTTTATCAGAACCCGCACCACCAGATGGGACGCAGGCTCTGATCTTATTACTGTTTTATCTGGCTTTTGCCATACCCTTTACCTTTACATTAAGGCTGCCGCTTTCCTTATAAGGTCTGAACAGCAGATATAAAAATCCGATGATAATTGCGAATGCAACCACTGTCCAGATACCGAAACCGCCGCCTGTAACCAGTGTACCGATCTGATAGATACACAGAGACACAAGATATGCAAGTCCACACTGATATCCGATTGCAAATAAAAACCATTTTGTATTGTTCATCTCTCTCTTGATCGCACCCATAGCTGCGAAGCAAGGAGCACAAAGAAGGTTGAATACCAGGAAGCCGTAAGCTGCGATCGGTGTCATGGCTGCTGCCAGGTTACCCCAGATCTCAGCACCGTCTTCTGCAACTTCTGCGAATCCATAAAGCATACCAAATGTAGCTACTACATTCTCTTTTGCGATCAGACCTGTAACAGCTGCAACTGCCATCTTCCATCCTTCGCCGGCTTTTGTCCAGCCAAGAGGTGCAAAGATCCATGCGATTGCTGTACCGATCTTAGAAAGGATACTCTCGTTAAGTTCTTCAACCATACCGAAGCTTCCGCCTTCCCATCCGAAGCTCATTAAGAACCACAGAATGATTGTTGAAAGAAGGATGATTGTTCCGGCTTTCTTAATGAAGGACCAGCCTCTTTCCCACATACTTCTTAAGATATTGCTGACTGTTGGCCAGTGGTATGCAGGAAGCTCCATAACGAACGGAGCCGGATCACCGGCAAACATTTTTGTTTTCTTTAAGATGATACCGGAGCAGATAATTGCTGCAATACCGACAAAGTAACAACTTGTTGCAACCCATCCGCTGTTTCCGAAGAATGCACCTGCGATCATGGCAATGATCGGAAGTTTAGCTCCGCAGGGAACGAATGTAGTTGTCATGATTGTCATCTTTCTGTCACGGTCATTCTCGATCGTACGGGAAGCCATAACACCTGGAACACCGCATCCACTGCCGATAAGCATTGGAATGAAGGATTTACCTGAAAGACCGAATTTACGGAAAATTCTGTCCATGATGAATGCTACACGAGCCATGTAACCACAGGACTCAAGGAATGCAAGGAATGCAAACAGTACAAGCATCTGAGGTACGAAACCGAGAACAGCTCCCACACCGGCTACAATACCGTCAAGGATCAGTCCCTGTAACCATGCTGCACAGCCAATCGCATTCAGCCCTGATTCAATTGCCGGAGGAATGATCTCACCAAACAGAACATCGTTTGTCCAGTCAGTTACGAAAGCACCAACTGTAGTTACAGATACATAATATACGATAAACATTACAACTGCAAAGATCGGCAGTGCCAGCCATCTGTTGGTAACAATACGGTCGATCTTATCAGATGTGGAAAGCTTATCTTTTCTTGCCTTAGTCACACATTGACCAATGATAGAAGAAATATAAACATATCTCTCATTTGTGATAATACTTTCTGTATCGTCGTCAAACTCATTTTCCATTTCTTTGATCTCGGCAGATACATTTACGGATGTATTCATCTGCTCAATGATCTTGTCATCTCTTTCAAGAAGCTTGATTGCGAAGAATCTCTTCTGTTCTTCCGGTACCACACCGGTCAGTTTATTCTCAACTGCTCCGATGATCTCTTCTGCTTTATCGCAGAATTCATGGACAGGTGTTACTTTCCGGTGGCTCTGGGCAATGGAAACTGCCTTGTTTGCAGCTTCTGTGATTCCAGTTCCCTTCAGAGCAGAAATAGTAACAACTTCACAGCCGAGTTTCTTTTTCAGTTTATCAATATGTATTGTATCACCGTTTTTCTCAACGATATCCATCATGTTGACTGCCATGATGACCGGAATCCCAAGTTCCAGAATCTGTGTTGTAAGATACAGGTTACGTTCAATATTGGTACCATCAACGATATTGATGATCGCATCCGGTTTTTCCTGAAGAATGTAATTTCTTGCAACTACCTCTTCAAGTGTATATGGTGATAAAGAATAAATACCAGGTAAGTCAGTGAGGATCACATCCTTGTGTCCCTTCAGCTTACCCTCTTTTTTCTCGACAGTTACACCTGGCCAGTTACCTACAAACTGATTTGAGCCGGTCAGTGCATTGAATAATGTCGTTTTACCGCAGTTCGGATTACCTGCGAGTGCAATTTTTACTGACATAATCTCTCTCCTCTGATTTCTTGATCTCTTTTATTTTGATCGCTTTATCCAGTCTTTCTGCTGTTGATATCACACTCAACAGTTATTAGTCATCACTAATACTTAGTTTTTATTAACTATTAGATGGCACTAATTGTTAGAAAGACCTAACATGATGTCAAAAAAATTATTCCACGACGATCATTTCGGCATCTGCTTTACGTAAGGATAATTCATATCCTCTTACAGTTACTTCTACAGGATCTCCCAGAGGTGCAACTTTTCTTACATAAATTTCCACGCCTTTAGTGATTCCCATATCCATGATTCTTCTCTTGACCGGACCTTCACCGGTAAGCTTCTGGACTTTAACGGTCTCTCCAACATGAACTTCTTTTAATGTCTTCAAGTTTCTTTCCCTTCTTTCCCCGGAGCGTGTCTGAAAAATCATTTTCATAATCCATACGCTCTGGAATTTTATTTTTCTTTCAGGAAGAAATTATGGTTCAGACCATAATCTTGCTTGCCATATCTTTTCCAATGGCAACCCTGGATTCTTTAACATTAACGATCAGGCTTCCGTTAATCTCAGAAACAACTGTGACAACCCCTCCTACTACGAAGCCGAGCTCCTCAAGATGTCTCTTCACTTCTTCTTTCCCTCCGATCCTTTTGATTGTAAAAGGTTCACCGGCATTTACCATTGATAACGGCATTTCTTCATCCCTTCCTTTGCATTTATTAAGTGATAAATATTATCTTTATCATGTGGTTAGTGTATTCTAATTTTGGTTAGATGTCAATAACTTTATTGAAATTTTTAATGATAAAGTTTTTCAGTTTAAAACATCAATAATTTTTTTCATTAATTTATCACTATATTATGCAATATATACAAGAAAAGTATCTATCAACAACGTGCTTCGAGAATACCGTTGAGTGCATTTCCACTGCTGGTATGGCAGCGCACAATATCTGTAGAAGCGCCAACCTCGTCCAGTGCGCATTTTACCATCTTATGGGATACGGTATTTGTAAAAAGTACCAGAAGATCCGGACATCCTATCTTTTTTCCGAAGTCGGCTTCCATCTGTGTAAATACTTTACATTTGCATTTATAAGATTTGCAGATTTTTTTATACTGTCCTACCATTCTGTCATGTCCGCCTACGATTACAATACTCATGTATTATCCTCCTTTTGTTCTTTTAGATATATTAATGTGGGGATTGGAAAGTATTTATCCCTTGCCTGATAATCGGGCATTGATAATACTTTGGGTATGGTTAACTTTCTCTAACTGTAAGTTAGTATAAACTAACATAGGCTGCTTGTCAATATCTTCATGAAAATTTTGCGAAATTCATCCAAATTGCGAAGCAATTATTTATAAAAAAGAATCCTGCTTGCAGGATTAGCAGGATTAATTTCCTGTAATATAACAATAAAACTGCCATACAGTAATCTAACTGTACAGCAGTCTTTAATGTATTTGTTAATATCTGTTATTTTTCGGGATTGGAATCATCATTCCGGCAATGCCACATGATCCAGTATTCCGGTAAGATGTGCGATGGTTATCCCGTAATTGGTCACAGGTACCTGTTGCTTCTTTGCCCTGTCGATGCGGTACATCACATATTTCCGGTTAAACATACATGCTCCGCACTGGATGATCAGATCATATCCGGTAAGGTCATCCGGAAAATCGGTTCCGCTTACCAGCTCTACCTGCAGGTTTTCTCCAAATCGTTTTTTCAGCATCCGGGGAATTTTCACTCTGCCAATATCCTCTTTCAGAGGTACATGTGTGCAGCATTCGGCAATCAGTACATGAGAAGTTTCTTTCAGACTGTCAATTGCTTTTGCTCCCTCTATGTAGTAAGAAAGATCTCCCTTGTATGCCGCAAACAGTACAGAAAAGGAAGTAAGCATGCTCTCTTTTGGTTTGTTCTCATAGATGTATGGGAACACCTGAGAATCTGTGATGATCAGCTTCGGTGGTCTGGAAAGAGTCTGCAATGCAGCCGGATACCGGTCAGTAGTTACACTCATTATGAGACATCTTTTATCCAGCAGTTCTCGTAGAGTCTGTACCTGGGGCAGGATCAGCCGTCCCTTTGGTGCCTGGATATCCTGTGGCATTACAAGGAGTACCAGATCATCTTTGGAAACCAGATTCCCGGTGATCATTCTGTTACCGTAGCCTTCCGGGATTTTTTCTGCCAGAAGCTCTTTTAATTTCCGAATTCCCTCTCCCGTTTCAGAACTAACAGGACAGACCGTTTCTCCTGTATTTTTCTGAATCATCTGAATCAGATATTCTTTTTGTTCCTGTGTATATAGATCAGCTTTACCAAGCACCGGAATTACCGGTGTCTGCCGTTTCTTAAAATAGTTATACCATTTTAATTCCTGTACCATTTCATCCTCGCAGAAAAGGATGATCGCCAGTTCAGTTTTCTGTGCAGCCAGACTGGTTTTTTCTATTCGTAATGCACCCAGTTCTCCTTCATCATCAAATCCTGCCGTATCGATGAGGATACAGGGACCAAGAGGATAGATTTCCATTGGTTTATATACAGGATCTGTGGTAGTTCCGGCAACATCCGCAACAATCGATACTTTCTGTCCGGAAAAAGTATTGATAAATGAGGATTTTCCACTGTTGGTTTTGCCAAAGATTCCGATATGCAGACGGTTTCCGGAAGGTGTTTCGTTCAATGTCACTGCCATATTAATCCCTTCTTTCAGGTGTTGTTATTGATTGTTAAAAGTGCAGAGAATGTCAGAATCGGAAATCTCTCTGTCCGTTTACAATATCTGCAAGGTGTTCCTCTGTGAGTTTCCTTATCTTTTCGCCCGGGATATTTTCCAGTTCTTTTTGAATCAGCTCCAGTCCGACTTTTTTCGTCTCAGGGCTTGCATAATCCTGGAGATATTCCATCAATGTCATCAGCGCATTGGGATGGCAGCAGTTGGAAATCTGTTTACTTTTGCACAAAGACATAAAACGGTCACCTGTTCTTCCTGCTCTGTAACAGGCAGTACAGAAGCTTGGGATATCTCCCATACCCATCAGCCAGTTAACGATTTCATCCAGAGATCTCTGGTCACTGACGTCAAATTGTGCAGATGTCACTTCATCTTCTGTTTCAGGAACGTCATACCCGCCAACACTTGTCCTGGAGGCACCGCTGATCTGAGAAACTCCCAGAGGAAGTACTTTTTCACGAACTGCTTTACTTTCTCTTGTGGAAATGATCATTCCCGTATATGGCACAGCAATCCGGATCAGTGCACAGATTTTGGCAAAAATTTCATCACTGATACTGTTATCAAAAGCAGAAGGATCAATATCATCCGCATGTTTGATACGAGGCACACTGATAGTATGAGGACCTACTCCATGAACTGCCTCAAGATGTTCCGCATGCATCAGAAGCCCGGCAAACTCATACCTGTAAAGTTCAAGACCAAATAATACACCCAGTCCTACATCATCAATGCCGCCTTCCATTGCGCGGTCCATTGCTTCTGTATGATAGGCATAGTTATGTTTCGGACCTGTTGGATGAAGTGTTTCGTAACTTTCTTTATGATAAGTCTCCTGAAAAAGAATGTAGGTACCGATTCCTGCATCTTTTAATTTCCTGTAATTTTCCACAGTTGTGGCCGCAATATTTACATTGACACGTCGGATGGCACCGTTCTTATGTTTAATGCTGTAGATTGTCTGGATGCATTCCAGAATGTACTCAATGGGATTATTGATCGGATCCTCTCCGGCTTCAATAGCAAGACGTTTATGTCCCATATCCTGAAGAGCAGTTACTTCTTTTACAATTTCTTCCTGAGTAAGTTTTTTGCGGGCAATATGCTGATTTTTCTTATGATACGGACAGTACACACAGCCGTTTACGCAATAGTTGGAAAGATACAGAGGGGCAAACAGAACGATTCTGTTTCCGTAGAATTCTTTCTTGATCTCCGCTGCCAGATCATACATATCCTGAATCTTCTCAGGAATGGGACAGGCAAGAAGGACAGAGGCTTCTCTGTGGGTAAGTCCTTTACATTCTTTTGCTTTCGCAAGGATCTGGTCGATCAGCTCCACATTTTCTTTGTTTGCATCTGCATATGCAAGGGTTTCTCTGATCTCTTCGTCGGAAATAAATTCCTCTGCTTTTAATGATTTTGGATTATACATAGATTGGTTTCCTTTCTTTTCGGTCAGGGGCTTCCTTATCTGCCGCTTTCCGATTAGTTTTTTCTATATTCAGTTTTATGTTCCGCTTATTGCGGGTGCTTAAGTTATTCAGGAGTGAACTGCAGTCATGCTTTATAATCGCCTCTGTCTGTCACTACTTCATAACCAATGCTCTTCATACGTGCTGCCATACAGGCTTTGCATTCAGCAGCTTCATCACCTGTACAGATCTTATTATCATAAAGGGTATACTTATCCCGGACATTGACCGGTGATAAGTTGGGCATTACTACATTGGCCCCTGCCAAAATTCCCTTCTCTCTGCCCTTGGGATCTATGGTTCCAAGGGCTGTTGTTGCCGGAAGAAGCGCATGTGGGTGGATCAGGCGGATAATTGACAATAATCGCAGCGTCTGCTCCAACGTTCCGGGTGATTCTTTAGCAAACGGGGTGTCTTTGTGAGGAATAAACGGTCCGATTCCTATCATTTCAGGCTTTAATTCCTTAATAAATAAAAGATCGCGGTAAAGTGTATCTACAGTTTGTCCCGGAGATCCTACCATGAATCCACATCCGGTTTGATATCCTATTTTCTTCAGGTTTTTCAGACAATTTTTTCTGAAAACCAGGGACATCTGTTCCGGGTGAAGTTTTTTGTAATGATCTTCATCTGCTGTCTCATGACGCAAGAGATATCTGTCAGCGCCTGCATTAAAATATGCCTGATAGCTTTCTTCACTCTTTTCTCCAATAGAAAGAGTCACTGCACAGTCAGGGTATATTTCTTTAATCGTGCGGACAATCTGACAAATATGTTCATCTGTGAAATGCGGATCTTCTCCGCCCTGCAGAACAAAAGTCCGAAAACCAAGATTCCATCCTGTTTCACAGCAGGACAAAATCTGTTCCAAAGAAAGCCGGTATCTGTCTGCATCCGTATTTGAACAGCGTATACCACAATAATAACAATTGTTCTTGCAGTAATTTGTAAATTCGATCAGACCACGGACATAAATTTTATTTCCATAAATTGCTTTTGCGGTCTGTTGTGCTCTTCTTCGTAGTTCTTCCGTTACCAGTGGATTCTGTGTATGTAAAATCATTTCCAGTTCTTCTCTGGTAATATTCTGTGTCTCCTGAATGTGTTCAGGTATCTGCAACTCTGCTGATGCCATATATTTTCATTTCCTCTAAGCTTTCGAATAGACTGTTTTTGCTGAAACCCCTGCCAGCCGGCCAATTTTTCCGGTCAGTGCATTGATTATATCCAGAGGTGCATCTATTGCCACACTGATAATGCTTATCCCTCTCTGCCTGTAAGGAATCCCCATTCTGCCGATGATATAAATGCCATATTCATGAAGAATCCTGTTCAGACATTCTACAGAATCTGAATTCTCTACTATAATACTAATCACTGCAATTCTGCTTTCCATAGAAACACCTCTCATATAATTAGTCAACTTATCTGCACATTAGAATTTACAAAAGTTAACAACTCTCTGGATCTGGTGACTGATCGGATAGTAATCATAACCATAAACCCCTGTCATCCAGCCGGCATACTGTGCTTCCGGATCATAATAAAGACCATTGATTTCTACCCAGCAATGACGGGTGAAGCCATCTGCCGCTCCATCTCTGCTTCCCGGTACCCGGCCACAGATCATATACGGTGTATATCCTATTTCTCTTGCAAGAGCAGCAAAAATACAGGAAAATCCATAAC
>ERZ1106950.152-NODE-152-length-81920-cov-9.318146_pt1 | contig 81920 bp, 80 predicted proteins | sample MGYA00403675_ERZ1106950 | MGnify/ENA primary metagenome ERZ1106950 (study PRJEB35170, sample SAMEA104062410) | human gut metagenome | biome: human gut; feature: human-associated habitat; material: faeces | place: Denmark | collected 2012-06-13 ... | reverse complement strand
AGCGACAACAAGCGGAAGCGCTCCTGAAAACAAACAGTTCTATTTTTTATATTTCGATACAATTTGTTGGCATGCAATACGACATAACCTACAAAAATCCGTGCCACCACCTGCAATCGGCAGTTCATACGTTAAACTCAGGTTTATATTTGACACAATTGACGGAATGTTCTATACTGAATGCACATCAAAGTCGCAGACATATGCGGTTGTGATTGTGAAGCTTTTTCATAGTTGCAAACATTCTTATTTCGTTTCTGTCTGCAGATTCCAAACCACGTTTTGTGGTGTAGAATATAATCTCAGATTTCACAGCCGTTTCGGCACGAGATTCCATTTTGATGAAAAATTCAATGCATATGAATTGTAACATGGATTATTACAGCATCCTGTCCTGTATTTTCGATAGGAAAAATAGTTTGTACGCATTGAAAAATACCACACATTCTATTATCATAAAGGGGGAACGTGATTGAACACAAACGATGAGAAAATCCAATGGCATCCTGCATTTGACGCGGCACTGCAGATTGAGTTTGGAGAAGAGGCAGAATATCTGGAATTCGATTCCGAACATCTGCTTTCCAAAAAGCCAATGCAGATTGATGTGTTGATCAAAAATGAAAAACATGTAAAGATCCAGAAGAATATTGGCAGGATTTTCCGGCAGTACAATATCATAGAATACAAATCACCGGAAGACAATCTTGACATTGATGACTTTTATAAGGTGTACGCATATGCCTGTATTTACAAGGCTGATACGGAGAAAATTGATCTTATCCCGGCAGCAGAGCTGACAATCACTTTTGTATGCTATCATTATCCGAGAGCCATGCTAGACAAGCTGCAAAGAGACCGGGGCATAATGGCAGAAAAGATAGAAAGCGGCATCTACTATCTGACGGGTGATGCAATTCCGGTGCAGCTTATCATTGTTCCTGCATTATCAAAAAACAATAATTACTGGCTGAATAATCTGCGGAATGATCTGAAGGCAGGCGGAGAGATCAGGAATTTCATAGAACGCTACGGTGAAAATAAAAAATCAAAATTATTCCAGGCGCTTGCAGATACTGTCATGCGTGCGAACTGGCAGGAATTGAAGGAGGAACGTAAAATGTGTGAAGCATTGCGCGAATTATTTGCGGATGATCTCCGCGAATCAAGGGAAGCCGGCATTATGGAGGGGCGAACTGCTGGCAAAATTGAGGGCAGAATTGAAGGTAAACTCGAAGGCAAAATTGAACTCATAATTAAAAAGTACAAAAAAGGCTGTACAGCAGAAGAAACAGCGGATATGCTGGAGGAACCACCGTCACAGATCAGGCAGATCTATGATGCTATCGGACAGTGTGCGCCAGATTATAACGTAGAGAAAATTTATAAACGTCTTTCCGATCAAACAGTATAAACGAAATGGAGTAATTCCCAATGAAAAAAGAATTTAAAGAAGCAATCGAAGATTCCCCGATCATTGCAGCTATTAAGGATGATGAAGGGTTAAAAAAATGTCTCACAAGTGAAAGCCGTGTCATTTTTATTTTATATGGTGACATATGCAATATTCCAGACATTGTTGAGACCGTGAAATCCTCTGGAAAAATTGCAATGGTTCATATTGATCTGATCGCAGGCTTAAGTTCCAAAGAGATTGCGGTCGACTTTATCCAAAAATATACCAAAGCAGATGGCATTATCACCACCAAGCCTGCTCTGATCAAACGTGCAAAGGAGTTAGGATTGTATACAATCCTTCGGCTGTTTGTCATTGATTCCATGGCTTATTCCAACATTGAACACCAGCTTCGAACCGCCAAACCTGACCTGATCGAAGTGCTTCCGGCTCTCATGCCAAAAGTACTCGCTAAGGTCTGCAAACTGTCCACTGTTCCTGTCATTGCAGGCGGACTGGTTTCCGATAAAGAAGATGTCATGGCACTGCTTCAGGCTGGCGTGGTCAGCATTTCCTCAACGAATGAGAAGATTTGGTTTTTATAAAATTGTCACTATCATTATTTCATATTCTATACCACAAATATCAGAGCCAGCTATCATAAAAAACTGGCTCTGAACAAATTTTATTAGTTTTTCCTTGTCCAAAACTTATCCAGAACATTAAGTATATTACTACCATTTATTTTATATTCGTTTTGCGAAAGATTCTGTGGTAATACCGCTTCTATCATTTTCTTGCTCTTAAATCTCTTTACCTCATTTACTTTATCTTTATCATTCACCCGCTTTCCAAGGTATACTTCTTCTACGTCTCTGCAAAAAAATACCAGTTCATATGCATGCGTTTCACAATATTTTTTTATATCTTCAAATAATTTTTTTGTTTCATAATTTGTATCATAATCGTCCAAATCTATAAAATAAATTACCGTTGTATCTTCTGGATAAGCTTTGATATATTTCCCTATTTCTTTCTGTTTCTTCGGTGAAGCATACATTGATTTTGACTCTAAAAAAATAGGTTTATAACTGATTTTTGGATCATTCACATAAAATCTATGAATTGTTTCATTAATATATTGGTAATCCGTTCTCGCTTTGGAGTTAGTCTCTACGCAAAGAAGTATCTGCCTACTCATCATCACCTCCAAGTATTCCAAGAAAATCCGAAGCATCTACATTGAATGGTGAATCTTCGATAAAGCCATTTCTATAAGCACGTGCGGGTGTCTGATTTCCATTATTTGCCCAAGTGTGAACCGTATTAATACTTGAAATAAAATTAATAGATTCTTTATTACGTTTGAGCAAGCTCATCGGTGATAAGTTATGTGCCGTAAAGCAAAGCTGTCCATTTCCATAAAGAATAAAATACTCAATCAATTTATCCAGATATACATCGTTTATATTTGCATCCAATTCATCAATAAATGTAATCTGTCCATCCGCAGACATATCTAGATACTCAAAAAGTTCCATAATCTTTTTTATACCACGGCTCTCAAATTCCTGGTCAAGAGTATAATCTTTATAAATCATTCGTAAATTATACTTATAAAATTGATCATAATCTTTTTTTTCAATGGCAATATCACATAATTCCGGTTTAAAAATCTGAACGAATGCACACATACGTGAGATTTTTTTTTCAAATTTTTCAAACTTATTTTTTAAAATAAGATTCGCACTGATCTGACCACTGTTCCCCCAGTCCGTTAAATGATAATATAATTTATCTTCCCCCTTTCCGGCTTCTGTTAATGCGAGTGTTTTTATTTCTTCACGTAAAAAATAATTCTTATGGTCATCCGCTTCATCAATACTTACATTCAATGACAAACCAAACAAAATCAATAATGAAATATAGTACATTTCATCATTTTGCCTGTATTTTTCTTTTAAATCTTTCATTGTAAAAATACTTACCGCCAATGTCTGCATTCCAAGCAGATTTAAGCTTTTTTCCTTTATCTCATGGAACATTTCATCATTTCCTAATTGCAATAGTACGCCATCCGCCGTCTCAAATACCAGATTATAACTGTTTTTGGTATAATTTCCCTTCTTTTGTTCTAACTTTTCACTCAAAATATGACATCTGTTGTCTATTCCAATTTCAAATGATATGGTATATTTTAAAATATTTTTTTTACCCCCAAAATCTGTATAAACTTCACACTCAATAAATCCTGAATACGTTTTCTTATTGATCGTTTCCATTAATATCTTCTGATTATCACTATCAATCAGATAATTTTTATCCGTCAAAAAGTTCTGCAAAATTTTCACTGCCGTTATAATTGCTGTTTTCCCCGAACCATTTTCCCCATAAATAGCCTTTATTCTATATTTCTCTGGATCAAAATCACTGTTATTAATTGTCTTTTTGTAAAAATTCAATTCAATTGGGACTTCAATGTTTTTTATTCCTGATATTTTCAAACTTAATAAATAAAATAATGGTTTCATTTCTTTGTCACCTCCATGATTTCATCATAACACAGAAAAAGGTAAAAGAAAATACATTTTGTATTTTCTTTTACCTTTTATTATTTCCGCTTGAAAGCTTTCTAGTCAAAAAATTTTATGGTATCTTCTTCAACTCTTATTAGTAAAAAAAAATAGAACTTATTAATGCAACAAACAAATTATCTCCAGAACAATTAGATAATCTTCTTATATTTTTAAATTCCTTAAACGCAAAAAAGCAGTAAATTCCACCATTCTGGAACTTACTGCTTTCCTTTTCCTGTTTATTTTTCAAACTTTTCTATGATGCATGTATGTTGCTTGGAATCTTTCGCATAATTAATTCCAACAAGTATCAGATTTCCATGATAATCTTTCAATCCATGCTTTCATATATTAATTTAAAACTTCCTTATTCGGAATCGAAACCATTTTATCCATCCAATGATAACTCAGATATCCCAAATAAACAAGAAACAGAATCTTTTCTCTCAATGAAAAAACAGCCCTTGCGGACTGTTTTTTCGAGGAGTTTAGTTATGAAAATGTTAATCTATATAAAGGAAAATTGGCATTTTTAGTAAGCACCATTCTGAATGCTTACATCAACAAGTGCTTGTCTGTTGTTCTCTTGTTGATAATAGTAATATACAAAATAAATGTGTACGAATTATGTCGGTTTTCGAAAACATTTCTAAAATTCCAAATAAATTATTTTATAATTCGTTAATATTTTATTTGTTTCTGTTTAGATTTTTTTGTATGATTATAGTCTGCCCGGTATTTTTCCTTTTATACATAACATTTCCATTTTTTATTTATCACATCTGCCTCTGCTCCAGCAGATATTTGCTCAGTCCGATCATTTTCTGATCTTCTGCACTGTTATAAAATTGTACCGTTCCCGGCGTCACAGCATCCGAAACCATGTCATACTCTTTTAATTTATGAAGCGTCTCTCTGGCAGTTCCTGCACCGCCATCAAAAACCGCTACTCCCTGGCCGAGTACCTTCTGAATGGTTTCCCTCACCAATGGGTAATGCGTACAGCCAAGAACAACTGCATCCACTTTTCTTTCCTGATATGGTGCAAACAGATTTTTTAAGAAATGTTCCAGTGCTTCCCCGGAAAGTTCTCCGCGCTCTACGAATTCCACAAGCCCCGGACATGGCAGTGATATGATCTCCGCCTGATCCTGAAATTTCTGCATAAGGTTATGGAACTTTTTTTCCCGCAATGTCATAGGCGTTGCCATGACAAGCACCCTTGAATTTTCTTTTACAGACACTGCCGGTTTTAATGCCGGCTCAATTCCGATGACCGGGATCTCTTTCTGGTATCTTTCCCTTAAAATGTGAATCGCTGCGCTTGTCGCCGTGTTGCATGCGACAACCAGTGCTTTTACATTCCGCGACCTTAAGTACTCTGCATCTGCCAGTGTGAGTTTCCGCACTTCCTCTAAGGTCTTTGTTCCATAGGGCGCATTTTTTGAATCCCCATAAAATATAAAATTTTCATTTGGCATCAATGCCACCAATTCCCGAAGTACGCTGATTCCACCAACACCGGAATCAAATACTCCAATTGGTCTCTGCATCTCGTCCATATTACGATTTCCTGCTTTCTTCTATTTTTCCCAATATTTCTGATTGCTCATACTTGTCTTGATACACTATGTCCTTACTATTATCTGTCCACTCACACGTAACTTGGCATTATCGATATCTTACTCTGCCCAGACCGCCCTGCTTCCATTATCTGTGCGATTCACCACGAGTTTACGGTCGATCTGTTCTTTCAGTTCCGTCACATGGGAGATGATTCCAACCATGCGGCTGTCACCGGCAAGTTCCCCCAGCACCTCGATCGCCTGCTGTCTCGACTGCGCATCCAGAGAGCCAAATCCCTCATCAATAAACATCATATCCGGGTGAATTGCCCCGGCGCTCCGCTCCACGATATCGGACAATCCAAGTGCCATCGCAAGTGCTGCCAGAAAAGATTCCCCGCCGGACAGTGTTTTCACATCGCGCTCGCTATCCGTCACAAGACTGTAAACAGAAAGATCCAGTCCCTCGTTTGTCTTTCTTCCCGTATTCGCCTCTTCCTTTAACTTAAGGATAAACTGATGATTGCTCATCGTCAAGAGCCGCTTGTTCGCTTCATGGATGATCTGTTTAAAATACTGCCTCTGGATATAAGTTTCAAAATCGATTTTTGCAGAACCGGAAAGTCTTCCGTTCGCTGTCTTAGACAGACTTTTGATGACCTGATCTTCGCTCTCCATTTTTTTTCCCTTTTCCAGATAGACGGCACAATTCTGCAGCACTGCCCTGTCATTTTCATATGCTGTGTGCAGCTCCATATACGTTTTTTCCGCCTCTTTTAATGCCTGTTTTTCTACTTTCAGCCGCTCATTTAATTCTGTCGTATCAGTATATGTTTTTCCGCTGACCTGTTTCTCCAAAAGTTTCTGCTCACTCTGCTGTCTTAAGCACTGAGACTCATACTCTTTCTCTTCCCGCTCCAGTTTTGATCTGCTCCGCTCCGGCAGGATCGCAAGGTGATATGTTTCTTCAGAAACAAACCCGGATTTTTCCAAAAGTTTTGCATATTCTTTTTCCGTTTTTACTGCAAGCTTTTTTGCCGTTTTCTGATTCTCTTCCTCTGCGAGCTTCTGTCCTTTTAACGTGTTCATCGCTTCTGCCAGCTCCGACACTTTTTGCCGTTTCCTCTCTATCTCCTGCTCTGCCGCCGCCAATGCTTTCTGCATTGCGGCATACTGTTTTTTTGCTTCGGCAAAAGATGGATACACAAGCTTCTCACGGATCTGTTCCGCTATTTTCTGCAGACTGACATAGTTTTGCTCTGCTTCTTTTCTCTGCTGTTTTGCAATCGTCTGTGCCAGTACAAAATCAGCTTCCTCTTTCTCGACTGCCTGCGCAAGCTTCTGTTTTTCTGTTTTCTCTGCCTCAAAAGCAGCATACGCCAGATCGCGCTTTTCTTCCGCAGCAGCCCTTGTCTTTTTTGCCTGCTCCACTTCCAGTTCTGTCACCGCATGGTCAGAAAGCTTCGCCGGATCCGGATGAACCGTTGAACCGCAGACCGGGCATGGACAGCCCGCGCTCAGATTTTCTGCCAGGATCCCTGCCTGCTCCTTTAAAAAGGCTTCATACATGTGTTCATAATGCTTTGCCGACTCCGAAGCGCCGAGAGATGTCTGCTCCCAGTTTTTCTTCGTTTGCTCCACAACCTGCTCCTGCTGCTTCTGCTGTTCTTTTAATGCAGCAATCCCAGCCTCTTTCTTATGGAATGACTCCTCTGATGTTTTCCCGAGGTCTTCCCACACCTTTTTGGCCTGCTGCTCCTCTGACCGCGCATTCTGCAGTGCCTCATAAGACGGGAATGACTGCTCTAACGCAAGCATTTTTTTCTGGATGTCTGCCGCTTCTCTTTTCTGTTTTGCCTCCGACTCCTGCAACTGTGTCTTTAATGATTCGAACATCTCCTGATCGTTTGCCAGTGTTTCTGTCATTTTTGCGATCGCCTGTGCCGACTGCTCCACTTCCTGCTGCTGTCTGAGATTCTGCTGCTCTGCCACAAGCACTTTATCTGCTTTCCGTGCATTTTCGATCTGCTGTCTGCGCTCTTTCGATTCCGCCTGCCTTGCTTCCAGCTCTTTTCCAGTCTGCCTGATTTTTTCCAGGGAACGAAAAAGTTTGTTGATCTCCTCATACTTTGTAATCTTTTTATTCAGTTCCTCCACATTTGCCCTGCGGAGATTCTGCTCTTTTAACGCATCCTTTAATCGTTCCCGCAAACGCTCCACAAGTTCATCCAGCGGTAATTCTTCACTTTCAGGAAGCGGAATGATCCTGCTTTTCTCCTGCTCAAATGCCCGGTCGTTCTCCTGTATGCGCTCATCCATCTCCATGGATTTTCTTCTGAGATTTTCCTGGATCTTCCAATAGATGTCCGTCCTGAATAATTTGGAAAAGATCATTTTCCGCTCGTCCGACTTTGTATACAAAAGCTTTAAAAAATCTCCCTGTGCGATCATCACGATCTGCGAAAACTGGTCTGCGGTAAGCCCCAGTATTTCAATAATTTTTGCATCGGTAGCATTTTTCTTTTCCGGGAAAACAGTTCCATCCGGCAGGGTGAGTTCGACACTGTGTGGTACTTTCTGCTCCCTGATTTTGCCGTTTTTCAGTGTTTTCGTAATCTTATAGTCCGGGTTTCTGCGCACGCGGTATGTCTGTCCCCGGTATAAAAATTCCAGTTCCACATAGGTTTCCGTCTCCGGTCTGGCATACTGGCTGCGCATCATGTTTCCGTTTCGCTCACCGCCGCTGGTCTGATTGTAAAGTGCGTAAGTGATCGCATCAAAAATGGTTGTTTTTCCTGCCCCGGTATCTCCTGTGATCAGAAAAATCCCCTGCTGCTGCCCGGTAAAATCAATGACATTTTTTCCCGCATACGACCCAAATGCCGACATGGTAAGCTTCAAAGGCTTCATTCTACCACCTCCTTTTCCCCGTTTATCACAGTGCGGATCACATTGTCCTCATCCTCTGTCATCGCCCTTCCGTTCATCTCCTGAAAAAAGGTCACAAACGCATCATAAGGATCGAGGCTCTCCGCTTCCTCTTCCGAAAACTCCAGAATCTTCCTTGTCCGCTCATTGTCTATTTTTATCTCCAAAATATGGTCATAGACCTGCTCTAACTTTTCTTTCGGCTGGTACGCTTCCACCTCATCCGTCAATGTAATGCTCACATAATCGTGACAGTTGTCCTCTGCCACTGCATTTAAAATTTCATCCAGATGCCCGATCATTTTGCGCACCCTGCGCATCGGCATAAGGGGCAGTTCTGTGATATGCGGCTCGCTTCCTTTTTCCAAAAGTTCCACCATCGTCACGGTCTTTTCATCGCCTGCCTCGCTCACGGAATACTGTAACGGTGTTCCACAGTAACGGTTCTGCACACGCCCTATTTTCTGTTTTCTGTGAATGTGTCCAAGTGCTGCATAATCAAACGGTTCCAACACCGCTGTATCCACATTTTCAATCCCTCCAACCATGCGGATCTCGGAGTCTGACGTCTCCGGCTCCCTGCCCGCAGCAGTATAAAACTGATGGCTTACGAGGATATTGCGCTTTGCAGTGTCGATATTCTCCCGCTCTATGACAAGCCGGACAGCCTCATTATAAGTCGTGATATCGCTATCGTTCAGATTTCTCACATAGGAAGGCTTCACAAAAGGAAGCAGATAAATGCATACCTCGCCGTATGCATCAAAAAAACTCACTTTTCTGATGGTCTCCTCCCGGGTAAGCGGCGGCATTCCTGCGATCATTACCCTGTGTTTTGCCAATATGTCACTCGCAAAATCAATCCGTTTCGCACTGTCGTGATTCCCTGCAATGATGCAGACTGTCACTTCCGGCTCCAGATCGTTCAGTGCTGTCAGAAACTCATCAAACACTGACACTGCCTCCGCAGACGGCACCGGCGTATCATAGATATCCCCTGCAATGAGAACCGCATCCGGCTTCTCGCGTTCTGCCAACGCCACGATTTTCCCTAATATATCCCGCTGTTCTGCGATCATATTGTAATGATGCAGCTGCTTTCCAATATGCAGATCCGACAAATGAAAGAATTTCATGTTCCTCTCCTTTTGCTCTAAGCTGACGTTTCCTATTACAGAAAAAGCCACAACAGACAACTGTTTCCATTGTCTGCCATGGCAGTCTGTTATTTCAAAAATCCGTTGATGATCTGTTCCTCGGCTTCTTTTTCCGTAAGTCCAAGTGTCATAAGTTTGATCAGCTGCTCGCCTGCAATTTTACCGATAGCTGCCTCATGAATGAGGTTTGCGTCAATATTATTGGCGGTAAGCTGTGGGCTTGCTGTCACGCATCCATGATCCATAATGATCGCATCGCACTCACTGTGACCTGCACAGGCTGCGTTTCCGTTCATAATAGAGAAGAATTCCTGTCGGGATTCTCCCTTTGCCACCGAACGTGACACCAGATTACAGCTGCAGTCTTTTCCGTTCATATCGATTGCAAAATCTGTCTTGGCATACTGTTTTCCGTGTGTCATGATCTTCTCATGCACTTCTAAGGAAGCTCCGTCTGCAAGATCTCCTTTGGTGATACGGACTGTGGAGTCGATTCCCTTGATCTGGGTTGTCTCCATCTCCATGTGTGCGCCCTCTTTTAAATGCACGATGGTCTGGGGATTCATGACATTCTCACCATTTCCATCTCCCTCACCGTAGTGGCGTTCAATGTATTTTACTTTTGCATTTTTCTCCAGATAAAATGTGTGGATTCCCTCATGCTTGGAAGTGTCCACGCCACAGTTGTGGATTCCGCATCCCGCAACGATCGTGACATCTGCGCCCTCCCCAATGTAAAAATCATTGTATACACATTCCTGCAATCCGCTCTCGCTCAAAACGACCGGAATATGAACGCTCTCATTGACCGTTCCCGGTTTGATAATGATGTCAATTCCGTCCTTGTCCTCTTTTGTGACAATATCAATATTGGCGGTGGTGTTTCGTGCAGCCTTTTTTCCATTAGCACGGATATTATAGGCACCTTCCGGAACCTCATGAAGTCCCGCCACCTGTTCTAATAAATTTTTCTGTACTAAATCCATGTTTCTTCCTCATTCTCCTGCTGCTGTTTTCTGTCGATCATCATCCTTTCAGCAGCTCTCTCACTACAAATCTGTTCTGCCAGTGCGGCTATGCTTTATCGATCAACGTCTGGCAGGTCTGTGCCGTATTCAGAAGTTCCGGAAGCACTTCCGCTTTGGTTCCGGTCTTGCGCACCTGTCCGTCTGCAATGACGATGATCTTGTCCGCAATGTCAAGGATCCGTTCCTGATGGGATATGATCAGAATCGTTCCGTTGATCTCATCTCTCATTTTTTCAAATACTTTGATCAGGCTGTTAAAACTCCAGAGGTCGATCCCTGCCTCCGGCTCATCAAAAATAGAAAGCTTCGTTCCCCTTGCAGTGATCATTGCGATCTCGATCCTTTTCAGCTCACCGCCGGAAAGACTTCCGTTGATCTCACGGTCAATGTATTCTCTCGCACACAGACCTACCTCCGATAAAATATCGCAGATCTCATTCACACTCATCTCTTTGCCTGCAGCGATCGTGATGAGGTCTTTTACGGTCAGCCCTTTAAAATGAACCGGCTGCTGGAATGCAAAACTGATTCCTTTTCTGGCGCGCTCCGTAATGTTTAAACCGGTGATATCCTCTCCATCTAAAAGAATCTGACCACTTGTCGGACGGATGATTCCTGCGATCATCTTGGCAAGTGTGGATTTTCCACCGCCGTTTGGTCCTGTAATCGCCACAAAATGATCGTCAATGGTGACACTGACATTTTTCAAAATCTCTTTATTCTCGTTGTTATCATCTACTTCATAGGTGATATTTCTTAACTCTAACATAAATCCTCCACTGTGCAGCCGATAAGCCACAGTATTTTTTGCAATTGCGATCCTGTTACTTTATAACGCTTCTTGGATACTTTACCATGATGGCATTTAACATGTCCTCATCCGGCTCAAACTCATATCTTGTGATACCGTTTTCGCCCTTGCAGACTGCCTCATAAAGTTTTGCACCTGCATTGCCGGACGCAATGTTTTTCACTGTAACCGATCTGTCATTCTCATACTTGTAAATGCTGCGGTCACCCTTCGGGGCAATGGTCAGCACATCATCCATACTAAGATAGGCAATTTTCTTTCTCTTTGCTTTATTCCTGATCTTCGCAAATCTCAGGTCGCCATCATAATATGTATACTCATACTCCACTTCACTGCGAAATGCAAACAGATACCAGATCACACCAAAGATGATCGTCGGCACCAGAAACATAACCGGTGATACAAACATACTAAGTACTAAACAAAGACAGGTTAAAACAAAAAATGCGATCATTCCTGCCTTATGTCCACCTGTTGTTTTTTTCGGAACAATAACTAATTTTTCCTGCATAATCATTTCCTCCAAACAAAATTTCGTAATGATAATTATATACGCTTTTTTCCCTCTGTACAACTTCTTTTTTATCATGTAAAATAAGATAATAGAAATTTTCGTATTTTTTCGTTCAGGAGGAAAAAAAGAATGATCACATATCAGTATACCCAGAAAGACTGGACAACATTCAAAGAAGGGATCAAACGTGAGTGGGCAGTCACCAATGGCATTGGCGGATACGCAGGAAGCTCGATGATCGGCGCACACAGCCGTACACACCAGGGGTACCTGATTGCCAGCCTCCATGCACCAATTGAGCGCTATCTCGTTTTTTCCAAGATCAACGAAACAGCCACTGTCGGAACCAGCACGGTTTCCTTTGAGACTTCCCAGCACTGTGCTTCCGGAAAAACGGTTTACACAGAGGGACAGAAGTTTCTCACTTCCTTTATCTATGACGGAAGCGTGCACTACACCTATGAGACAGACAATTTTTCTTTTGAAAAGCACATCACATTAAAAAGGAACGCCAATGTCTGCGCAGTCGCCTATGAACTGACCGCCGGGGACAGCGACTGTACCTTTACGCTCACACCGCTTTTCAACTACCGCGAGCACAGTGAGAGCAGCACCCCGGACACTTTAAAATTTGAGACATTTACAGAAGACAGGACATTTTATCTTGTTCCGGAAAAAAATAAAGATATTGCCATTCGTTTTCAGACAAGTGAAGGAACTTTTTCCGAACGCGAAACTGTTTATGACATCGACATGCAGTTACAGATTGAAGTGGATCTTGAGACAGATGGGCTTGACTGCCATTACTGTCCGGTTGACCTGTCCATTGCAGTTCCTGCCAACACAACCAAAAAAGTTTCCATCCTGTGCAGTATCGGTGACGTGAACGAGCGTCCTGCCCCTGTGTCTGGTACGGAAGCATTTTCCATTTTAGAGGAAAATGCCCGCTGCCATGCAGAACTTTTTGAAAAAGCCGGATACCACGACTCGTTTGCCAACCAGCTGGTGCTTGCCAGCGACCAGTTTCTGACTTACCGCGAGTCCACGAAAATGATGACCGTTCTCGCCGGACTTCCGTGGTTTACTGACTGGGGCAGAGACACAATGATCGCCTTTACCGGTCTGACGCTCTGCACGAAACGTTTCAAAGAAGCTGAGGAGATCCTTCTGACATTTGCCAGATATATCCGCCACGGAATTGTGCCGAATATGTTCCCGGACGACAATATGCCGCCGCTCTATAACACGGTGGACGCCTCTCTCTGGTACTTTTATGCGGTCTATCAGTACCTTCATTATAACCCGGCTGCCGAGGCGGAAGCTTTTGTAAAAGAACAGATTTTCCCTCATTTAAAAGAGATCATCTCCGCCTATGAAAAAGGAACGGATTTCAGCATTTATATGGAAGACGACGGGCTGATCCACGCCGGAAGCGGACTTGACCAGATCACCTGGATGGATGTCCGCGTCGGTGACTGGGTAGCAACACCGCGCCACGGAAAACCGGTGGAGATCAACGCGCTGTGGTATAACGCTTTACGGATCATGGAATCACTCTGCGAAAAATTTGACGAAGATGCTTCTGCCTACCGCACACGCGCCGAACAGGTAAAAGAATCCTTCAATGCCAAGTTCTGGGATTCCGCCAACCAGTGCCTGTTTGATGTTGTGGATGGTGACGAGCCGGACGACCATATCCGTCCAAACCAGGTTTACGCCGTATCCCTTCCATTTTCCCTGCTCCCGGAGGAACAGGAAAAAGCAGTTGTCGCACTTGTGGAAAAAGAGTTGTTTGTCGGCTGTGGACTTCGCTCCCTCGCACCGGATCATCCGGACTACCATGGCATTTACTGCGGTGCTCTTGCAAAGAGGGACGCCGCTTATCATCAGGGAACTGCCTGGGGCTTTTTGCTCGGTGGATTTTTCAGTGCCTATATGAAAGTGAACCACCACTCCTCCTCTGCTGCCGCAAATGCCGTCCGCATGTTAGAGCCTGTGAGAAAACATCTGACGGATTCCGGCTGTATCGGTTCCATCTCTGAAATCTTTGACGGGGATGCACCTCACAATCCCCGTGGCTGTTATGCTCAGGCCTGGAGTGTCGGAGAGGTACTGCGCTGCTACTGTGAAGATATTCTTCCTTATTTATAATTTTCATTTTTTGCTTGACAACAAAGGTTCCTTCCTTTAAAATAATCTTTGTTGTGAGCAACAAGCCCAGTTAGCTCAGTTGGTAGAGCAAAGGACTGAAAATCCTTGTGTCTCTGGTTCGATTCCGGAACTGGGCATCTGCGGGTGTAGTTCAATGGTAGAACACCAGCCTTCCAAGCTGGATACGTGGGTTCGATTCCCATCACCCGCTTTTTGTGTACAACGAATGTGCTAAGAATGAATCCTTTTCATTCTTAGCATTTTTTATTTTAGATAAACTTTATACTTTTTCCCTTTTAACCTGCTTCTTTCTATGTTATCCTATCATTATCGCGTTAGTAAAGCGCACAGAATTACGGAGGTTTTTCCTATGGAAAAGAAAACAGCATTCAAAGACCTTTCCCGCAAAGCAAAGGTGCAATATATCTGGGACTATTACCGCTGGCACATCATTGCTGCCATCTGCCTTGTGGCGTTTGTCATTTCTATGATCGTACATTATGCTGCCTATAGGGAAAGTGTTTTAGATATAGTGATGGTAAATACCCTAAATCCTTATGAAGAAAGCGTTTCTTCCACAGATGAATTTTTTGAACAGGAAGGCTTTACAAAGAAAGAAGAAGTTACCGTAGATACCTCCATCACTTTTTCTGATGACGATAATTACTCCACAAACTACTATAGTAACCAGAAACTGACTTTAAAACTTTCTGTCGGTGATGCCGACGTTCTTTTTGCACCGGAATTTGTGTTCCAGCAATACGCTGATGCCGGAAGTCTTATGCCTCTTACGGATTATTTAACAGCGGATGAATTAGAACAGTACAAAGATATGATCGTCTATGCAACAGATTCCGAAACCGGTGAGACACTCCCTTGCGGTCTGGAACTGAACGACAACCAATGGCTTTCTGACTACGGTTACTACACCGGAACGGTCTGCTTCGGCATTGCATACGCAACTGATAACAAAGGGAATGCTGTTGATTTCTTTCATTATGTTATGAACTGAACACCTATTGATAAAAAAATCGTGCAAACATGATACGTTTCTGTTCGCACGATTTTTTATTTCAATTATGATTTACAATCTCCGTTACTCCAGCTTAAACCGTTTCACCTCAGTATCAAGCAGATCTGCGATCTCATTGTTATGATCAGCCGCTTTCTGGATATCTCCCACACTTCCTGTAAGATCTGTGGACATTTCTGCCACATTTACAATGCCCTTTGCGCTCTCTTCGACAGCAGCACTGACTGCTGTAGTCGATTCTTTGATCTCATCCATGGCTTTCTGCAATTCGCCGGCAGCACTTGTGAAATCTTCCATAATGGCATTCATATCACCTGCATCTTTGCTGTAAAACTCACTCATTTCCACTAACTGCTGATAACCATCCATAGCAGTTATTCCCGCAAATTCGACCATATTTTCTGCCTCTTGTGCCAGACCATTCACAGCCTCAACTACCGCTGCGCTCACTTTTTGTATCTGTTCTGCAGCTTCTGCCGAATTGGCAGCAAGTTTTCCGATTTCATCTGCCACGACTGCAAATCCTTTTCCTGCCTCTCCTGCCCTTGCCGCCTCAATGCTCGCATTTAATGCCAACAGATTGGTCTGATCGGTGATCTCGATAATATTTGCCGTAAGCTGTGCTATCTCCTGCACCGCTTGGGACTGCTCGATCTTCTCATTCAATTTCTGTGCCATGTCGGCCACCTGCGTTGCAACCTCCTGCTGTTTGCTTGAGGCTTCTGTGCGGACACTGTCTGCCCGTCCGTTCATTTCACCGGAAGACTCTTTTCCATGCTCTGCACGTGCTGCCATGTTTTCAATGGATGCATAAACCTGTCCCACTGAGGTGCTGATCTGCTCCAGTGAAGCGTTTGTCTCCTCCATTGCCGCACTCATTTCCTCCATAGTTGCGGAAACGTCTGTGATATTCACCTCTGCTGCTGCAAGGTTTTGTGCAATCTTTTGTGACGAACCATTTAAATGTTCTGAATTGTCGGAGATCTTCAACATGATTCCCCGTATGTATTCCAATAAAGCATTGACATTCCCTGCAATGAGTTCCATCTCATCTCCACTGTGGATGTCCAGCTTCTGCGTCAGATCTCCCTCATTATGCACGATCTCATAAATCTTGTCGTCCACTTTCTGAAGACCTCTCGTGATCGTTGAAATAATGATGCTGAGAGCCGCTACTGCCAGGACAATGCAGACCGCACCAATCTTGACCACTCCCACAAGTGATGCCTCAAGCCGGGCAGTAATATCAGATGCATCATAATCACACCCCAGAACTGCCACCACTTTTCCTGCGCTGTTTGTGATTGGCTTGTAGACTGTGATCAGGTCTCCATCCTCCGTCTCATCAATATAATCCTGCACATATTCCTGTCCTTCAAATACAGATTTTAACTCCTCATAAGAGTCAGCAAAAGGATCCCCGAGATAACTTACATCTTCGGTTGCTTCCACATCTACTCCGTAATAAACATTTGTCCCATCGGTATATAAAGTATACAGATATGCAATCCCACAGCTGTCCTTCATATTTTTTAAGGCTGCCAGAACTCCTTTATATGCATCGCTTTCTTCTGCCCCCGGAACGATCTGCTCCACCTCGTCGCCATCTAACATACGAAGTGTCAGATCTGCCGCCATGTCTGCCTCCTGAACGCCCATCTCAACCATGCCGTCTTGGATATGTTTGTAAGAATTTACTCCCATAACCACACAGACAACGAGTACACATACACATACCGGGATCAGTATTTTAAATTTGATTCCCAGCTTTCTTGTTCTGACTTTCCGCTTCATCTATTGTTCCTCCAGATTTTCTCTTAAGCACACGCATTTCCATAACGCCTACGTTCACTGCCATTGATATTACTATTATATACTAAAAACGCACAGATTCAAGTAAAAATCCCCAATAGATTGTCTCATACTGGGGATTTCTGTTATCCAGAAAAATATTCTGTTTTACTCTAAGATCACGACCGAATACGCAGGTATGGTAAGCTGTTCTTCATCCAGAACGGCAGCTTCCGTTCCTGTCAGAAGCTCCCCTGCGATCTGCAATGGATATTTCCTGTCTTCCGTTGCTCCGAGAGCTGATTTCCTGAAATCGACCGTCTGTGCCTTCTCTGAAGTATTGAACACCAGCGTCAATTGTCCCTCATCACAGGTTTTCCGGATCACGCATACCGTATCATCCGAAATCCCCTCATCAAATGCGACCTTTCCTCTGGCGATCACCGGATACTCATTCCGCAATGCGATCGTCTGTTTCACAAAGTTATAAATGGAATTTCCGTCGTTTTCCTGCTCCTTGAGACTTCCATATTTCATTTTGACCTCGTCCATATCCTTTGGTCCGTCACACATACCCGTGGCATCGGCATCCGTCGACCAGTACATCGGAGCACGCTTATTTTCATCTTTTCCGGAGCCTTTCATTCCAAGCTCCTCCCCATAATACAAAAATGCACTTCCCGACATCAGAAGATTCATTGCATTTCCAAGCTTTGTCTGCGCTTCACTGTAATCGCCGGAATAATAACCTGCGCTCCGCGCCATATCATGATTGGTGTAAAACGGTGCGTCAATGTAAGTATTACTGTAGCTGCCGTAAAGCTCCTGCGTATTGACAAGACTCTTTCCGTAAGCAGAAGCGCCATTTATTCCCTTTACTGTGTCTGCGATGATACCGTCCTTATCCGCAAAAGTAAAATCAAAGAAACTGTCCATGCCACTCTGATAATATTTCGCATAGACACTGTAATCATTCCACGCCTCTCCGACCAGATATGCATCCTCTTTTTTGGATTTCACCATATCATTAAACCAGGTCAGGACTGCAATATTTTTATCATCTGCGCCCGAATAGAATTCCTTTACTGCATCCAGGCGGAAACCGTCCACTCCGAGATCCAGCCAGAATTGCACGATCTGTTCAAACTCTGTCTTTAACATTTCATTATCCCAGTTCAGATCCGGCATCTCGCTCCAGAACTGTCCTTCATAATACCAGTCGGTTCCTTCCACCGGATAATAACCGCCCAGTTTTTCTTTGGAAAAATTATAATAATCTACATAAGGACACTCTGACGCATCCGGTTCTGCTCCCTCCGGAAGGCTCTGGATATACTTGTACGCAGTCTGAAACCACTCATGCTGTGAAGATGTGTGGTTCATGACAAAATCAATGATCACGTTGATTCCGCGCTTGTGGCATTCATCTACAAGTGTCGTAAAATCGTCCATCGTCCCGTACTCCGGATCGATTGCTTCATAATCCGTCACATCATACTTGTGATACGTCGTGGACGGCATGATCGGCATCAGCCAGATACCATTGCATCCCAGATCCGTGTCCGTCTCAGGATCACCGTCATTGATATAATCGAGATTTTCCGTCAGTCCTTTCAGATCACCGATTCCATCCCCGTCACTGTCATAAAAACTGTAAACAAACACTTCATAATAAGTTCGGTAATTGTCATCAATCACATTCTCTTCTGCTGTATTGACCTGCTGCATCAGAGATAATGCAGTAACTTCATCCCCTTCTTTTTCTGTATCTGCCTCTGTTCCACTCTCCGACATTGTCTCTGTATTATCCACAGTACCTACGGTTCCACTGATGCTATTTCCACAAGCGGTTGTCTGTACCAACATCATTCCTGCTAACAGGGCTGCGATCAAACGTTTTTTCATTCCTATAACCATGCCTTTCTCATATCCTGTAACACTTTTATATTTACATAAAAAGGGACTGCTGTATCAAGATTTTCACTCTCATACAACAGTCCCACACACAGCCAAAGCTTATCCGCTGCCCGGGTTAACCCTTTACAGCTCCACTCATTCCATCTACATAGAATTTCTGTGTCAGTAAGAACAGAATTGCAATCGGAATGGATACCACAACTGCGCCTGCGGCAAAACAGGTATACCAGCTGTCAATGTATTCTTTTTCAAGCATCTTCCAAAGACCGATAGATACGGTGTAGTACTGTGCATCAGCACGGCAGATAACCTTTGCAAAAATGAAGTCTACCCACGGTCCCATGAAGGATGTCAAAATGGTATAAACAATAATTGGTTTACTGAGTGGCGCGGTAATTTTGGTAAATACCTGCCATCTTGTTGCCCCATCGATGATCGCAGCCTCGTCCAGTGCTTTTGGGATCGTGTCAAAGAAACCTTTTGCAACATAGAATCCAACACCGGATCCTGCTGAGAATACGATGATCAAAGCGATACGGATCATAGATCCCTCTGCCAGTCCAAGAGCCTTTAAAATATAGTAAACAGCGATCATGGACATAAAGGATGGGAACAATCCGAGGATCATTGCCACATTCATAAATGGTTTTCTCATGTTAAAACGCATTCTTGACATTGTATAAGATACTGAAAGTACAAAAATGGTTGAAATGATACATGTAAAAATCGCAATGATAAAAGTATTCATAAACATTTTCGGGAAGTTCAAAATACTTGTATCTGTGAATAATTTCACATAGTTGTTGATCGTATAAGTCTTCGGGAAGAAAGTGGTTACGTAAGAACCTTTCTCACCGCGGAAACTTGTCAGGACTACCCAGAAAATCGGCAGCACCCAGATGAATGACAGGATTGCCAGAAAAATATGGATAATAATATTCACAATTGTTTTCTTTGCTTTTGTGCCAGATGTCACTTGTTTTTTACTCATTACATGAATCCCTCCTCATCTTTGTAGGATGCGGTATTACGATATGTTACCAGCGCAACGATCGCAAGGACAATGAACGTCATAATACCAATTACTGCACCTAAGTTGTAGTAGTTCTTATCAACGGTCAGTTTGTACAGCCATGTAACAAGCAGATCTGTCTTACCGGCTGTTGCATCGACCGGTGTCGGATTACCGCCGGACAGCAGGTAGATAACGTTGAAGTTATTGATATTTCCGGTAAACTGTGTAATGAGGTATGGTGTCATGACAAATAACATATATGGCAATGTGATCTTGAAGAATATCTGGATTGCATTAGCTCCATCAATCTTCGCTGCCTCATATAATTCACCCGGAATGTTCTGTAAAATACCTGTTACCTGAAGTAACGTATATGGGATACCTACCCACAGGTTGATAACGATAACTGTCACTCTGGCCCATGTCGCACTTGAGAAAAATGGAAGTGCCGTATCGATCAGACCATATTTTAATAATAAAGTGTTCACGATACCGGTTGGCTGTAACATACTTCTCATGATCAGCAGGGAAACAAACTGAGGTACTGCGATGGATAATACAAAGCAGAATCTCCAGAATCCCTTAAAATGTGTCTCTTTACGGTTGATCACGATTGCAAGGATCATACCGAAAATATAGTTTAATGCTGTTGCAAAAATCGCCCAGGTGATCGTCCATGTCAGTACGGAATAGAACTGCTTACCGATACTGTCGTTCAAATTTAAGATTTTTGCAAAGTTTGCAAGCCCAACCCAGTCAAATAATACCAGATGATCATTTACCTTGCTGTAATTGGTAAATGCCATGGAAATATTATAGATCAGTGGAAGGATCGTAAAGATCAATACTCCCATGATCGGCGCTGCAAGTAATAATTTATGTAAATTTTGATCAAACAAACTCTTGAAGTCTTCTTTAAAGGTGTTCAGGTGCTTTCCTGATTTTGCAAGCACTTCTGATTTATAAGAGCTTTTTACTGCCTCTCTCCACACAACGATAAACATCAATGTAATATAAATCGTTGCAACTCCATACAACAGGATCAGGGATGACTGATCACCGGCAGTGTACTCATAGATACTTTTCTTTTCATTCCAGACTTTTTCCTGCTCTCTCCATCCCAATGATGGAAACATGGATAAATTATAAATTCCGGATTGGATCATAAACCATATATATCCAATCTCAACAACCAGAAACATCAGTCCCTTTGCGATCTGTCTGTGTGCGATATTACCCAAGCCCATAATAAGTAGGGAAAGCTTTGTAATGATATTTCCTTTTGTAACCGCACCGGTCACGGTATATGGATCCGCAAACTCTTTTTTTCTTTTTCCAGCCTGTATCACGTTATGGGCCTCCTTAAAATAAAAATGGATTCCTTAGTATCAAACAATCCTCAGAGCGCTCATGCGCCCCGAGGTTTGTATTTTGCATGTAAGAATCTTCTGTATCCTTTTTACTGTGCTGCGTCTGTGTTCATTGCTGTGTTCATATCTGCTGTCTTTTCTGCAGCGTTATCATGTGTAATCTCGCCAGCGACAAGTGCTTTACCCATATTCTCAGCTGGTGACCAGTAGTTACCCATCTCAGGTACTAATGGCTGCATGATAGATGTGTTGATCATTACGTCTGCAACTGCTGCTGCGATCTCATCATCAACTGCAACGTTTGTGTTTGTAGGAAGGATGTTTCTCATATCGTAGTGATCTTTCTGAGCGTCCTCACCTGCAAGGTAAGCTGCCAATGCCATAGCAACCTGCATGTTCTCAGCATTTGGGTTTACACCGATTGCTTTAGATCCGATGAAAGATTTCATCTGGCAGTCTGTTCCGTTTAAGTTAAATGATGGAAGTGCTGCAACACCCATGTTGTCACCAAGTGCTTCTTTTACAGCTTCTGCATTCCATGTACCGGAGAATACAGCGTTTACGCTTCCGTCACGTAAACCTGCAAGACCAGCTCCGTCTGCATCATTGATAAAGTTAGGATTTGCAACTACATCAACTAAGTAATCTGTAACAGCTGCTGCCTTTTCTCCATCGAAGTCGATACCTGCTGCTGCGTCTGTACCATCTCCGAATAATGAACAGCCATTTCCAACATAGAATGCCTGAATGTACCAGGAATCAGATAATGGGAAGGCAACTTTTCCTTTCTCCAACATTGTGTCAAAGCTCTTGATATCCTCATCAGAGAATACACTCTTATCATAGTACATGAACCATGTATTAGATGTAAATGGGAATGCTACTACTGCATCATTGTATGTAACAGATGCTGTAATGGAATCGGAGTTTGTGCTTGTTACATAATCAAGATAAGATCCGCCGAGCTCAGCAAGTGCGTTTGCTGCTACTAAATCAGGGATGTTATCGTTTGCCAGCATATAGACATCTGCAGATCCCTCAACGTCTGTTGTGACAGTAGCTTTTGCATCACCCTCTGCACATACACCATACTCAAATGTGACATCCCAGTTTGGATGAGCCGCATTGAATGCGTCACATTCTTTCTGTAACCAGCCTGTATCCTGATCTTCCTGTGGGCTCCATACAGTCAATGTACCGCTCCATGCTTCCTCTTCTTCTGTTGCTGCATCATCAGATGCTGCTGCTTCTGTAGAAGGTGCCGCATCGTTTCCTGCAGTTGTGTTGTCTGCTGCTTCCTGTTTGTCGCCGCAGCCTGCTGTCATTGTAGCTGTCATAGCTGCAACAAGTAATAATGAGATTGCTTTCTTTTTCATTTGATTCCTCTCCTTTTTTAGAATAAGACTTCTATATAAAATGCTTATGCATCTTATAGCGTATTTGTTATCTGCGATATACGGTTGCCAGAGTCCGTATCCATGCTCTCCGTTCTTCGCTCAAAGTATCTTTTCCGATACGCCAGCGCCAGTTGCGTCCCACCGTGGAAGGTGCGTTCATTCTGGCTTCATTTCCAAGCTTCATCAGATCCTGCATCTGGATAATGGCCACATCTGCGATACTTGCGTAGGCTGCCCGGATCAGTGCATCCGGTATTTCTTCTTTATAATGAATGTTCAGATACTCATACAGATATGCCAGCTCGTAATCTGACTTATCCCGGAAATAACCAACGATCGTTTCGTTGTCGTGAGTTCCTGCATATACGACCATGTTCGTGTCCTGATAGTTATGTGGAAGATGCTCATTCGCGGTGTCATCATCAAAGGCAAACATTAAAATCTTAATGCCCGGCCATCCGGTTTTTGTCTTTAACTTTTTCACTCCCGGAAGCCCGCCCTTTGGTCCGATGTCTTCCACGATCACCCGCATATCACCCAGAACCTCTGTCATGGCATCTGTCAGTTTCCTGCCCGGTCCTTTGCTCCACTTGCCATTTCTTCCGTCTTCTGCATCTGCAGAAACGGTGTAATAACGCACCAGACCGGAAAAATGGTCTAACCGGATCACATCAAATAATTCCATGTTCTCAAGCATTCTTGCCTTCCACCATGCAAAGCCATCCTCTTCCATGACGTTCCAGTCATATACCGGACTGCCCCATACCTGACCGCTCTCGGAAAATGCATCGGGTGCTGCCCCTGCGACCACATTCGGTCTTCCATCCGGTTCAAGTAAAAACATCTCACGGTGCGCCCATACATCCACGCTGTCTGACGCCACATACAATGGCATATCACCGATGATCTGGACTCCACGGCTATTTGCGTACTGCTTCAGCTGCATCCACTGCTTAAAAAACTCGTACTGGCAAAATTTGCAAAACATGATGTCATTATGTAATATTTCCTGATACTCTTTCACTGCCTCTGGATCTCTGTCCCTGAGCGGCACGTCCCAGCTCTGCCATTCTATATCTCCAAAATGCCGTTTCAATGCGGTATAAAGAGAATAATCAGACAGCCATCTGTCGCTTTTTTCTGTAAAAACAAGGAAGTCCTCACTCTTCGCAGAAAATCTCGAAAAAGCCATTCGCAAAATCTTGTAACGGTTCTCATAGATGGTTGCATAATCAATATCTGCATCATCCGTTCCCCAGTTAAAACTGCGGATCTCCGTCTCCTGTAACAATCCATCCTTCACCAGATCATCCAGATCAATGAGATATGGGTTTCCGGCAAATGCGGAGTAGGACTGATACGGACTGTTTCCAAAACTGGTAGGACCGATCGGAAGCACCTGCCAGTACCTCTGCTTGAGATCGACAAGTAAATCAACAAATTGGAATGCAGCTTCCCCTAATGTTCCTATTCCATATGAAGATGGTAAGCTTGTGATTGCCAGCAGGACTCCTGCTCCTCTGGTCAATTCTTTTGATCCCAATTCATTTCCTCCCGTTCTGTTGGAATGATCCCGCATTCAAAACCTATACAAATTGTTTCGTGAATTTTCGTATCTGAGGTAATTTTAGTTTATTGAAACGTTTTTGTCAACGAATTTGCAAATATTAATATCGATTTTGCTATTTTTCACGTTTTTATATTTGTTTTTTTGTGTAAAATGACAAGTTTTTCTCGTTTTGTTTCGAAACTTTTTTGAAATCTCTGAGCAGACTGCTTGAAAACAGAAATTCGATTCTATATAATAAGGGAAGTATCGAATAATTATAACAAAGAGGATAAAGACTTGGCTACGATCAAAGATATAGCAAATCGTCTGGGTGTATCCGTCAGCACTGTCTCCAAAGGTTTGAACGGAGCAAGCGATATCAGTGATGAATTAAGACAGATGGTCTTAGATACCGCAGTGGAAATGGGATATGCGACCAAACGATCAAAAAAAGTAGAAAACCGCAAGCTTGCGATTTTCATTGAAAATATGGACTATGAAGCTGCCACACAGTTTGGTTATGAAATTGTCCTGGGATTCAAGCAGAATGCGTTCCGCCACAACTGGGATGTGACAGTCATTCCGGTCACACCGGCATTCCAGCTCGCAGAAAAATATGACACCTATATGTTAAAGAATGGTTTCTGTGGAGCCTTTCTCGTCGGCTTCGCCCTTCACGACGAATGGATGAAACAGTTAGAACAAACCACCATGCCGACTGTTCTCTTCGACAATTATATTAAGAAGAATCCGAATGTTGCTTACATTGGAACGGACAACTATGAGGGAATCGATGCGGCAGTTGACCATCTCTACACACTCGGTCACAAAAAAATTGCCTTTTTAAATGGTTCCCTGCACTCCATGGTATCCGAGCAGCGTCAGGAAGCCTACTATAACAGCATGAAAGCACATGGTCTTGAGATCAATGAAGACCTGACCGTTTACGGCTATTATGTGGCAGACAGTGCAAAGTATCACGTTCCTACTTTTTTGGGTGCGGGTGCTACTGCGATCATCTGCGGCAATGACCTGATCGCATCCGGTGTTATCACGGAATGCAAGCTCCGCGGTTTCCGCGTGCCGGAAGATATCAGCGTGGTCGGATTCGATGACATTCCGATCTCCTCCATGCTAGAGCCACCGCTTACCACTATCCGGCAGGAACGCAGTGAACTCGGAAAATGTGCTTATGTCATTTTAAACTCCCTGGTACATCACATTCCAATCTGCCGTACACAGCTCCGCGCTACACTGATCGAGCGTGAATCAACCGCAAGATATCAGGCTCCGGTCAAAAAACAATAAGATCGCAGAAAAAAATCCGCCGTCCACAGCATCTGTGGGCTGGCGGATTTTTCTTATCTCAACACAAAAATAAAAAGCCCCAGATGCTGAACGAACTTCAACACTTGAGACCTCTTAATGCCGGCGACCGGAATCGAACCGGTACTGTATCGCTACAACAGGATTTTAAGTCCTGCGCGTCTGCCAGTTCCGCCACGCCGGCATATATGATAATGGGCAGAGGTGGATTCGAACCACCGAAGCAAGTTGCAGCAGATTTACAGTCTGTCCCCTTTGGCCACTCGGGAATCTGCCCATTCTTGTCAGCACAAATGTCCTGACAAGGATTGATTATAACATATCATTTTTCATTGTGCAAGATAAGATTTTATATTTTTTACACTTTATATTTCAGCACCGCAGCCGAATGAGGCAGCAGCGTGACGGTGATCCTTCCATCTTCCACTTCATATTCTTTCGGCATGAGCGAATAGCCAGCCTCCGTGGTGATGATCAGACGCTCCATCTTACAATTTTTTGGAATACCGATACTCCATACTTCCTTTGTGATCTCCTTCTTCTCATCGCTATTATTCAGGATCACAACAAATTGCTGTGTCCGGTTAAACCTGCCGTAACACAATATGTCCTTTTCTCCTTGCAAAAGCTTTAAGGAACCGGTGCGTAAGGCTTCATTTTCCTTATGAATGCGGATCATATCCCGGTGAAAATCCACAAGCACCACATCTTCTTTTCCCCATGGATAGGTTCGGCGGTTATCAGGATCGGTGAATCCACACACGCCTGCCTCATCCCCATAATAAACCGTCGGTGCGCCCGGCCATGTCATCTGAACAACAACTGCTTCCCGGAAAATCCCAAAGTTGACACCATAATCTGCGGCTTCCGATCCATGGGTTTCCACACGTCCTGCTGTTCCGTTGGTTCTTGTCAGGAATCTCGAATGATCGTGGTTGGATAATTCATTCATCGCACACTGTAACTGGGATGTCTGGAAACTTGCCATAAAGTGGCGCATAGCTCCCTCAAAATCATCCACCTTTCCCTTTTTCTCCGGGATATACTCGTCACTGTGTTTTTCCATTCCTGTCAGAAACCATGTCAAAGGTTCCATAAAGGCATCATAATTCATGACCGTATCCCACTGGTCACCTTTTTCTAACCAGTCTTTTGGGTCGCCATAATGCTCCGCCAGAATAAGTGCTTCCGGGTTGGCTGTCTTAACTGCTTTTCGAAAATCCCTCCAAAATTTATGATTGAACTCTGAAGAATGACCTAAATCCGCCGCAACATCCAGACGCCAGCCATCTACATAATATGGTGCTGACACCCATTTTGCTGCGATGCCAAGAATGTAATCGTACAACTCTTCCGAGCCTTCATAATTTAATTTTGGCAGCGTGTCATAATCCCACCACCCCTCATAAGAGGTGTTATCCGGCCAGCCGTTTTCATCCCGGAAACCGAAGAAACTGCGGTAAGGGCTCTCTTTCGACAAAAATGCACCGTCCTCGTAACCTCCGTTTGCGTGATAGATTTTTTCCCTGTCTAACCATTTATTGAACGAACCGCAGTGGTTAAACACACCGTCTAAAATAACTTTCATTCCTCTGGCGTGTATCTCTCTGACCAACTCCGCAAAAAAAGCATTGCTCGCCTCTAAATTTTCCCGGTTTGTGACACGGTTTACATAACGCGTTGCCCTGCTGTTATCCGTTGTCCCGGATTGCAAAAGCTCCCCCTCATCGACCACAATTTTTCCATAATGTGGATCGATATGGTCATAGTCCTGAATATCATATTTGTGATTGGATGGTGACACAAAAAGCGGGTTAAAGTAAATGACTTCCACGCCAAGATTCTGTAAGTAATTTAACTTCTGTCTCACGCCCTCTAAATCTCCGCCGTAAAACTCTCCAACAGAAAAATCGGACGGACACTGATTCCAGTCCTCCATTTTTTTGCTCGGTGTCTGGATATAATAGTACTCATCCGTCAATACATCGTTAGCCGGATCACCATTGTAAAAACGATCCACAAGGATCTGGTACATGACGGCTCCCTTTGACCACTCCGGTGTGGAAAATCCCGGAATGATGCAGAACCGGTAAGCATCCCGCCGCTCCTTGCTCACACCATAACGGTCAAAAAAGACATGCAGCAGACCGGAAGCCACCTCGAAATAATAGTAAAACGGCTCCTCTCCCATTGTCAGCTCAACCGCATAATAGTCAAATTCACGATCACTTTCTGTTTTTTTCATTTTATAATGTTTGCAATCTGTGCAAAGCCAGACGATATCCACGTTATTCTTTCCGGTGCGGAAACGGATCGTCACCTTTTCTCCTGCCTCCGGTTCCGTCGGATCGCGGTAATCTTTTGTTCCATCCGAAAACAGCGCCTCCTTCTTCAAAACCGGACGCATCTGCATAATGTATTGTTGAATACGGTTTAATTCGTATACAGAATATTCTTTTGCCATGGTATTTGGCTCCCTTCAAAAAATCCTTATGATTATAACACAAAAGTATCTTTGCCGATGATTTTCCGCTAATTTTTTCGTTTTTTTTCGTATTTTTTTAAATTATAGCTAAAATATATTTATTTATTTTTTTAATTATGTTACACTTTCACCAAAACCAGTTCATGTTATAAAAATATGCCAATCGAAACCAAACGTTATATGATTTTATTGGAAGGGAATGAGTATCCAATTATTATGCCAAATATTTATTCTACAGAAAAATTTGAAAAAGAATTTACTTACTCCGGCAGTGACTTAGGTGCCACATATACACCGGAAAATTATAATGTCCCGGAAGGCTCCTATTCCACCGATCCTTACAACGGTGCTGTCCGTGTTGCCGAGATGAAACAGATGGTAAAAGCACTTCATGACAACCAGATCAGCGTGATTATGGATGTGGTTTACAATCATGTATACAATGCGTCAGATTTCTGTGTAAATCAGATCGTACCGGGCTATTTTTCCCGGGTAAACGAGGATGGAACATACTCCAACGGCTCCGACTGTGGAAATGACACTGCCTCCGAGCGTTCCATGGTGAGAAAGTATATTGTAGACTCTGTCAAATACTGGGCAGACGAATACCACATCGACGGTTTCCGTTTTGACCTTGTCGGACTGATCGACACCGAAACGATCAACGAGGTCGTCACAGAAGTTCACAAAACCCACCCGGATGTCATTTTCTATGGAGAGGGATGGACCATGGATACCGCTGTGACCAAAGACGGCTATAAAATGACCACGCAGCCAAATTCCACCGATGTTCCGGGATTTGCATTTTTCAGTGATACGCTCCGCGATGCTTTGAAAGGCCACGTCTTTTACACCACAAGGAAAGGTTATGTCTCGGGAGCCGCTGATCTTGCCGATACCGTCAAAGGCTGCTTTTTAGGTCAAGCGTCTCAGAAGAAGAGCGTATCCGCATGAACAATCTCTCTGCCGCCATTTACATGACTGCGCAGGGCATTCCATTCCTGCAGGCAGGCGAAGAAATGCTCCGCGCCAAAATTGATGCCTCCGGTGATTTTGTGGAAAACAGCTACAATTCCCCGGATTCTGTCAACAGTATCAAATGGGATACGTTAGAAGATGAGGCTTATCAGAATGTTTATAACTATTACAAAGGACTGATTGCCTTCCGCAAAGCCCATGCGGCGCTTCGCCTTACCAATGCAGCTGATGTCCACGCAAACATCACTTCCGTGGACGGTCTCGACGAAAATGTGCTTGCATTCCGGATCAACGGCGGCGTGAATGTGGAAACGTCCGATGGCATTTTTGTGATCTTCAATCCAAACAGAGCAGCGACATCTGTCGCACTGCCAGATGGTGCATGGGACGTATGTGTCAACGCTGATCATGCCGGAACCGATGCGCTGACCACTGTTGCGGGTTCTGTTTCCGTGGAACCAATTTCTGCCATGGTACTCGTAAAAAAGGAATCATAAAAAAATAGACAATTGCGATTCTATAAGTTTCGCAATTGTCTATTTTGTCTTTACTCCGTAATCTCGATCTGGTTATCTTCCGGTCCTAACACAGTGCTCTCGTAATAGCCATCCCCGGTAATACGCGGACCACTTAAAACTTCGTAACCTGCCTCATACAGTTTTTCGGTGATGGCATCCACTTTCTCTCTGCTTCCCACTGAAATTGCGATATGGATATAGCCCATCCGCACCAACACTTTCTTCTGATCCTGCATTTCCGGCAGATTCATCAGTTCCAGCCTTGTTCCCTCATCAAACGACAGAAAATAGCTTTTCAGTCCTGTTTTTGGATTATGATATAACTCTCCCGCTTTTGCCCCAAAAAAGCGGATGTAAAACTCCTTTACCACTTCCAGATCCCGTACATACATTGCAATATGTGATATTCTCATGTCCTTTTCCCCCTTCCGGCGTTACTGTTTCTCATACCCCGTTCCAGTAACAATAAGCTTCCTTAATTCCTTCTCCTGCCCGGATACCCGATTTTACTCTGCCCGGACTGCCCAGCGCATCTTCGTAGATCTCGCTCTTCCGTTCTGTGCACATTCCTCTGCGGATGGTCTCACAACATCATTTGCGATTTCAGAATAAACACCTTCTTTGTATCCCTGTTTTAACGCTTTTTTTACAAGTTTATCTTCCCCGGAGTGAAATGTTAAGATTGCTGCTCTTCCACCCGGTTTCAAGGCACCCGGCAATTTTTCCATAAATTCGTATAACACTTCAAACTCGTTGTTCACGTCAATGCGGAGCGCCTGAAATGTTCTCTGACAGGTTTTCTTAACCGTATCCTTTTTCTCCTTCTCCGGAAGAAAACTTAAGGTCTCCTCGATCACCTCACGAAGCCTCGTTGTTGTGTCGATCGGCTTTCCATGTTTCCGCTCAGTCACAATCGCATGTGCCAGTTCCTCTGCATATGGTTCATCGGAATTTTCCCAGAGCATGCCTGCAAGTTCGTCCTCTTCGATCTGTGCCAGACGTTCCGCTGCACTGATTCCCTTTTCCGGATTCAGCCTGAGATCCAATGGTCCGTCCACTTTAAATGAAAATCCGCGGTCCGGGTTATCAATCTGCATGGACGACACTCCAAGATCAGCCAGCACAAAATCAAATCCTCCGGCTTCTTTTGCGATCTCATCGATCGTGCAGAAATTCTGCAGCCTGATAGTCAGAATGTCTTCCCCAAACCCGGCATCCGCCAGACGCTTTTTTGTCTTTGCAGACTCGATGGGATCCACATCTGTCGCATACATATGTCCCTGCCCTCTTAAACATTCCAGCATCGCTTTTGTGTGTCCGCCATAACCTAATGTTGCGTCAAATCCGGTCTGCCCAGGTTTGATCTGCAGAAAATCGATGATCTCCCTCACCATAATGGATATATGCATTCCCGCCGGTGTACTGCCTTTCCGGATCACTTTCTTGATCGTATCCTGATACTTCTCCGGGTTCAGTTCCTTGTATTTTTCCTTATAATTTCTCGGATACTTTCCCTTGTACCGCACACGTCTCTTGTGCGGTTCTTCCTGTATATTCTGGTTTTCCTGACTCATAGCTTCTCCTGTTATCATTTATGCAACGTTTGCGAAACTCAATTTTACGTTATGAATATTACGAAAAGTTAACAAGATCAACGAAAACACGCTTCCGCTACGTGTCACTCGCAACGGTACTAAGAAGCCAGTCACGACTAGCAGTCGTTCCTGCCTTCTAAGAACCGGCGGTTCCCCAGTGTTTTCTTTTGCTCTTGTCAACTTTCCGTAATTTAATTCACGTTTTCTCAGAGTTTCGCAATTGCCTGAATTTTTATCCAACAACCAATGCGAGATATCCCCAATCCCAGACTAACTCCTCAAAACTGTTCTCCAGATATTCGTAGATATCTTCCTCATCATAACCTGTCATACGGCAGATAATAACAATATAATCTCTGACCGTCTCATATGCAATCTCTTTTTGTCCATCCAACAGCCAGCGCAGAAAAATGCTGTGTCTGATCACACCATACTCCATGGCGATCCACTGATATTGCACCAGCAGACTCTCCAGATCTCCATCCGGCATCAAAAGGTCTGCGTTGAACTCATTGATAAGGAATTTTCGCATCAGTGGGTTGTATGCCTGAAATTCACTTTCAAATGCATGCATCCTGTCTGCCATTTCAGTTTTCAGATCTGCATTCTGTTCTGCCGCATCTGCCGGATTTCCTATATTTTCAAACAAACCCGAAAGTTCTTCCGCTTTCTCAATGACTGGGTTCAGATAATTCCGGTATAATCCCTCTTTCCGGTAATTAACGGCAAGATCCTGTAACAGCTCATTCCGTTCCTCCATCGTTGCAAATGGATCACGCTCTATCTCCGCAATTGCCCTCCTGAGCTGCTGCTGATTTTCTGTGGAAAAATAATCTTCGGCAAGCTCTGATAATTTTTCATCCTGCCCACACTTATCGAAAAGTTCCCTTATGATATAAAATCCACAGAGCAGGGATTCCTCCACACGATAGTCCTCATCCAGAAATAACTCTGTCAGCTTTTCCCGGATATAAAAGCGTGCGTGCTCTCGCAAGAATGGATTTTCTGTCTGCTCCGATTTCTGTTCGATTTCCCTGGCATAAATTCTCTGCGGTCCTTCTTCCCGCAACAGATCAATGACTGCCGGACAGCATGGCATTAATGTCTCTTCCTCATGTGTCTTGAAGCGGTGTACTTCCCTCGGAAATACTGCGCAGGTTTCCGATAACACGTTATCTCCATATGCGGTCACAAGTTTACATAACTTGTTTTCGTTCAAAAAAGGACATTTGTGTTCTTCGGTCAGTTCAATCACCCGTCCGCCGTCTTTTTTCGTTGTATAGGCACTCAGATTCTTTTTCTGTGGTGAGACATCCTCTGGTGGAAAAATCTTTTTCCATTTCCGGTTTGTATCTGCGTCTACGCCGATCTTCCACTCCTGACAGCAGGTGATGGAACACTGATCTGCGATGCATGCAAATTTATCGTAATAATCCGGGCGGATTCTTTTCATAGTGTGTAACTCCTTGTACTTCCTAAATCATTGTATTACCGATCCAATACCATCCACTCTTACATTCTTTTCCTTAAAAATTGTTACCTACATTCAATATACCACTTTACACATTTAAAGTGTCTTAATATTTCATTAACTTCCATTTTTGCATAGTAAAAAGGACAGCCTGTCGATCAGCTGTCCTCTTAGGAGAAGGTATTTTTACTATGGGGTATAGCAAAAACTATATATAATGTATTGGGGGGTTTTTACGGTTATTATAATATCATGATTGTGCGAATAAGTGTGCACAAAGTTCACAAAAATTGTAAGTTATTTTTGTGCAATTTTACATATTTTTTGTAGTTTTGTGTGCTGCTAACGAATGCATAAAAACCACCACATTAATTCTATACTATACGTCAATTTTTCAAACAGATAGTAATTATCACTAATCCTTTTCACCTATATTTTATCAATTTTTCTTTATATTCAAACTAAACCGGAGCGCCAAGGGAGGAGCGACGTAAATGATGGAATACCTTTTTATCCTCCTTTTACACATGAAAAAAACGCCTGTATTTCTACAAGCGGTTCAATGATTTATCATTTATTTATCTGTTGTACTGTCTCCGAACAAAATCCGCATGTAATCACGGCGGGCATAGAGAATACGGTCAATATAAACTTCGCTTCCGTAAGCACGGTAGAAGCTAATGTAATTGTCACTTATAATAAAACGATAATCACTCTCTATATCCGCAATCGAAGATAGCGGAGCCCCGGTCTGTGCATAGTTTTGTAAAATGCGGAGGCTCTTTGTAATTCGACTTACGGTTGCTAATGCTGCGGATGGGTTCAGTAACTCTTCCTCATTATAGGATTTGATTTCAAAAAGATCGTTTTGAGCTTCTTCTGATAAATGCAAATTATTCATTAACAATCCCGAGGTTCTTCTCCACGGCTTCCAATGTCAGCCAGCCTTTCTCTTCGCCAGATTTTCGGTCTTTTACAAGTTCATTCATCAGCCGGAGGGTTGCCTGTGTCTTTTCAAAGTCCTGCATATCGAGAATTGCATATCTGCCGCGCCCGTTCTTTGTCAGAAAAACCGGAGCACCAACAGCCACATCATGCAGCACGTCGCTGTAATTTCGCAAATCGGAAATAGGTTTGATATTTGGCATATTGCTCAACTCCTTTCAACCATAATATATCCCAATCTAATAATTCATCTACTGTATCTGGCAACAATTATTGTATTCCTCCGCCTGGTTCATCAAACCAAGATGCTATACTACCCGATTTTACATTAATTGGTTCAACAACCTCAAATACACTATATGGTCTTTGGTCTGTTCCTGGTGCAACCGCTCTCATTTCATACGGAGTTCCTTCTAGCGAAGTAAATGAACCGTAATCACTTCCATACCTATCTATTCTTGCTCCTGGTTGTAACACTTTATCCATTCAATAAAATTAACAAGTGTCTATTAATTAACTTCATGGATTCTTAATTGCTTCTGGGCAATCATGACGGTTAATTAATAGATGCGCAGGAGTTATAGGTTGTTAGATGTCCGAAAGTATAACCATAATTAAATACTATAATTTGAATATTTTCCCAGTATTACTATCTAAAAAGAATTTCTTTCCATTCTCTTCTACTAATTCTATATCCGTTCCAACTTTGCAATTATATATTGCAATGATTGCTGGTTCAATATTGGCAACTGTATTAAAATCACATATACACATATTATCCGCTTTACTCAAATACTCCTCTGTGTCAATATCAGAAAAAAATCTCCAACCATTATCGACATCATTTACAGATTCTTCTCTAACACACCATCTCAACTTTCCCTTATGGCTCAATATATTTTTTGAAACAATACTTCCACCAGCATCGGTTATAAAAGTGACTACTTTATTCATACTTTTTCATCCTTTCCAATAAACTTGCCCTATACGGCATTTGCTCAGCAATTTCCAATGGTGTTTTTCCCCATGCATTCTTGTGATTAACCAAAATACTGTTCTGTGCAAACCAGATTTGATATAACGGTTCAAGTTCCTCATCTGTATGTTTTAGGTTAATCAAATACTGTAAGGGCACTCTTTCCTTTTCATCTAATTGATTAATATTTACTCCCTTATCAATTAATTTTTTCAATTGCATTACCGGTGCTATCAATCAATCCATTACTTGCTGCAGTAACTAAAAGTCCCGCTCCTGTTCCTGCAATGGCTCCTTTTGACGCTTCAAGTATTATCTTTTTTAGATTAATGTCTTCTCCACTTAATACTTCACTTCCGATTTCAATAGCACCACTTACAATACCGCCTCCTGCATATAGCTCGCTTATCTTCTATCCACTAATTTTAAAATCACTTCTATAACCGAATATGCCACACAATTTAAAATCATTCCATTATATACCATCTCAACAGTGTTGAAATTTTTACGACTTCTTTTTCAGCTGTTGGAATTCCGATGATGATAACATCAATTCACATTTTCACTAACTAAAAAACTAAGGAAAAGCTAATCGTTCATAACTTTTTATACATTTTTAAATCAATATCACCCGCATTTGCTTTCTAACCAATCTAATATTGTTTCTGGTATAGTGGCATTTAGTTCTGCATTTCCTGTCAAAATCTCTTTTACAGGACGTCCATCATATGTTACTTTTCTATTTGCGCAACAAGTTCTCAATATAAAATCCGTATTTTCAAAATAATGACAGGTTACATGTTCTAAATTATTCATTTCAATTTTTTTCACATTTTCAGCAGAAGTATAAGGATCCTGCTCCACACTTCCTATAAAAATCGGAATACCTTTGGAAATTGTTTTTATTTCCTTTACGTAGTGTCTGCTGATTAAATATAGTCTTTCATAATGTTCCAAACCTTTTTCACTTTGTCATTATACTTCTCATTCAACTGATTTCTTAATTGAACATCTGCATCATAAATAATGAAATCGCTCAATCCACCTCTCAAAGCAAACAGTTTACTATAGCTTTCTGTCAAGTATTTCATTTTTTTACCATCGTTCTCATCCGAGTCAATACAATTAACTTGTCCCATAAGAATTCTTAATATCCCGTTATATTGTCCATATCCATATTTTTGTACCATTTTGCCAATCTCTATATACGACTCTCGTAACTCCAAAAAATCTTCATTTCTTATCATTCTTCTATCTCCAATCTATTGTAACGGTATTTTTTCTACAACTTCAAAAGTCCACGATACATCTATATAAGTTTGCATAACATTATATCCTCACTCGTAAACCATCTTCCATATGGATTTTGAACATTACCTGCTCGATACATTATTCTATCTTCCTGTAATACTTCCATATTGTATCTGCCATTTCCACTCCTGCCAGCTCGGCACCTGTCAATCCTTCTCTGCTTCCATCTCTCCAGAAAATCCAAATATCTTTTTGCATCCTCCGGTGACATCATATCGGCAAATGATTCGTATACTGTCTGGCTTTCCTTTAACAGCTTTTCTCCGGATGCCACTGCTTCGGCTGTCTCATCCGAATACCTGAACACTTTTCCCCCATGCTGCCATGCTGCTGCCTCATCTGCATGCTTTGCCAGCACACCGGCACCATCTGTACTTCTCGCCACCACACTGACTTTATCTGCATTTTTGAACAGTGTTCCATCCCTGATCCTGCCAAGTATTTCCCCCACATTTCCATACGGGAGAAATGTACTATCACATAACCTTCTCTTTGACCAAAGAACTTTTTATGACGCAGCTCTGTTTTTGCCTACTAATAAAGTTAGCGTACTTATAAAAATGAACAAAAGAGAATCAGCTGTATTTCATGGCTTTTGAAAGTCTTATAAATACCGCTGATACTGTGTTTTTGTCATATTTTCCTGATACTATATCGTAATACAATTTCATCTCAGTTGAAATCAACATATTTTATTTTCTGCGCCGACCTTTAAAAATTATTTTTCATTACTTTTTTCTAACTGATACCATTCATCTAAAACATCATATGCTGTCTTGTTTTGATCATCACTAAATATTATATCATAACTATAATCGGCATTTATTCTATTAGATATAACATCATATACTAATTTAATCTGTGTTGGCATTTCTTTTTGATGCTCTTGACATAATCTCTTAAGAGCCTTTATATCATCATTAATAATATTAATAGCTCCCTTTTGTCTAGGTATTGAGACATCATATTTTTTTTGCCCATCTACTATAACGTCATTTAGTTTGTTCTTCTTTACAATTTTACTATTAACTTTATAAAAGAAACCACTGGATATCATACCATCTTCAAAAGAACAATAAATATAAATCTTCTCAGCTCTTTTTTCCACATATTCCAAGCAAATTGACACCATGTCCGCTTGTATTTCTGAAAAATAGTCTTCAAACATTTTTCCCATTGCATTTCCTCCATTAATTTAGGATACTTTGACTAAAGAAGTCACCATCAATTGTATATTCTACATTAAATTCTATAGGACGGAAACCGTCTCCATCATACTTAATATCAATATTTACCGTTACCTCTTTTCCTTCACTTATAGCTTTTGCCCATTGATTTTCAATTTTTTTATATTGACTTAAATTAACATTTTGTGATTGAGATACAATATTATCCCGTTCTGGTGAGCCACCAAACCTATCTCCCGCTAAGTGTCCTGCATGATCTCCTTCAATTTTTCCTAGAGAATCTGAGTTATAATTTAGTCGACCATCTCGTTCCGTTAATTGCAGATTATCAGTATTCCAATTAGATATCCTTCCATTAGCATCTGTTTCATAATTATACTTGAATTCACCCGTTTGATATTTAATATTAGGTTTTAAATTTCCCGCTTCATCAAAAGGATTATCTGTAAGGACTTTTTGAACTGTTGATGTGCCACCCTTACTACCACTCTGGTATGCTAAACACATAGGAATCAAAGCAGTCTTTTTCTATCTATTGCTTTTCTTTTATTCCTATTTCACAATTATCCTGTAATAGATAGAGGTGTGCGTCACCACTCTTGAAGCACTTGTGACTTCGTTCATTGAGACTGCTCCCTCTGCTTTGCAGGATTTTGCGTATTAGCTGGATGTTGACAGCATTTGTGCTGTACTTCGTATATCTAACCAGATTGTAACCCGCATTGAAGTGAGGATTCTATCTACGACAAACCAAAAACGATTCAATTGACTCTTTTTTAATTGCAGAAGTGATACGTTTCGGTCAGTTTGGGACTACTTCCATGGCTGATGAAAACATCCTTGCCATGCGTCAGTTATGTCGTTATCGTGATTCTGTCATTTCTTCCAGAACTGAAATTAAGCTCCGAATCGGCACAATTATGGAACAAATCTTCCCAGAGTACGAAAAACAGTTTTCTTCTCTTTGGCTGAGCACATCCATGGGCATTCTGGAAAAGTATCTCACCCCTGAGAATATTGAGAATGCACCAATAGATGAGCTCTTTGAAATCATAAAAGATAAGAGCCACAACCGACTTACCAAAGCTAAAGCCATTTCCATCAAAGAAGCTGCAGCTGATACCTTTGGTATTAAGATAGCACAGGATGCTTTCTCTTTCCAGTTAAAACAGCTCATTGATCGGATGAATTTTCTTGATAAGCAGATTGAAGCTCTTGACTGCCAGATTCTTGAGTACTACGAGAAGTTTGATTGTTATCTTCATACCATTCCCGGGATAGGCATGATTGCTGCAGCAGCCATTCTTGCTGAAATCGGTGATATAAACAGATTTAAGAGTTCATCTGCCTTAGTTGCCTTTGCAGGTATTGATCCAACTGTACGACAATCCGGTGAATTTAGCAGCACTCATAATCACATGTCCAAACGGGGTTCACCTTACCTGAGACATGCAATCTTCCTTGCTGCAACCACCTGTTCTTTCCATAACAGCCCATTGAATGCCTATTATAAAAAGAAACGGGAGCAGGGAAAGCACCACTTAACTGCCACCGGTGCAGTGGCAAGAAAGCTTACCACCGTAATCTATGCCGTATTACGGGATGGTAAGCCTTATGAACCTAAGAAATTCTGTTAATATATGGTAGTGAGACTACGAATTAAGCCTGCCGGTGGGAGGCTTAGTTGTGATGCTCATTTTTAATTTTTGAACTTTATCACACCACTCATCAATTAATTGACGAAGTTCTTTTGTATCAACTTCACACCAATTCCCCATAGCATCCTCTGCCAGATTATCATATACTTTAGTCGTTTTAGGACTTATTTCCGCACAACATACATTTCCATTTACTTCTTCATATTCACTTTCGCCTGATATTACTCTATCAAAATCTGATTTTATCCATTCTTCAAAAGGTGACACATCTGATTCCAAAAAAGTAGATAATATTTGATATTTATTTTCCTTAAACTCAATTAATAATCTTCGTTTTTTTCCAATTAGTATTGTTTTATAAAATCTCAATATCATAATTTTCTACAACCTTTCCTCCATGTTAGTATACAGGATATGCCGAAATGATTTTTCCATTTTTGTCCAAAAACATTTCAATTTCCATTCCACTACTTGTTAAACCTGAATATGTATTTCCACGAATATATACGCGATTCCGATAAGCTTCATTTATACTACCAATAACTTCTTGTGGGCTCATGCTTTTTGGATAAAACGATGAAAATCCTCCATTTGCAGTCTTTGGAATACCATTCACTTCAACTTTTGCTTTATATATTCCAAAGTTATTAGTAGATGATTCCGTCTCTGGTATTACATTACCAGAGGTGCCTTCTATTCCTTTATAATGATATCCAACTGCTTTACCTCTTGCATTTACCTGCCCTTCAAATATATGTTCAATAGCTGAGTCTGTAAAATTTTCTGTATTTTTTAATGAATTAAGTGTTGACTTCCCATAGCTGGTCTCAAGCGCATCTCCTACATTCCTTAAATCCCATACATCCTCATATCCAACTTTCTGGGATACTAGCAATGCATCTGCCAGCTCGGCACTTGTCAATCCTTCTCTGCTTCCATTCTCCAGAAAATCCAAATATCTTTTTGCATCCTCCGGTGACATCATATCGGCAAATGATTCGTATACTGTCTGGCTTTCCTTTAACAGCTTTTCTCCGGATGCCACTGCTTCGGCTGTCTCATCCGAATACCTGAACACTTTTCCCCCGTGCAGCCATGCTCCAGCCTCATCTGCATGCTTTGCCAGCACACCGGCACCATCTGTACTTCTCGCTCTTTTTCAAGCTATTTGTAAGCTTTATTACCACCATTTGTATGTTTTGGAATAATTAATCAACAATTCTGATTATATGTTTTATCTTTTACGCAAAATATGTTCCTTTCTGATGCGCTTGTCCAATAAATCATATGGCTGGTTGTTCGTTGAGACTTTTGCGATACACTTTCCTTTCACATAGAACTCAATTTTTTCACCGAACAATCCTTTTTTCAATCTCGTACTCTCAATTTCACTGATGTCAAATTTTTTTACGATCAGTCCGCGTCTGCGTGTCACTCTTGTTCCATTTACTGAAAATCTGTCCGTTACCAGATCTATGAAAATAATCAATGAAATGACAGCTAATACAAGCATCGGACGGAAGAATATTATATTTGTCTCATTCTGCTCGATCATCACCCATACCATCCAGCAGAAAAAGCCTACAGACATTGCGGAAACAGCTTTATAAACGCCTTTTGTTTTTAATGTAAATTTATCAACGGTCATTCCCGCTTTGTCGCATGGTACTTGTTTAACTTGCAATTTTATTGCTAATTTTGAACCATCTGACAGATTATTATCAATCCTGAAAAGCTTTTTCTTCCCGGAATAAAATTCATATCCACCGTCTAATCGTTCTGATACTCTGGTAATGTCTGCAAATGTATAATAATGTTTTATGCCTATGTAACTGCGATAGATGATTTTGTCGCCCTTCACCCAGATTTTCCAGACGTGCGTGCCTAACACCGAACAGAGTGACAACAACATATATGCACCACCTAATATGCCAACAAACCAATCCAGTTGTCCGTCAACATATGCCCCTATGATAATCCCCAAAGAGAAAATCAAAGAAATATACATTATGAAAGCCAGTTCAAACGGATACCCTATTTCCAAATTCTCAAATAAACTTTGTGGAGTCTTTTTGTCATCCGAAACATAAAACTCCGGATATTTTTTCTCATTATACACATTCAGATAATGAATCACTACCGCTGCTGCCACCCACGGAGCTATTACTTTTATTAACGTTACAAGAAATGCTAACATGTTTTTCTCCTCCAGATTCTTATGTAAATGCACATATAAATTGATTTACATGTCCATCAATATCCACGACATCCTTAAGATTACCAATATTATATTGCAATCACATTTTTGAAATATTGTAACTGTTCTTTACAATTTTCTTTTTACATCTTTCCAAAAAAATTTCTTTTACCCAATCCATACCATTCTATTGGTCAATTGAATCAGTAACTGTAGGATTTCAATCTGTTTCCATTCCATTACTCGTTTCTATATCATAAACAGGAAGCTCTTAACTTTCTATTCTTTTGATTTTTCTATGCTGCAATTTCAAACTCTTTATACACCGTTCTGTTACTGAAAATTACTTTATACTGATAACAGCTGAAAATATTATCCGTATCCATCCCTAATCCATATGCCTCATTCAGTGCAAGTACAAGATCATTTGCTGTTATTTTCTGTCCATGTTTCCACCTAAAACATACCTTTGATTCACTCATTAAATACTTTCTCAACTATTTCCTACGATTCTCGCACATATCCACAATACTTTCTTTAACCCAGTTCATCCCATTTTGGGTGTATCCACCAACTACCACACTCAGGCAATTTAGTCCCGAATTTAACGTTTTACACCTTTCAACCCCACAGCTCTCATGATTTTCTGACAAATAATGAAACCAGCGTCCACCAAGATATTTTACAAGCTGATTTCCGAGAAATGCGGCAATCTCCATCAGTTCCTCTTTTGCATCCTCGTAATCACCCTGCTTTAATATTGCTGTACGTTCTTCTATTACTTCAAACCACCGGTCGATATTCTCCTCATCAAATCCTGTTACCACAATGCCTGTCTTTTCTATAAATTTTTCGCATAATTCATCATGATGAAAATAAACTTCCCGGTACATTTCGGCAGTATCCGGTTCCTCCAGTCCCTTACTTAACTCAACTAATATTTTCATCCCCTTTTTTATGAGAACATCCTTCATCTCGCCCAACACCTGAATCAGTTCCTGTTCATTCCCATACTGCCAGTAACCACGTATCTGACCATTGGATACAATTCCATCCAGCATACTGGCTGATACCACATTGGTTCCAATTTTACTTGCATACTCCGAATTTTTTACATTTGTATATAACTCAAACGTTATCATGCTCTGGTCAAAACGATATGGATATATAGAGATTGTCTGAACTGCACCTTTCATATTTCGTTCAAATTTCCAGCTATCCCCCTGATATCCTTTGTATTCAAATTTAAAAGGCGCTAGTCCTTCTCCGATATATGTTCTGACAAGTTGTCCTCTGTTTATTTTGTCGTTCATTGTTATTCCTTCCTTACTTTTAATATTTATTTACAGCTAATTCATGCTACAACTATTGTCCCTCTTCTTACCAGTAAATGCAATCACACAAAAAGAACTGCTGCATCTAAAAAAAGTGCACTTCCAAATGCAAAAATTCCTATCCTCTCTAAACCAGAATAATCCTTTTCCTGTTCTTTTACTTTTTCTGATGATGTAGCTGGTTTTTCTTGTGTTTTTTTCTTTCTATAATAATAGTTAATCAATCCATTCTCATATACATGATATACAATCTCCTTGTCAGGGTATTCCACACTTGGGATTATAACAGTATTAAAATATACGATGTCTGCTCTTCCGGTTCCTGATGGATTAGAAGCAATACTGCTTGTTATTCGATATTCTACCTGCCCTCCAGATATTTCTGTTTTCAAAAAATGTGTGATTACAATTATTTTTTCTGAATATTGTTCAAATATTTATACAGGTATTTAACAGGCTCTACATTGAAAATCTTATTTATCACATAACATAAGAAGATACACATTGGATCCAATACTAACATAAAGCATACAAACAATACTTTTTCCCCGAATACCATGTCATTATCTAATATCGCAGCTATACCAAAAAACGTAAACCCTGCTGCAAATATAATTTCAACTATTATAAATAGTATTAAAAATATCTGGGCAAATGTAATTTTTCCCTTAATATTCAATTCTCCGTCCTTATGCTCTATACTCCATTTTGCAGTCGTTATATGCCGGTTCTCGGTTCCTTTCCATAAATATAGCATTTGCATATTATTTTTTGTTTTGCATACCATAAACCATTCTTTTGCCAATTGTACTTTACTGTCATTTTCCAGACTGTGTAATTCTATTTTTTGTTCTACTTTTCCTGCACTATCAACTGCCGTATTCCTTTTTTCCGTAGATACTTCTTCATCGGTGCGTGTCTCTTCTATCGTCTTTTCCGCCTTTTTTTCAGCCAACATTTTCTGTACATGTATTAACTCTTCTTTTGCCCGTGGTGTACCACATTCCAATTCAAATTTATTTTCACCCTTAAATCTGATCAAAATCCTGTCACTGTCATCTTCGACGATTTCTAAATCTTCTTTCTCCCCAAATCCTTCCTTCTGATACTTATGATATGTAACTACCCCATTATCGAAAATAAATAGTTTTTGATGTGTATACATTCCATTGATCAGTGCCAAAATATATTCAGCCCATGCAGAAATTTTCCATATTTTCTCAACCGCCTCCGTATAACCGCCGGTAAGAGAACCCACTAATACAAACAGACACACAGATGTTGCTAATGCCTGTACCAAAAGTAAAATCCAATATTCTCTTCCCCATAAATAGATTTCTGTACGCTTTCTTTTTATCTGCACCCTTTGTGTCAGGGCAAGTAACAATCTTCTTCCAGTAAGTACAAATAAGAAACATGCGACTGCTATCCAGATAAATGCAATTTCTTCCTGATGGTTTGACAATACCTCCCCTTGTATTCCAATAGATACTCCTGATAAAATTCTGGGTGTGTAAAGAATAACCGGCATATAGTACCCAGCCAGAATATAAATAAAAAATATCCCTAATATTCCAGCAAACCACTTAGAAAATATCCGGGTTCCTCTTGGCGATACCTCTACCTCTCTTTTGCTGTTTATATAAGTCTGAACCTCGAATACAACTCCGCCAAAAGCTTTACATAAGAGTATTATGCAAGCAATAAAACTAAACATTACCATACAGTAAAATACAAAACTATAATATACTACCATTTTTTTCACATTCATCATGGGCAATTGATGAAATATTCCCTCCTCAACTTCCTTTTATTATGAAACATAGCGTGACTACTTATTCACTTGCAGGACATCCTTCAAATATTTTTTTAGAAGCATAATCTGCTACAATATAAACACAACCTCCCACAGAAACCCCTCCAAAATTTGAAAATGCTTGCCAAATATAGTATGACATTCCTGCTTTAACAGAGTCAATTCTTTAACAAAATCAACTCCGGCATCATATCTTCTGTCCTCTGTCCGGCTTCCGCCGCTTCCCAAGGCTTTATAACAATAAAATTATTCTAATAAAATCTACTCTCAATTGCTATACCTATTTGATTTTTACTTGTAAATAACCCTTTTCTTTTATTACTCTCTCAACATCTTCACATTTTTTCATCATTCCCGTTTCAATATATATTTTTTTATCTGTCTGAATAAGAATCCTATTTGCCCCTCTTCCTATAGACTTATAGCACACAGTTTTAACATCTTCCCAAGAATATTTTTTTTCTATTCCAAAGATTGAACGATATATAATTTCATTCCATGTAAAAATAATTTGTTTATTGTGCCAAAATAAAAGGAAATAACTTCCTTCTAAAACACATAATATTAAGCAGATACTGAATATGCCTTTAACTTCATATGTTGCCATTGAAATCAATATAGGGAAAAAAACACCTACTCCCATACCCATGAAAAATAAACCCATTATAAACGGAAAAAATGTCTTCCCAGAGCACACAATTTTTTCTTCTTCATTCATTTTAGTTACTCCTTTCCATCAAAATCAATATTTATTTTTGCATCCTTAATGTCAAGGACAGTGATCGTAACAATTTCCAATATTACAATTAAATAGGCAATTGCCTCCGAAATCCAAACCCAATCACCTAATCACTCATTTTTCACTGCAAATGCTCCATATATTCCATAATACATTTTCCTATATCTTCTGCATAACAGGGTATATCTTTTCCATCCTCTGGTTTTGTTACCCCTTTTCGATTCAGATAACCCATATATGTCAAATTATTAGCTGCCAAATGATTTCTAAACCCCAGTCTCATCGTAGCATCTACATCCGGCAATATTTTAAACTTTACATTTTCATTCTGTACATGTTGAGCTATTTCTTCGCCGTAATAATTCCAGTCGGCTTCCGCAGATATGCACAAAATCGGCTTTTCAATTTCTGCTAATATTGAAATCCAAAACTCTGATTCCATATTAAATAATTCTCCATATGCCATAACTACATTATTTTCTTTTATGAGTGACTCTGCTTTTTCATATTCCCTTTCTACTTCCCTTTGCCGGACTCTTTTGATTCTGCCAAAACGATCAAGTCTGCATCTGAATATATTTCCATCTGCATCCATTTCATGAAATAACGTCGCAGGAAAAATATATACAGTTAATGCCACACACAATTTATATTGCAATTCAACTTTTGTTTCATGACTTGCAAATACATAAATGCAAATCACTCCAATTGTAAACATTAAATAAATAATTGTTCCGATCAGAATTGTAATATCTGTTTTCTGAACATTTGTACCAATCAGCAAAACTTTTTTTATTCCATTTGGAATATTTTTTATTGTAGTTTTTGTATCGCTATCCTCACTATTAAATGCTTTTATACCCGCACCTATGCATATCAGTGTTATTATCATGAAAATGTATATAAAATTGGTCATTTTTCCCCTTATGCCACCTCCAAAAAATCATGGATTTCTATTACTTATTTCGTTTTTGATAAGCTGCATTAATTCACTTGCATTTTTCTTTTTCATTTGAATTTCGAATAACTTATTATCATTTTCGTCAAAAAAGGCATATACTGTATTTCCTAATGCTGCCTTTATCCCTACTTTATTTTCTAACCCTATATTCCGCTTTCTTCTTTTGTCAAAAAAATAAATCTTTTTCCCATATAAATACACTGCCGAATAACAATAGTGCTGCCATAGAAATGCCGTCATCCCCCACTGTGCCATAATGCATATAAGCAGCCATATATAAAATGCTAACTCATTGAAACTAACAAGTAAAAGTATCATTTCCAAAATTCCAGCCACCCAACTGATAAGCCCAAAAATCCATACTATCTTCCCATCCCCAACATAAATCTGTGCATTCATTTTATTTTGATGTTGCTCCCTTCTACATATAAAACCAAACCGAACATCTACAATCCCAAGTGCAATAACAACCAAATCAATTAATATAATCAAAAAATCCATCCTAGAATCTCCCTTTTAAAATTTGAATATATATTGTAACATTGGATATAGGAAATATGCTGCTCCAAAAAATACAGCTATACTTATCAAATACATTGCGATTTTTTCCAACCATCTTTTCGATTCATTTCCTGTCTCTATGATTCCGACCCCACCACTGACAAACAAAACCACTATTAAGCTTGTTACCCAGCATGCTCCCAGAAGTTCCTTACTTATATCTGAAAACAAACACAATATTGCAATTACGATATCTGTAATCTGTACACCAATTGCACATAACAACCCTAAAATGCTTATTTCTCCATATGAATGCCATAGCCATATAAAATAATATAAAAATTCGTTTTGAATTTGATGCTTTGTATTGCCCGAAACTTTTTCAGATACTTTTATAATAAACCAAATCCAAACGGAAAGAATTATACCTTTAACTAATGAATGCATGTTTCTTTCTCCTCTTCACCGCTTGTTACGGATAACAAATTTCCTCTGTGGTCATACGCATAATCTTTCGTTCCGTTTGCATTTGTTTCCTGCAACAGCTGATTTATCTGCTCCTTTATGTAAGATTTCTTCAAGTTTTCCTGCCGCATTGTATCGGTAATCTGTATAATTTCTACCCGGCAGCTGCTTTCCAATGAGTCTTCCGGCTTCATCATAACTGTAACGAATTGTCTTCTCCCGCATTTCCCCAGAAAAGATTTTCATGGCGGTCAGCTGCATGGCTTCATTGTATTCATATACGGTCTTTTTTCCATCTGGATAAAGAACTGCCGTTCTCTTGCCCATGCTTCCCCATTCATATCCCACGGTTTTTCCATATGGATCTGTGACAGAGGCAATACGTCCTGCCTCATCCATAGCGATTTTTGTCGTGCCGAGCCAGTCTTTTACTTCCTCAAGCTGCCCCCTTTGATTGTAACAGTAAGTCAGGCTGCTTCCATTGTCCGTTTCTGCTTTTTTCAGCTTTCCATCTTCACAATAGAAAAAAGAAATACCTGTTCCGTTTCTTTCAGAAATTCCAGCGCCGTATTTCTCGCAATATATTCCTGCCCTTTTTTATCATGGTAATTTATCTGTCCATCCGCAAGACGTACACCGATGGTTCCATCCGCTTCTGTTCCAAGCATTTTTTCTTCGATCATTTTTTCAACAGTTGCCTTTGCATTCCTGATATTCTCGACATCTGCATCCAAAACACTCTTCATCTTTCCCATGTCCATATTTCCATCGTTTAAATCAATGCCATTCACAAGAACCATGAATAATTAATTTTATGATTTTATTTCCATAAGTAACTTAACTGATTAAAATAGTGATATGTTCGTTCCCTAAATATTCTTGTATTAAATTTTTCGTTTTTGATATCTGTTTAAAATACTTTTTTTAACCCAGTTCATCCCATTTTGGGTGTATCCACCAACTACCACACTCAGGCAATTTAGTCCCGAATTTAACGTTTTACACCTTTCAACCCCACAGCTCTCATGATTTTCTGACAAATAATGAAACCAGCGTCCACCAAGATATTTTACAAGCTGATTTCCGAGAAATGCGGCAATCTCCATCAGTTCCTCTTTTGCATCCTCGTAATCACCCTGCTTTAATATTGCTGTACGTTCTTCTATTACTTCAAACCACCGGTCGATATTCTCCTCATCAAATCCTGTTACCACAATGCCTGTCTTTTCTATAAATTTTTCGCATAATTCATCATGATGAAAATAAACTTCCCGGTACATTTCGGCAGTATCCGGTTCCTCCAGTCCCTTACTTAACTCAACTAATATTTTCATCCCCTTTTTTATGAGAACATCCTTCATCTCGCCCAACACCTGAATCAGTTCCTGTTCATTCCCATACTGCCAGTAACCACGTATCTGACCATTGGATACAATTCCATCCAGCATACTGGCTGATACCACATTGGTTCCAATTTTACTTGCATACTCCGAATTTTTTACATTTGTATATAACTCAAACGTTATCATGCTCTGGTCAAAACGATATGGATATATAGAGATTGTCTGAACTGCACCTTTCATATTTCGTTCAAATTTCCAGCTATCCCCCTGATATCCTTTGTATTCAAATTTAAAAGGCGCTAGTCCTTCTCCGATATATGTTCTGACAAGTTGTCCTCTGTTTATTTTGTCGTTCATTGTTATTCCTTTCTTATTTTAATATTTATTTACGCGGATTTTTTCTTCCCCCAATTTCAATACGAACTTAGGAATAGGGCATACTTTCAAAAGATGCATGGATGTTTTCCCCTTAAACGGATGCTTGAATACTCTTTCAAATTATATACTGCAGATCAACTTTCAGTTTATGACTTGCAAATAGATAAATGCCTGTCACTCCAACAGTAAATAGCAAATAAATAATAATTCCAATCAGCATTACAATATCTGTTTTATGTACATTCTTTCCAATCAATAAAACCTTTTTCAAACCCCGCGGAATATTTTTTACATTAGTTTTTGTATCACTGTCTTCGCTGTTAAATGCTTTTATATCAACACCTATCCCTATAAGTGCTATAATCATGAAAATGTATATAAAATTTGTCACTTTTTCTCTCCTGTTTCATATCATTGATAAATTCAACTACAACTTTTTCTTCCATTCCTTTTCCTTTTTTGATTAAACTCTGAATTAGGATTTTGTGAAATACCAATCATACAAAACACTGAAACTCCGCCTAAAATCATTGCTGAAATGAATACGATCCACCACATAAGCTTTCCTGTGGCAGAGTTTGACATTGTTTTCTGCATGAGTCTTCCCCCATGGGCCCCTCTAAAAATCCGTCCCAGAACGCTCAACACTGAAACCATAATTGTCGTAGCTGTAATTGCAATTTTTTCGATAACGACCCAAAATGTTTTTCTTCTATCAACCTTTCCCTGTATGACTGGAATTAATATTCCAATTCCTATACTTATAACATAAAGAATTCCTGTAATTATTCCTGTGTTTTTTCCAAATATAGAACCATAAAGTAAGACTGGTATCACCCATGAAAGAGAGCAGCCAAATAGTAACAATGCTGAATACATTGATATTTCATAATCCTTTCTTATCAATCTTATTATTGTAAGTATCAACAATATAACAAAACAACTTATATTTATAGATGAAATGATTTTTATTGGTTTCCCTTCAATATATGCTGCAATTAATTCTGTTCCTAAGAAAAATATGTCTACAAAAATTATGCCAAAAAAATTTTTTAAAATGAGCTTACTCTTTTCCATTATCATTTTCTCCATCAATTATTCCAAATACAAAATCCTTAATATGATCTCTCAAAGATTTTTCGTCACTATTAAAATCTTTATCTACTCCGGCAGCATATCTTTTGCCGTTCGGATATCATTACCAAATTCATCAAATCCATAGGTTTCCTCACTTCTTCCTGCTTCATCTGCAAGCCGCATCGTACTTTCCAGATCATCCTGAAAATAGAAGTGCTCCCTTCCTTCTTCTTCCATTCCCGTGACATTACCATCCCAGAAGTAGGTCTGCTCCACATTATTTTCTGTAAAAGATTATGATACTGGTGGGTAAGATCAAGTGTATAGCGAATGGTCTGTTCCGGGGCTGCATCCCCTGCTGCAATGCTTTGCTCCATTCTATGTCCTGTAAGTTGTCACCAGCCCTCCTGCTGTCTGATATTCAGTTTTACTGCTTCGGTTCCCGAATGCATCATAGCTGTATGTTCTTAATGTCTGTCCATTCTGCGCTGCGGTGGTCAAACGGTTTAATAATGCTAATCCTCTATTGCTAAACTAGTGATATTCATGGAACAAATCAATCCATATATACATGCCAAAAACAAAATACAAGACCACATTAATTTCATAGTATCATCAGAATCCATGTTTCTGAATATCACTTCACCTCTACGACCAGAAAATGCCTTTCCAACCCGTACCATAAATATAATAAAAAAGCCACCGACTGTACCAACTACTTTTCCAATTTCCCTTATCAATTTATTCTTAATTATAATTTTTCTCATTGCTAACAATAAAATCAAAATTCCAAGAATAAAAGTAACTATGTAGATTACTATACAAACAATAACTCTCTTTTCTCCAAAAATATTACCCCAGAACATTACCTCCATCAAAAGACCTAATGAACCAAACAAATAAATGTATCCATTTAGTTTTCTGGAGTCATACTGTTTTCTAAATAACCAGATCAGCCCGCCAACCACAATAAATATTGTTACAAAACCAGCTATTTGAAGCATAAATTGCAAATCAGCCCCCTGATAAAAGCCCATATACACACCTATCAGATACGGAAGCATATATGCAAAAACTCCTCCAATTGTGAACTTTAATATTTCTTTATTCTTTTTCATCATTGCCTCCCAAAAAACCCGTTAATGTTGCTGAAGCTAATGATGCCAATGCAGTAGTTGCCAATGAATAATAAATCTCCCTTTCCAAATTTACTTGCACTTTTCAAATTTCCAGCTATCCCCCTGATATCCTTTGTATTCAAATTTAAAAGGTGCAAGTCCTTTGCTTGATATACTCCACCAACTGATATGCGTTTTCTTTTTTCATTTGTACTTCAAATAACATATTATTATTTTCATCAAAAAAAGTATATGCGACATTTCCTAAAGCCGCCTTAATCTCTGCAATATTTTCTAAAGAAATTTCCTGCTTTTTTCTCTTATGATAAAAATAAATTTTTTCCCCATTCATAAACACTGCTGAATAACAAAAATAATTCCATAAAAATGTTGCAAATCCCCATTGTACAGCAATGCACATAACCAAAAATACATATAATGGTACTATATTGAAACTAAATAGTAAAAGTAGAACTTCCAAAATTCCAATTAAGAAAAAAATAGTTCCCAAAATCCACACAATCTTTTTCGTGCCCACATATATCTGCGCAATTGTTTTATTTTTACGTTGCTCTTTCTTACACAGAAAACCAAACCGTACATCTACAATGCCAAACACAATATAAAATAAAATAATTAATATAAGCAAAAATGTCATTTTGAACCAAGACCTCCACTCACAAAAAGAACTACTATAAGACTTGTCACCCAACATGCTCCTAAAAGTTCCCTACTTATATCAAAAAACAAATACAATACAACAATTATAATATTGGTAATCTGTACACCTATTCCACATAACAATCCTAAAATACTTATTTTGCCATATGAATGCCATATCCATAGGTTTCCTCACTTCTTCCTGCTTCTTCCTTCTTCTTCCATTCCTTCTCCTTTATGTTTATGTGAAATAATATGACCTACAGCATTCACATAACATGCACACTTTCGCTATAATTTAATATCTTTTTATCCTTTTTTTCTATCTGTAATTAGATTTACTTGCAAATAGCCTTTTTCCTTTATTAGTCTCTCTGCTTCTTCACTTCTTTTCATCATTCCTGTTTCAATATAAATTTTTTTATTCGTCCGGATAAGAATCCTATCTGCCCCTCTTCCTGTTGACTTGTAACACACGGATTTGACATCTTTCCAAGAATATTTTCTCTCTAATCCCCAAATCGAACGATACATAATTTCATTCCATGTAACAATGATTCTTTTGTTATACCAATATAAAAGAAAATAGCTTCCCTCTACTCCACATAATATTAAAAATAGAATGAATACACCTATCACTTCATATGTTGCCTCTGCGCCAATATACTTTATTAATAATGCCAAAGCTTCTTTAGAATCTGGAGCGCAACTTCCCGCATATTTTACAAGCCGATCGGCTACTTTTCCAATTTCTTCATGTGAAATCAATTTTTTTAATATGGTGCAAATTTTGAACATAATTTTGGTGCAATATTACCTATTATTTTTCCTCCATTATCTTTTCTCTAATTCATCCAGCGTATCTTGTATAAATGCAACTGCATCGACCATGTTTACGGATACTTCAAACAATTGTTGATTCTGTTTATTCATAAAACCGTACCGCACATGATTCTGATCACTTATAATTTGGCCTATCTCCTGCCTGTCAATCGTTCTCCTCTTTCCAAAAAAATTACAAATGACAATTTCCTTTTCTCTCACTATGATCTTTTGCTCTCGGTACATGGAAAACCAGAAAAAAGAAATTATCAGCAGACAACTGGTACAGCAAGCCATATATATAAACGCTATATAACTCATTTCTAAAAAAATCAAAGTCAGTAAAAACACACAAACTGTCACACAATAAGTTACAATGCCTAAAATACAAATTCCTTTTGTTCCATTATATTACCTCCAAAAATTCTCGTATCTGTGATGCCATCCAAATAGTCGGCGCAACTATCATAATGATTCCAAATAAAAACCAAAAAATTTTCTGCCCTTTTTTCTCTTGTATTTTGCATTCTGCCAGTGACTCAACTCCTGCACCAATAAATACAAAAAATATTTGGAAAACACCCCAAAAAAAACATACAAAAAGCTTGTCTACTTTTAATACATACATTAGAAACATTGACAGTACAAATAAAATTTCGCAGCTTATGCATACAATCATTGACATAATTGTTGTCTCTCCGTAAATCGCGACTGGGAATAACAGTATATTGCTCAATTTTCCATTTACTTCTATTTTGGTAAATTGTCTGTCTTTATTTCTCAATCTAAATATTAAAATGAGCCCAATTGTTATTATTGTGAAAGTAATAATGCTCCTGTTCTCCATTCCTTATCTCCCCTCTTCTGTGGACACTCCTCTTCATTTGCATGGGCAAAAATATTTTACCATAAAGCCCTCCATGTGTCATAACGTTTTACATCTATTATTTCAATTTCTGAAATCCATTTTCACCTCCACAAGTATATACGTTCAAAAAAAAGCTGGATGATATACATCCAGCTCTGTGTCAATATAATTTCCTGTAAATGCTTTTATAAAACAACATGATCCGTTTCAAAGAGCGCTTCAAACTCTTTCTGGCTGATTTTTTCTTTTTCCAACAGAAGTTTGGCACAGGCATCTAAAACACTGCGGTTTTCTGTAATGATCTGTCTTGCCTTGGCATAACACTCATCAATGATACGTTTTACTTCCTGGTCGATCGCAGTTGCCACACCTTCCCCATAGCCTCTGGTGTGTGCCAGATCTCTTCCGATGAACACTTCATCATCATCATTATCATAGCAGATCAGTCCGACATTCTCCGACATACCATAGCGTGTCACCATCGCTTTTGCCATCTTGGTTGCCTGTTTGATATCCTGGGAAGCACCGGTTGTGATATCGTCAAAGACAAGTTCCTCCGCCACGCGTCCTCCGAGTGAAACAGTGATATCCTGTAACATCTTTCCCTTGGTGTTAAACATTTCATCCTTTTCCGGGAGTGGCATGGTATATCCTGCTGCACCTGCTCCGGTAGGGATAATGGATACAGAATACACAGGTCCTACATCCGGCAATACATGGAATAAGATTGCATGGCCAGCTTCATGGAATGCAGTGATCCGTTTTTCCTTGTCGGAAATGATACGGCTCTTCTTCTCTGCTCCGATTCCAACTTTTACAAAGGATTTCTTAATATCATTCTGTGTGATGTACGCACGGTTTTCTTTTGCAGCGACGATTGCCGCCTCATTCAAAAGATTTTCCAGATCAGCTCCGGTAAATCCGGCTGTTGTCTGCGCAATCTGTTTTAAGTCCACATCATCGCCAAGCGGTTTATTCTTGGCATGTACAGCAAGGATTTCCTCTCTGCCGCCGATATCCGGACGACCGACATACACTTTGCGGTCAAAACGTCCCGGACGCATGATAGCCGGGTCTAAAATATCCACACGGTTCGTTGCCGCCATGACAATAATGCCCTCATTGACGCCAAAACCGTCCATCTCAACAAGCATCTGGTTTAATGTCTGCTCACGCTCATCATGTCCACCGCCCATACCGGTTCCGCGGCGTCTTGCCACCGCATCGATCTCATCGATAAAGACGATACATGGTGCGTTTTTCTTTGCTTCCTCAAAAAGATCACGGACACGGGATGCACCGACACCGACAAACATCTCCACGAAATCAGAACCGGAAATACTAAAAAACGGCACGCCTGCTTCTCCTGCAATCGCTTTTGCAAGCAATGTTTTACCGGTTCCAGGAGGTCCGACTAAAAGGACTCCTTTCGGGATTCTTGCGCCTAAAGCCGTATATTTCTGTGGTGCACGAAGGAAATCCACGATCTCCTCCAGCTCCTCTTTTTCCTCTTTCAGACCTGCGACATTGGCAAATGTCACTTTTTTGGCATCCGGCTGCATCAGCTTTGCACGGCTCTTACCGAAATTCATCATCTTGCTGCTGCCGCCGCCTGCGTTTGCCGCTGCCTGATTGGTCATAATCATGAAGAAAATAAACATTGCAGCAAATATGATCAGATATGGAAGCAATGTCATGATCCAGCTCTCCGCCGGAACATTCTCCATCGTATAATCCGTGATCCCCTGATCCTGCAGATAGGATACGATCTCATTGACATCCGACACGATCAGCACCTTCTGTGTGGAATCCGAGAATGTAAGATTCACACTTCCGGTCGGAATCTCACGATTCTGCACAATATCAATGGCTGTTACATCCCCTGACTGGATGTCTTTCTCAAAAGCTGCTCTTGTATAAGAATTTGTGGTTGTATTTCCATCCAGGAAATACCAGACACCAACTACGATCAGAATGAGCACCAGATAAAACCCAAAGCCTCTGTAACTATTATTCCTACTATTCAAAGCTGCTCTCCTTTATTCTTCGTCCTCAAGTTCCACACATCCAATGTATGGCAGATTTCTGTACTGCTGGTCAAGGTCTAATCCGAAACCTACTACAAATTCATCCGGGATCTCAAATCCGACATAATCAACCTTCACATCGCACACACGACGGTCCGGTTTATCTAACAGTGTGCATAATTTCAGGCTCTTTGGATTTCTTGTTTTCAGATTCTGGAGCAGATAGCTTAATGTTCTTCCGGAATCAATGATATCCTCGACAACAAGGACATTCTTTCCTTCAATTGTAGTATCAAGATCTTTTCCGATCTTGACAACACCACTGGAACTTGTGCCGGCACCATAACTGGAAACAGACATAAAATCGATCTCTACCGGAGATGCGATCCGCTTAGCAAGTTCACAGGTAAAGAAAATCGATCCCTTTAAAATGCAGATCAGATATACGGTCTCACCGCCGTAATCTCTGCTGATCTGTTCTCCCATTGCTTTTACGCGCTCTGTGATCTGTTCTTCTGTCAGATACTTTCTAATATTCTTTACTTTCATGATAATTTCCTCCAAAAAAATGTACTTCTAATATCTTTTTTGTATTTTCATCGATTTTATAATCTGCACTGATCCGCTGTCCGACCGCCCATATAACATGAGAGTCTTCCGTCAGGAGCAGCATGGTATCCCGCATCTCTTTTGGGACTTTTTCGTTAATAAAATACTCTTTCAGTTTCTTTGTGTGTCCCCTGTCATCCACCGTAAGATAATCTCCTGCGGTTCTGGTTCTGATTTGCAGTCCAACTTTGATTTTATCATAATTCAGCCATTTCGTATATGATTTTTTATCAATTTCCCCGATTTCTCCATCTTGGGTAAGTCCGCGAAACGCAACTCTGCCTCCCGGCACTTCCAGTTCCAACGCCTCTCCCTCAAAAACTTTTTGCAGGCTCTCCTTCGGTATCTCTCTAGAAAAGGCAACGTTCTCCCCCTTTTTTTCCGTCTCTTTTCTCAGCAAAATACCATGATAATTGCGCTCCGCCAGCACCTGATATGGCAGTTCCACATATCGTCCAACCTGTGAAAAATAAAGGTTTCTCACGCTCTCTACATGTTTTCTCGTAATATCTTTTTTCGATCCTGCCACCTGTCCGATTGCCTTATGGAGAACCTCCCGCTGCACAACTTCGTGGCACTCCTCCCACATGCCCGAATAAAGCTGTATGCCATCGCTTTTTTCAACCACATACATTTCCCGGATATGCTCTGCCTCCTCATTGAGAAAATCTCTCATTTCCTGCAGAAGCGCCGCACTCTGGTTGATATGTGCCACCGCCTGCCCATTGATCTGCTTTAGTTCCGGCAGCACCTGATGCCGGATACGGTTTCTGCTGTATTCTGTATCCAGATTTGTCTCATCCATACAATAGGACTGCCCGCATTCCCTTAAAAATGCCTCGATCTCTTCCCGCGGCTGCGCAAGCAGAGGACGGATCAATTCGTAAATCCCCTCATCCCTGCGGCGGCTCATGCCACACAGTCCATCCAGTCCGCTTCCGCGCACCATCTGAAACAAAACCGTTTCTGCGTTATCCTCCGCATGATGTGCCAGCGCAAGTTTAATCTTCTTTTCCGGAAATTCCTTTTTTACGCTTTCTGCCGCTTTCTTATAACAGTCATATCTTAAAATGCGCGCTGCTTCCTCCAGCCCAAGACCATGTTTCTCCGCAAATAGAGGAACTTCCACTGAAAATATATGACATCTGATCCCATGATCCTGACACAGGTTTTTCACAAACGCTGCATCTTTCCGGCTCTCCTCCCCACGGATGCCATGTTCCACATGGACTGCTTCCAATAAAAAATCTGTTTTTTTCTGTAACTGCTCCAGCATCAACAGGAGGCAGACGGAATCAGCACCGCCGGATACCCCTGCGAGCACTATGTCCCCGTCTTCCACTATTTTTTCTTTTTTCCATTCGTTTAAAAGTTCATTTGTCATCTATTTCTCCCAGATGCAGGTCGCAAGAATGGTCATATCATCCGAAACCTTTCCCCCTGTAAAAAGAAGCACCCGCTCCAAAATCTTTTTCGCCAGGATGCCCGGATGATTGGTGTTGATACTCTCGATGATCTCCTGCATTGTTTCTTCCGGATTTGGTACATGCAGATATTCTAACACACCATCCGTGACCATGACAACAAAATCGCCGTTTTTCAGGGTTATCTTTTTATGCTCGATCTCGGGGTTTGTCCCGACGCCCACCGGCAGGGAATCCGGGGCAAAACTTGTCACCTCCTGCCCGTGCCTGATAAAGCTTCCCGCTGCTCCGATCTTGTAAAAATCCGCCGCCCCATCATAGAGGTTCACCATGCACAGGTCGACGGTCGAATACAGATCACTCTCCCCTTTCATCACCATCGCCGAGTTCATCATACGGATTGCTGTCTCCACCGAAAAACCGGCTTCCAAAAAGCGTTCCACAAGATCTAACACCATCTCACTCTCCTTGCATGCGGCACTGCCGGAGCCCATGCCATCTGAGAGTCCGAGCAGAAGATCGCCGCGCTCCAGCTCCAGAAACGAGAAATTGTCCCCGGAAATCTGTGCACCGTCTTTTTTCAGCCGTGCGATTCCCTGCACACTGCGGTATTTTGTATCCTCGTAAAACAAAAAATCGGTGCGTTCCTTTGAGATAAATGAACGGCAGTCTGCGGCAGCACGGATATCTTTTCCAAGCGCATGGCTGACCGCTGCGAGAAATGATTTCACAGAAACACAGCCGCCCATTTTACTGCGCAGTCCCGCTGTCAGCCGCAGACGTCCCTCCTGATTCTCATACAAATGCATTTCCTCAATGACGATCCCGCTCTCTTTTGCCCGGTAGCGTATCTCTGCCAACGCCTTTTTCTCCTGCGTATCCAGCAGTTTTTCCTCCTTCGCACAGTCTTTCATAATGTACGCCATCGCATCGAGCTGTTCTGCGATCGTCTGACGGTTTTCCAACAGACGGTTGTACCACGCACGGTTTAAGCTTGCCTTCTCAAACACACGCACTGCCTCCTCCACCATATCTTTGCTGTGTTTGCAGTAGTGGCTTAGTTCCTCCTCACTTTCTTTTGCCGGAATCCCCACATTCAGGATCGACGTGATCATGTTAGACAAAATTCCATACAACGGTGTAGATTCCTGCTCCCAGCATATCGCACAGCAGTCACAATTTGCACAGAGCCGCCCGGTCAGCTCATTTTGCATTTGTCCGAGTTCCTCCGCCGTGTACTGCTCCTTTTTTTTACTCATATTCATAAAAATCTGTGACAATCCCTGAAACGATTCTGCATACCCTGAAAGGCGTTCCTCCTTGCCTCTGTCCACAGGTTCCTGCTCTATCCTGTTTCCACGCCCCTGCCACTCCATAAAAAAATGAATGCCGCGGTTTAAAAGGATCACCGCGCCGAATACAAAGATCCCTTCCAGAAACACCGCCAGTACCTCCGGCTGGTCTTTCCATTCCAGCAGTCCGCCACAGAAAGACAGAATCATCGTCGTGATTGCTGTCAGGATTGCAGCCAGAAATGCGGGGCAGCCCTCGTTCGCCCACTCTACCAGTTTGATCGCACCTGCGGTCACAAGAAGCGCCACTGCGTATTTTACCGTTGCAGTCAGTGGCATAAAATAAAGCATTCCTATGTACATCGCAGCCGTCAGCCACACGCCGTTTACTCCTTCCAAGAATGCTGCCGCAAAATACGCCGGAGCAAGTGGATAGCAACCCATCATTTGCATACTGCATGCAAGAATGCCTCCCGCAATCGTTATCATCTGTTTGCCTGCACTTTTTTTCATGACATAATCTCCTTTTACCATTCAACGATAATTACAAAACTCTACTCCACGCTATGAATGTTGTAAAAATGTAACAAAATTTTCGAAGACACGCTCTCGCTACGTGTCGCTCACAGCGGTACTAAGAAGCCATCTCCTGCATTTCATTTCTGATAAATCAGAATGAAATACAGAATCTGCCTTCTAAGAACCGGTGGCTCCCCAGTGTCTTCTCAAACTTTTGTCACATTTTCACAACTTCATTCACGTTTTCTATTAGTTTTGTAATTATCTGCTACTGTACATATGCAACTACGAAATTTAGACATACGTTTCTATGTCTTTCACAATTGCCATGCGACCGTGCCAACGATTATAGAAGTTGTCACAAAAAATCTTTGTCAAAGGAGCGACGTGTCAAAAAAAAGTTTTCGCCAAAAGTTCCGCTCAAATGTCTTTTCGTGGTGATTGAAGGGTGTTCAGGTTTTTTAGGAAGATGAGGTAGTCCGCTTATAAAAATATGTTACAGAAATATAATTTTGACACTGTACACGCGAAATTTCTTGTACTACAATTTAAGAAATGAAGTACGACTTGAAAGGAGATTTTATAATGTATCTTGCAGATGAAAAAAGATATGACACGATGGTTTACAACCGCTGCGGCAACAGTGGTTTAAAGCTTCCATTAGTATCTTTAGGCTTATGGCATAATTTTGGAGACACGGGTGTTTACGAAAACATGAAGCAGATGTGTTTCACCGCATTTGATCACGGAATCACACATTTTGATCTCGCCAATAATTATGGTCCTGCTTACGGAAGCGCAGAGCGCAACTTCGGAAAGATCATGAAGGAGGAACTTCATCCTTACCGTGATGAACTTCTCATCAGCACAAAGGCCGGTTTTGACATGTGGAAAGGTCCTTACGGCAACTGGGGAAGCCGTAAATATCTGATTGCAAGTCTTGACCAGAGTCTGAAACGTCTCGGTCTGGATTATGTTGATATTTTCTATCATCACAGAATGGATCCGGAGACACCACTTGAAGAGACGATGGGTGCCTTAGATTCTATTGTCAGGAGTGGAAAGGCACTTTATGTCGGTCTTTCCAATTATGATGGTCCGACTTTAAGAAAAGCAGCTGCGATCTTAAATGACTTAAAGTGTCCATTCATCATTAACCAGAACCGCTACTCTATTTTTGACCGCACCATTGAAAACAACGGCTTAAAAGAAGCTGCCAATGATCTTCAGAAGGGAATCATCGCCTTTTCCCCTCTTGCGCAGGGGCTTCTGACCAACCGTTACTTAGATGGTATCCCAGCCGACAGCCGCATCGCTGCTGATGGACGTTATTTAAAGGAAGCTGCCTTAACCCCTGAAAAGCTTGCGCAGATCCGTGCTTTGGACTCGCTCGCTGGGGAACGCGGTCAGACACTTGCCGAGATGGCTTTAAGCTGGATCTTAAAGGATGATAAAGTAACCAGCGTTTTAATTGGCGCTTCCAAACCGGAACAGATTTTAGACAACATTAAGATCATCGGACACACAGACTTCACAGAAGAAGAATTACAAAAGATAGAGACGATTGTTCAAGGTTGACATTGAAATACAAAAATGGGACTGTACAAAAAACAGTCCCATTTGTTATCTATCACGCTCACGATCCAACGAATGCGATCGTTACTTTTGTTCTTTAAATACAACCTCATTATCATAAAGCAGCCCCAGTTTGCTCTTGGCGACATCTTCGACATACTGCTGTGATTTTGTATAAGTCTCGTATGCTTCTAACTCTTTTTGTCTGTCCTGTTCTGCGGAAAGCTGCTGTTCTAAGTCCGCCTGTTTGGCAATATATTCCTGATCCTTCTGGTATACCTTAATGATCTGTGTTGACATAACAATTGCAAACACAAATACAATACAGGTAATGCACATTCTTCCAGCTCTGTTTCCGTTTTTTCTACGTCTTCTTTTCGCGTTTGCCATGATGAACCCCTCTAAATCTACGCATTAAAGCTTACATAAACTCATTTTAATCATTTTTATCCATTTTTTCAACTGTTTACATAAAAAACTTATGATTTTCCTGCCAATCTTTCGAAAAGGTTTTGTCACAAAACCGGTTATCCTTCCCGCAATGCCAAGTATTTTCTTCAAAATACACACATTGATCTTTACAACAAATCTGCTGAGGAGGAAAAAATACAGTATCATGCCAAAAATAACACCACCAATGGCAAATCCCCGGATCATACCGTCATTCTCCTGATACAGCATCAGAAAAACCGCAGCAGTGCATAGTAACCAATAACAGAAGTCTTCCACTCCAATCCAGATTGCGCCATGTGGCACGATTCTTCGGAAAATACGAAAAATATCGTACAGCAGGAATAGTCCCATCCCCACCAGAACCGAGATTCCGAGAAAAACTGCCTCTGTGAAAATCCCCTCGCTCACCCTGCTTCCGGTCTCCTGCACCTGCCAAAACAGGATTCCTTCCGCCAGCCGCACAAATCCAGACATTATTTAAAAAGCCTTCCAAGAAGAGATTCCGTCTGTTTTGTAACATTTTTCGGCTCTGAATAGGTCAGGGAATCGATCCGTCCCTCAATATCGATTTCTCCCTTTTCCAGTGAAAGGCGGTTTACATGAAGGTCATGTCCTTTTATCAGAAGCATCCCAAGCTCCGTCTCCAGCAATATCTCTGCCACATCAAAAGACAGTACATCCACCACACCGCTGAATGCGCCATTTTTCCGGTTTGCCAAAAGCACTTTGTGGGATTTTGTCACATTATTCTTCTCATCCATAAATCTCCTCCTCATATATACAGGTAATTGCGAACCTCCTACTTACGTTTTGAATGTTTTCTATGAGTTCCGCACTTGTCTATATTCTATATATGAGAAGGTTCCCTGATTTATGCCCTCAAAAATAACTGCCCTGGCTAATGTGTGTATGGAATATATTTAGGATACATATTCAAACAGGTCTTTTGCTTCCTCTTTCTTCGTTGTATCCTGAAGATCAAGCACACGCACTTTCACACTTTTAGTTCCAAATGCGATCTCGATCACATCCCCGACTTTCACATTGACGGAAGCCTTTGCCGGTTTTCCGTTCACCATCACACGTCCTGCATCACACGCTTCATTCGCAACCGTTCTTCTCTTGATGAGTCGTGACACTTTCAAGAATTTATCTAATCTCATTGTTTTTATTTTCCCCTCTTACTTTTTATTCCGCAGGTTACACATCCCTGCGGCATGTTTTTTATCCAACAGAAACGATGTCTCCTGCTGCACAAAAAATGAGCCCGGAAAATCCGGGCTCGATAACATTCTTATTCAAAAAAGAATTATGCGTTAACCATGTCTTTTAAAGCTTTTCCTGCTTTGAATTTTGGAGCTTTAGAAGCTGGGATAACCATCTCTTTACCGCTCTGTGGGTTACGTCCTGTTCTCTCTGCTCTCTCAGAAACTTCGAATGTTCCGAATCCAACTAACTGGATTTTCTCACCTTTTTTTAATTCCTCAGCAACAACATCTGTGAATGCTTTTAATGCTGCTTCTGCGTCTTTTTTGCTTAATTCAGCTTTCTCAGCCATAGCTGCAACTAATTCTGCTTTGTTCATGTTAAAAATTCCTCCTCTGGATTTTCACTTTATGATATATGAGGTTTTTTCTTTTCCAAAATACCTACATCCATATTTATACTTGTTTTCTATGCCTTTGTCAAGGAAATTTCCTATATTTTGGGCATTTATAGCATTTTGTTGATCATTGCATGGACAGACTCAGACAATGCTTTTGATTTTGCATCTGCATCTTCTAAGGATGTTCCTTTTACACCGAGATAGAATTTTACCTTTGGCTCTGTACCTGAAGGTCTTACACATACCCATGCATCATCCTCCAGCTCATAATATAAAACATTGGAAGCCGGAAGACCGGTCGGTTTTACAGAGCCTGTTGCAGTATCTGTAATGGTGTCCTTCTTATAATCACGCACTGCCGTTACTTTGTAACCGCCAATCTCTGCCGGAGCATTCTCTCTCAGCGTATTCATGATCTCCTGGATCTTGGCAAGTCCCTCGATACCTTTTAAAGTGATAGCAGTCACATCATCTTTGTAGTATCCGTAACGCTCATACATTGCAAGCATAGCATCCCAGAGTGTCATGTTTTTGGTCTTATAGTAAGCTGCTGCCTCGCACAGTGTCATGGAAGCATCGACCGCATCTTTATCTCTTGCATAAGTTCCGGTCAGACAGCCATAGCTTTCCTCCATACCAAAGAGGTAGGTTCCTTTTCCGGTGTTTTCAAACTCGAGGATCTTCTGTCCGATGAATTTGAATCCTGTTAAAACTTCTACAAGCTGGATTCCATAATATTTTGCAATTGCATCTGCCATATTGGTGGAAACGATCGAGCGGATAAATGCTCCGTCTTCCGGCAGTCCGTACAGGGCTTTTCTCTGACCAATCACATAGTCACCGATCAGGCATCCGGACATGTTACCTGTCAGGCTGTGGTACTCCCCGGTCTTGGAATCTTTTACATAAACGCCCAGTCTGTCTGCATCCGGGTCTGTTGCAAGGATGAGATCTGCATCCACTTTTTTACCTAAGGCAAGTCCTAATTCAAATGCTTCTGCTGCCTCCGGGTTTGGATAACTTACGGTTGGGAAATCTCCATCCGGGAGTTCCTGCTCCGGAACGACATATACATTTTTGAATCCAAGTTCTTTTAACACACGGCGCACCGGGATATTTCCGGTTCCGTGAAGTGGAGAGTACACGATTTTTAACTCTCCTGCCACTTTGTCAATACAATCCTGATGAAGGATCAGTTTTTTCAGTTCTTCTATGTATGGATCATCGATATCTGCTCCGATCACCTGATAAAGACCTGCTGCAACTGCGGCATCTTTGTCCATCGTCTTAACGGCCGCATAATCTGTGACTTTCTTCACCTCTGCCATAATTCCGGTATCATGAGGTGGCGTGATCTGTGCACCATCCTCCCAGTATACTTTGTATCCATTGTATTCCGGTGGGTTATGGCTGGCTGTGATATTGATTCCTGCGGTGCATCCTAATCTGCGGACTGCATAGGAAAGTTCCGGTGTCGGACGGAGCGACTCGAACACATACGCCTTAATTCCGTTTGCAGCAAGGCATAAAGCCGCAACATCTGCAAATTCCGGCGACATATGTCTGGAATCATACGCAATTGCTACCCCTTTCTCCTGTGCATGCACATTGTTGATATAATTTGCAAGTCCCTGTGTTGCCTTGCGGACTGTATAGACATTCATACGGTTTGTTCCGGCGCCGATCACGCCGCGGAGACCTGCCGTACCAAACTCAAGATCCATATAAAAACGGTCTTCGATCTCTTTTTCGTTCCCCTCGATCGCTTTTAATTCTGCTTTTGTTGCATCGTCAAAGTATGGATTGTTTAACCATTCTTCATACATTTCTTTGTATCCCATAATTATTTCCTCCCTGTATTGATCTCGTTTATAGTTTAGCTTTGTCAGCCGCTATTTTCAAGTTATTTTTTTGTAACTATTCAGAGCCAGGGCAATTTTCAAAAATTTGCGAATCATGCTTGCATGAATGAGCATAATTTTGAAAATTTCTTTGGCGAAGTAACCACAATGAGCAAATAACAAGCATGCTTGTTATTCAAGGAAAGCTCTGAGAGAACGATTTTGCGAATGAGGTTCTGAATAGTTACATCTTCTTACTTATTCAACGACGTGATGAGATCAGAAAGTGTGGACAGATAATCAGATGTCACATCTTTGTCCGTGGACTTGTCTGACGTCTCCGAATCTTTTTCTGTACTCTTTGTCTCCTCCTCACTGTCTTTTGTCTCTGTCTCAGCAGTTTCGGTCTCCTCCACAGACTCTGTGCCCTCTGTCATGTCATTGTCTGACGTAGTACCGTCTCCGGTAAGAGAGATATCGATATTCGCTGCCGCAGAGTTAACAAAAAGCTTTTTATCAAAATCGTCGTATCCCTCTGCCTCCGCATGCAGTTCATGCACACCATAGGTGAGTACCACAGGTGCACTGTAATCCACGGTATCCCCGTCAATGGAAAGCGTTGCTCCCTCCACATCAATATAAAATATGATACTTCCAGTCTTAGGGCCCTCACCTTTTAATTCATCCAGATCAAGCGTGCAGTTCTCCCCTCTTGCGATCTCCACCTCTGTGCTGCCGCCATATCCTTCATTTGCAACGGTAACCGTATAAGTTCCCTCCGGGATCTCCAGCTTCATATTGTGTGTGATCTGTGCAAAAATCTTACTTCCCACCTGAATAAAACTTCCCTCAAATACGGATGTATTCTTTAACTCCAGAGTTCCCTGTCCGGTAGTGACGGATACGGATAATATTTTTGTTCCGATTCCAACGACACGGATCTCATCTTTTTCGTTCAGGTCGGACAGACGGATTTTTTCTCCATTCGATTCCACGAACAAATCTGCGTCATACGAATACTTGGAATCCGCAATTTTGAAAATCCCACGCTCTGTATCTACCGAATATTTTGTGATATCCGAATATTCCCAGACTTCATCCGCGATCTGTGCCTGCAAGAGCCGTCCTTCGCCATCTTTTTTTCCAATATGGATCACCCTGCCCGGCTCAAAATCCATCGTTGTTGCACTGTTTCCGTATTTATCCAGAAAGTCTGTAGACAATGAATAAACATACAGATACTGCTTTCCTGATGCAAGCTGCTTTAAATTTAACTGTTCATTGGTCATGTCATTGCCAATGATCAGATAGAGATCGGTTCCGATCGATGTCTCCGCCCCTGCACCCTCTGCTTCCTCAGTATCTGCCGCTGTCTCTTTCGCCGGATTATAATACTGTGCAGTCGAGACCGGTCTTGTCTGCTGTCCACAACCCGCTAATAAAATCATACTTAAAATAATGCTATAATACATGTATCTTAATTTTCTCAACGTATCACCTCTTATGTAAATTGCGAAACTCATCAAAGCGTAAATAGAATTGTGAAAAAAAAGTTTCGCTGTTACCTAATTATATCCTATTTCCCACTTTCCCTGCAAGCGTCTGCAAAAAATGCTCTCTTGCCCCTTCCTGCGCGACCACTTTGCTGAGTTTTTCTGTGTTTCTGCCGGAAAGCCATGCTTTGTGGGAATGACTATAATGATTTGCAATTTTCCAGAATTTCTCGGGGTACGCAAGGTAAAAATACAGATAGGACAATTCCTGTGGCTTTAGTTTCCGCACGGAATCATATGCCCCGATCAACTCCATTCCAAGCGACGTGTTCCAATTATTTTTTTCCATCATCTTCCGCACAAAATTTGAGAGGTCACTCACCCGGATCTGATAGGAAAAATTAAGGAAATTGACGATTGCCACGCCCTCTCTCGAAAAAATGACATTGTGCTGGTTATAATCCCCATGGCAGAAGCCAGTCAACTCCTCACGAATCTCCATATTTTGTAACTGCTCTGTGACAGCTTGTGCCTTTTCAAAAAAGCCTGCAAACTGACGCATAAACATTTCCTCAAACTCATTTTTCTGTTTTCTGCCACGGATATAGTTGCGCACCTGCCGCAATTCACGATTATGTTTTTCATAAAGCAAAAGCAGGGCGTTAGGATTCATTTTTACAAACTCAGGCACCTCGTCCGGATACTGTTCAGTTGCATTATGTAAACCAGCGAGCAGTCTTACCGCATACACCATGTCCTCCCTGCTCTTCGTATCGCACTCGGCTCCACGGAAAACTGACAATAGCAGATAATTCTGTTCCTCTTCGTCCCTGGCAAAAATTTCCCCTTCTTTTGTATAAAAGATCTGCTCTGCCACAATATTCTGCCCCTTCAGGAAATCAAGCATTCCAGCCAGAAATTCCGCACGCTCCACAGAGCCCCTATACTCCTTCAGTGCGCGCATTCCGAGATCTGTTTCACACAAAAAACAGTCCCTTCCCTTCGAAATAGACTTTACCTCCATCTCATATTGTTCTGCTATCTGTTCCGGCCTGATATACATGAAAATCCCCTCCATACGATGAATCTGCGATAAGAGAGCAAAATGCTCTCCTGCCGTGTCAATTCATCATATGTGAGGGGATGCGATATTATGAACCTGTTCCATTAATTTTTCTTTCGTGTTGTCCTCCGGGTGTTCCAGCACATACTCCAAAAGCTGTTTCAGCGTCTCGCCGATCGCCTTTCCCGGCTGCATTCCATCTGCGATCAGATCCGTTCCCGTAACCGCAAGTTCCTTTATGGAAAGGCACTGCCGCTTCGCCATGATCTGCTCATATATTTCTTCGTATTCCTTTAAATACTCTGCTTTTTCCTCCCGCCTGTATGCACTCTGTGCCAGCATGTCCGCTCTTTTTACTGCAAAAAGCAGCGGATACTGATCCACACCGTTCCGGTAGATTGCTCTGCGGACCGTCCGCTCCTGCAAAGGCGGATTATCGTCGTGGCATAAGATCAGTCTGCATACCCGGTCGGTTGTATCATTGTCAAACTTCAGCCGCCGCAAAATCTTCCTTGCCACAAGACTTCCTTCCTGTGGGTGTCCATAAAAGTGATCCACGCCATGTTCGTCCGTGGTTCTGCACATCGGTTTTGCCACATCATGTAACAGCATTGTAATACGCGCCACTTTATCCGGCTGTATCTCCATCAGGGCATGCAGCGTGTGCTCCCCCACAGAATAGCAGTGATGCGGATTATTCTGCGGTGTTTTCATCATCTCGTCAAATTCCGGCAGAAAAACTGCGGTAAGTCCTGTCTCATAGGCCGTGCGCAGCAGTTCCGGATGTCCGGACGTGAGAAGTTTTACCATTTCGATCTGAATACGTTCTGCACTCACTTTTGCAATGTTTGGTGCCAGGGAAACAATCGCCTCTCTTGTCTCATCTTCAATAGAGAAGCCAAGTTGCGCTCCAAACCGCACTGCACGCAGCATACGAAGCGCGTCCTCCGTAAAACGCTCCACAGCAGCTCCCACGCACCGGATCACACCGCGCTCTAAATCTCCCACACCATCAAACGCATCGACCAGCCCATCCTTATCATTGTAAGCCATGGCATTGATCGTAAAATCGCGGCGCTTCAGATCTTCTAACAGATTGGAAGTAAACTGTACCTCCTTAGGATGCCTTGCATCCTCATATTCCCCGTCTATACGGTATGTGGTCACCTCGAATCCCTCATGTTCAAGCATCACGGTAACCGTTCCATGCTGGATCCCAGTATCTATGGTATGTCGGAATAACTCTTTTACCTGTTCCGGTTTTGCTGATGTCGTGATGTCCCAGTCCATAGGAATCCGTCCTAACATCGTATCACGGACGCACCCACCTACAGCATAGGCCTCAAAGCCATGCTGTGTCAGTGTGTCAATAATATAAGTTACTTTCTCAGGTAAAACGATTTTCATATACGATAGGTTCCTTTTGTCGTTGTTTTGATCGAATATAACAGATCATCCGCCCTCTTGATCATCTCTGTCATATCATTTTCCGTACAGATATGGTCTCCGGCTGCAATACCGATGGAGCAGGAGATCTGATGCTGTTTATCGATTGAGAATGACTGTCCGAGTTTTTCACTGATCTCCGCCGAAAATCCGTCTGCCTCATCAATAATCTGATAGATACGCTCTGCCTTTTCTTTGAAAATATCCCTGTCATCTGTATAAAGGAAGATCAGGAACTCATCCCCGCCATAACGGCACACAAAACCATCTTTTCCACAGACTTCCGTAAAAATATCAGCCATTTTGATCAGAACGAAATCGCCCACATCATGTCCGTACGTATCATTATAGTGTTTGAAATTGTCCAGGTCAATAAACATCACTCCCAGCTTTGGTTTTCTTTTTTCCCCTGCGATCTCTTTCAGAAGTGCGTCTAATTTGCGGTAGAACCCTTCACGGTTATAGCACCCTGTCAGCTGGTCTGTAACTGCCGACATATACAGTTTTGTATTCATCTCATAAATCTTGTCATAGGCATCAAGCCTGTTCAATGCGTAACGCACCTCACGGAACAGAAGCTGATAAAAGTTCAGATCGTCCTCATCAAGCATATAACGGTTCACCGAGGAATGCCAGTTATCCTTCATCAGCACATAGGTGATGACAATATTCTCGATTTTTGCGTTGTTAAAAAATGGGATCGCCACCATAGAACACACATCTTCATCACCAAAAATCGATGTGATATCCTGATGTTCAGAATAATTGCTGCTGATCTTGGAGATCACAAATCCACCCGCATTTTTCCGCATGGATTTTTCCATGATCTTCATGATCTCCGGCGTCATCTCTTTCTCTGTGTCATTGTAAAGTACCTGCGGCACCCTCTCGCTATAGCGGATATAGACTGCCCGGTCGACGTCAAAATGATTTAAAAATGTCTTCATGACCATATTGAGCATCTCTTTTGCAGTGATACCATTTACATCGATCAGTTTCTGCCAGATAGAAATAAAGTCGAGCTGTTCTTTCTTACTCTTATATGCCCGCTCCACGCTCTCCTGCTTTAACAGATCCTCGATTTCCCTGGTTGATAATTCCTCACAGTCGTCATCTACCGGTGGCAGAAGATCTTTCATATCCTCCGCGTACTCATGGAACATGATACGATGTGTCTCTTCATACTGTTTTAAAATAAACTCTTCCTGCTCATAAAGGATCTCTTTTCCTGCATTCCTGAAGCATTCCATCCTGTTCCTTCGGAACAGCACATAACAGAAAAACTGGTTTCCCTCTGCTCTCTTTAAATAAATATCTGCCTGCTCATATAATTTTAGCGCCTCCTCGTTGTCTCCGTCATGCTGTGCTAATAATGCCTTGGAAAACGTATAGAGGAACATATCATCATCTGCCTTTGCGTAGTCATGCACAGTGGCGAGGTTGTTTTCTGTCTTTTCCTTCTCGAAAATATAATTCAAAAACTGGCGGCAGCTATACAGATACCGCTCACAGTTAAAACGGTTTCCCTGTAAAATGGAAACCAGAGCAAACAATCCATACAGTTTGGACAGGTTGCAGACACGCAGACTGTTCAGATGCAGCTTTTCGATCGCTTTCATACACTGTGTCAGGTATTCCTGCGCCTTGTCATACTGCCCCAGCATAACGCAGTTCAATGACATATTATAATGTACTTCTGCAATATCCTCCGGCTTTCTCAGTTTACATAATATCTTAATTGCCTTGTTGTAATAGCTCTGGGCTCTCTCATTTTCTCCCATTGCACATAAATTATACGCAATACCGGAATAGATCCTTCCGCCCTCCACGCTGTCAACATCTTTCATCGCCTCATAGGTACGGATCGAATATAACAGGGAAACTTCGTACTCGCCATTTGTGGATGCTATCATGATATTTTTCCGATATGCAATGCTGATAAGCTGCTCATTGCCAATCTCTTTTGCAAGCGCAACGCCCTTGGAAAAATAAATCAGAAATGCTTCCGACCGGTACGCTTTTGCCACGATCTCCGGTTTATTGTCGTATGCATAAATATAAATATGCGCCAGATGATTTTTGTAATGGTACGCATTCAGCTTCTCGATCAGTTTATCGCTGATCTCAATATCCTGGGCACAGAAGAAAATATTGCACCAGCCGGACATCTGGTTCTGCGCTTTTAAAAGTTCTGCACGGAACACTAAAAAATCATCCCCCAGCGCTTCTCCGCACTCCTTTGCCTTCTGTACATAAATCATAGCTTCCTCTAACTTTCCAAGATACATGTAAGAAGTTGCCATCCAGAAATTATAATAAAATGCTCCCTCTTTCTCCTGATCCTGCAGTTTTTCCAGATCTTCGCAGGATTCCAGAGCCTTCGCAATATCTCTTTGCAACACCGACACCATAATCTGTAACAGCAAAAGCTGATAATGCTTTTTCTCAGAAATCGTAAAGTTATCAAACTTGATCCGGCGCTCAATCTTGCTCAGATGATGGTCTGCCTGGTCAAAATCCAGAAAGTATACCAGATTATTCAGTTTCCGATAGCCATCGTCACTCTCATAATCAGAGTAATAGTCCATGACATCCGGTTCCATGTTCCTGCCTGCATTTCCGATATGGTACACCATGTTCCGGTCATCCATACTCTCACAGATTGCATCCCACTCTTCATGTGCAAATTCCGGAATCGACTGCACATCATTAACTCCCAAGACAATGCCGATATTTTTATTCTTTGTCTGAAGCAGTCTGTTGGTAAGCTGCATGGTACTTTTCGAAGCCAGCTGAAAGCGGTTCAACACAATGACGACCGGACGGATCTCTGATAATTTCTGAAGCATCGTCACGATCGAATTGCGCATGCGTTCCTGCTCATACTCTACCTCATCGATCAGGATCTGTTCCGTTCTCTCGCAAAATCCGTTTTCAAAATAACTTTCAAATACAGGTCTCTGAAGCTTGTAGACATCACATTCTTCCATAAACTCTTCCAGTGTGCCACTGCAATACCTGTGAAACATCTGCCGGATCAGTCCCAGATACGGTTCATAAGCCTCTGCAATCTTGTTATAAGAAAACTCATGACAGGTAAAAAAGATGTCTGACTGATCCTTGTAATGATTGACACTCTCTAAATCCCATATGGAAAAATCATTGCTATACCGCACAAGGATACTGTTATGTTCTACATTCCCAATTCCACTTACAACCTGTTCAATAACCCCGTTATAATACTTATCTATCATACGATTCCCTTTTGCTCCCAAAACACGCTTGCTGTTTTGTCACATTCTATATCAATATCCCATATCCGTTAAACAATAAAACGTTCCACATTTTTCTGTAGTTTTTCAGCAGAATGATAGGTTGTCTCTGCCTTCTGTTTAATTGCCTCTGCCTCCTGCACAACGTTTCCTACTTTTTCAGCAATATCCGTTGTTCCGGTAGCTCCCTCTGTCGCAGTCTTGCTGACATCGGAGATAGCATCCATCACTCCGTTAATGGATGCGAGCAGCTGCTCCGATGACGCTGAGAAATCTGTTACAAGGGAATCTACATTGGCAGCATCACTATTATAGGAATTTGCCATTTCTGCAAATCCTCCAAGACTCTCCACAACATCATTTCCGACAAACTCCAGCAGCCTCTCTGCATCATTTGCAAGATTCTCAACGGCTGCGGTCACATTGCCAGTCACTTCCTGAATATGGGCAACTGCTGCTTTGGACTGCTCTGCCAATACTCGGATTTCATCCGCAACAACCGCAAATCCTTTTCCTGCCTCTCCCGCTCTGGCAGCCTCAATGGATGCGTTCAAAGCCAGAAGGTTCGTCTGTCCGGTAATATCCATGATTGATTTGGCAAGAACATTGATCTGATCCACAACCTTAATATCTTCGAGTGCTTTGGTCAGGCTCTCATTAATCTCCTCATGAATCGATCTGGTACGTCTGTCATTTTCGTCTGTATCTTTTTTGATTTTCACAGCACGTTCCCTGATCTCATCTGCCTCGTTAGCGCCATCCTGAGATCTCTCTGCAATACTCTTCGCAGCGCTCTCAATCTCATGTGACATTGCATTTATCTCTTCCGAAGATGCCGCTGTCTCCTCCATACCTGCCGCAAGCTCCTCCGTTGTCGCAGATACATTTTCAATCTGATCATCTAATGCCCGAATACTTGTATCAATCTCCTGCACCATGCCGGTGATCTCTAATGCTTCTGATTTTACCTCTCCAATCAGTTCCTTCATCTCAGAGCGCATTTTCTCAAGTGAATCTGCCAGTTGTCCAAAATCATCTTTTCTCTTTAACAGATCCTGTTCAAATTCTTTTGAAAAATCGCCCTGCGCTATCTCGTCAATATGGGTAAGACTCTTTTTCAATGGCTTCACAATGCTGGCTGTGATCAGTGTCAGAACTAAAATTAAGATTACTTCCATGACAACAGCGATTCCGATGATCGCCATTCTGCTGTTGGATTCATAGGAAGAAAATTCATTTTTCACACCCAATACGTCCTCATCAATATCGTCCGTGTAGTTTCCGGTTCCAAGTACCCAGCCAAATGGTTCAAATGCCTTGCTGTAAGCACGTTTTGGAGATGGTTCCGTCTCACCCTCTCTCGGGAATACATAATCCGTAAAACCGCCGTTTTCCTGCCTTCCTGCACTGATGATTGCCTGCATATACGCAAATCCATTGGTGTCCACTGCATCCATACGATTTGTTCCCTCTGTGTCATTGCCGAGAAGGACTACGTTTGTTCCATCATAGGTATCTACCCAGAAATATCCATTATTGCCGTAACGCAGATCACGAATCTGGTCTGCTGCAAGTTTTTCTGCCTCGTCTAAGGTATATTCACCTTTTTCATACCGATTGTAAATGCTCTGGCAAAGAGATATTACATTATCTACCTGTGCCTTGATCTGTTCATCATACGAGGAACGCATATCATTCTCGATAATGTCTAACGCATTATTTCCAAGTCCTGACAGGCTTGTGTTGGAAATGACGGTGCATAGTGCCAGTGCGATCAGTGCAATCACCATTACAATAACTAATTTTGTTCTCACCTTAATATTGTTCATACCCATACCTCCTACTACATCTTTTTTATTTTATGAACCCAATTTTAAATCCTATTTGTATTTTAGCACATTATGCTTATTTTACCACTCTATTTTCGACATTTTTCGTGATTTTATTCTATTTTTCGCTGCTGTTTACTCATACTTCGCCCAGTAACGATTTACCTCTTACTTTCAGAGACATGACTGTCTATTTTTCTTTTTGTGAGAAAAAAACTCAGAAGTCCTTTGTAGCTCCTGCGTTTCTGTCTCAGATGAGAAATGGATTCCTGATTTCGAACTCCATTTTTTTATGTGTCTTTGGATGTTTAAATCCGATTTTATAAGAACAGAGTAAAAGACCGTTTCCACTCCGTGTCATCGCCTCTTTAAAGTTATACTTCGCATCCCCCACGATTGGGATTCCTGCATTTGCTAACTGTACCCGGATCTGATGATGTCTTCCGGTGTCTAACCGGATCCGGAGAACGGCGTTCGTTTTATTCTGTGCGGTCACTTCATAGTTCAGCCTTGCTGCCTTTGCGCCCTCCGTACTTTTAGATACCACTTTTGAAGTGTTTGTTTTTCCATCCCGGAGTAAGTAATCCTCCAATGTACCTTTTTTCTGTTCCGGCACACCGTCTGTCACTGCATAATAGAATTTATCTGCCATTTTTGTCTGCACCTGACGGCTTAAATCCGCCGCAGCTTCTTTTGTTTTGGCAAAAACCATCACTCCGCGCACCGGCTGATCCAGCCTGTGTACCACCCCGATATACGGCTGTTCTCCCTTTCCAGCACGGTAATTTTTCAGAAGGCTTTCCATGTCCGCCTGTCCTAACCGTTTTGTCTGCGCCGCAACCCCCGCCGGTTTTTCGCAGACAATAACCTCCTCATCCTCGTATAAAATATTTATGTCCATGGCTGATGATCTCCTTCGTTATTCTATGGCATTTCTGCTGTTTTTATCTTCCTTGGTTCATTGTAGCATGATTCTTTTGTTTGGGCTACTGTTGCGGAGATTTGAATGAATGCTTTTATTCATTTTTTTAGTACTCATAATATTTAAAATTTTACTATTTTCTCCATTGCATTTTCTGATGTTGGTATGATACAATATCCCAAAGCATATTTTACAAAATCTTTGTGGCTGATGAGCCATCTGTATTCTAGGAAGCACTCGATTATCAAAAACAATCGGTGTCATTCATTTCGTATCTATGCTTTTATTACCCATTAACCAATTTAAAAGCAGGAGACGATTATGGTTACTATTTTACAGAAATTGATCTTCCTGCTGTGAGGCATAATGCAATATGTGCTACATTTATTGCAGCTGCCTCATCGTAACAAGGAGGACACCCTATGGCAAAATCAAAGAGAACCCAAGACAAACTGACCAAAACCAGCTTTCCACTTGTAAACCGAAACTACAAAGATACTGTTTTTCGAATGCTATTTTCAGACAGAAAGAATCTGCTCTCACTTTACAATGCAGTGAACCAGAGGCATTATACCGATCCGGAAGATTTAGAGATTGTCACATTAGAAAATGCAATTTATATGGGAATGAAAAACGATCTGGCATTTATTATTGATACCAATTTGTATCTGTATGAACATCAGTCAACTTATAACCCAAATATGCCTCTTCGTGATTTATTTTATATCAGCAATGAATACCAGAAGCTGCTGGATAAAAAATCTTTATACTCATCTAGCCTGCAAAAGATACCTGCTCCAAATTTCATTGAGTTGTATAATGGAACTGACACTCTTTCCGATTTCTCTGAACACAGGCTTTCTTCTGCATTTGAGAATCTGTCTGGTGAACCAAAACTTGAACTTATTGTGACAGTCTTAAATATTAATGAAGGGCATAATGCTCTTCTCATGGAACATTGCCAGACATTAAAAGAATATTCGCAATATGTTGCAAAAGTTCGAAAATATGCAGCCGGCATGCCTCTGGATCAGGCCGTAGAATACGCTGTAGATGAATGTATCAAAGAAAATATTCTTGCGGATTTTCTTCGAAAGAACCGCGCGGAGGTTATCAGTATGAGTATATTTGAATATGACAAGGAAGAAGAAGAGAAAAAACTTCGGAAGGCGGAGTATGAAGCTGGCGAAAAAAGTGGAATTCAAAAGGGCGTCCTTAATACTGCACGTCATCTATTGGAACTTAACCTGCTGTCTTTAGAGAATATTTCTCGTGCTACTGGTCTGTCAATCGATGAATTGAAAAAGCTACAGCAATAGTTTAGTAAAAGAAGCCCACAAAACTGTGGGCTTCTTTTTGAATACAATTTTACACAAATTACTGTAACAGAGAGAGTACACCCTGAGTAGACTGATTAGCCTGTGCAAGCATAGACTGACCTGCCTGTGCAAGAATGTTGTTCTTGCTGTAGTTAACCATCTCTTCAGCCATATCTGTATCACGGATACGGGATTCAGCTGCTGTTGTGTTCTCTACAACGTTGTCTAAGTTATCGATTGTATGCTCAAGTCTGTTCTGAACAGCACCCAATTTAGATCTCTGATCTGATACTAGTTGAATAGCATCTGCAATCTGATTAATAGACGATGTTGCATTAGAAGCATCTGCTCCTGCAACAGTTAAACCAGTTAAATGAAGACCTGCAGAACTCATTGATTCAATACTAAGTGTAATCTTGTTATTAGCTGTAGAATCTGCACCTACATGAATGCTTATATCCAATGCTGCCGCTTTTGTAAATGTCTGTTTCTGTGCATTTGTTGATGTAATAGCAATATCAGCGCCATCATTAGTTGCAGTACCAGTAATTGCTCCACTATTCGTAATTGCATTTTTTAATGCAGTTAATTCAGCTGCTTTTGCATCGTCAAGTGAAATCTCGTCTGCAGTTGTATTGGTTGAATTAATACGTTTTCCGTTCCACACTCCACCTTCTACCAAACCAGTTGTGAAATTCATCGTAAATTTACCTGTCAATGAATCAAAATCGTTTTTTTCACTTAATTTTGATGACTCAGAAATAACACTCTTCAGTGACGAAATATCATATTTTTTGTATACAGTATCCTGAACTGCCGCTTTAGAATCGTCACCCTTTAACAAATAAGTCTCGTTAAATTTTGTTGTTTCTGCTACACGATCAATCTCTGTTACCAACTGATCCACTTCATCTTGAATAGCCTTTCGATCAGACTCTGAATTTGTTCCGTTGGAAGCCTGAACTGCCAGTTCATTCATTCTCTGTAACATGGAGTGAACTTCTGTCAAAGCACCCTCAGCTGTCTGAACTGCAGATACACCGTCCTGTGCGTTTGTGGAAGCCTGATCCAGACCTTTGATCTGTTTTCTCATTTTTTCAGAAATTGTCAAACCTGCTGCGTCATCTGCTGCACGGTTGATTCTGTAACCGGAAGATAACTTCTCTGTGGATTTTGCCTGCTGTCCTGTTGTAACGTTTAACATTCTGTTAGCATTCATTGCCTGTAAATTGTGTTGTACTACCATAATATAATCCTCCTTGTCTCATCCTTATGATGAGTTATTATGTTTTTGACCGGACTTCCTTTTCCGGCATTATTTATAACAAACAGAGCGTCCCGGGTTGTGCCCTGTCTATTACCAGATGATTGTGCGATGTTTTTAATGAGCTTAATGGCTCATTCTTTCTGCATCTTTTTTTGTTTCCGCTTTCATGCGTTCATTCCATAAAATCTTCTTGATCTCGTCCTGTGCTTCTTTTGAGATCGCCGGTTCCGGATAATAAGTATCTTTTCTGCGCTCCGGATTTTGTTCCACGGTGCTCCTTGCGATTTTGACCTCTTTTGGAGCATCGATCATAAGCCTTCCATGATTTCCAGTTCCACCCACATAAACTACGCGGATGTTGTCTCCGATATTTACATACTGACCTTGTTTCAGTGAAATCTTTAACATAATCCTCCTTGTTTTTCCGAAGGAAAAATCCAATTTTACGAAGTAAAATTTGCCCTCTTGGTGAGGAGAGGATTTAGCCTCCTTGTTTTTCATCGCAATTCCATTTGCTACGTTTTGTATCATTTATATCGTCTTTTCGCTACAATTTGTTAACATCTGTTTTTATATTTTGCTACACTTTGTTACATTTTTACAATAAACAATCTATTCTAACCGCGAATAAAGATTGTTATTTTGTGCACAATTAATAGTAACTTTAATTTTTCCGCAACATTTTGTTACAATTGCAATGTTAATTAACGTTAACATTTTAACTTTTGTTGTCTGATATGCTACACCTTGCTACATCTAAGGCACAAATAAAAATATACTAATAGCAAAGGTGGTATTTACATGAAAAACAAACTACTTCCACAGAAGTTAAAAGAATTGCGCAAAGTCAATAATTACACACAGGATTATGTTGCGGAGGTATTGGGTGTTGTACGGCAGACATACAGCCATTACGAAACCGGGAAACGCACACCGGATGCGGAAGCCTTTTACAAATTAGCAGGGCTTTATAATATTTCCGTTGATGATCTGCTTCATCTGACAATCGATATTGACAGGGAGGAATCTTACGATGCGCCTGCGCCAACACAGGCAAGCAGCGATTTATCAGAATTTCTTGAATTTTTTAATGATCCTTCTAATAAGAAAAAATATATGTTTAACACAAATTTGGAACGGGAATTACTTTTCTATTTTAATAAAATATCTGATGAAGACAAAAAAGAAATTATAGAATTTACGAAAATCAAGGCGAGAAAACCTTTATAAAACAAGAAGCAATGTGCCACAAAACACATTGCTTCTTGTTTTATAATTTAAATCTGTACCCAACCCCCCAGATTGTTTCTATATACTGCGGTTTGTTGGTGTTCATCTCGATCTTTTCGCGGATCTTCTTGATATGCACGGTAACTGTTGCAATATCTCCGACGGATTCCATATCCCAGATTTCCCGGAACAATTCTTCCTTTGTAAACACATGGTTTGGATTTTCTGCCAAAAAGGTAAGAAGATCAAATTCTTTTGTTGTAAACTGTTTTTCCTCGTCGTTCACCCAGACACGGCGTGCTGTCTTGTCAATGCGGATACCGCGGATCTCAATGATATCATTTTTTGCCTCACTGCTTCCGATCAGGCGCTCATATCGGGCGAGATGTGCTTTCACCCGCGCTACCAGCTCACTTGGAGAAAATGGTTTTGTGATGTAATCGTCCGCACCAAGTCCAAGACCTCTGATCTTGTCAATATCATCTTTTTTGGCTGAAACCATAAGAATTGGTGTATTTTTTTCCTCACGGATCTTTTTGCAGATTTCAAATCCATCCGTTCCCGGAAGCATAAGATCTAAAATGAACATGTCAAATTCCTCGGACAATGCTCTTTTCAATCCTGCTGTTCCGTTATTCTCGATCTCTACGGTAAATCCGCTCAATTCCAGATAATCTTTTTCAAGATCTGCGATCGCTTCTTCATCTTCAACTATTAATACTCTGCTCATTTGGCACCTCCTGATATTTTCTGATTACAAAATACATAACGGTTCCGATGGACTCCTTGCTGGTCGCCCATATTTTACCACCGTGGTCTTCGATAATTTTTTTCACAATTGACAATCCGATTCCACTGCCACCGGTTGCGGAATTTCTCGAAGCGTCCGCCCGGTAGAAACGATCAAAAATGTATGGCAGATCCGCCGCTGCAATTCCTCTGCCGTTATCCTCGATCTCCACCTGGATAAAATCACCCACATCCTTGATACGGATGTTGATAAGTCCTCTCTGCTTGTCCAGATATTTAATGGAATTTCCAATAATATTGTGGATCACTCTGCGAAGCTGTTCCGGATCCGCAATGATCTGTGTCGATCCATCCGTATAATTAAAGTATGCCAGTCCGATATTTTTTGACTCAAGATCCAGTCCGATCTCCTCAATGCAGTCATTGAAGTATTCACCAACATTGATTTTGGCAAAATTGTACGGTATACGATTCGTATCGATCTTCGCATAGAGCGTCAGCTCATTGATAAGCGTATCCATCTCATTTGCTTTATTATAAATTGTCCGGATATACTTATCCCGTTTTTCCGGGGTATCCGCAACACCGTCCATCAATCCTTCCGCATATCCTTTTACCGCAGTGATCGGCGTTTTCAGATCGTGTGCAATGTTGCTGATCAACATTTTATTTTCTTTCTCGCTATTGATTTTCTCTTCGGCATTGTCTTTCAGCCTCTGCCGCATCTCTTCAAAACTTGTGCAGAGTTCCCCGATCTCATCCCTGCTCTCTGCCTCGATCGTAAAATCAAGATTGCCCTCCTTAATATTCTGTGCGGCAGCCTGCAATTTTTTGATTGGATTGATCAGGCTGGTATAAATCCATACCGTCAGCATACATGCTGTCAGAACAAGGATCAGCACAATGGAAACCATAATATCGATCAGAAGACTTTTTAATTCAGGAACCATCTCCTCTAATCTGGTCACGATAAAAATGCTGCCCTTTGCACCATCCGGATAAACAAAATCAATCTGTTTTACCAGTGCCTGCTCCTCACCATCCATGTATGTCCCGGAATCCGCATTGCCATCGGCACTTCCATACTCCGGAAGCTCCGTCAAAAGTGATGTCCCTGCGCTTTTTCCTATATATACCAGCTCCTGTCCTTTCCGAACGATGAGATAGGACGCTTTTTCTTCCAACTGCTGGTTGATCTTCTCAAGGTATGCTCCATCCTCCAATTTCTCCGGCTGGTTGTCTGCCACCTTGTATACTTCCCTATAGATTTCTCTTGTAAACCGGCTCAGAAGCTGGACAGAATTGGAAAAATAACTGTATCCGTCCCCTTCGACACCATAGGTCTGCTCGATTGCCCGCATCTGAATGTGCTGCATACTGAACAAAACCAGTGTTGCAAGGAAAATCGGTACAAATATAATGATGCAGAATGAAATAATAATCTTATTCTTAAACTTCATACGCTTTCCTTCTATGAATGTTTATGTTTCTACCCTTGTTCACCCACTTTTGTATCCATAGAAACAAAATAGGCCACAAGGATAAACCCTATGACCTATTATAGCATGAACCGTCCGAAATCCTATGACATTTTCCGAAAAAGATTCTAAACTTTTCATAAATTAATCTGCTCAACGCTGATTATAAATATTTCTTTAATGCTTCCGCCTTATCTGTTGCTTCCCACGGAAGATTTAAGTCTGTACGTCCGAAATGTCCGTAAGCTGCTGTTCCACGGTAAATTGGTCTTCTTAAGTCAAGCATTTTGATGATTCCTGCCGGGCGGAGATCAAAGTTCTCACGAACGATCTCAACCAGTTTTTCATCAGAAAGTTTTCCTGTTCCAAAAGTATCTACCATGATAGAGGTTGGCTGTGCAACACCGATTGCGTAAGACAACTGAATCTCACATTTTTCTGCAAGACCTGCTGCTACAATGTTCTTTGCAACGTAACGTGCTGCGTAAGCTGCGGAACGGTCAACCTTTGTACAGTCTTTTCCTGAGAAAGCTCCGCCGCCGTGACGGGCATATCCACCGTAGGTATCTACGATAATTTTACGTCCGGTAAGACCTGCATCACCGTGTGGTCCACCGATCACGAAACGGCCGGTTGGGTTGATGAAGAATTTTGTCTCTGCATCTACTAATTCTATTGGAAGGATTGGATCAAATACATATTTTTTGATATCCTCATGGACCTGTTCCTGTGTTACATCCTCGTCATGCTGAGTGGATAATACAACTGCCTCTAATCTCTTTGGCTTGCCATTCTCATCATACTCTACAGAAACCTGTGTTTTTCCGTCTGGTCTTAAATATTTTAATGTGCCGTCTTTGCGCACTTTTGTAAGCTGTAAAGCAAGTTTGTGTGCAAGGGAGATCGGATATGGCATTAACTCCGGTGTCTCATTTGTTGCATAACCAAACATCATACCCTGATCACCGGCACCAATTGCCTCTAACTGCTCGTCAGACATTTTGTTTTCTTTTGCTTCCAATGCTTTGTCAACACCCATAGCGATATCCGGAGACTGCTGGTCAAGCGCTACCATCACTGCACATGTATGTCCGTCAAAACCTGTTTTTGCGTCGTTGTATCCGATCTCGTTGACTGTTTTACGAACGATGGAAGGAATATCTAACTGTGCTTTTGTTGTAATCTCACCTGTTACAAGCACAAATCCTGTACAGCTTGCTGTCTCACATGCTACACGGCTCATTGGATCCTGTTCCATACATGCATCAAGGATGGCATCAGAGATGGCATCACACATTTTGTCCGGATGTCCTTCTGTAACGGACTCGGATGTAAATAATAATTTTTCCATTTGTTCTTTCCTTTCTTCTGGCTGTTCATTTGGTAACTAAAAAACTCCGCTGTCACAAACAAGCGGAGTTAATAAATCATCAGATTATCAAATCCTCTTATTGTTCGAACTATAAAATATAGTCTTGGATAAATCATCCAAATATTTGCTCGCTCAGGTAGGCACCTTCCGTAGAGGGGTTGCCGTGACTTCATAGATCCTATGTATCTCCATCACTCTGAATAAGA
>ERZ1106950.143-NODE-143-length-84023-cov-26.107743_pt1 | contig 84023 bp, 61 predicted proteins | sample MGYA00403675_ERZ1106950 | MGnify/ENA primary metagenome ERZ1106950 (study PRJEB35170, sample SAMEA104062410) | human gut metagenome | biome: human gut; feature: human-associated habitat; material: faeces | place: Denmark | collected 2012-06-13 ... | reverse complement strand
CACGCACGGTTCTTAGAGGGGAAAGCCCCCGCAAGGGGGCTGACCTACTCGACACGCATATCCTGCTGGTGGACACGGGCAACAGTTACCAGGGACTGTGCCGTATGATCCATGACCGTACGCACGGTGAGGACGGCATCTATATAACGTATGAGGAGGATAATCCGATAGCTTTTAATCCTTTTTATACGGATTCCGGACAGTTTGACGTTGAAAAACGTGAGAGTATCAAGACGCTGATCCTGACTTTGTGGAAACGGGAGGACGAAGCCCCGAAACGTTCGGAGGAGGTGGCCCTGTCGGGTGCGGTGAATGCCTATATCCGCCGGATTACGGATGACAGGGCGGCCAGGCCGGATTTTAACAGCTTCTATGAGTTTGTCCGTGATGACTACCGCCGTATGATCGAGCAAAAGAAGGTGCGTGAAAAGGACTTCGATATTGACGGCTTTCTGAATGTGCTGGAACCGTTTTACAGGGGCGGGGACTATGACTTCCTGCTGAACTCCGACAAGGAACTGGACCTGACGAACAAACGGTTCATAGTCTTTGAACTGGACAACATCTCCTCCAACAAGGTCCTGCTTCCGGTGGTTACGCTTATTATCATGGAAACCTTTATTTCCAAGATGAGAAAGCTCAGGGGAATCCGCAAGATGATATTGATTGAAGAATGTTGGAAAGCCCTGATGTCCGCCAACATGAGTGAATACATCAAGTATCTCTTTAAAACCGTCAGAAAGTATTTCGGTGAGGCCGTGGTAGTGACACAGGAGGTGGACGACATCATCTCCTCGGATATTGTCAAGGAGGCGATCATCAACAACTCGGACTGCAAGATACTGCTTGACCAGCGTAAATATATGAACAAGTTCGAACATATCCAGAAACTTCTGGGACTGACGGAGAAGGAGAGGGGGCAGATCCTTTCCATCAACCGTGCGAACCGTCCCGGACCTTTCTACCGTGAAGTCTGGATCGGGCTGGGCGGAACACACTCCGCCGTTTATGCGACGGAGGTCAGCGCGGAGGAGTATGCGGTGTACACGACCGAGGAATCCGAGAAGCTGGAACTCCATGAACTGACGCGGGAACTGGGCGGCAATCTGGAGCTTGCCGTCCGGCGGCTGGCTGAAAGGAAAAGAGAGGAACAAAAACAAGTATCAACCCCTAAATGAACGAAGTTATGAGAAACAGACAATTGGTGAGGCTGGCGGTATGCCTGGTCGGCATGGCCGCCATGGTATTGCAAAGTTGTATGGAAGCAAACGGAACGGACTGTGACAGACTCTGCGGTTCGTGGAGCAGCGTGGAGGGTAAGCCTGACGTGCTGGTCTACAAGGAAGGCGGAGCCTATAAGGTGACGGTCTTTTCCCGCAGCGGAAAGACGCGTGTCCTGAAACCGCGGACCTACCTGCTGGTCGAGGAGAACGGCAACCTTTTCATCAACACCGGATACCGTATTGACGTGTCCTATAATGAAGCGACCGATGTGCTGACTTTTTCCCCTCACGGTGATTATGTACGTAATGAAAACAGACGATGAGAACGGGAGGCATATGGAAAAAGGCAAGCCTTGTTTGTACGGTGTTTCTGCTGGCAACCGTACAGTCAAGTGCTCAGTGGGTGGTTACCGATCCCGGAAACCTGGCCCAGGGTATCATCAACATGTCGGACAATATTGCGCATACCTCCAAGACGGCTACGAACACCGCGCAGAGCTTTTCCGAAACGGTCAAGATCTATGAGCAGTCAAAAAAATACTATGACGCCCTTAAATCCGTGAACAACCTGGTGAGGGACGCCCGCAAGGTGCGTGAAATCATCCTGATGGTGGGTGACGTGTCGGATATCTATGTGACCGGCTTCGGCAGGATGATGAAGGATGAGAATTTCTCGGCAAGGGAACTGGACGCCATCGCTTCCGGTTATACGAAACTTCTGGAGGAGAGCAACGGCGTATTGCAGGATCTGAAGCAGGTAATCGATGTCAGCACCCTCTCCATGACGGACAAGGACCGCATGGACGTGGTGGATGAGTGTTACCGTGACATGCGCCGTTACCGAAACCTTGTCAGTTATTATACGAACAGGAATATCACCGTGAGCTACCTGCGTGCCAGGAAGAGGAACGACATGGACCGCGTAATGAGGCTCTATGGTGATGAAACCTCCAGATACTGGTAGCCTATGGTATTGTTGTCGATAGATTTTGCCAGCCTCCATGCGATACTGGAGAGTCTGTACAATGAGATGATGCCTCTTTGCGAGGACATGCTGGGTGTGGCGAAGGGCGTTGCAGGACTGGGTGCCCTGTTTTATGTCGCCCTCCGCGTCTGGCAGTCGATAGCCCGTGCCGAGCCGGTGGACGTCTATCCGCTGCTTCGCCCTTTTGCGCTGGGTATCTGTATCCTGCTGTTTCCGACACTGGTGCTGGGAACGATGAACAGCATTTTAAGTCCCATTGTGCAGGGGACCCACAGGATGCTGGAAGGGCAGACACTGGACATGCAGCAGTACAGGGCACAGAAAGACCGGCTGGAGAGGGAGGCCATGATGCGCAATCCCGAAACCGCCTATCTGGTCAGCGATGAGGAGTTTGACCGCCAGCTGGACGAGCTCGGCTGGTCTCCGGGAGACGCCGCCACCCGTCTGGGAATGTATATGGAAGTGGGCATGTATAATCTGGAGAAGAGTATCCGTGACGCTTTCCGCAGCCTGCTGGAATTGCTTTTTGCAGCCGCTTCGTTGCTGATAGATACGGTAAGGACCTTTTTCCTGGTGGTACTTTCCGTGCTGGGTCCGATAGCCTTCTCCATTTCGGTGTGGGACGGCTTGCAGTCCACGCTCGGGCAGTGGTTCACAAGATATATATCGGTCTACCTGTGGCTTCCTGTCAGCGACCTGTTCAGTTGCATGCTTGCCAAGATACAGGTGCTCATGCTTCAGAACGATATTGCCGAACTGCAGGGAAATCCCGATTATTCACTGGACAATTCGAACTGCGTGTACATCATTTTCATGTTGATCGGGATTGTCGGTTATTTTACCGTTCCGACCGTTTCCGGCTGGATTGTCCAGGCGGGAGGTGGCGGCAACTATTCCCGCAATCTGAACCGTACGGCGACTAAAGCCGGTGGTTTCACTGCCGGTGCCGGCGGTGCGGCATTGGGTAATATCGGAGGGCGTATACGTGGAAAATAAACAATCAAAAACGATTCATAGATGGAATTCAAGTCATTGACCAATATTGAAAGCAGCTTCAGGCGTATCCGCCTGATGCTGGCAGCCTTTGTATGCTGCTGTACGCTCATTACCGGTTATTCGTTGTGGAGCTCCTACAGCTTTGCCGAGAAGCAGCGTGAAAAGATCTATGTGCTGGACGGCGGCAAGTCGCTGATGCTTGCGCTCTCGCAGGACCTTTCCCAGAACCGTCCGGCGGAAGCCAGGGAGCACGTGAGGCGCTTCCATGAACTCTTCTTCAGCCTTTCACCGCAGAAGGACGCCATCGAGCACAATATCCACCGGGCTCTGCTGTTGGCCGACAAGAGTGCCTACCATTATTATGTGGACCTTGCCGAGAAAGGGTATTACAACCGCCTGATTTCGGGTAACATCAACCAGGTTGTCCAGGTGGACAGTGTGGCCTGCGACTTCAACAGTTATCCCTATAAGGCGAGGACGTATGCCCGGCAGATGATCATCCGTGAGAGCAACGTGACGGAACGCAGCCTGGTGACGGAGTGCCGGCTTCAGAATGCTGTCAGGTCGGATGACAATCCGAACGGGTTCATTATCGAGCATTTTACCATTACGGAAAACAGGGATTTAAGGAGTGCCGACCGATGAGAAGAAGAAAATACCCGTGGAAGCAGGCGGATATTCTGATACACCGATACTGCCGCAGACTGACGACAGGGCAGCGGTTGGCTGTCATCGCCGTTGCATTTGCCCTGTTTATGGCAGGCTGCCTGTATATGATCCTCTCTTCCCTTTCCGGTTTCGGAGAACCGGGCGGGGGACTGAAAATTGAGCATATCCGTCCTTTGGATATAAAGCCGGAGAAAGATACAACCATTCACTTTAAAGACTATTATGATTATGGACATTCAGAAAATCAGGACACTGTTAGGCTTGTCTGCTGACAGACCTTTGAGTCCGGAGGAAAAACGCAGGCGTACCAGGTATATTGTCTATCCCGCCATGTGCCTGCTCTTTGCAGGTTCGTTATGGCTGATTTATTCGCCGTCTGAGAAGGAGAGGGCGGCGGAGGAGAAAAAGAAGGGATTCAATACGGATATTCCCTCCCCCGGACAGCAAAGGATGGACGGCAACAAGGTGGACGCTTATGAGCGTGAAGAATTGGAGAAAAAGGATAAGTACCGTAAAAATGCATTTCAGGAGATGGTCTCGCTGTTTGGTAGTTCCGGTAAGGATACGGTGCACCTGCCTGAAGGCATGGCGGAATTACCGGTGGAAGAGGCGGATAACCCCTCTACAGGTTCCCATAATACTGTCCGTTCTTCTGCCGGTGCCTACCGTAACATGAACCGTACGCTGGATAATTTTTATACCCGTGCGGAGAACTCCGAAAGGAATGAACTGCTCCGGCGTATCGAAGAGCTGGAGCATGAACGGCAGAATGAAAAGCCGTCGCAGGAGACTACGATGGAAGAGAAAATGGCACTGATGGAGAAATCTTATGAACTGGCTGCCCGCTACAACGGGAAACAGGCGACGACGACTTCTCCGGCAATGGATAAAAGACAGCGGACGGCTGTCAAACCGGTAAAACAGGTCCGGCATCAGGTGGTGTCTTCCCTGTCACAACCCGCGAGCAACGGGGAATCCGGAAACGGATTTGCGGGGGAAAGGAATGTAGGGTTCAATACTCCTGTGGGGAAAGTGCTGACTTCCGACAGGAATACCATTCCTGCCAGCGTACACGGTACACAGACTGTTTCGGACGGTCAGGCGCTGCGTATCCGCCTGCTGGAACCGATGGTGGTCGATGACCGGTTTATTCCTAAGGGGACGATCCTGACCGGCGGAGTCCGTATGGAAGGTGAACGGCTTGATATCCTTGTTCAGGCGGTTGAATATAAAGGTACGGTTATTCCTGTAGAACTGGAGGTTTACGATGCGGACGGCCAGCGGGGAATACCGGTACCCAATTCGATGGAGTATGATGCGGCACGTGAGATAGCGGCGAATATGGGAACCTCCATGAACGGCAGTATCAATATCTCAACGAATGCCGGGGCGCAGATCGCTTCGGACCTGGGAAAAGGAGTGATACAAGGCGTGTCGGGATATGTCGCTAAAAAGATGCGGACGGTGAAGGTCACTCTGAAAGCAGGACACAGGCTGTTGCTCCATTCTCCCGAACAGTGAGACACAAAAGCAGTAAAAGAAAATCAATCATTAACCAACCAATCAAGATACAATCGGATATGAAAAAGATTCTGATGATGTTTTTTGCCCTGATGACGGGTGTGACGGCTGCCAGTGCGCAGTTGAGTAGCGGGGATTTTTTTGAGGGACTGAGCCGCAAGATCGGCTTTAGCCGGATGATAGCCCCGCACGGGCTGGAAATCACTTATGATAAAACGGTACATGTCATATTTCCTTCCCCGATCAAGTATGTGGACTTGGGGTCCACCAATCTGATAGCCGGAAAGGCGGATGCGGCGGAGAACGTGATCCGTGTGAAAGCTGCTAAAAAGCATTTCCGGGATGAGACGAACATGAGCGTGATCACTGAAGATGGAAATTTTTACACGTTCAATGTCAGGTATGCGGATGAACCGCTCCTGCTGAACGTGGAGATGTGCGATTTCATCCATGACGGTGAAACGGTGAACCGTCCGAACAATGCCATGGAAATCTATTTGCAGGAACTGGGCAATGAGTCCCCGCGTCTGGTACGCCTGATTATGAAGTCCGTGCACAGGCAGGACAAAAGACGGGTCAGACATATCGGCTGTAAACGTTTCGGGGTTCAGTTCCTGCTTAGGGGGCTTTATACCCATAATGACCTGCTGTACTTTCATACACAGCTAAGGAATGAGACGAATGTCCCGTTTGATGTTGATTTCGTGACCTTCAAGATTGTCGACAAAAAGATCGTGAAACGTACCGCCATGCAGGAACAGGTGATCTATCCCTTGCGTGCCTGCAACTATGTGACCCGTGTGGATGGAAAGTCCTCGGAACGTACGGTGTTCGCGTTACCCAAATTTACGATACCGGAGGACAAGAAACTGGTGGTGGAGATGTATGAGAAACAGGGAGGACGCCACCAGATGTTTGAGGTGGATAATGAGGACCTTGTGCGTGCTGAACCCGTCAACGAATTGAAGGTACGATGAGAATGACCGGAAAATTTGTGTTGTTGCTTGCGGCTATGCTTGCCCTGTTTCTGGGGCAGGCGCAGGCCCAACGCTGCCTGCCGGGTATGAAAGGTGTGCAGCTAATGGCGGATATGGTTGACGGTTTTTATTGCGGGAAGGACCGTAATGATACGGGATTCGCTTTCGGACTTGCCGTTTCTACCTATGTCAAGGGAGGAAATAAATGGGTATCGGGCATTGAAATCATGCAGCGGTATTATCCTTACCGTAATACACGTATCCCTTTGAAACAGTATACTGCGGAAGGCGGCTACTATTACAATTTCTTTTCCGACCCGGGGAAAAATGTATTTTTGAATATTGGTGCTTCAGGATTGATGGGGTATGAAACTGTAAACGGTGGAAAGGGACTGCTCTTTGACGGTGCCGTCCTGAAAAAACACGAATCGTTCATTTATGGCGGTGCAGTGACACTGGAAGCGGAAACTTATCTTTCAGACAAGGTCGTCCTGTTACTGCGTCTTCGTGAACGTGTTCTTTGGGGGAGTGCTGCAAAGCACTTCCATACCCAATATGGCTTGGGCATCAAATACATTTTATAATGACTAAATCCATACGAAAAATGAAAAAGATACTTGATCAGATAATGATATTGTGTTGCATGGCAGCCTCATTGTTTTGTTTTACTTCTTGTAGTGATGACCTGGATATTCAGCAGGAATATCCGTTCACGGTAGAGGCGATGCCCGTAGCGGACAAGATAGCCGGCGGCCAGACGGTGGAAATCCGTCTGGAAATTACCGAAGAGGGCAATTTTTCCGGAACGCTTTATACTCTTCGCTATTTCCAGCCTGACGGGAACGGATTGTTGAAACTGGAAGACGGTACGGTTCTGAAACCCAATGACCGCTATTTATTGAGTGAGAAGAAGTTCCGGTTGTATTACACTTCAAAAAGTACGAATGAGGCACAAACGATTGATTTGTATTTTGAAAATAATTGGCAGAATGTCCGGCAGCTGAGCTTCAGTTTTAACAACAAAAAAATGGAGAAGGAAATATCGAATGTTTCTGTCACTTTAAACTAAATGTGACTTTTCATGTAAAAAGAACTTTTTAATGTAATTCTAGCACATTTTCCATTTTTTCTTTTTTGTATTGGGGTAGAAATGTAAACAAATGATGTTTATATAAATGCCAAAGGGTATCATAGATGAAGATTACTAATTATTTTCTGTAATTTATGTTAAAGAAACTTCTTGCAAACTTCAAAGAGCACGTAAAAAATCATAAGTCTTATATAATTAATGTATTTTTGTACTATTCAGTTATACAGCTAGGAGCTTAACACCATATAATTATGATACAGAAGATAGAGAAAATTAAAAATATTGGAAACTATGAGGATTATGTTGCATCGGGTGATGTAACTCTTAAAAGGATGAATCTAATATATGCTGAAAATGGAGCAGGAAAAACAACACTTGCACGTATTTTACATTCTATGAGTGTAAACAATCCTGTTGTAATATCTCAACGTAAAAGAATAGGTGCTATTACAACACCTGAAGTATGTATAAAAGATGAAAGCGGTCAATTAATTTATAATGGGACTAAGTGGAATAGGAACAAACTAAGTGTAACTGTTTTTGATACACATTTTGTTTCTGAAAATGTATATACAGGATTCCAAATAAATAGTGATCATCGAAAACATTTATACAAGTTTGTCTTAGGTAACACTGGAGTTGATATTGCGAAGAAAATAGAAAGAGTTAAGCAACTGATCGAAAGTAAAAATAATGAAATAGTTACTTTGTCTAATCAGATTCAGATGGCATCTAAATGTCAAGATGTTGAAAAAGTTTGTAACTTGACTCCTTTGGAAGATATTGATATCTTGATAGATGCTAAAAAGAAAGAGTTGATGATTGCCCAAAATAATGATGCTATTCTAAAACAATCAACATTACCTTTGTTTCCCGAAATACCTTTTTCTCTTGATATGGAAAACTTGAAACGGGTTCTTTCGGTTTCAATAAATAGCATTGGTAAGGAATATTTAGATATAGTAAAGTCTCATCTTGAAAAATTGGAATCTAATGGCATGGAAAAGAGTGCGCGGTGGGCATATACAGGTTTTCAGATAATAAGCACTCTTGGAAAGAACGAATGCCCGTTTTGTGGAAACTCCATTGAAGGTATTAAATTAATTGAGGGATATAATCAATATTTCAGTGATCAATATATTAATTCAGTTCGTGAAGTAAAAAAAATAAAAGAAAGTCTTTCCTCTATCAATATAGAACTTTATATAAACCAAATTATTAGTACTAATAAGAAATTTGAAGAACTGAATAATTTCTGGACAAACTATATAACAGTAGGAGATGAGAAAAATGCTTTTAATTATGATTTCGACATATTATGTGCTTGTTTACAATCATTAAAAGACGCTGTTGATACAAAATTTGCTAATCCTATAGATGAAATATCTACGATTGCGGTAGATGAATGTGTTACAGAACTACGTACTCTCTCAGACAAGATAAAAACTATTAATGAGTATGTACTTCTGTATAATTCCAAAATTTTAGAATTGAGAACAAAAAGACGTAAGATTGAGGATGTTACAAAAGAATTAAGTGAATTAGAATTGAATAAAGAAAGATTTGCAACTCCTTTAATTGACAAATGTTATATGTATGGATTGGCAAATAATCATCTCAAAAGACTGCAAAAAATAAATAAATTATTCCAAGTTGCACAGAAAACAGAATCGAATCGGGTATTCGAACAATATGGACAGAAAATTAACTACTATCTTTGTGATGTATTCAATACAAAGTTTCGAATCTTGGAGATTAAGGATGGAGGAATAAAAGGGAGAGCAAAAGAAGCTAATCTTAGTTATACATTGACTTTTAATGGTATTCCTATAGAACAAGAAGGTGACAGTAATATTTCTTTCAAGAATGTTTTGAGTGAAGGAGATAAAAATACTATTGCCTTTAGTTTTTTTTTGGCAAAATTGACGACGGAGCCCGATTTGACAAATAAGATTATTGTGTTTGATGATCCATTAACAAGTTTGGATCTAAATCGTCGTAATGCAACTATTCACCAATTGGTTCTTCTTTATCAATATAGTAAACAAATGATTGTTTTAAGCCATAATTTACATTTTCTTATTGAGCTAAATAGTCGAAGTCTTATCAAAGCTTGTGATAAGAAGAGCCTACAGATTATAAATTCAAATGGCAAATCATCTATTCGAGAGTATCAAATAAAGAAAGAGTGGATTGATAGTTATCAGAAAGCTTTGGATTTAATGGAGAACTTTTTAAGTAACCCTTTGGCTGATAATCAGGAGAATGCAATAAACTCAATACGAATATCGTTAGAAACATTTATAAAGTTGAAGTATTGTCGATACATTCCAGATCCAGATCAGACTTTTGGCAAAATAGTTAGTAATTTACAATACTCTCCATGCGTATTTATAAATTCGAATAAGGCTGAAGTAATAGATAAACTTAATCAGTTGGTTGCCATATCATGGAGAGGTCATCATGGCTCTATTGAAGAACGGGATACATATTCAGAAGTAAACTTGACAATGGCTGAAGCTCAACAATACATAAACATGACTTTAGAACTATTGAGCCATGAATTATAATTCTTATTAAAAAGATATTTACTCTTGAATAGGTCAAAATGGAAGAAAATACCTTTTTACAGTATCATAATTTTATATTATGATACTGTATTATAAATGAAAATTAAGATTAATAAGTTTGGATAGTTGTTTCTTTTTCTCCTCTCTTATCGTCTTGGTTATGATAGGAATCCGAAAAGTAGGCTGATCTAGAAGTTAGAAAAGGAGAATCATGATGTTTATTAAAGAATATATATCGTTTTTGTTGTTACTGTAGGAAGGTTATTTTGAGCATTGGAGAGGATAGAAAAGAATATTTGTACTTTATCAGATGTTTACTGTTAAGATTCATGATTCTATTTTCCTCTGTTCCAAAGAGTGGATAGATTGCTAAAGTATGTGGCGGTATTTTAAAGATGGACAGTTAAGCGAACAAGAAGGGAGAAGTATTAATGAAAGATGAAATTCGCCAAATGTTTATAATGATCTTATATAATCTTTTTTGGAAAACATTCGTATCAGCACATGCATATTGATTATTTTTGAATAGTCCGGCAATTTGTCCATTGTGAATGATTCTGTTTTACAGTTGCTTGCCGGACAATGGAAAGTCCGGCAAGTTCTGTTGATTTTTCATTCTGTGATTCCATTTCAGTTGTTTTTCACCCGGTTCATCAGTTGCCCGGATATCTCATGCAGCTCCCTGCTGCGTTCCGGCTCCTGTTCCCGCGCAAAGGCGGTGATGCCTTGTGCCAGTTTCCAGAGTGTTGCCCCTCCTGTTATGCCGTCGTCGGGGTTATTGTTCATCAGGAGCTTTTCGACTTCCCGTCCTTCGTTTTTCAGCAACGCGCCACGCTGTACCAGGGATTTAAGTTCCTTGTCAAAGTCCACGTCTATTTCCGACGCTCCCTGAATTTCGATGGCTTTTTGCATGATCGTATCCTTGCTGTAAAGTCCTTTAGTCAAATCTTTGACAGCCGATACGGTAGTTTTCGTATCCAGTTCATAAGTTCTTTGCGAGAGCGCAAGCGTATCCGGCAGGCGTCCTCCCAGATGAATCTGTCGCATGACCGATTCACGTACCATGCCGTTCAGGCAAGCTCCGTTGAGCAGGAACGAGCGCATGTCCACCGAACCGTTTCCGAAATCGGATGTGCTGAATCTTGCTCCCGCGAATATGATTACCGTCCCGTTTTTACGGGTGGGTATTTCAACCGGTGTAGGAAGAATCGTCTCGCACCATACTTTGGTGTCATTCATATAGGCGTCGGACACGACGGCTCCGTTGTTTGCCGCTTCCCTGATGAATGCGGTTAGTATGTCCACGGAGTTGAGCCGCCGGTACGAGTCTGAGAGTACACCCCTGATTTCCGTTCCTACCGCACGGATGAGCACGCGTGTGCGCCCCGTCCATCCCGAATGTTCGTTGAGAATGGTTGCGCACAGCTGTTTCTGCCAGGCGTCTCCTGCGGAAAGCTCCCTGAGATATTTTGCCGGAATGCCCATTTTCTCGGAAATCTGGCTGATGGCATTTCCGTGCAGGTTGAATTTTCCTTCCGGCATGTTCATCTGTACCTGTTCCTCTGCCTGGAATGTAATGACCGGATGGCGGTCTTCATTACGCAGGTTCACTCCTATGGGTGCGATGAAGTCCTGCGCGATTTTTCCCTCTTCGAGCAGGCGGGTGATTGTAGCCATGACACCCTGCTGTTTTCCTTCGATCATTTTTTGAACCTTGTTTATGACTACCTGGTTCAATCCCTGTTGCTTTTGTACCGGTGCAGCGGCCGGCATTACTGTAACTTCCATAATTGCTGTATTTAATGGGTTAATAAATAAATTTGGCATACCGGTGGTATGCTTATAAAATATAGTATGTAATCATTTTTTATGCTAATGATCGGGTTTGGTATCATATTTTATGTCGTTGTTACATCTTGAAAACGGCCTGTAAAGGCGGAGGGGAATCCGCCTTACGCTTCCTGCCACCCGCTGGCATCGTTTTTCGTATGATATAAGGGGATGCCGGAAGATTCCTGCCTGCCCGGTATTCCTCCATGCTCATTCTTTTTATCGTGGGTATGCCTGTCCATGCAAGCATGGGATTGACCTTCCAACCGTCCACGAAGTTTCCGGGATTCAGGCTGTCATGGCAGATAACTTCCCCTACGCATCCGTGTATGAGCATATTGCATACGGTCATCAGGCAGCAGGTTCGGTTGATATCCTCCCCTATGAGGTAGTTTCCCGGATTCCGTGCATGATAGGCCAGCAGCAGCCTTCCGCTTCCGCAGGTCGGATCACCTATCCTCTGTCCGGTCTTTTTTTCTTCCGTTTGGGTGCACAGCACCATGAGGTCGCAGATATGTACCGGAGTGAAGAATTGTCCCTGTGACTGCTGGGTACTTTTGGAAACCAGTGCCATATATAAATCCCCGAAAGGGTCATACCAGCTTGTATCATCCTTTATCCGGCTTGCCATGAGCCGTACCCACCCGGTGAGCATTTCCATAAATTTTATGTTCTGCTGCCGTTTGTACTTCCAGCTCTGCAGTGGGGGAGCACCGGGAGAAAACCCGTGGATGATGTAGGTCAGGAAATCGTTGAATACATTGACGGGATCGAGTCCGTTTGTGTAGGAGAAATCCGTTATCAGCTTCTCAAGCGGACGGACCGGGGGAGGGGTTTCGTATTTTGCCATTGTTATTTCTTTTTATAAACGGTTATTGTACGGGTATCATCGCAGGTTATTATTTTCACGGGAGACTTTCCGAGAAAGGATATGTGTATTTCGGCTTTTGTTTCGTTCCATTCCTGTTCCGTGAGTATTTCCCATTTCATGTAGTATCCCCATAGAACGAGTGAGTTGCTGTATATCCCGTCGAAGAGTTTCCCGTGAAGGATTCCGGTCAGCCTGTCCAGTTCCTCGCGTGAGTATAGGGTGAATCCTTCGTTCATGTAGAAGAACTCGCCGTCATGTTCCGGGTCGGGCTGCCTGTTGATGTGGTATTTGCTCCAGTTTCTGGTAGTATATCTGCCATACAGGGGTTCCGGTTCCGTATATTGCCACGCACGGACACAGGCCGTGAAGTATACCTCTCCGTTGGCGCATTTTCCGGCATGTCCCCATGTCCTGAACTGCTTTTCCCTGATACCTGCCGGTCTTAAGGCGGCTCTCTTCGGATAAGTCCATATCCCTTCATGGACGTTATAGCCGACACCGTCCCCGCTTTCATAACAGAACGGGATGCTTCCGGAAAGGCAGATCTTGAAATGTCCGTCGCATATCTCTTCGATGTGTGCCGATTGAAACCAGTCACCGTTCCGGCAGGTATACTCGATAATGTCACCTGCTGCCGGTCCGATATTCTTTTCCCGTTCTTGCCGGATTATTGCAATGAGACGGTTTACCTTGTCCGTGTCACTTTGGTTTACCCGATACCCGCGGTAATGGAAACCGTTGAAGCATTGCAGGCTTTCCACTGTATAAAGGTCAGTAAATTCCATAGTGTTTTCGATTTTTACGGTATACTTCAATTTGTCGGGCCACCATGTCACAGAACTTCTGTCCGTTTTCACCCTCCCCTCTGAAATAGATGATCATGTCCCGGAGGTCCCGGTTGAAACAGTTCATCCATTTGTCGTAATAATGACTGCCCTGTGTCTTTCCGAAGGTCTCCTCGAAAAGGTGCAGGTTCAGCCCTTCCTCCTCGTGGTGGTTGTACTGCCACAGGAAGATGAGTAATAGACGGTTATAGCTGAGTTCCATAGAATATGTTTTTTGATATTCCTTCCGGGGTTGTTTTTGCACAAAGGAGTTCCTCCCTTATCCAGGTTCGGGTGTATTCTTCCAGATATCCCTTGTCTATGAGTTTTTGATAGGCTTCCCTGACATATTTGTAAGCGGGGGAGTCCCGGTCGGGCCCTTCCGGATATTTTTGAGTCGGTATGCTGATTTCTGAAGCCACCGTCATGAGATTTTCGGTAATAGTCCACGGTTTCCTTCTGAAAAGGTCGAATATCCGGTAGTATATGCTTGTTTCGTTTTGCTGCCGGTAAAATTCCAGCTCCTCTTCCTGTGTGAAACTGAATATGAAATCAAGCAGGGTGCACTTAATCAGATGGAATCTCCTGCTTTCCCTGAGTAACCGGATGAGCGTTTCGGTCAGGTGTGTGGCCTCACACTGTCCGGTTATCCATTCGTAATGTGAATAAAGCCTTGTATTCCCTTTGGTTATCCGGCATCCTTTTGCTCTTTTCTCCATCTCTGCCGTATATCCGTCCGTGGTGAATATTTCCGCAATTTCCTCATAAAGTTTCCTTTTCTTTCTATATTCGTTCTTTTTCCCGTACACATATCCCCAGTCAAGCTCGATCTCTATCCTGTAGATCAGATTTTTTTCATATTCCGGGTTTGTATATCCGAAAGCATGCGTTCTCCCGGTTATCGGTCCCAGCATGAATCCTTCCGGTGTGTAGAGTTCAAGTACATGCAGCAGTTCCGCCAGCAGGAAATCCGGTTCTTTGCTCCTCCACCATTCTGCCTGCCGGTCTTCTTCCGCGTATGCCGGAAGAAGGGGTGAAAGTTGTACATATTCGGGGGTGTCCCTTATGATTTCCATTATCCGTAATATTGCCCCTGATTTGTCTTCCAGTGTGAAAAGTGTCGTTTCCGTATCCGCATACAGTCTGTTCCGGGTTCTTTCATCCGTAATCATAGCCGATCATTTTTTAGTTATACATGAGCCTGTCGTGAGACGGGCATTTTTATTTCTTGTTGGATGCGTTGTCCGTTTGCCGGGGATTGCGGCAAGGCTTGACGGAAAAAAATACCGGAGCGTAGCGAGGATGATTTTTTTCCTGTCAACCTGCCCGCAGGGCTGCCTTGCGCATTCAGTCCGGCAAACGGCTATCTTTGCGGCAAGAAATGGAAATGCGTAATCCGTTTTGCTATTTCCGCATTTCCCGTTGGTGCTTTTCGGCTTTTCTTTGCAGCCTTCTTTCTGCCTCCTGTACATTTTCTTTTTTTATTTTGAGCTTGGCGACAGCCTTTTGGAGCATTTCGTCCGTCTGTTCGTCGAAAAAGAGGTTGTTCTGTTTTTGCCATGCGGTGTATTCCCTTATCCTCCGTTCCATCCTGGTGACCTGTGCCTTGGCTGCCGCCAGTGAGGAGAGGCAGGAGCCGAATGAATAGTCTTCACCGCTGTGCCTGTCATACAGGCAGTAGGTGTGTGTAACATTCCCTTTGGGATATCGGCAGGTCAGTCTTGCCCTTCTCCACCGGACGACCCAGTCATATTTGTCCGCCACTTTTCGTGGCAGGTCATATCGGAAGAGCAGGACTTTGCCGCCCTGCTCCGTAGTCCTGTAAAAGGAGATGATCACCCACAGCTCGATCTCCAGCTCTTTTTCCGCTTTAGCCATGTCCCTGGCATACTGCATCCATTCTTCCATGTTCCGGAAACTTTAAGTGTGTATCTGCCATCCTTTGAAGGGAGTCAGCTGTACGGCAAACGATTCATCCGGTGAGCCGTGATAGAGCAGCCCTCCGACAATCCCTCTGCTGCCGTCCGGGTACCTTTGGGTGAATCCGAACGAATAGGGCGCCCAGTCGTGGTAAAGCTCTATTTCACACGGGCGGTCCGGATTCTTTTCCCATGCTTCAAGACGTTCCATGCAGTTCTGCAGTGAAGTGTCCTTGATTGATTCCGCATACTGTACTACCTGATTGTAGTACTCCTGTTTGCACATGATTTTCATGATATTCCGTTTTAATTGGTTAATAATGTTTTTTCTTTCTGTCTGTTCCTGCCTGTATTCCTGGCGGTTTTGTATTCAGTTTCCCAGCTGGTGGAGTCGCACCAGTCCCTGCACATTCCGCATACTTCGGTTGCATAGGAATAACGTACCAGTGAGTCTACGAACAGTCTGTCCCTGACGAATGGAAACGTAATGTCCAGAGGCAGGCTGATGTGGTAGCCGGAACCGTTGAAACTGTTGGCGACGGCTACGATGACATCCCCGTGGAAACGGATGGTTCTGAAATCTTTTCCGTTGTCGTTTGTGACAAGTTCATTGAACCCGGCATTGAAATAAATACGTAGTTCACCACCGTATGTGGCATTATCCACCAGTTCTTCAATTAGTGTGTCAAACTGTCCTTTCTTCAGTTTCAGGGCGCGCCTGACCTTGTAACAGGACATGGCTTTGGATGCTTTTCCGATGCGTTCCTCTATTTTCGTACCAAGAGAGTAGTACATGTTGACGGCGGCGGAATTTTTTATGAGTTCTTCCGCCGGGTCGGTATCACTCCTGCTCAAGATGAGGTCCGTAATCTCTTCACGGTGTTCCTCGAATTCTTCCTGCCTTTTCTCTTCTGCCATCTTCTCTTTGATTTCCCCAAGTATTTTGAGCAGACTTTCCGCTTCCTGTTCAGCATAACATTCCACGACTGTTTCATATAGTCTCCCCATGTTATTGTTCCGGATGCACTGCTCCTGCAGGTCTTCGCGTTCGTCCAGATTCTCTCGGTAGTCCACATGATACAGGCTGACCGTTTCGGGAACATATTTTTTCCATGACTCCGTATTATTCATAGCGTCTACATTTAGGGAGGACTGCTTTTGCTTCAGCCGGTGTTTTCTCTCTTTTGACTGCTCTGAGCCTGTGCATAATGTGCAGGAACAGTTCCCGGTCATAAATCCTGTAGAAGAAGTTTTCTCCGGTTTCCTTGACGGTTCCGGTGAATGAGACGGAATCACGGCAGGGAGGAAACTGGAAGAGGCATCCGCTTGTTATTATGGTGTATCTTTTTTCCTCCACTTCATCCAGCAATGTTTCCATGTCGTCATGTCTGGCATATCCGGAGAAATACAGAAAATGATGTTTCCTCAGGCTGATCAGTATGTTCGCCATGTCTTTTCTGGCCTTGCAGGTGTCCCCACCATCATTCCCTCCGGTCACCATGTTGCAGATGAAACGTTCCCTGTTTTCCTTGTCGGTGAATGAATAGGGAATGGTGATGATCTCCTGTTTGTCCTTGCTTGTAATTCTCTCCGCTTTTCCTTTGGTGACTTTTCCCTTGAATGTGATGTTGCGGTAATGCTCGTTCATTTGCCGCTCCAGTTCGGCCTGCGGTGTCATGACCGGACGCAGTCCCCGGAAAAAACGTTTTCCGATGGTGAAACAGAACATGTACAGGCTGCCATGGTAGGGCTCGCCGAAAAAGAATGAATGGCGCTTCAGACGGACGGGAGGCAGTTCGTTCATACAGTTATAATAGTTCTCCTCTGTAATTTCACGGAAGGGTCGGCACAATGACTTGTCATGAATACGCGACCTCTTGTGTATGGCATTTCTTGTTACCGTAACTAGAAAAGGATTGTTTTCCTGTTTCTTGAGTTCCTCCAGTGTGCTGCCGTAGTAATCACAGTGTATGCCGTCCGACATGGATGTGACGCAGCTTCCTCGGAAACAACGGGAGTCAATGACAAATTTCAGATGTTCTTTTTCCATGGTTCAGATGTTTTGAAGATTCAGGATTCTTTTTGCCGCATGCACCGCATTTGAATTTAGCTGCCTCTGCCATACCCTGTTCTTGGGTGACCAGTGGAAACCGGATGATTTGAGTTCTCGGCGTTTGCTCTCTTCCGGTATTTTGTTGAAAAGAATCTGCAGACGGCTTTCCTGATAGTTCCAGACGAGGGTTCCACCTTCAAACGTAACTTCCCTGTTTTCCTGTTCTTTGGTTTCCTTTAACTTGTCCCGCATGCGACTGGCTGTTTCAGCCAACTGGAAGAACCGGTGGCGTGGTGTGATGACAGGCTTCTTTATGCCGGCATTATATTCGGAGATGAAGTCGATTGCCTTCTGTACGATTTCCACGTCGCCATGGCCGGCAAATGTGCTGACCTTGTTGAAGATGCTGCTGACGAAGAGTGTCCGGTTGTATCCTCTGGCTTTTCCCGTATCAATCTCGTGAATCGTGTTCGCACTGCTTGCTATGTCACGTTTCAGTCTGCGCCATGTTTCCTCCCGTTTTTCTTCTTCGGGTCTGTCTTTTTCCGTGAGCAGTTGCATGGTTTTCAGAAATTTCTCACGCCATTTCAGGAATTCGTCGTATCTGTTCTGATAGGCATTTTGTGCCTTTTCATTCCTTTGGAAATTGAATCCTCCCCGTCCTGTCACCATCGGGTTTGCGCAGCGTGAGAGGCTGTGGAATAAAACGGATATTTTACTTTTGTAAGTATTGATATAATCCTGTTTTTTTGCCTCCGGTATTTTCTTCAGGTCTTCATGAAGCTGCTTTTCATATCCCATGATGTCCGTTTCAGCCCTTGTTCCCGGATCATGGGAATTCCAGCGGTAGGCATTGACGGCGATTTCTTCCAGTTCTTCCAGATAGCCGGGATACTTGAATCCTGTTACTTCCCAGTTTTTGAAGTCAGAAGCACGCAATTCCTTCTCTTCACCGTTTTCCGTGTAGGTGTGGATATACATATACATACCTGTACTTTTCTTGCGGAAATGGAAGGCGACCGCATCTTTGTCCGTTCCGATCCGCCGGATGGATTCTGCACGGTGCGCATTTGTTTTTGTGAGCGGAGTGATTGTCGGGTTACCACTGCTACTTTCTACGAGGTTCATTACTCGTTCTTCGTGAACCTGCATTTCGGTCATTTCAGCCATACTTTAATCATTTAAAATTAGACATAACCGGCTCCGTGGAGCCAGTATTTCGATTTCTTACTTGCCGGGTTGTTCGTGTCCGGGATTGTGCAAGGCTTGGCAGGAAAAAATACCGGAGCGTAGCGAGGATGATTTTTTGCTCGCCAACCAGCCCGCAGGGCTGCCTTGGGCAATCCGCAGGACACGGACTATTTTTGCAGGTAAGAAGTTGAAATATGAGTTCCTATACAAATGATATCATTGTAAGCGATCGGTTAACTCCATATTGTTAGTAATAATAAAATCCTGAGAGTCCCTAGTTTTATGTGGCGATTTTCCATTATCAGGTGGATGTTGATGATTTCGTGTTTTTCGATGGATTTCAAAGTAGTCCTGTTGCTTTCAAATTATCAGGAAGCAATTTTACTATATCCTTGGTGTAGTCTTCGTCATAATTATAGAAGTAAATCATCTACGTTCTGAAGTCTACCTCGGCAGCTTTGCAGCATCCTATAAAACTATAAATAATAGCCGTGCTTTCTGCGTATCGTCATTTTGACAGAATGAATAATTTTTCTTCCCACGGCAATGGGGCTTGCTGCATTTTTAGCAGATTATCCAAAAGTTTTGATAACGCTATAGAAAGGATGAATCAGAAGAGATCTCAGGATTTCTTCCAGAACATCATGGCTTACCGGATTATAAGACAAAATACAGAAAAATCACAATAAAAATGGCATATGTGATAATTATAGGTCATCATCTTCATATACTATCTTATTTTTAAGACATCTACTGAATACTCCTAATTAGTTATTCATGCCTCTTTTTCTCCTGGTGTATCTCCTTGCGCTTCAGCCATTTCTTGAGTTTGTAGCAGGTTTCTTGATACTCTTGATAAAAGTGGTCGGGTCAATTCGTAAATCCGTTCACTTGATGCAAGTATATTTTCTCCACACTCAATCATTGCGGATGATAGTATGTTTCCCTTGTACTCATTAATCTTATACAATGTGGATTAAATAATTAACTGCAAAAATAAAAAATAATAAGAAACTGACATTTCGATATCCGTTAATCAAGAAGTGAAATACCGTTTTTTCTGCTCTTTTTAAAGTCACTTGGTGTCATACCATATTTCTTTTTAAAAGCTATCCTGAACGATTTTAAATCGTTGAATCCCATATGAAAACATATATTGGCAATATTTTCTTCGCTATGTGTTAATAGTTCGGCCGCTTTTTTTAGCCTATAATCTCGAATAAACTCACCGGGAGATTGGTCTGTACAGGTTTTCATCTTGCGATAGAGGCTCATCCGACTCATGCACATATCTTTACTTAATTGCTCTAAGTCGTAATTTTCACAGGTCAAATTCTGCTCTATGAAATAGACTATTTTCTTTAAAATTTCATCCTGATATAGAGGTTCTTTTTGTTCACTTTGCATCAATTCATGCCGGATTTGTTTTTTTAGGAGTGTGCGATTGACTAATAAACTTTTTATTTGAGCCTTGAAATAGTCTTCTGGAAATGGTTTCGATATATAAATGTCGGCTCCTAAAGTGAGTCCGTCAATTCTCACTTGTTCCGCTCCCCGTGCAGAAATCAAAATGATGGCAATGTGGCAGGTCATAGGAGCACTCTTCAGTTTTTGACATACTTCAATACCCGAAATATCGGGCATCATGATGTCACAAATTATAATGTCGGGTACAATTTTATTGGCTATGTCGATAGCTTGCTGACCATTGATTGCAGTATATATAATATATTCGTTTTTTAAAATTTCTGACATGTAATAGAGCATGTCCTCACTGTCATCTACTAATAATACTAATGGCTTATTGGTATTTCCGAGAGCTTCAATATTTGTTGATACATTTTCTACTTCGATGGGTAGGGTCAAGGTAAAGGTTGAACCTTCTTCAGGTATGCTGTACACAGTAATGTCTCCATTTTGAAGGTGCGCCATTTCTAAAGCTAGATTTAATCCGATACCTGTACTGTCGACGTTAGTAGAACTTTCAGTTTGATAATAACGTGAAAATATTTTCTTTTGTTCTTCTGCTGTAATGCCTTTTCCATTATCTTTTACTGCAATTTCTACCATTGATTCTTTACCTTTATTTTTGGTATCTAAGGTCACAATAATATGGTTTGTAGTATATTTGATAGCATTTGACAACAAATTGTAGATTATTTTTTCAGTTTTATCTACATCAAAAGAGCAAATCAATATATCTGATTTGTGATTGAATTCTATTTCAATGTGCTTAGTATCTGCCATTTCTTTAAAGTAGGAAACTAATGTTTGCATAAAGGAGATTATATTTCTATTCTCTTTCTTGACCTTCATACTTCTATTTTCTATCTTACGTAAGTCCAATATGTCGTTAATTAGCAGATGTAGTTTCTCGGCATTGAGTTTTGCAATGTTTAGTTGTTTAGCGATGGGAGACTGTTCGTCAATTTCGGTCCTAATTCGTTCCAGCATACCTAGTATCAGTGTCAAAGGGGTACGAAGTTCGTGTGATACATTGGTATAAAACTTCATGCGAGTAAGGAAGAGTTGTTCTTGATATTTCTTCTGTGTTTTTTCTTCAAACAATAGACGTTTTAGGTTATTTCGTTGCCTGAAACGTACAACAAGCCCGATAAAAATTAATATAAACATTGTATAGTAAAACGCGAAAGCCCATGGTGTGGCATAAAATGGCGGATTAATATAGATGTTTAATAAGGTATTTTCTGTCCAATTTCCGTCTTTTTGTAGATTATATATACTAAGTTGGTAGTTACCGGGCGGTACATTAGTGTATTTGATAGTCAGATTAGAGGGTAATGCGTTCCATTGTTTGTCCCATCCATTTAATTTGTAGCGTACAGATGGTCTTACTTTTGATGAATAATTGAAATTTGTCAGGTCAAATGAGAAAGAACTCATTTGATGTGAAAGAGTGATGTTTTTTGTTTTATATAAGGGTTGTTTTAGAATAACTTTTCCATTATCGTCCGGTATGTTAACTTCTACTTTCTTGTCAAATAAGTACATATCTGTTAGTATGATATTGGCTTCCGGAGTAAAGTTTTCTAATTCAGAAGGAAAAAATGAAATTATACCATTTACGGTACCTAAGAAAAGTTCGTTCTGATTAGATAGAAAATGTGCTCCTACAGCAAACTCATTGCTGGGAAGTCCGTCATACATCTCATATTTAGTCAAAAATCGGGTAGATGGGTTAAAGAGTGAAAGTCCATTGTAGGTGCTTATCCAAAGATAGTTTTTACTGTCTTCATAGATCGAAAATACGATATTGTCTGCCAATCCGTTTTCTTCTGTCAGATATTCCCAATGATCGTTGCTCTGGATATTTACACCGCTTCCCCAAGTTCCTACCAATAGATTACCTTGCGAATCTTTTTGTACAAAAGAAATGTCTTTTTCTTTTATTCCTTTATATTCATTTGGAAAACATTGATATCCATCTTTTCGGCGGATAATTTTCACTAATCCTTTTGAAGCGAATCCAGCCCAGATAGTATCTTTTTCTACGAAAATGGTACGACATATATTGGATGTTTCATTAGTATCGTTTTTTAATGGATAGACTTTTTCCATTTTGTTGTACTTATATACAAATAACCCATTGCCTGAGGCACACCAAAGCGTAGAGTCAGGTTCTAGGTAGAGAGATGTGATAAATCCATTTTTAATTGATTCGCTAATATAGGAAATAAGGTGTGTGTGTTTGTTGAATAGATACAGTCCCTGTGTACCTGCCAGCCAAAGCAGGTTTTCATCGAAATGTGGACTGATGGCATTGATATTACCGGTAGGGAATTGGACAGTGTTTAACAACTTATTTTTCTCTCTATCAATTAGGTGAAGTTTCCCCTGTTTAGTGGCAATCCAAATACTGTCCTTGTTTTCCGGGTAGATAGCGAATGCGGCAGGAGTGAACTTCCGACCATCAAGCTGATTGTAAAGACGAAATTTAGTAGGTTTTAATGATATGCTAACAGCTCCGTATGTTCTTTTTCCTACCCAAATCGTTTTTGAACGGTCTTCGTAAAGTGAAAGAACATGGTAATCTGGATCGGTATCGAAACTATCTACAACCTCCCCGTTTTTTTCTATGTACAATCCATTTTTCGTTCCGATCCACAAATACTCCCTGCTGTCAATTAATAGAGTAGTTATTTCTTTCAAAGGTTCTTTATTGTATAATAGTATCTGTTCTTTCCCGTTTTTTAGTTGTTTTTTGACTAATCCTTTAGGAGTTGTGTATAATAGGATATCTGATTGAGAGTGAAAATACACTAGATTGGATGGTGTTGTAGAATGCCTTATCAGGTTGTGCTTTGCCTCCTCATACTGAAATACTCCTAGGGAAGTAGCTATAAAGATTGACTGTTGTGATGCATCGGAGCATATGTCTAGTACTTGAGCTTTTATTTCAGAGAAATATGAGCATAATTCATGTGTAATAAATTGTTTCTCATATGGATTATAAACAATTAAAAGGTTTTGGGCACATACATAAATTCGGTTTTGTGGTGAATAGTAGATTTTACTGACATTATGTAGGGGTATACTTTTATCTTGGTTGTAGTAGAGGGTAAAGTGTTCAAAACTGTTTGTTTGTAGATTATAGCAATCTATTCCTTTTTTTTTATTCGCTATCCAAAGGCAATTGGCTGAATCGGAGACTATGGATGTGATCAGATTGCTTGAAATACTGTTTCGTAATGAATCAAGTGAATGTTTGAATGTAGTTATTCTGTAGCCGTCAAAGCGATTAAGCCCGTTATTGGTTGACATCCATACGAATCCGGTATGATCTTGTGTTATAGATGTGACATCATTTTGGGTCAGCCCATTTTCAATACTGAAGTAATTGATGGAATAATTACTTTTTTCTGATGCACGAATGCCGGAGAAATTGAGTGCAAGAAGTAAGATAATGGAGATGATGTGTTTCATGAGTTATGTAAGGATTTAGTTTTTTTATGATTAAATCAGCCACAAAAATAGTATTTTTATATATAAAATTGCGAAAATAGGCTATTTGTTATTTTTCCCCCCTCTTTTTGTGATAATTTTCCTCATAACTCATATGTTTGATACTCTATATTTGCACATAGTTTGTATATTATTTCAGTGAAAGATAAATTTGCTGAACTACTACAATCAATTGTAACCTTATTAATAATATTAGATTTTTTAGTAAAGATGAAAAAAAAATCTCTCTCTTCCCAATGTGTTCTACCTGAATGTAGAAGATGGCTTTTTAAGATGTTATTATTTGTGTTGTTTGCCTGCAATTATCAAGTTTTTGCGCAAAATAATGAAGTGGGTCAGCAAAAAAAAGTGGTAGGTGTCGTAAAAGATGCGGAAGGCGAACCAATTATTGGCGCGAACATCACCGTTAAAGGACAAACTACTGGTACTATAACCGATATTGACGGTAATTTTTCTATTAATGCTTCTGTCGGTAGTGTATTAAAAATATCTTTTATAGGATTTGAAACACAAAATGTGAAAGTTACCGGTGAAAAACTTACGGTAATACTAAAGGAAGAGTCTAATGCCTTAGATGAAGTAGTGGTAGTAGGTTATGGTTTGGTAAAAAAGAGTGACCTGACAGGGTCAGTCGGTAGAGTAAAAGCTGAAGAAATTGATAAGATGCCTGTTACCAGTATTGACCAAGTATTGCAAGGACGCGTACCGGGGGTACACGTGAGAGCATCTAATGGGGAGCCCGGTGGTAGTTCAAACGTAACAATTCGTGGTGGCAATTCTATTTCTGCAAGTAACGAACCGTTGTATGTAATCGATGGAATTATCGGTGCTGGTAATTTGGATGGCATTAATCCTTCAGATATCGCTTCTATTGAGGTGTTGAAAGATGCGTCGTCTATTGCAATATATGGGTCGCGTGGTGCTAATGGTGTAGTATTGGTTACTACCAAGCGTGGTAATTCCAGTAATGGTCCTACAGTATCGTATAATGGATATTATGGTATTCAGACTCCTGAAAAATTACTGGACGTAATGTCTGGTCCGGAAATGGCTCAATGGCAAAATGAGTCTGCTGCTTTTAGGGGAGATGGAGTACCTCCATACGAAGAAACTGATGTGATTGGTGATACGAACTGGCAAGATTATATCTATAGAGAGACTGCTCCGATAACAGACCATAATCTAAATGTTTCAAACGCAACAAAAAATAATAATTACTTCTTGTCTTTGAATTATTTTAATCAAGAGGGATTGATGTATAATTCAGGTTTTGAACGTTTTCAAATTCGCTTTAATGTAGATCAAAAAATAGGCAACTATATGAAGTTAGGTGCTACTATGACAAGTTCGTACACTTATAAAGATAACTCCATTATGAAAAATATGGTGCAATTGCCTTCTACTTTACCCGCTTATGAAGAGGATGGAACTTGGGCTAAGTATAACCCATTAAATTCTAACTATTTTAATAGTCCTATTGCTTTGCGTGAGTGTGTGACCGACAACACTCGTCAACTCAGAGCCATGGGTAATGTGTTTGCGGAGTTGATGCCTATTAAAAATTTGCTTATCAGATCATCATGGGGATTTAATCTGAGTTATAGTAAACATAATTTATATCAATCTGCTGAACTTCCGTTAAACATTAAGCAGGGCAAATTGGGTGTGGCTAGTGTAGATACCAGCTTTCCCATTACTTTCCAAAATGAAAATACTGTAAATTACCTGATGAATTTCGGTAAGCATTCTATTGGAATATTGGGTGGTTTTACTTGGCAAAAGTATTTGAATGAAGACTTGTCAGCAGGTGCTAATGGATTTACAAATGATTCCAATCTGTATCATTCGCTCGAAGCCAGTGATCCTAATAAACGTAATATTGATTCCGGTGAATCGGAATGGGGTATGATTTCTTATTTGTTCAGACTGAACTATTCGTATAAGAGTACATACTTACTTACCATTACTGGTCGTGAAGATGGTTCTTCACGTTTGTCTAAAGGAAATCAGTGGGCATTCTTTCCTTCAGCAGCATTTGCTTGGCGTGCTTCGGAAGAAGAGTTTATTAAAAAGCTGAACCTGTTTTCAAATTTGAAATTGCGTGTGAGTTATGGTATGTCCGGTAGCCAGTCGATTGGCGCTTATGCGGTTTGGGATAAATTGAATAGTAAAACAACTGTGATTGGTGATAATAAGGTCATAGGATATATACCGGTTCTTGCAGCTGATAAAAACTTGGGTTGGGAAAAAACCTCGCAATTTGACTTTGGATTGGAAGTCGGTTTCTTGGATAATCGCATAATGTTGGAAGCTGACTATTATCATAAACGTACCAGTGATTTGCTGTTGACTCAGGAATTGCCTTATCAGACAGGTTTTAAGTCGATACTCCGGAATATCGGTTCTGTTAGAAATCAAGGTTTGGAATTGACCCTTAATACTGTGAATATCGCAACTCGAGATTTTAAATGGAATACCAATTTCTCTGTATCATTCAACCGCAACAAAGTATTGGATTTAGGAGAAAAAGACTTTTTAGACAATGGCATAGGCTCGCGTATTACTGTTGGTGAACCTCTCGGACTATTCTATGGACTGAAATATTTAGGACCTTGGAAAGAAGGAGATATTCCCGAGGAACTTAGCGGAAAATATATGCCTGGTGATGCCCGGTTTGATGACGTAGACAACAATAATGTTATTGACGAACTTGATCGCCAGGTTATCGGTAATGCTGAACCTAAATTCTATGGTGGCATTGGTAGTGATTTTACTTGGAAAAATCTGACCTTGAGTCTTTTCTTTGATTATAGCTATGGTAATGATATTTATGATTTAAATGGTCGTGCTATGGATTGCGGACATGGTTCAAACCTTTATGGCAGACATAGAAATCGTTGGACTGAAGACAATCAAGATGCCTACTTGCCCAGAGCCGGTAGTATTCATAAAAACTATTATTCAATGTGTATTCAAGAAAAAAATGAAGCTGGTGGCTGCTCTTTGTTTGTACATGATGGATCTTACTTGCGTTTGAAAAATGTAAATGTGCAATATAACATACCTTTGAAAAACAAGAAGGTTTTAAAATCTTTACAAGTGTATGGCACTGTTTCTAATGTATTTACATGGACTCCTTATTTTGGTTATTCGCCCGATGTAGATGTAGAGCCTAGTGCTACCCGTCGTGGCTTTGACAGAAATGTATATCCTCAAAGCAGAACTTATTTGTTAGGAGTGAAAGCTAAATTTTAATACATATAAAACCATGAATATGAAAAAAATATTTCAATATATATTATTCTTTAATTTGATCTGCTCATATAGCAGTTGTGATATTTTGGAAGTAGATCCGAAGGATTTTACAGCTCCGGATAATTTTTACAGTACTGAAGAAGAACTTACTTCTGCTCTTTATGGAGTATATTTTTATATGAATGATACTTACATTGGTGAGTATAATAATATTATTTTAGGTGATTTAGGGACAGATGTGACTTATTCGCGGGCCGGAGAATTTGTACCCGTATTCCAATATTATAATATGGAAGCTCCTACAATAGAGTTTTCGGATGCTTGGCGAGTTCATTACACAGCGATTGGAGCTGCCAATATGGTGATAAATAGGGCGCAAAAATCTTCTGTAGAAGGAACATATAAAGATCAAGTCATCGCAGAGGCCAAAGTGTTGCGTGCTTATTTTTATCACAATTTGGTTTTACTTTGGGGTGACGTACCTTTGTGGACAGACGAGTTTGATATTGATGTAATGCCTACTTTACCACGCTCTCCTAAAACTGAAGTTATAGAACAGATTTACGATGATTTGGATAAGGCTATTCCTAATTTGCCGGATAATTATGCTCCCGAACAATTAGGTCGTATTACCTCTTGGGCGGCCAAAGCTTTATGGGCACGTGTGAGTTTGTTGCAAAGCGATTATCAGACTGCTTATGCGCAAGCCAATGATGTAATAGGACATTCGCCTCACGCATTGTTAACCAATTATGCTGATGTTTTCGATTGGCATAATGAATTCAACAGTGAGTTGATTTTTGTAACACCTAGACAGAGAGATTGTCAAGGTAGTACTATTCATACAAGTGTAAGTCCGCAACTCAATAAGGAGCGTGTTGTTTTTGATCCTTTGTTTAAGAAAGGCCAAACAGCTTTACGTCCCGATGGCAAAACGGTGTCAAGCAGTGATAATTTATTTCAAGGATTCGGTAATTTTGTTTCTTACAGTAGTTATGTCAATAGTTTTGAAGAAGCTGATACTCGTGTGGGTATGGTCTCTTGGAACAGTTTGAAAATGAGTAATGGAAAAACGGTCTCTTTGAAAGGTATAGGCAAATCCAATCACTATATTCTGAAATGGATGGCTTTTGATGAGCCTAATAAAAATGGGGGGCGTGATATTCATCATATCCGTTTGGCCGAGCTTTATTTGATTTTGGCGGAAGCCGCCAACGAATTAGATTTACCGGAAGAAGCTGTAGCTGCTCTGAATGAAATTAGGAAACGTGCTTTTGGTAATGATAGCCATAATTATAAATATACAAATGATGAAAGTTATGAATATAAGCTCGCTGATAAGGAAGCTATTAAAGAAGCCATTATAAACGAAAATAAATGGGAATTGGGTGCAGAAGGACTTCGTCGTTGGTATCTGAATCATTGGGGGTATGATTATCTGTACAAAGCATTACAATCATTAGAAACTGTAAATAATAAAGGTGAGATTGTAAAAGAAAATGAAAAAGGACTTAAGAATATCAAACCTCACCATGTATTGTTTAAAATACCTGCTCAGGAGTTTGTTAAAAACCCGAATCTAGGCTATAATAATCCCGGATATTAATTGATATTTTGAAATACTATCTAATACTCCATGCTGGTTTTATAAATGAAAAAACAGAATTGGAGTATTAGATAAACGTCGGTTTTAATTAAAAAGAATATGAAAAATAGTGTATTACTAATTCCTTCCTTATTACTCTCCTCTACAAATGTTTTAGCGGAGAATAATGTAACTCAATCAGAGACACGCCCTAATATTGTATATATATTGGCAGATGACTTAGGCATAGGTGATTTAGGTTGTTATGGACAGAAAAATATAAAAACCCCTAATATTGACCAACTTGCCGCTGATGGTATGCTTTTTACCAATCATTATTCGGGTTCTACTGTCAGTGCTCCGTCGCGTTGTGTTTTGCTGACAGGTAAACACACTGGCCATTCTTATATACGCGGTAATAAACCTGGTGTCGGTTATGAATTCCCACTTGAAAAAAGTGAAACTACGGTGGCCGATATGCTAAAGAAAAAAGAGTATGCCACTGCTTGCGTAGGCAAGTGGGGAATGGGTGGTCCTGAGGACATAGGTTCACCTTGGAAACATGGCTTTGATTATTTTTTTGGATATCTGAGTCAGCGTAACGCCCATAAATACTATCCCGATTTTTTGTGGGAAAACGATCGTAAAATCGAACTGCATAACAAGGTTTATTCGCACGATATGATTTTGGAAAAGGCGTTGAATTTTATCGATAAAAACTCAGACGGGCCTTTCTTTCTTTATTTCGCACCTACTCTTCCACATGCCGAACTTACTGTACCTGGCAACGATTTCGGTGATTATGATGGCAAGTTTGAAGAAGTGCCTTTCAAACAGGGTAAAACCACTTATGGCGATCAAGCAAAACCAAGAGCTGCTTATGCTGCCATGGTGAGCCGTCTGGATTATGCAGTGGGAGAGATTGTAAAAAGACTTCAAAAAGAAGGAGTATTACAAAACACTATTATCATGTTTTCATCAGACAACGGAGTACATCACGAAGGTGGCCACGACCCTGAATATTTTAATAGTAATGCAGAATTCAGAGGGACTAAACGTGACCTGTACGAAGGCGGCATACGTACTCCTTTCATTGTGCGCTGGGATAATCATATAGTTAAAAGTACGACTTCCGGTCACGTTTCGGCTTTTTGGGATTTTATGCCTACTATTGCCGAAGTGCTGAATATCAAAGCAGCCAACGGCTGTGATGGTATTTCGTTCTTACCTACACTAACGGGTAAAGGTGAACAAAAAAAGCATGATTATATTTATCACGAAACTTATGAACAGGGTGGTAAACAGTCTATTATTAAAGATGGCTGGAAACTGATTAGATTCAATATGAATCACCCCGACAAAATAAAGGAAGAACTTTACTGTTTGGATATGGATACACAGGAAAAAATGGATCTGGCAGACCGTTATCCTGAAAAGGTGAAAGAATTGAGAGAACTGGCAATCTCTATTCACACACCTAGTAAAATATTCAAATGGGAAGACAAAAACAAAAAATAGAAATAGATGAGAAAAAATATTTTAGTTCCGTTAATAGCTCTTATTTTTGCTTTCGGCACAGCTTATTCACAAAACATTAAGCAAAATGTGTCGGTTGATACTGAGCACTCAAGTTTAGTCTTTTCGGTAGATGAAAATGACGAACTTATCTTTCGCCATTACGGAAAAAAGATGAATCACTTAAATGGCTTTTCAAAAGACTTGTTCACTTTGTCGGCCCATCAAAATTTTCCTTCTCTTTATCCTACTTATGGCGGACGCAGCTACATTATACCTGCTCTGAAACTTACTCATAATGATGGAGTGATTTGTTGTGAGTTGAAACTGAAAGGTATCAGAACCAATAAGATAGATTCGAATATTACTGAAACCGTGGTAGAACTGAAAGATAAGGTATACGATTTATTTGTCGATGTACATTATACGGCTTATTACAAAGAAGATGTCATTACCCAATATATATCTGTCCGCAATCAAGAGAAAGGAAAGATAAGTGTAGAGCAGTTGGCTTCATCTTATCTGCCTCTTCAAGCCAACTCTTATTACCTGACTCACTTCTATGGTTCTTGGAGTAAGGAAATGAATTTGAAAGAAGAAGAACTTACCAATGGTGTGAAATCAATTGAATCATTAAAGGGTGTCAGAACTTCGCAATGCGAAAGTCCTACATTCGTTCTTTCACTTGACGGTAAATCACAGGAATATGAAGGTGAAGTGTATGGTGGTGCTTTGGCGTGGTCGGGAAACTACAAACTTTCGTTCCAAGTAAGTGAAGACCGGATGTTACATATCGTATCTGGTATGAATCCTTTTGCCGCTGCATTAGCTCTTGATAAAGGAGATGAGGTGACAACTCCGAAAATGGTTTTGACTTATAGCAGTGAGGGTAAGAACCGTATGTCACAAAACTTTCATCATTGGAGTAGAAAATATGCTTTGGCCCATGGTAATAGCCAACGCCCTGTGATTCTGAATAGTTGGGAAGGTACAGGTGTGAAATTTAATGAGGAGAAGATATGTGCTATGATAGATGATGCTGCTTCGCTGGGTATTGAACTTTTTGTATTGGATGACGGATGGTTTGGAAATAAATATCCTCGTAATGCGACTGACTCTGGTTTAGGTGATTGGCAGGTAAATAAGAAGAAACTTCCTCGTGGTATAGGTTATTTAGCTGAATATGCAAAAAAGAAAGGTTTACAATTTGGACTTTGGGTAGAACCGGAGATGGTGAATCCCAAAAGTGAACTGGCTGAAAATCATCCTGATTGGGTGGTGAAGACAGATAGATATACACCTTATACTGAACGTAATCAATGGCTTCTTGACCTAACCAATCCTGAAGTACAAAATTTCATTGTGAAGACAATTGATGATATGGTAGCTATGTCACCCAATCTGACTTATATTAAATGGGATGCCAATCGTTATGTTAATAATGTAGGATCTTCTTATTTGCCTGCCGACAAACAAAGCCGCTTTTGGTATGACTATGTTAAGGGCTTATATTCAGTTTATAATAAGATTAGAGAAAAATATCCCGATCTGATGTTACAAGCTTGTTCTTCGGGTGGTGGACGTATGGATTTTGGATCATTGAAATATCATGATGAATTTTGGGCCAGCGATAATACCAATGCTGTAGACAGAATTTACATTCAACACGGCTCCAGCATGTTTTTCCCTTCTATGGCAATTGCTTCGCATGTGTCTACTGCTCCCAATCATCAAACTGGTATGTCTCTACCTTTAAAATATCGTTTTGATGTGGCTATGTCTGGTCGTTTTGGTATGGAACTACAACCCAAAGACATGACTGACAAAGAATTGGAATATTCTAAGAAAGCAATAGAAACTTATAAACGTATCCGACCGGTTATTCAGCATGGCGATTTGTACCGTTTGATTTCCCCTTATGATAATGTGAATCGTACTTCGTTGATGTATGTTTCTGAAAAGAAAGATCAAGCTATATTCTTTGTCTATAATTTGGGATATCATGAAAGAAATGAGCGTTGTATAGTGAAACTGAAAGGCTTGAATCCCGATGCGAAGTATAAGGTGGTTGAATTAAATAAAATGGTTAAATCAGCTTTTAAACAAGAAGGTATTGTACTTACAGGTGAATACCTGATGAATGTGGGCATACCTTTAACTATGAACAAGCCTCACGAAAGCTGTGTGCTTGAATTTACTGAAGTAAAATAACTTATAAATATAAAGAACGGAATAATGAAAAAAATAATATTTACTGCTTTGCTTTGTACCTTTGTATTAGGTGGTTGCAAGTCGGTGCCTGCCGAAGAGGTATTTACAGTACCTACTCCTCCCATGGGATGGAATAGTTTTGACAGCTACGGAACATATTTGTATGAAGATGCTGCCATGAAAAACTTGGAGGCTTTTGCCGAAAAGTTGTCACCTCATGGTTATGAATATTTTGTGATTGATGCTGGTTGGTTTGGCGAATATGATTTGGTTCCCGGCACTTCTTATCCTAAAGAAAAGCATGCAAAGAAACTGAATATCAACGAATATGGTTTACTACAACCTTCCAAGACTTATTTTCCTAATGGGTTACAACCTATAATAGACCGTTGTCATGAATTGGGACTGAAATTTGGTATTCACATTATGCGCGGAATTCCCCGTATGTCTGTAGAAAGAAATACTCCGATTAAGGGTACAAATTATCGTGCGCAAGACATAGCTGATACTACTAGTATTTGTAAATGGTGTTCGCAAAATTATGGTGTAGATATGACCCATCCCGGTGCTCAGGCATTTTATGATAGTTGGATAGGACAACTGGCAGATTGGGGAGTGGATTTCATCAAAGCGGATGATATTGTACCTTTCCCGGCGGAAGTAGAGGCTGTGGCAAAAGCGATTAAAAACAGTGGCCGTAATATTTTATTAAGTCTTAGCCCGGGTGGATTTGTAGATGATACTCAACTCGATTTCTTTAAATTGGGTAATATGTTGCGTGTGACTCCTGATATTTGGGATGAGCAAATTGGATTGGATCAATGCTTCAAGGCGTGGAGAAAATGGCAAGGGAAAGAAGACGCTAATTTCTTTATTGATATGGATATGATTCCATTTGGTGAACTTCAAGTAATGAATCCTGTGCCCGAGGGATTTACAGGTAATGAATCGCATGCTGAAATTAAGCGGATGAAGAAAGAGGGCAAACTGAAGAATATTGAATTGCTTTCGGGTAAGGGATTCCATCGTCAGTCACAATTTACTCAGGATGAGATGCGTACTTTTATCACTATGCGTGCTTTGGCGGCTTCTCCCTTAATGATGGGTGGAAATCTGCTTACTGTCGATGATTTTTCATTGAGTCTTTTGACTAATGCTGAAATGATTGCTTGCAATCAAAATGCCGTAATGGGATGCTTGAAATACGATCAAGATAAGATCGAAATCTGGAACACTCCGAAAAAGAATGGTAATGATGGTTGGATTGGCATTTTTAATCGTAATGCTGAAAAATCTCAGCAGTATGTACTGTCTGCTTCAGAGCTGGGATTGGCTAATGAAAAATATTTTTTGAAAGATATCTGGGGTAATTCTGAATTATCTTTCAATCAAGAGATATTAGTTCCTGCCAATGGAGTGATATTTATTAAATATACAGTTAAATAATTCAATAGGCTGAAGATATGAGACGAATAGGCAAAATGCTTGGTACTGCATTCCTGATTTCGATGGGCTGGTTAAATGTTAATGCGGCCACTATCATAAAAGACACAGTTAAGATAGCAGATGGTTTCGTTATTCCTATTTCTATAATGGTGCCCGATGGTGAAGGTCCATTCCCGGTATATTTCAATGTACATGGCGGTGGTTGGCTTGGCGGAACCAAAACTCAAGTACCTAATGCTTCATTTGCACCTGCCGCTGCAGAAATGTGCGATAATTTGGGGATTGTAATGGTAGGAATGGGCTATCGGTGTATGGACCAAAATGGAGATTTTGATAAAGCTATGGATGATGTAATGGATTCTTATAAATGGCTTAAAAAACGTGCTAAACAATTTAAATGTGATTTCAAAAAGGTAGGATTTGCCGGTGGTTCTGCCGGTACACCTATTTCAGCGCTTGCGGCACAATTGATTCCCGAATGCAGCGTTTATGTCGGCATCAATGGCATTTACGATTTTACGGCTGTCTCAGACCGTAAGTTTGCCAATGCGAATGTTAATAAACGGGCAAATTTTGAAAAGGAACGTGCTATTAAGTATAAGTTATACACACCTGAAGAGCAACGCAGAGCCTCGGCTATATTTTTCTTGAAGAAGAATCCGCCTGCCAGTTTATTTATTCATGGTGATGCGGATAAGACTATCGAATATACACAGAGTTTGAATTTTGCCAAAGCCATTAAAGAACATGGTGGAACGGCTTCTGTGATGATTCATCCTAATACAGGGCATGCTTTCTATAAAGTTTGGAATCCCGATCTTTATCGGAAGAGTACGGATGCGGTTATGGAACATCTTATTAAGTATTTCAACATTAAGAATGCTAATAAAGAAGGAGTAAGAAAAGCTGTTGAAAAGACACTGAGGGATGTAAAAGGAAAGAGCAAGAAAGATTTAAAAGAAGCTTAAAAAATACGTTATGAAATTAGATTGGAAATTATTTTTACCTGCTTCTGTGGGTGTGTTGCCTTCATTGGCGTTGGCACAGCAAGCTGAAAAACCTAATGTAATTGTTATCATGGCCGATGATTTGGGCTATGGCGACTTGAGTTGTAATGGCAGTAATACGGTTCGTACACCCAATGTGGAAAGATTGGCCAATAGCGGTGTACGTTTTACAGATGCACATTCAGTAGCTGCTACCAGCACTCCGTCAAGATATTCTTTTTTAACGGGACATTATTCTTGGAGAAGAAAAGATACAGGTATAGCACCGGGTGATGCCGGTATGATTATACGTCCGGAACAATATACCGTAGCTGATTTGTTTGAAGCTAACGGTTATGCAACTTGTGCCATAGGTAAATGGCATTTGGGTATTGGTGATAAAACCGGAGAACAAAATTGGAATGAAAAGATCACTCCGAACTTGGCGGATATCGGTTTCGGCCATTCTTACATTATGGCAGCTACAGCCGATAGAGTACCGTGTGTTTATATTGAAAACGGGAAAGTGGCCAATTACGATGCCTCTGCTCCCATTGAAGTAGACTATAACAAACCTTTCCCAGGCATTCCGACAGGGAAGGATAATCCGGAATTATTGTATAATTTGAAGCCGAGTCATGGACACGACCAGGCCATCGTAAATGGTATTAGCCGTATCGGATATATGAAAGGCGGCGGAAAGGCTCTGTGGAAAGATGAATTTATCGCTGATAGCATTGTCTCTCATGCTGTTGAGTTTATTAAGTTGCACAAGGATGAACCGTTTTTCTTATATTGTGCTACCAACGATATCCATGTGCCTCGCTTCCCTCACGAACGTTTCCGCGGAAAGAGTGGTATGGGGTATCGTGGTGATGCTATTCTTCAATTCGATTGGTCGGTTGGTCAGCTGTTGGATGTTCTTGACGAACTGGGTTTGACTGAGAAAACATTGGTGGTGTTGACCAGTGACAATGGTCCTGTAGTGGACGATGGTTATAAGGACCGTGCAGTAGAATTGTTGGGCGACCACCGTCCTTGGGGACCTTATCGCGGAAGCAAATACAGTAATTTTGAAGCAGGAACACGAGTTCCCTTTATTGTAAGTTGGCCGGGTAAAGTGAAAAAAGGGGTTTCATCTGCATTGATTTCTCAGATTGATTTTCTTGGTACAATGGCGGAGATGTTGGGTACTACATTGAATACTGAACAGAAGAAAGACAGCGAAGGTTATCTGAAATCCTGGTTGGGTAAGTCAAAAAAAGGACGTGATTATGTAGTAGAGTCTGCTGGAGCATTATCTATATCTGATGGTGAATGGAAGTATATCACTCCTAATAACAAGCGAGCTTTCAACCCCAATACGAGTGTTGAAACCGGTAACTTCCCTTCAGATCAATTGTATAATCTGAAAAATGATTTGAGTGAAAAGAATAATGTTGCCGGTCAACATCCCAAAGAAGTGCAGAGACTCAAGAAAATCTTGGAGAGAGAATATAAAAATCTTTGATAAACAATAGTAGTATTATTATGATTAAAAAGAATTTGCTTTTATTGTTTGTAGCCATATTTGCCCTTTCGGCTTTCGGGCAAAGTAAAAGTGATAAATCTTATCCGTTTGGTATATGGACGGGTAGTAATATTACTTCTGACAATATTGATTTGGTTAGAGGAAGAATGGTGGCATGTCATTGGCGTGACCTTGAACCTCAAAAAGGTCAATGGAATTGGAGCGTGATAGAACCAAGAATCAAGCAAGCTACAAATGCAGGTAAATATGTGGGCATGATTGTTTATGTTGGTCCCGATAGTCCTGATTGGATTTATGAAAATGGAGTGCCCAAAGTGACAACTCCCGATAAGAAAAATGTGCGTGGCGGGTCACATAAAGCCCGTTTCCCTTATTACCCCTATTATCTTGATCCCAATTATCGTGAGTTTTGGTTTAACGAAATCCGTACCACTGCTGATTGGGTAGCTAATTTGCCTCAAAAAACTCGTGAGAAGATTCTTTTTGTGCAAACAGCAGAAGGAACTACCGGTGACGAAGGTCCTTATAAAGGAGTGCCATACGAAGAAAAGTACCGAATCAGTAATGAGGGGGGAACTGGTAAAGGATGGGTTAACTTGAAGAAAGATGCTTGGCGAGTATTCCGTGACAAATATACTACAATGAATCCTCCTGTTCGCTTATTGATTAATTCGGGCAATCAACAGCAGTATGAAGCTATTCTTGATACGCTGGTACCCGATGCTTGGAAAAAATCTGGACATCCGGGGCATATCTATCAATATAATGGCGAAAAAACGTATATAAAGAACAAAAAGGATGATATTTGGAACCGTTGTTCCAACGGTGAATTCCGTCGTTTCCGTTCTGAAATGGATGAGACTGAGAATGGTTGGTTCAAAGAGAACTATATTCAGAATATGTATTGGCTCTGTACCTATGATTTGTATTATGGACTGGATATGTTGCTTTTAAGCGGCAAATTGGTTGCAGATCCCAAATACAGAGTCAGTTTCGAGTTCTATAATAAGTATGCCGGACAAAAAGATCCATCTGAGGCAATCGGAGCATTTTCGGCTATGAAAGATGTATTGGATGCAGCCGATACTGAACGTTTTCCGGAAAGTAAATACGGCAAGGCTATTGATACAAATAAAGAACGATTTGCAGCTATAACTAAGGAGTATGAAAAATTCGGTGCTCGTAACGGTGATATTGATCATGCTATAGGTGGAGTGATGAGTAACCGTCAGTCGAAAGCCATGAATGATGTCGGTTTTGATTTGGCCCCCGGCAACTATGAGCTTTTTCTTAATCAAATAGATGCCAACGCAACAAGCCAGGGATGGTGGAACGTGGGGCCGAAGGATCAGCCTTATGGACGGTTCGCTCGAGGATTTGATGTGAAAAACGGAAAAAATAAGATGTATTTTGTATTGAATAAAAATTTCTTTGTTAAGAATAAGGATAAAGCGGTAAAAGTTCGTGTGGTGTACTTTGATGAGGGGCATGGCAAATGGTCTTTGAACTATGTGGATAAGAGTGGCAAAGTACGAAAGGCAATGGAGGTTAATAATCAAAACTCAGGACAATGGAAAGAAGCTGAGGCTACGATAAACGATGCTGCTTTTATTGCAAATGGTCCTAAAGGTGCTGATTTGATATTGAGTAATGAAAGTCGGGAAGATACTAAATTTCACATGGTAGAACTGACTCGGAAAAACTTATAACTTATTCGAATACTTATGCGCAAAATACTTATTTGTTTTGTTCTTGCTTTTGGCATGTCATGCTTTGCCAAGAATATAGTGGATATACCGGCTCCACTTTATGCGGATTCGCATTATTGTGGATCTTGTGACCCGGAGATTATTTGGAATCCGGAATTAAAGGAATGGATGATTTTCTATACTGGACGTCGTCCTGCATTAGGACAAGCTTCCGCTTGTGGTACTCCGATAGGGGTTTGTACTTCTAAGGACATGAAGCATTGGAAGTTTCAAGGGTATTGTACTTTTGACGGAGAGGGAGGTAAACCTGATTCGGAACATACTTTTTGGGCACCGGGGTGTATTGTAAAGGATGGTTTGATTCACATGTTTGTTACTTACAAAGAAGATGCTACGCCCCCTTGGGGCACCGGAGGTTGTATTGTCCATTATGTTGCTCCTCTTTCTGATATTGTCACCGGTTGGAAGCGTGTTGATGTTGTGGTCAATGAAGACAGATGTTTGGATGCTTCGATTATCAGATTACCTTCCGGCATGTATCGAATGTATTATGTGGGAGGTACCGAGTATATGCGAAACAAGAAAAAAATGATTCGGTATGCGGAGAGTAGCGATTTATATTCTTGGAAAATGAAAGGTGAAGTTCAAGGTGATGTCAATAATTTCGATTTACATTCCTTACCCTATCAGGAGGCTGTATATGTTTTCATGTATAAGAACCGTTTCTATATGCTTACCGATCCGCATGTGGGGTTGGCTACCTATAGTTCCGAAGATGGCATTACCTGGAAATATCATGGGCAAATAATGAAAGCAGGAACTTCAGAGCGAACTTTGGACTGGAGCCAAGGCAGGCATCCCAGTGTTTGTGTGAATGGTGAAGATGAAGCATTTATCTTTTATCATGTAGAACCATTTAGAGAAGGAAAAGAAGCAAAATTGCTTGAGAAGCATCAGAGATATACTTTTTTGCAGATGGCACAAATCGTTTGTAGTGCAGAAGGCATCAAGGTTGTCAGGTAAATCTTCACTAATGATAAACTTTAATTGTCGTTTTATTAAAAATCGATCACATAATGAAAAATGTGAATTTATTGCTTAGTGGAACACTGTGCCTAAGCTCGTTAAGTATGATAAGTGCCGAGGAAGTAAAGCCTAATGTCATTTTTATAGCGGTAGATGATATGAATGATTGGGTTGCTCCTTTGGGTGGACTTAAAGGTATCAAAACTCCTAATTTAGATCGCTTGGCTTCGAAGGGAGTGACTTTTACCAATGCGCATTGTGCAGCTCCGGCAAGTGCTCCATCCCGGCTTTCGGTTATGACAGGTGTTCATCCTGCAAGATCAAATATCATGCATAATATACTTTATGATGGTCCGGAATGGCGTAAAGAGCCGGTAATGAAAGATGTTGTCACTATCGAGCAATTCTTTAGGGCCAATGGTTATGAAACTTTGGCAGGTGGAAAAATATATCATACATTAGCCCCACCTTGGCTTACAGTTAATCAGGGTGAACCTGAAAGTTGGGATTATTGGTGGCCCAGTGCGTATGTACCCGCTACCTACCAGATACCGGCTCCGGAAAAAGTGAGAAATCCGGAAGGATTAAAAGGGAAAAGACCGATTAAATATTTTACATGGGGAGCTATTGATTGTAAAGATACGAAGATGCCTGATTATCAGTTGGTGGATTGGGTTAAATATGAGTTAAGCAGAAAAAGGGACAAACCGCTTTTTATGGCAGCAGGCTTTATTAAGCCTCATATTCCATGGGAAGTACCTCGGAAATATTTTGATATGTATCCGTTGGATTCAATTCCCGATTTAGAAATTACGACTGATGATTTGGCTGATACTTTTGATCATGGCAGAAGAAGTTGGCATAAATTCGTAATGCAAAATAAGAGTTGGAAAGAGATAATCCGGGCATATATGGCATGTATATCTTTCACTGATGCTCAGATTGGCCGACTATTGGATGTGATAGAGGCTTCTCCTTATAACGAAAATACCATTATAGTGTTGTGGTCAGATCATGGTATGCATATTGGTGAAAAGGAAAACTGGGAAAAATTTACATTGTGGGAAGAATCTACCAGAGTTCCATTGATGTTTTATGTTCCCGGCATGACTAAATCCGGTACTGTAAGCGAGACAGCTGTCAGTTTGATTGATATTTTCCCTACTTTAGCCGAATTGGTGGGTAAATCAGCGCCCGATAATTGTGACGGTCATAGTTTAGTTCCACTTTTAAAAGGTCAAAAGGTAAAACATCCTGCAGCAATTACAGCTTACAAATTTCAAGCTCCGGCCAATGGTCGTGGATATGCTGTCAGGACAGATAAGTATAGGTATATATATTATCCGGAAGCTGGTTTTGAAGAACTGTATGATCACGAACAAGATCCTAATGAGTTTGTAAATATAGCATATAAAAAAGAACTGAAGGATATAGTTGCCGAACATAGAGCTATTTTAAAAGAACGTGTCAGTGGCTTAAAATGGAGTAATGAGTTCCCCAAAGACTATACAATTTCTAATGACGGATTGATTCGTAAAAATGATTTTAGCTCTCTTAAATGGGATTAGACTGACATGACATACTTTCTTTGGAAAAGTAACAAGCATTAACCATAATATCATGAAAATAATTTTTTTAGCTTTAACATTATTTCTTTCAGCTTCGTTGTGGGCACAAGAGGATAAGGCTGTGGTTACCATCCAAGCTGATATGCCACAGCAAATTATCAGTAAAAATATTTATGGTCATTTTGCTGAGCATTTGGGACGTTGTATATACGATGGATTTTGGGTTGACTCTAACCTTAACGTCGCAAAGGAAGGCCGGATCCGCATGGATATTGTAAATGCCTTACGGGATATCAATATACCTAATCTCCGTTGGCCCGGTGGCTGCTTTGCAGATGAATATCAATGGAAGGATGGCATTGGAGACCCAGCAAAACGACCTAAGATAGTAAATAGTAAATGGGGTGGAGTTACGGAAGATAACAGTTTTGGTACTGACGAGTTTATGAGGCTTTGCGACCTTTTAGGATGTGAACCTTATCTTTCTGCCAATATGGCTACTGCCTCGCCTAAAGATTTACGCGAATGGGTTGAATATTTAAACTATTCAGGTGATTCATATTGGGCTAATTTGCGTAAAGAGAATGGGCATGAAGAACCTTATGGAGTAAGTTTTTGGGGTATTGGAAATGAAAGTTGGGGATGTGGAGGCAATATGACTCCGGAACATTATTCGGATGAATACAGATGTTTTCAAGGATTTGCGTATGATTATTCAGGGCATAAGATTAAAAAAATAGCTTGTGGTCCCAATAGTGCTGATTATAATTGGATGGAAACATGCTTAAAGAAAATTCCCGCTAAAATGTTGTGGGGTATCTCTCTTCACTACTATACCGTAGCAACTGGAAATTGGAGTAAAAAAGGGGCTGCTACTCAATTTGATGAAAAAGAATATTTTGACGGTGTGAAAAATGCCTTATTTATGGATGAGTTGCTGACCAAACATTCCGCTATCATGGATATGTATGACCCGAAAAAGAAAATAGCTTTGGTAGTGGATGAATGGGGGATATGGACAGATCCTGAACCGGATACTAATCCTCGTTTCTTATACCAGCAAAACAGCATGCGTGATGCTCTTATAGCCGCTTCTACGTTGAATATTTTCAATAATCATTCTGATAGAGTGCGTATGGCAAATTTAGCTCAAACCGTCAATGTTTTGCAGTCCTTGATACTGACAGATAAAGAAAAGATGTTGTTAACTCCTACTTATCATATTTTTAAGATGTATAAGGTCCATCAGGAGGCTAATTTGCTGAAAACAAGTGCAATTTCGCGTAATTATGTATATGGTACTGAGGGAATACCGTCAATAAATGTATCGGCTTCGCAAAATAAAGAGGGTAAAATTCATGTTACAATCGTTAATTTGAATCCGAATAACGAAGTTTCTACCGATGTTATATTGAATGGCTTTGATGCCAAGCGATTAAAAGGGGAAGTTTTGACTTCTAAGCTATATTCTGACTATAACTCTTTTGAGAAACCCGATAAAATTGTGACATCACAATTCAATAATTTCAAGAAAGGTACTGATAATACAATCACTGTCAAGATGCCACCTTTAAGTATTGTTACTTTGGAGATGTTTTAATTGAACTGTTAAAACAGGCTTTTGTTTGGTATAGTCTTGAATTATAATAAAAAAGATACTTTATGATTAAGAGAACTTTATTTTTTATTTTTACACTTGCTGCATTTACGGTAGTTTATAGTCAGAAAGTTGATAATTCTACTATTTTGCCTAACGTAAAGCCCCGTTCCGAATTGAACAATCTTGAAGGAATGTATGCTATATGGATTAATAAAAATAGTTATTTATTGAATCTTCCTTATATTAAAGGTGGTCAGATTGTACTGCAATGGGCCGACATAGAGAAAGGCCCTGGAGTATATGATTGGTCATTACTTGATGCATGGATGAAACGATATGGTGAATTGAATATCAATGCGACTCTTCAAATAAATGGTAATAATAAGCCTAAATGGATGTTTGATGAAATACCTTATTATCCGGGTAAACTCAGTCAGCAAGTTAAAGATGCTTATACGCTAATGTTTTGGCATCCTCGTTTTAAGCAAGCCTATCTTGATTTTATCAAGGCATGGGCAGAACATCTAAAACAGAGTCCTTATCTAAAAAATATCATTGGAATCCGTATGAACTTAAATCCATACGGTACAGAACATCATTCTCCGTCAAAATATGTAAAAGATAAAGGAGATGATTTCAGTAAATGGGTTATTCCTGAGGGGGATACGCAAGCAAAACCTTGGAATCAGAAAGATGTATCTCAATATATAAAAGATGTGTTGGATCAATTTGTTAAAGAACTTTCGCCCATTGTTACAGTTTTTGTACGTAATGGTATTGTCGAGGATTTGCGCAGGGAATATGAAAATGATTTTCGTGAAGGGCGGTTAGCTTGGTTTCATACATCAAGTGAGGCGGAATCTCGAGGCAATGAAAGGCAATATATGGTTTTTATGGATTATTGCAGGGCTGGTCGGACGTATGCTTATGCAGAGCCTTGGGCAAGTGCCTGGGGTGAACATGGTGGAGTGAAAGATCCTAGATTCTGTTCTCCTGAACAATGGAACTATTGGCGGATATTGATGGATATTAATTGCGGTGTTTCTTATTTGGCAACATATAGCAGTGATCTTGATATCCCTGTTAAAGGAATGAAGTTTGGGAAAAAAGTACCCGATTCAATGAAAAAAGAGTTTCGAAATGCATTCGATTTTGGAGCCAAGTATGTAGGGCAGCATCGTTATGCAGAAACTACACCTGGTGTTTGGGCTGCATTTCGTCAATGTGATAGTAGTTTGTGCTGGAAGAAACCGTTACAATATCTAACAGAAGACTATACGTTATTAACTTTGGTTCAACCGGGTAATTCTGTCGGTGTTCACAATGTTGGTACGGATGCAAGTCGTTATGGCGCTTGGGCCAGGAAATTACCGGAAGGGGGAAGCATGTCAGTAGTTATGCATCCTACTTTTGTTAAAGCTACTAAAGGCTGTCAGTTATCTCTTCGTGTCATCTATTTGGATGAAGGGGACAACCAATGGACAATCTCTCATGGCAATAAGAAATATACAGTGAAAAATACGAATACGGGGCAATGGAAAGAGATGGTTTGGAAAGTAGAAGGAACTGAGCCGCTTAATGGATTGGAAGCAAACAAATTAGTTGAACAAGGAATGATTGCAGGAAAGAACAAGAAACAGATAGCAGCATTAATTCCGGATATAACCATTACAGCTTTAAAAGGTAATCCTATATTTCATATGGTTGAAGTTTTTCGGTAGTTTTTTTGCATTACTTTTCAAATATCAATAATTAATGCGAATCAGTATTTGATTCCTTAGTTAAAAATTAGAGTAATTAATGCGATGGCAATTTTTCCCATCGTATGTACCAGAAGTCCAGATGTAGATCTGACTTTCATCGCTCTTTGAATTTTTGTTTTTTCATTCAACCAGTTGAATAATGATTCAATGGGTTGTCTGACTTTTGAGACTGCCGTTGAAAACAAGTCTCTTGCCGCTTTCTCCCTTTTGGTTATTTCAGGTGATTCTCCTTTGATAGCTTTTACAGGAGTAAATAGCTCGATTTTTTTGGATTCTTTTGTCTCTTTATAGAATGGTATATCCGAATATATTTTATCGGCATATATTTCTCTATTGTTCAGATTTCCCACACATTCTCTTTTGAATACAGTGGAGTCATTTTCATCAGCCGCGGAAAGTATGAGCATTTCAGGAAAAGGTATAGTTCCTTTTCTACGGAAAGCCACAGCATGGAGTTTTAGTCCGAAATAATACATGTTCTTTGTCGAACAATATCCTTTGGAAGTAATTTCAGTGGCGACCTTTCCTACTTTGTTCTTTCCTGCGCAAGTAATGATAGGCATCGAGTCAACTAATGATTTCATACTGTCACAATCTTGAGGTTTGAATGAATGGATTAACTGCCTGACGAGTTCGCTGATTGCTTCCGGCATCAAATTCAATCTATAATTGAATGTTTGGTAAGAGGGCAAGTCAGGGAACCAAGAAAGCAGGTATTCCTTGGTAAAAGTATGTATGTCTTTGATTTTAAAGTAGTGCTGATAAGCTCCGCAGAACAGATATACAGTAAGCAGTTCCTGATCGGTAAAGATTGGATGATTGTTATTACTGAACCTCTGGCAGTAGAACTTGAGTGAAGACTCGTAAACATCGCAGATATACATATATATTTTTATAAGTTTTAATTCTTTCTCCTTGGGAATCATAATTAGAACAATGAGTGGTTTTATTCTTCTAATATACTGATTTTCAAGGAGATTTGGAAATTGATTAATGAGATAATTAACTGAATAATAACATTTTAACAAGCGAAAAGGTAGATGTTTATCAACTGCTGATTCGCATAATTAATTAGTATATGAATAAAAAAATATTATTAGTAAACTCGGTTATACTGCTTCCACAGTTGGCTATAGCTCAATCACCCGAGCTTAATGCTCTTTATCGGAAATATTATGGTGAAAAACCTAAAAGAACTGTTTCGGAGAAAGCACCTAACATTTTATTCATTACCAGTGACCAACATCACTGGATGGCGATGGGATATAATGATCCTAAGTGTAAAACGCCCAATTTGGACCGGCTTGCTCAGCATGGTATTATATTCGACAAGGCTTATTCATGCAATACAGTAAGTACTCCATCACGCGCCTCTATGATTACTGGCCGCTACCCTAGTCAACATGGGGCCTATGCCCTTGGCACAAAAATGCCTGAGACGGAATTATGTATTGGTGATATCTTGAACGAATGTGGTTATGAAACTGCATTAGTCGGTAAGGCGCATTTTCAACCTTTACACGGAACTGCCGAATTTCCATCATGTGAGGCATATCCTATTTTACAAGATTTTGATTTTTGGAAAAATTATCATGGTCCCTTTTATGGCTTCAATCATGTTGAATTAGCTCGTAATCATGCTGATGAAGCTCACGTGGGCCAACATTATGGAGTGTGGTTGCAGGAACATGTTGGAGATAAGTGGAAAGACTGGTATCGTACTCCTACCGGTAATGTTCCTAAAGGGCAATCAGGTTCATGGAAAATGCCTCAAGAATATCATACAGATGCTTGGATTGCAGAACGTTGTAATGCATTGCTTGATCAATATAAGAAGGGGAATAAGCCCTTTATGCTTTGGGCAAGTTTCTTCGATCCTCACAACCCCTATTTAGTTCCTGAACCATGGGCTTCAATGTACAATCCTGATGATATGGATTTACCAGAAACACTGAAAGACGATATCTCTGATATGCCTTTGCACTATCGAGTTACTCGTCAAGAGAATCCGGACAAATCCATTTGGAAGGAGGGGGACCCTTCTTATCCCGTACATGGTATTTCACACCATAAATGGTCTGAGAAAAGTATAAAAAGAAATCAGGCTATCTACTATGGTATGATTTCAATGATGGATCATTATATCGGTAAAATACTGGATCATCTTGAAAAGAATGGGCAGCTTGATAATACTTTTATCATTTTTACAACCGATCATGGAGGTTTCAATGGGCATCATGGTTTAACCGGTAAAGGTGTATTTGATTATGAAGACGATGTGAAAATTCCTTTTATTGCTTCGTTCAAAGGAAAGATTCCAGAGGGAAAGAGAAGTGATGCGTTGATTTCTTTGGTTGATATTGCTCCTACTATTTTAAATATGGTTGGGACTCAAATTCCAGGTTGTATGACAGGTGTTGACCAAACAGATGTTTTATTGGGAAAGAAAGATGAAATTCGTAACCACGTACTAGTGGAAAATCGTTTTCAAATGACAAAATTTTATGTTTGTACTTATATCGATAAGAATTATAAATTAGCCTATGATATGAATTCTGATGAAGGTGAACTCTTCGACCTTAAAAAGGACCCGAATGAAATGGTGAATCATTGGGCAGATCCTGCATACAAAGAAATTAAGTCAACTCTGCTTTTAAAAGCATTGCAGGCCAAAATGAAAGCTGAGCCTGTATTGATGCCTCGCACGGCAGGTGCTTGATTGTGGAGATGGACTTCACGAAGAAGGAGCGGATCTCAAGTTCTTAAAGAAAGGGTAACAAATATTACTTCTATATTGACATTCTCATTTTTATTTCGTATTTTTGGAAAAATTAAAAACAGAAAAAGTAAATATTGTTGCATAAGTTCAATAGGTTAGATGTACGTAATGCACTACGGGGATAACGAATGAGGTTGTCAAAACGTTGGTACAACCTCATTTTCGTGTATGCTCGGTATGAGTATTATCTAACGGGTGCAAGTCCCGAGTGAGCCCTAATAGCGGAAATCACACAGCCAATGGCAAGGGTGTCCATCGTGAGTTGGAATTTGAAAGAAGCTGACGGCAAACATCTGGCCTGACGGACAGAAACTTCATACAGGACATTTGACCATGGGCAAAGTTGCACGACAAGCCAAAGGCCTATAGCTATTCGAAACGGTTGGTATAAATGAAGCAGGTATAAGATGGAAAGATAATACCCTTATTATATGGACGTGTGGATTAGTTTTTTTACGAAATGTACGAAGCAAAGTTCACTGTGAGCGGTCAGCAGAAGTCATAGTAGTGAAGTTATTGAACTTCATGAAGAATTGAACCTAATAATTAAGCGATAGTAATTGAAGGTTACCTTATGAAAGGACGAATGTAGAAAACATCAGCCCTAGCAATGACTGTGCTCAAAGAGCTAGTCGGAATCCGAATGGTATGAGGGAGCACAGGCTTTTATGTAGATGACTGAGGACAATATCGTGGAAGTACCATTCGACAAGGAACACCTGTTGGAGTGCATTCTTAGTTCTTCTAATCTGAATAAGGCGCATAAAGCAGTAGTCAGCAATAAAGGGTGTGGCGGTATCGACAAGATGTCATGTGAACAACTGTTTCCATGGTTTTTGGCTAATAAGGATGAGATTATAAGTTCCTTGCAGAACGGGACATATCGCCCCAATTCTGTCCGCAGGGTTGAAATCCCTAAGGGCAATGGCAAGAAACGCCTTTTGGGTATTCCTACCGTGGTAGAACGGCTGGCGCAACAAGCCATAAACCAAGTTCTGGCACCAATTTATCACGGTTCTTTCATTTAAAGATACTTTGAATTTTCAATGTTTATAATTAATAGGCATTTAGCACCTGTTCACTCCTACATTCGAAATAACATTGACATTAATGTTGTATAGCGTCATTAATGTAAGTACAATATAACCAGGTAATTAACAAACTATGTTAAGCTTAAATGAAAGAGCCGTGACCAATTTATGAATATCAGTTCTTCAGGAACAGTTCCTTCCATCCGAAAAGGGGCTGTCATGGCGCATTGGGAAGGGTGTAGAAGATAGTGGATGAGGGCTACAGATATATAGTTGACCTCAACCTTGAGCGTTTCTTTTATACTGTAAGCCATAGCAAACTGATAGAAATACTCTGCTACACTATAAAGGATGGAAGGGTTGTGAGTTTGATACACAAATATCTTTGCGGCGGTGTATTGAACCGATGTCTGTTCGAGTCAAGTACGGAAGGTACTCCACTAGGTGGTCCTTTAAGTCCGCTGTTAAACTATATTATGCTTAATGAACTGAACAAAGAACTGAAAAGACGTGGCCCCCTTTGTTCGTTATGCTGATGATGCGATGATATTCTATAAGTCGAAACATGCAGTACAACGCGTCAAGGAACCCATAACCCAATTTATGGAAGGACAACTCTTTTTGAAAGTGAATTGTGAAAAGACAGTTGTGTCGTACGTACAAGGAGTAAAGTTCCTTGGCTATTCTTTTTATGTAATGAAAGGCGAATTTCTCCTGACTGTACACTCCAAATCCATGTCAAAGATGAAATTCAAACTCAAGAAGTTGACAAGTCGGAGCACCGGGTGGGGGATATGAATGCAGGAAACAGAAACTTAAGGAATACATAAGAGGATAGTTAGGTTACTATCACTTGGCACCAGGGCGAACGCTCAATAACTTGTACATCCTATTATTCTCTATATTTTTTCAATCCCAATGACTTTATCTCTTATTTTCTCGTCCCATCCACACGCTTTCCTCTTTCCTGCCATTCCCAGTTTGATATCGCTCTGTTTTAATAACATAAGTGCCAACTTTGATATGGCGGAGAAGTTGATTGCAGCATTTCCTGTTTTTCTGTCATCATCTTCTCTGAATCCTATATCAAGTACCCAATGCAGGTTGTTTTCAACCTCCCAGTGTGATCTGACCGATTTAAGTATGAGTACCGGGTCAGGTTCCAATGATGATATATAGTACCTTGTTTCCATAGTAGCTTCTTTATCACCTGTTTTTCTGATAGAATTTATCATAGCCAATGTCTTGATCCCTGTCCACCCTTTGAGAAAATATTGAAGATTTTTAGCGCTTATGCATACACATTCCCTGTATTCACTTCTTCCATGCCCTTCGTTTTCCTCAAAGTACCTTTTTGCGTGACATAAATAGTATCTTGTTTCCTCACTAAGATTAAATTCTATCATATCCCTGAGTGTTTCATGGTTATCTTTGGCACATAAAATATAATCAGCTTTGTTCTCGATTATTAGTTTAGTGATTGATTTTTGGCAGCCCATAGCGTCAATGGTTATGATGCAGTTCTCAAGATCCAGCGCCTTTATTAGCTCGGGGATAGCCTTTATTTCATTCGATTTTTCTTCTACTTTCTTTTGACCAAGGCAAATGCCGTTGGATACAGACCAGGCACTGACTATATAGAGCTTGCTTCTCACTCCATTTTTTGAGCGACTGTTTTTATGGGGATTATCACAAACGGCCTTTCCGTCAATAGCTACCACCCCGAGAATTTTACGGCAGATGTCATCGACCCACAACCTGAAACATTCTTCAAACCAGTCGATATCCAATATGGAGAAGAAACGACTCAAGGTATCATGGGAAGGGATAGAAGTCAAACCCGGAAGACGCGTCTTGAAATAGGATTCATGCGTCTTGCCGAATGTTTCTATTTCGTTCCACGTATCAGCTCCGCAGATAACCGAGACTAGGGCGATGAACACTATTTCGTTAGACTGATATATTTTATTCTTATCATCTCTTACATCAGGAATTATAGCTGAAAAGGCTTGAATGGTCATATTGCGGTAGGGATTAATATAGTAGATATGCAAATGTAATGAATTATATTCACACAGAGAATAGGAACAGAAGATATTGAAAAATACAGGAAAAAAACTATCTATTTAGGGAATAATAAAAGCTAAATTAACATGTACAAGTTATTGAGCGTTCGCCCTGACTTGGCACAGATAAAGCGTCTTTGTATTGAAACGGACGAATGGTTAAGACGACGGATGTGAATGTGTATCTGGAAATCATGGAAGGACCCCAAGGCAGAGTGGGAAGCCTAAATAGATGTGGTGTCCATGATTGGCAGGGTATACCAATGGGGAACTCGACTTGGATATTGGCGTATAGCATGCAGTTGGATACTTACCTTGATAATGTCTAACGACAAATTGTGTAGGGTAGGATATATTAACCTAATGGATTATTATCTCGAACGGTACCCAAAATAGGAACTGCCGTATGCCGAACGGTATGTACGTTGGTAATCCCAACGTTGTGATTATGGTGGTGTGAAAGGGTGGAAAATGAAAGTAGGAAGAAAACTACTTTTATTTTCCTTCTACTCGATTGTAATATTTCGATTCATACCTCTGAAAGAGGGACAGTAGAAATTGGGCGGGAATTTATTTGGTTATGTTGGTTGAAACAACAATCTTTGTTTTATGGAAACAAATCAATTGGAGGTGTTAGTTCAATTGGTGTTACCCTCCGAAATATACACAACTTTTCGGTTGTGGGTGTTAATCAAATATCTACAGAAATACATATTCAATTGGATGAATTAATGAATCTGGCGTTGTCTAACAATATTCATTTTGAATGGAAATCCGTATTACTCATCACTGGGATGCGCTTCAACAAGCCAATGAAAAAATGGAAGAATGTAAATGTACAAGAAAAACATATGTACCTTATCGATTCCTAAATGGAGACGCCCTCTCGGAATTAGTGATTAGAAGTAGATACCTTTTGTTTAAGTCAGCAGACAAGTGGACGGAAAAGTAAAAGGAGAGGTCTGAAATCTTGTTTGATGAATACCCTGATATTAAAATAGCTTACGGACTATCACATTCGTTGAGAATGAGATTTGCCCAAAACACGATCAAGGATGCTGTAAGATTAAACATGGCAAGATGGTATAAGAAAGTGGATAACTCAAGAATTAAATTGTTCAATGTCATAACTACCGTTTTCTATGAACATTATGATGATATTCTAAACTTCTATGACAACAGGGCATCAAACGCAGCTACGGAATCTTTCAATGTTAAGATTAAACTTTTCAGGGCTAATCTACATGGAGTGGTAGATAGAATATTCTTTCTGTCTAGAATTACCAAGATATATATTTATCCCCACCAATTTTCTACTATCCCTTGAAAGAACCCAAAATTTAATAAACCTCTTGAAAGTTTATTATAAACGATCAGAGAATTTATGTGATCTCGGATATAAAATGTAAAAAATATTATTCCAGTCTGTAAGTTTCATTTTTACCCTTTTAGAAAAATGAATTTATGTACTTTAACGACATATTCTCTTTCTTTAGCCTTTCTACTTCCAGCAACCTGTTGATAGTATCAATCGTATGGTCACGCAGAATATTTTCAGTTCCGTATCGTCTCTGTATTATGAAATATGTTTCTTGATAAACCTGTATCAATGTTTTTGATGGCGGAAAGGTTTTCTCCTACTGGTATCTGCCGTTTCTCATTCCGGTCTGGCTTTTTTGAATTCTTCCTTTTTAGGATGATTGGCTGGTAATCATTGGGCATATACTCACAGCCTACCTTGCAGAAATGTTCTTGTTTATTCTTTTTGTTGCCATATACCTTGTTGAATAGAACGTAAAAGTAGCAAAAAGACGGCAATCTCCGAATGAGACCGCCACCTTTTTGGTATATTCTTGATACTATTTCTGCTGCATCTCCTTAGGTACAAGAATGAGAGTGTAAATATTTTACAACTTTTTTGAATATCAGACTTCTGTTCTTATTTCGTTAGTCCCTTATAATATATTGTAGATAAATTATTGTGTTAACCGTTTTTTTACATGATTCATTGATTGTTTTAGACTGGTATTCATTACTCGGGCATAATGTTGTGTCATTCGTGTGGAAGCATGCCCAAGCATAACCGATACATCTTGTAGGGGTACATTGTTAGCGAGCGTAATAGTAGTCCCAAATGTATGCCGGGCAACGTGAGTGGTGATATTTTTCTTAATTTCGCAGAAATCTGCTATTTCTTTGAGATAGCTGTTCATTTTCTGATTGCAGGGAACTGGGAGGCAACATTCTTTTTTGATGCAGACCGAATTATTTTCATACTTCTTTAGTATGGCAAGCGGAACGGGAAGTAGAGGTATGTTACAGATTGAAGATGCTTTACGTCGATGCATCAGTTTGATTCTTCCTTTTCTGATCCACCAGTCTCCATTATTATCTTGCACTAGATCTTCTTTTTTGAGCGTGGACACATCGGCAAATGCCAGACCAGTGAAACAGGCGAAAATGAAAATATCCCGTACCAGTGCTAGTCGGGGTATAGTGAATTCCTTATTCATAACGGTCTGTAATTCGTCATATGTGAGGAATACAGGAGCTGTTTCATCCTGTTCCATTTTGTATCCATAAAACGCATCTTTCTTCATCCAACCTTTTGCCAGTGCCATATTTGTGATTTTCTTGAAACATTTCATATATCGTACAATAGTGTTGCGGCATAAACCGACTTCTGTTTTTAAATGAAGGTCAAAGGCTTTTATGAATTCCGGAGTGAGTTCATGGAAAGTAATATCTTCTTTGTCATAAAATGTAGGAATGGAATTTTCGAGTTTTTTTAGTACATTTTTGTAACGGTTGATGGTCACTGGTGCATAGTCAATATTCACAACCTTCTCCATCTCCTTGATTTCTTGTCGTATTGTTCCAAGCAGGGTACGCATTTCCGTATCCTTGCCGAATACACGTTTTAATATTAAGGAGGGAGTAGATATTGCCTGCTCCAGTATAAGTTCCTTATACTTTTCCAATGCTCGCGTGGCTAATTCAGATAAATAACTGTTGAGTTCATTGGAAGCCCGGTCTTTTCCTTTACTACATCCTTTGGCTGCGTTCCACAGTTTGAGAGGAACGCTTCTTTGGATTCGTGTTTCTTCGTATTGGCCGTTAATTGTGATCCTCATTAGAATAGGTGCTTCACCATTTTTTAATAATTTCGTTTTGAGAACGAAAAACAGAATCTTCATTGTTCCTTGTTTCATAACCTTTTTTCTTTAAGTTGGTAAATACAATTAGTTATTCTGTCAACTTGAAAGATGAGTTGGAAGTCGGTAAAAAAGTTAAAATCGGTGGCTTTTTGGTAGACATGGTCTGAAAAACCACCGTTTTTTTAGTTTTAAGATTCTCTTTGTTTTCCTTCATCTTATATTTGTCAGTAAAGGAAGAATCTTTTTTGCTTTTCTTTTTCCGCTATTTCCATTACATTCAAGCAGGTATGCAAAAGTATGTTTTTGCTCCTAAAAATGATTGGCGCAAATTGTTGTAAATGAGTGAAATATAGTGCAATCGGTGGTTTTTTTAAGGGACTCTGAAAAAGCCACCGAATGGGACATTTCCAGATACTCGAATCGGCTGGAATTTGCGTATTGGAGTATAAAAGAAAACCCATTGAAATGACTGAATTTCAATGGGTTCTGAGAAATTACCGAATCGATAGTGGTGCCACCAGGAATCGAACCGGGGACACAAGGATTTTCAGTCCTTTGCTCTACCAACTGAGCTATGGCACCTTGTGGTTGTTCGGTCCGGTAATATCTCTTTTGCGGTTGCAAAGGTAGTGAAACTTTTGGATTCTGCAAGTCTTCTGGAAATAAAAAACACTGATAAAAAGCTAGTCTGCTTATTATCAGTGTTGTATGGGATGGAAAATATTTCAGAAAAGTGATAGAAACTATTGTTTATTCTCCTTCAATGGATTCCATCCTTGTGCTTTCAATTCAAATTCTTGGCCGTCACGCGTAATTAATGCACAGCCAAGTTCGGGTTTGGTGATATGTCCGATGAGGCGCACTCCTTCCATTTGTGATACTTTTTCATGATCGGCGATAGAAACAGTAAAGAGTAGTTCATAATCTTCTCCGCCATTCAAGGCGCAAGTCGTCAGATTCATGTTAAACTCTTCAGCCATAACAGCCGTCTGATAATCGATCGGAATATGTTCTTCGTACACGCGGCAACCGGCATTGCTTTGTTTGCAGATATGCATCAATTCTGATGATAGACCGTCAGATATGTCCATCATAGAGGTTGGGACAATATTGGCGGCAGCTAGTTTCTCAATGATATCCTTACGTGCTTCCGGTTTTAACTGGCGTTCCAACAAGTATTCTTTGCCGGTGAAATCCGGTTGAATGTCTTTATCACCTTTTAGTACGACTTTCTCACGTTCCAATAGTTGTAAACCCATATAGGATGCTCCCAGATCACCGCTGACGCAGATTAGGTCGGTTTCTTTTGCTCCATTACGGTAAACCACTTTATCCTTATCAGCATCGCCGATACAAGTGATGCTGATAGCAAGCCCTGTAAGGGAGGAAGTTGTATCACCTCCCACAATGTCGACGTTATATTGCTGGCAAGCCAGGCGGATACCGGAATAAAGCTCGTCCATATCTTCTACGCTGAAACGCTTGGAAAGGCCAAGAGATACTGTAATCTGCCGGGGAGTGCCGTTCATAGCATAAATATCGGAGAAATTAACGACTGCTGATTTATATCCCAAATGTTTCAAGGGAACATAAGTCAGATCAAAATGTACACCTTCCATAAGCAGGTCGGTTGTTACCAATACTTGCTTTTCTGAAGGGTAGGAGAGAACGGCTGCATCGTCGCCCACTCCATATTTACTGGATTCATTTTCTAGTTTGATACCCTCGGTGAGGCGGTCAATCAGACCAAACTCACCGAGAGATGCTATTTCAGTTCTCATAAATCGGGGTGATTGTTTAGGCACGGTTGATAAGTTCGCGCATGATCGTTGTCATTTTCGGTTGAGCGGCATCGGCTGCTTTCTGAACTTCTTCGTGCGTTACTTCTACGATTTTTCCTTCTACTCCCAAGTCGGTAATGACGGAAATACCAAATACTTTGATGCCACAATGGTTGGCTACAATTACTTCCGGAACGGTAGACATACCAACAGCGTCGGCGCCAAGGATATGGAATAGTTTATATTCGGCAGGAGTTTCGAAAGTAGGACCTTGTGTACCGATATACACTCCGTGTTGTACTTTGATTCCTTTTTCTTTGGCAATCTCATCAGCTTTACGAATCAGTTCCTTGCTGTATGCTTCACTCATGTCCGGGAAACGAGGGCCGTATGGGATATTTTTTCCACGAAGCGGATGTTCGGGGAAATAGTTGATATGGTCGGTGATAATCATCAAATCACCGATTTCGAAGTCTGCATTTGTTCCGCCACTGGCGTTGGATACAAACAAGGTTTTGATTCCTAATTCGCGCATCACACGTACAGGGAAAGTCACTTCTTTCATCGAATAACCCTCGTAATAGTGGAAGCGTCCTTGCATAGCCATGATATCCTTATTGCCTAGTTTGCCGAAAATCAGCTTACCGCTATGACCTTCGACGGTAGATACCGGGAAGTTCGGGATATCCGAATACTTTATTTCATACTTCTCGGTGATTTCGTTTGCCAAACTGCCAAGTCCGGTGCCTAGTATAATGGCAGTTTCCGGACTGGTATGCATCTTACCTTTCAGATAAGCTGCGGTTTCTTGTATTTTCTCTAACATAGTCAATAATATGTTGGTTAAATTTATCTTGTTGATTTTGTAATATTTCAATTTCAATAGGCAAGGTGTAGATAAATGGTTTCAATTCCTTGTCCAAAGCCGGATGGTTAATCAGGCGTGTTGCATCTTTTTCGGTAGTAATAATCAACCGGTGTTCTCCTTTCAGCCTATGAAACCGTTCTTTGATAAGCTGGATATCCCGATGGCTGAAATTGTGATGATCGTCAAACGATAGCAAATCTATTTGTTGGGTACAATCTTTCAGCCTTTCAAGAATGGGAGCCGGTGAGGCAATTCCGGTCATCAACAATATATCTGTATTTGTCAGCGAGGACAAAGCAATTTCATTGTTTGTCGAAATCGCATTTGTGTCTGGAGACATAGTAGGAAACACCGGTTGCAGGTTGCCATACCGGAACGATGAGAAGAATAACTGTTGATATGGATAAAGGTTCAGTCGTTTCGTGATAATATTATAATCAATAGGCTTGATGTCCTGCGGACATTTGGTGACAATAACGATTTGTGCCCGGTTCTTGCCGCTAATTGGCTCACGAAGTCGTCCTGCGGGGAGCAAAGTGTCGTCACAGAACAGCCGGTGATAATCCGTTAACAGAATATTCAATCCCGGTTTGACATATCGGTGCTGGAAAGCGTCATCCAACAGGATAACATCTATTGAAGGCTTTTGCAGTGCAAGCAGCTTTTCTATGCCATGACAACGCTTTTCGTCGACAGCTACTGTGACAGACGGGAATTTTTGATGCATCTGGTACGGTTCGTCGCCAATGCTTCTTGCCGTACTTTCCGGAGTAGCCAGCACATAACCTTTCGTATGCCGTTTGTACCCCCGACTTAATACAGCTACATTATATTGATTACAAAGAGACTTTATCAGATATTCAGTGTGCGGAGTTTTCCCTGTTCCTCCAACAGCAAGATTACCTACGCTGATGATAGGTATATCAAAACTCTTTGATTGGAGCACTTCCCAGTCAAAGAGTTTATTTCTCATCATTACCGCTGCTCCGTAGAGCCAGGAGGCAGGGTAGAGCCACTTATGTATCTTGATAAAGTGTTCGTCCATGTATGGCAGTTTATTTAATATTCAGTTCGAACGGAATACGAGCCTGAATCATGGATTGTTCTTGCAGATTTTTTAGTAAACCGAATTGTTGGTAGAACTCACCTAACTTACTTTTCAGCAATTGTGATTCTACGTAATTCGTCGGTTTCGTATCAAGCAGGGAAGAAAAGAAATCTTGTTTTGCAGGATAAGAAACAACGGTGTAGCCCTCGATACCGGCTTTTGCCACGGCAATATCCAGTGCTTTGTCAATGCCGCCTAATTCGTCTACCAATCCTAACTTTTTAGCGGTTTCCCCGGTCCATACACGGCCTTCGGCAATCTTTTCGATCGCTTCCTTTGTCATGTGGCGTCCTTCGGCACAACGGCTGACAAAGGTGTCGTATCCTTCGGTAATCATCATTTGAAGCAAGGATCTTTCATCCTCGTTGAACGGGCGCATGATATTCCCGAAATCAGCATATTTATTCGTCTTAACTACATCATAACTTAAACCGATTTTATCAGTCAATCCTTTTACATTGGGAATGATACCGAATATTCCGATAGACCCAGTCAGGGTAGTAGGCTCTGCAACAATCGTGTCGGCAACGCAAGAGATATAGTAACCTCCTGACGCGGCATAATCCCCCATAGAGACAATGACCGGTTTCTTTGTTTTCAACTCTTTCACTGCATGCCAGATTTGTTCTGAAGCAAAAGCACTTCCCCCCGGAGAATTGACACGAAGTACAACAGCTTTCACATCATTATCATCTTTCAATTTACGCAGGTCACGAATGACTTTCGAACCAACAATTCCGTCCTCGGAAGTTGCGGAGCTCGGATAGTCTGTAATTTCACCGGATGCATAATAAACAGCTACGATATTGCCGCTTTTGTCTTTTGGCACATTCTTCTTTACGTTCATCATGTCGCTTAATCCTACTATCGGGAGATTGTCATCTTCATCTATCTCTACCAGTTTTTTAAGATAATTGCGCACATCATTGCGATAAATCAAGGTATCAGCCAATCCGCATTTTACACTTTCTTCTGACGGATAGAACATTAACATACGATCGGCATAAACATTCAGAGAATCTACTGGAATATTGCGGGAAGCAGAAACTCCCTGCGTCACCTGTTCCCAGATGGAAGTGATAAATGCTGTCACCTGTTCGCGATTGGCAGGGCTCATCTCTGTTGCAATAAACGGTTCCACGGCAGATTTGTAAGTTCCCACTTTGAACACCTGCATCTCAACTCCTATTTTTTGTAGCAGGTCTTTGTAGAACAGGGGAGCGGAAGCGATACCTCTCCATTCAATCATTCCTTTGGGATTGAGCAGCACCTTATCGGCTGCACTGGAAAGATAATAAAGCCCCTGCGTATAGGAGTCGGCATAAGCAATGACGAACTTTCCACTCTCCTTGAAATCGAGCAGTGCGTTACGGATTTCTTGTAAGGAAGCATAGGAGGTACCTAATGAACTTGCTTGCAAATAAATCCCTTTGATATTTTCGTTTTCTTTAGCCTTCTGGATGGAAGAGAGAATATCGTCCAGTCCGTACGTGTTAGATTCGTCACCAAACAACTGGGATAAAATACCTAGCGGATCTTCTTGCGTACGTTCAACCAACGTTCCGTTTAAGTCGAGCATCATTACGGAATTCTTTTTTACGATTGTTTCCGTGTCCGAAGCGGACATGATGCCAAACAGCGTTACCATGCTGATTATAAATAATACAATACTTGACAAAATGATACCTGTCACCGTGGCAAGTGTAAATTTCAAGAAATCTTTCATTATACTTATTGTTTTTTGCGCCAGCTTGTTATTAAGCTAACAAAGATAAATAATTGAGTTGATATTTATTCAATAAGTCGTACGAATTTTTGTTTTATCACAGCGAATCGATATAAATAGAAGCTTCTTTCCTGTAAGATTTAAGTATATTTGTCTGTATCTAATCCTTTTAAATGAGAAGAATTCTCTAATTTTGTGGCACAACTATTATCGTGAAAAATTAAATAAATATCAGCATATGTAATGCGACATTAACTTAACATTATATTACCATGAAAAGAAAAACCCCTTTTGTGGCTGCAGCTTTAGCAGCAGGCTTGTTCTTCTATTCTTCCTGTACTCCGACTGAAAAAGCGGAAACAAAGGATTATACTCAATACATTAATACCTTTATCGGTGCTGCAGATAATGGTCATACATTTCCCGGCGCGTGTTATCCTTTCGGTATGATCCAGACCAGTCCTGTGACGGGAGCAGTTGGTTGGCGCTACTGTTCTGAATATGTTTATGAGGATTCCCTGATTTGGGGATTTACTCAAACACATCTGAATGGAACGGGATGTATGGACTTAGGTGATATTTTGGTGATGCCGGTCACTGGCACACGTGCCCGTGCGTGGGATGCTTATCGTAGTCATTTCCCTAAAGATAAAGAAGCGGCTACTCCGGGATATTACACCGCAGAGCTCTCTGATCCACAGGTAAAAGCGGAACTGACTGCCTCTATCCATGCTGCCCTTCACCGCTATACTTATCACAAGGCTGATTCTGCCTCTATATTGATTGACTTGCAACATGGTCCTGCATGGAGAGAAGAACAATATCATTCACAAGTCAACAGTTGTGAAGTGAACTGGGAAGATGCTCAAACACTGACAGGACATGTCAATAACACGGTATGGGTCAACCAGGATTATTTCTTTGTGATGAAATTCAACCGTCCGGTAGTCGATTCACTTTATCTTCCAATGGGCGAAACAGAAAAAGGAAAACGTATCATTGCCTCTTTTGACATGCAGCCGGGAGACGAGCTGATGATGAAAGTGGCTCTTTCTACCACCAGCATAGACGGGGCTAAAAAGAATCTGGAAGCAGAAATTCCTGCTTGGGATTTTGAAGGAGTAAGAGCTACCGCCCACAATGAATGGAATAACTATTTGAGCCGTATTGAAATAGAGGGTACCGATGATGAAAAGACAAATTTCTATACTTGTTTCTACCACGCATTGATTCAGCCTAATCAAATCTCGGACGTAGATGGTATGTATCGTAATGCCGCCGACTCTATTGTAAAAGCCGGAACTGGTGCTTTCTATTCTACGTTCTCTTTGTGGGATACTTACCGTGCCGCTCATCCGTTTTATACATTAGTGATTCCCGAACGTGTGGACGGTTTTGTGAATTCTCTCATCGAACAGGGTGAAGTGCAAGGCTTCCTGCCTATTTGGGGATTGTGGGGAAAAGAGAATTTCTGTATGATTGGTAATCACGGCGTATCAGTCATTGCCGAGGCTTATCGCAAAGGATTCCGTGGCTTTGACGCTGAACGTGCTTTCAATATAATAAAGAAGACGCAGACTGTATCTCATCCGTTGAAGTCTGATTGGGAGGTTTATACGAAATATGGTTATTTCCCGACAGATCTGATAAAAGCAGAATCTGTATCTTCCACTTTAGAATCTGTATATGATGATTATGCTGCTGCCGATATGGCACGTCGTATGGGTAAAGAGGAAGATGCCGCTTACTTCGCGAAACGTGCTGACTATTATAAGAATCTTTTCGATCCGGAGACGAAGTTCATGCGTCCGCGCAAAGCTGACGGAACTTGGAAAGCTCCGTTTAACCCAAGTGCGTTGGCACATTCTGAAAGTGTCGGTGGAGATTATACGGAAGGAAATGCATGGCAATATACTTGGCATGTACAACATGATGTTCCAGGATTAATCCAGTTGTTTGGGGGAGAAAAACCTTTCTTGAATAAATTAGACTCATTGTTTACGGTTAAGCTAGAAGGTGAAAGTTTAGCAGATGTTACTGGATTAATCGGGCAATATGCTCATGGAAATGAGCCAAGCCATCATGTGACTTATTTGTATGCACTGGCTGGTCGTCCGGAACGTACACAGGAATTGGTTCGTGAAATATTTGATACTCAATACAAAAACAAACCCGACGGACTTTGCGGAAATGATGATTGCGGACAGATGTCTGCCTGGTATATGCTTAGTGCGATGGGATTCTATCCGGTAGATCCGGTAAGTGCGGAATATGTATTCGGTGCTCCACAGTTGCCGAAGATGACCTTGCATCTGGTCGATGGCAAGACTTTCACGATTATTGCGGAGAATTTGTCGAAAGAACATAAATATGTAGATAGTATTACATTGAATGGCGAACCATATACGAAGAAAACAATCTCGCATGAGGATATTGTAAAAGGAGGAACGCTGGTATACAAGATGAAGTAATAAATTCGTTTCTGTACTGTTATGGGACTAATGACTTTAATTAATAGTGGTTGGGATCATAACTTATAGTAGAGAAGAAAAAAAGATACTGCAAGAATAAATTGTACGACACCCGGGTCTCATGCTGCTTGACACCCGGGTGTCGGTGTGCATGAGACCCGGGTGTCGTACAACTTAATACTACCAAATGAAATTAATTTGAAGCCATACGATTAAGTTTGTACTAATACAAACTTATTTCCCTACAATCCTACTCACCTCTATACGCTGCTTTTCAAACTTCTCATTATTGCTGTTGCGGTTACTAACCTCTTTACAGCGAATAGGTGCACTCATTTCAAGCAAGCGCAAAATCTCATTTAAAGATTCACCTTCAAAAGTCGCTTTATAGGAATACTTTCCTAATTCGGCGTCTTTCAGAATAAATTCCACGTTATAAGTCTGTCCCAAACGCTTGAATACATATTCCAGCGGGTCATCTCTAAAAATGAGTATTCCATCTTTCCATGAGCACCATTTATAAGTGTTGGTCTTATTGACGTTATATAAAGAAGTGGCCAGATTATAGTCAATTTTCTCTCCCGGTGAAAGGGAAATCGTCTTTTTCTGGTCAAGAGTAACTGCGACCTTTCCTTTTACTAACGTCACTGCTGTTACATGATCCGGAGCGTATGCGTTCACATTGAATGCAGTGCCGGTAGCTTCTACAGTCAGTTGTTTTGTTTTTACGATGAAGGGGTGCTCTTTATCGGATTCTACTTCAAAATAGGCTTCACCCTGCATCGAAACAACTCTTTGCTTATCATTGAATTGAGTCGGATACTTTAAAGAACTTCCGGCATTTAGCCAAACCTTAGAACCGTCAGGCAGATTAACTACTGACCAAGTGCCATAAGGAGTGAATAGCTCCTGATAAGTCTCTGCAATTTGAGAAGCGGGTTTAAAATAAAGATAAGCAGATAATATCAGTAAAGGAAGAAGTAAGATAGCTGCCACTTGCTGCCAATAGTGCAGGAAGGACAACTTGGGACGAACGGAAACCGGCTGGTTTTGATGGAGAATCTTCTCCATTACTTTTCTGTGCGCATTGTCCACATCTATCTCTTCCGGATTAAAAGCCGGGTGACTGACTTCCCACACATTCTTTTGTGATAGAAAGCTCCTATAGTTTTCGGGAGCAGCCGATATCCAATCATCCAGTACCTTTATTTCTTCTGGTATAGCCTCTTTCGAGAGATATTTGGAAATTATAATTTCTATGTCTGAATCTTTATTTATCATATGCATTTTACCTTATATATAATAGACGTTTCAGAAAGAAAATCCCACATTCATTAGTGGAAAAGAAATAAAAAAAGTAGTAAATAAAAATCTTTTAATAAGATGCGGAGCTGCTTCAATGCTTTGCTGATACGTACTTCTACCGTTCTGACAGAGATATTCAGGCGATTGGCTATTTCCTGATATTTAATGTTTTCTAATCGGCTCATCTCGAACACTTCTCTTTCTTGAGGAGGTAATTGTTCCAATGCATTTTTAAGTTGCCGGCATAAATCAGAATACAGTATGTAGTTTTCTGTCGTATCTATATCTATAGAATCCGATTTAAGTTCGTAAGCAATGTGTTCATCTATAATCCTGCGATGGCGTAATTCGTCCAGACAGTAATTCCTGACCGCTTTCAGTAAATATGATTTTAGTGAGTTCTCAATTACCAATGATTTCCGGTCATTCCATAGTTTGAGAAAGATATTTTGCACAATATCTTCACAGGTAGATTTCTCCGGAATGTAAGTACCGCCAAACAATACCAAATCTTTATAATAAGCATGGAATAGTCGGGTAAAAGCCTGTTTATCATCCTGTTTTAGTGCTATTACCAGAAAACGGTCGTCGGAAGTCTGTTGTTGGATATTCGGCATAGTATTGTAGTAAAGGTTCTATTGTCGGGGGTAAAAATAGAAAGATTATTTGGGATAAACGATAGTTTGAAGAAAAAATAATGCAGATGAAAAAATAATGCGATATCCAATGTGGCTTTTATTTTTAGAAACGTCTTATTGATAGAAACGAGAGAAAAACACATTTATTAACCTTTAAATAATACGAGCCATGAGAAAGACATAATCAGTGAATTCAGCTTCCGACAACTGATAAAAAAAAGGAAGGTCTGACTCACCTTCCTTTCCAAAGATTCAGTTATTCGTTAATCAACTTATTTGTAGAACCAATAACTAAACATGTAAAGGTATGAAACTTATTTCAATTAGAAAAATGAAAAAGAGAATTAATGTACCTGCGAATGTAAAAATGGGGAGAATCTGTGCTATATGGTTGTTTTGTATCGCTTTGCAAGCTATCAGTATACCTATCTTGGCACAATCCGCCCAAATTACATTGCGACTGAAAAATGTGACTGTAGAGGAGGTCTTGACTAGTATCGAAAATCAGACAGAATATCGTTTCTTATACAACAAAGACATTGTTGATGTAAGCCGTATAGTAAGCATTACTGTGAAAAATGAACGGATGACTCTGGTGCTGGATAAACTTTTTAAAGGCGAAGGAGTATCTTATACGATTGAAAAACGTCAGATTGTATTAAACAAAGTTTCATCTCAACCACAGGATAACAAACAGCCGGTCAAAGTGACCGGAAAGGTAGTGGACGAATCCGGAGAGGTTCTTCCGGGAGTGACTGTGATGATAGAAGGGGCTACTCAAGGAACCATTACCGGTATAGATGGCAATTACCAGTTGCAAGTTCCGGAAGGCTCGACACTGAAATTTACTTCAATAGGTTACACTACATATACGCAAAAAATTACCCGACCGATGACGTTGAATGTGACGATGAAAGAGGATTCGAAACAGTTGGATGAAGTTGTTGTGGTAGGGTATGGAACGACCACCCGTAAGAATCTGACAACTTCCATTGCAACGGTAAAAACGGAAAAAATATCGCGAGCCGCAACAAGTAATATGTCACAGATGTTGCTTGGGCGGGCTGCCGGACTGGAAGCTACGTTGACAAGCCCGCAACCGGGTGGAGCAGTTGACCTTTCAATTCGTGGGGCAGGTACTCCTATCTTTATAGTGGATGGCGTAATGATGCCTTCCACTTCTTTAGAGGTTGGAAACGGAAATCAGGTTATGCCCAACTCTATCAATCGTTCGGGATTGGCCGGACTTAATCCTGCTGATATTGAATCTATCGAAGTGTTAAAGGATGCATCTGCCTCCATTTATGGAATTGGTGCAGCCAATGGTGTCGTTTTAATCACTACAAAGAAAGGTACTGAAACTCGTCCCCAAATCACTTATGAAGGAAATTATTCTATCGTGAAAAACTATCCGTATCTGGAACCTTTGAGTGGGGAAGAATATATGAATGTTGCCAACATTTTCAATAAAGAAAACTATTTATTTACGAACGGTATGTATCCTTACGGTGATAAACCTTTTGATAATAAATGGGTACCTCAATTCTCACCTCAACAGATAGCTGCCGCTCAAACAACAGACTGGCTGGATTGTGTATTAAAGGATGGTAGCATCAATAATCATAATATCACAATTACGGGTGGTTCTAAACTGCTGAAATATTATCTGTCCGGAAATTATTACAAACAGGAAGGTACGGTAGAAAACTCCGCTATGGAACGTTATGCTCTTCGGACAAACATTTCTTCACAATTGCTTCCATTTCTTAAGTTGACAGCAATTGTCAATGTAAATGAAAATGAATATACAAATTCAACTTCCGGTGGCGGAGGTGGTGGAAATGGGTACGATGCCATACAATCAGCATTGACTTATCCTTCTTATTTACCAATCAGAGGTGAGGACGGAAAGCCTACTTTATATTCAAATTACCCTAACCCGGCTGAAATGATAAAAGTTAGTGACCGGACTAAAACAAGCGGTTATTATCTAAACTTTGCTGCCGATGTGGATATAATCAAGGATATGTTGTCCTTCCGTTTGATGTATGGTATTAATAAGGAGAATGCTAATCGTAATCTGTATATTCCTTCTGATATATATTTTATGGATATGTATAAATCAAGAGGGCATTTGGGATATGTTGAACGTAGAAACCAAACCATGGAAGGCACATTGACTTTCAAAAAACAGTTTGGAGATTTGTTACGTGTCGATGCCGTAGTCGGTATGGGAAGATATACGAACGATTCAAATGGACTTGAACTTGACTACGAACAGATTAACGATCACATTGCTGCTGATAAGGTGGAAGCTGCGGAAGGCGCTTTCTACCCGACTTCTTTCAGGGCAGCCGATGAACGTCGTTCTCAATTTGCCAGGGCAAGTGTGGATGTGCTCGACAGATATGTAGTTGCCGCTACTATTCGTCGCGATGGAACGGATAAGTTTTTCCCGGGAAAGAAATATGCCTATTTCCCTTCAGTATCATTGGCTTGGAAATTATCTAACGAGCCGTTTATGAAGCATATATCATGGATTGACCAGTTGAAGATTCGTGGTAGTTATGGACAGACTGGTAATGATAATCTGGGTAGTTCGCTTTATGGCACTTTCAGTCTGGCAGCCCAATATATCAAGTTCTCTAACAATTCAGTGACTTATGTACCCTATCTGCTTAGCGGTCCTGATTACCCGAATGTTACTTGGGAAAAGACTACCATGAAAAATATAGGTATAGACTTTTCAGTCCTGAAAGATAGAATCTGGGGAAGTTTTGATATGTTCCGCAATGATGTAACCAACTTGCTGGGATATGACTCTTCCTCTCCGCTTAGTATGACATCTTCCGTTCCGATGAATTATGGACATTATGTACGTTACGGATGGGATGCGACTATTAACTCACTAAACTTTGAAATCCCCCGTGTGTTTAAGTGGACCTCACAATTGACTTTATCACATCATAATGCCGTTTGGAAAGAACGGATGCCCAACTATTATTATGAAGAATATCGAATCCGTAAGAACGAACCGGTGAATGCTTATTATTACTATGAAACGGAAGGCGTTATCAACATAGATAAAAGCAATATGCCCGAATCGCAGAAATCTTTGCCGGCAGATGCGCAACAGCCCGGTTATCCGATTATTAAGGATGCAAATGGGGATAATAAAATAACGATTGATGATGTGAAGATGCGGAATACACTTCCAAAAATTCACATAGGCTTTGGAAATACATTTGTATACAAAGATTTTGATCTGGATGTATTTATGTATGGACAATTCGGACGTACACGCTATAACTATGCATATCGTTGGGCACTTGTCGGAGATGTGTATTACACGAGTCCCAAGAATTCGAACAAATATGTATATACTATCTGGAATTCTCAAACCAATCAGAATGGAAACCGTCGTGGTATTGCTTCAACAAAGGCTGTCGCTTTGCCTGGTAACGTAGGTTTTGAGGAAGATTATCAGAATGCTTCGTTCGTACGTGTCAGGAATATCACTTTAGGATATAACCTTTCAGGAAAGAAGCTGGGAAGAGTAGGTGATTATGTGAGTTCTATCAGAGTTTTTGTTGACTGTCAGAATCCGTTTACTTTTACCAAGTTTGTAGGTGTCGATCCTGAAATAAAGACGGGTGGCGACGGCTCCAAAGCGGAGTATCCGATGACGAGAACATACTCCTTCGGAGCAAAAATATGTTTCTAAGAAAACCTGTAACGAAAGAAAAGATTGAAAATATGAACAAGAATAAATTATTTAAGGTGTTTGTCATGATTGCATTTATCATGTGCAGTTGTGAGGATAATTTTGATCCGAAGATGTATGGCACGTTGAATGTTTCTAATTATCCGGTGACTGAAGCCGAATACGAATCATTTATGATGACCTGCTATATGCCTTTTACGACAACATGGACCTATTGGATCGGTGCCGGAACAAGTGGCAATCAGCACGGTTGGTATATCCCTGCCGGAGGTGTACTGAAGTTCTTTGATTATCCGACAGATGAGGTGGCTGTGTGGAATAATGGTTGGGGAGGCGGATATTATTTCCTTTCTAAAGCCGATTTTAGTCAGTGTGTTTATTATACAAGCGGTACGTTAAGTGATGAAAGGCCGAACCACTTTCCGAAAGTAAGTGAGATTTCCTACTTCACCAATGTGATTGGAACATTGGAGAAAGCTTCTACCGAAGTGGTTTCCGAAGGGCGTAAAAGGGAGTTTATAGCTGAAGCCCGTCTTTGCCGTGGATTGATGATGTATTATTTATTGCATGTATATGGACCTGTTCCTTTGATTGTCGATCCGGACGATCTGATTAATCCTTCAAAACTGGAAAATCTGGTGCGTCCGACATTGCAGCAAATGACGGAGTGGATTATGGCTGATTTTGATTATGCTTATCAGTATATTGCAGATACGCAGCCGGAACAGGGACGTTACAATAAAGACTATGCACGTGTATGCATCATGCGGCATTGCCTGAATGAAGGCTATTATATGTCCGGTTATTATCAGAAAGCGATTGATATGTATAACGAGTTGAAGGGACGGTATAGTCTTTTCAAGAAAGGGGACAATCCTTATATCGAGCAATTTAAAAATGCCAATAACTTTAATTCGGAAGTGATTATGGCTGTCAGTTGTGATGAAACGGCGGATGGTACGAATAAGTCCGGCAACTTTAACCCGCTGATGATGCTTGCTACTCCCGATAATGCAGCCAGAGTGGACGATCAGGGAAATCCTACTCCTTTCTATCTGCAAGGGCAGGGATGGGGACAAACTTTCAACGTGTCTCCGAAATTTTGGGATACGTATGATCCTTCGGACAAACGTCGTGAAGTGATTCTGACCAAATATTATACGACTGCAGGAACCTGGATTGACCGGAACACTACTACATGGGACGGTTTTATCATTAATAAATTCCCGGTTGAAACAGCTACGGCTTTTCAGGGGACTGATATACCGTTAGCCCGTTGGGCAGATGTATTGCTCATGTATGCGGAAGCCGAAGTACGTAAAAACAATGCAGCTCCGTCCGCTGATGCTATAGCTGCGGTCAATGAGGTGCGTAAGCGTGCCGGACTGGGAGATCTTCCATCATCGGCAACAGCGAATGCAGAAGCTTTCCTGGATGCTTTACTTACGGAAAGAGGACATGAAATGTTGTATGAAGGGATGCGTAAAATAGATCTCATCCGTTTTAATCAGTATGCGCAGCGTACAGCGAAGATCAAAGGAGTGGCTCCTACACATCAATATGTGCCTATTCCTAATTATGCGGTTCAACAAGCTTCGGAATCTTATGGAAAAGTGTTGGTACAGACATTTGAACGTGAGGGATGGAAAGCGGATCTTGCGGCAGCTCGTAATTAATGTCATCATTCATTATTGTTAAACTAGAGATCTTAAGAAAAATGAAAAAGATATACGTATTATTCATGTCGTCGTTATTGCTCCTTTCGTGTGCAAAAGATGATGTTAGTAAGCCAAGTGAATGGCCGGAATGGCCTACACCTTCAAAACCTAAAATAGAAAATGCCGTATTGCGGGGAGTGAATGGTGAAACGGTTGTGGCGGCTGGTGATAAAGTGAAGTTCACTGCACAAGTAAGTGATGAATATAATGATTTGGTTTCATTCCAATTATTAGTGACAATGGATGGAGCCGAAATCTTGAATTTGTCTAAAGGATTGAGCGGACGTTCTGCGGTTATTGAAGAGGAAGCTACTTTACCTTTTGTTGCTGGTTTCCAGAATGGACGTCCTGTGGTGACTATAAAAGCTGTAAACGATTTAGGTGGCAATGAATCGACCCTGACTTTGGATGAGGCCGCAAGTGTGGCGGTGACCCGTCCGGAAACACCTTCCCAATTATACCTTGTTGATGATTTGGGAAATGTGTATGAAATGGACAAGGAGAGTCAGAATGAAACGGATTATAGTTTCCGGACGAGTGCGGCGGATTTGGCAGGGATTGGCGACCATTTTAAAGTTGCCGAAAAGATAATAAATAATAAACCTGATTATTCCGGTTTGGTATGGGGATATTCAGACGATAAGATCGCGATTGTGACTGATGATGCAGCTACTTCGATTCCGACTCCTAAGGTAGGAAGTTATACATTGGAGAATATCACTTTTGATATGTTGAGTTTTCTGGCTGATAAGACTTTGACATACAGCATTGATATTGATAAGTCCCGCTTCTTTGATGTGGGAGGAGGATATGTCCAGTTGGATGTTCAGTTGGTAGAAAGTGCCAAGATTAATTTTATAGGTTTTGGTAGTGATGTTACCAATATGCTCCGGCCGGAATTCTTTAAAGATGTATCAGGGAGCAAAGCAAAATTCGATGGTCCGTCGGTACTTTATAACTTGAAATATAATACATCAAATGGTTTCATGTATATGGAACGTCCACGGGATGTTTTTTATCCGGAGGTGATGTATATTCTCGGTACTGGAGTCGGATTTCCACGCGAACCTTATGTGGCTACGCTTGCTTGGGACTTCGCATATCCTCACCAATGGTTCTTCTTTAAAAAGGTCGGTGCAAGTGCCTTTGAAGCAGTCGTTTACATTGACCAAACTATGGGATTTAAGTTCTATCGGGGATATGGTTGGGCGCAAGAGGAGGACACGAAGAATCTATATACGGTTGAGCCTGCTAACCTGATAACGAGAAACGCTCCCGGTGATTTGATTCCCGGTCCTGATTTTAAAGCCGGACTTTATACAATACATATTGATAAAGCCAGTGAAGTGATACGATTGACTCCTTGCAATTAAGAGGGGCATGATTAATAGTCTTTAATTTAATATTCAATAGAATTATGTATATATCAATGAAAACATATAGTAAGAAATTTCTGGTTACGTTTTTTTTCTCGATGTTGCCAATGTTATTAATGTCTTGTTCGATGGATCCGGAGAAAGCCTCTTTTTCTATTTCCGGGAATTTGGAGAAGTTACAGATCGGTAATGACGGTTTTACGGAGGTTTATTCGATAAAGTCTAATACGGAATGGAAATTTGTAAACGAGACGGATCAGTCTTGGGTTACCGTCTCACCGACCAAAGGAAGTGGAAACGGAACTGTGACAATTACTGCAAATGCAAATACTGGAACCGGACGTACGGCTGTATTCCGCGTGGTACCTAATGGAGTAAAGACACAAGAAATTGAGATCATTCAGGGTAATTCTTATATCCCTACAACTGATGGAGAATTCCCGATTATAGCATGGACCGGAGTGGAAGCAGACAAGTCGCTGGAGAAATTCCCGGTGATGAAAGCATCCGGCATTAATATTTATCTGGGATGGTATGATGATTTGGAAACAACATTGAAGGTGCTTGACGCCGCACAGAAGACCGGAGTGAAAATGATAACTTCTTGTAAGGATCTCTTGTCTGTTGCTACTGCCGAAGAGGTCGTAAAAGCGATGATGAATCATCCGGCTTTGTATGCCTATCATTTGAAGGATGAACCGGAAGTGAATGATTTGCCGGGCTTGGGCGAATTGGTGAAGAAGATTAAAACCATCGACAGTCATCATCCTTGTTATATCAACTTGTACCCCAATTGGGCATGGGGGAAAGAACTTTATTCTGAAAATGTAAAGTCGTTTATAGAACAAGTCCCTGTTCCGTTTATTTCGTTTGACAATTATCCTATTGTATCTATAAATGGTGCTCCCAGCATTGTCCGTCCGGACTGGTATCGGAATCTGGAAGAAATATCGGCTGCTGCTAAAGAGAATAATAAGCCGTTCTGGGCATTTGCACTTGCACTTTCCCATAAACTTGATGAAACTCATTTTTATAAGATACCGACATTGCCTGAGTTGAGATTACAAGTTTTCAGTGATTTGGCTTATGGTGCGCAGGCAATCCAGTATTTTACCTATCGCGGACTTCAACATGATGATCCGACTGAAGTGTATGATTTGGTCAAGACTGTTAATCAGGAAGTACAGCAACTTGCGGGTATATTCTTGGGAGCACAGGTTATTTCAGTATCTCACACCGGAAGTGAAATACCTGAAGGCACGAAGGCTTTGGGAAGTCTGCCGACTCCTATAAAATCATTGACTACGAGTGATACAGGTGCTGTTGTCTCTGTCCTGGAGAAAGGTGGTAATCAATATCTTGTGGTAGTAAATAGAGATTTTCGTAATGTGATGAACCTGTCTATCGATGTGGATAGTTCTGTTAGTAGAGTGTTGAAAAATGGTTCAACGACTACTCCGGACGGCTCTACGATAGCAGTCGAACCGGGTGATATGGTAATATTTACGTGGAGAAAATAAAAAGATTTTTAATTTGATAAAGTAAAACGATTATATGAAAAAGATATTACTTTCCTTTTTTATTGGTGTTATGTTGATTGCCTGCAACCAGAAAACTGTCTCTGTTCGTGAGGTCTGGACGAAAGAGCAGGCTAATGAGTGGTATAAACAATGGGGATGGCTTCGTGGATGCGATTTTATTCCAAGCACGGCAATCAACCAAATGGAGATGTGGCAGGCAGATACTTTTGATCCGGTGACTATTGATCGTGAACTGGGTTGGGCGGAAGAAATAGGCATGAACTGTATGCGCGTATATTTGCATCACCTGGTTTGGGAAACAGATAAGGAAGGCTTTAAGAAACGTATCAATGAATACCTTACTATTGCCGACAAGCATCATATCTCTACCATCTTCGTCTTCCTGGATGATTGTTGGAATCCTGTATATCAGGCTGGCAAACAGCCGGAACCACAGCCGGGAGTACACAATTCGGGATGGGCACGTGACCCGGGTGATCTGTATTATAAAGGCGATACGGCAGTGATACTTCCGGTATTGGAAAGCTATGTGAAAGATATCCTGATTACCTTTAAGGATGATAAGAGAATCGTATTATGGGACTTATATAATGAACCCGGAGGTTCGGGAGGATATAGATACGGTGAAAGAAGTTTGCCGTTATTGCAGAAGATATTTACGTGGGGACGAACGGTGAATCCGTCACAACCTCTGTCGGCCGGAGTTTGGGATATGAGCCTGACTAATCTGAATAAGTTCCAATTGGAAAATTCGGATGTGATAACATACCACACGTATGAAGGCGTGAATTCGCATCAGCAACTCATTGATACATTGAAGCAATACGGTCGCCCGATGATTTGTACAGAATATATGGCACGTACTCAAAATAGTACTTTCCAGGATATTATGCCAATGCTGAAGAGAGAAAATATCGGTGCAATCAACTGGGGACTTGTAGCTGGAAAAACAAATACGATCTTTGCATGGGACACTCCATTGCCTGATGTTGTTGAACCTCCATTGTGGTTCCACGATATATTTCGTAGTGATGGAACTCCTTATTCGGCAGAAGAGGTGGAATGTATTCGTTCATTAACTAAATAATTCCCTTATGATAACTATGAGGAATATATGGATAATGATGTTGGGGATATGCTTGTTTGGTTGTGGGGCTGCTAAACAGCCCCTTTCCTCACAGCTCTCTTTAACATGGAAACTGGAAAAAGATAGTGTGGAAGCCAGATATTTTAAGAATACATTCTGTCTGACGAATAATGGGAATAAATCCTTGACTAATAATTGGGTGATCTATTTTAATCAGACACCTATTTATTATCAGCAACCTATTAATGCACCGCTGGAAATTGAATGTTTGGGTTCGACTTACTATAAAATGTACCCCACTGAACACTACCAGGCATTGCCACCGGGTGAAACAATCACTTTTACCATATTGAGTGAAGGAAATGTGATTAATGTGTCCTCGGTTCCTGAAGGGGCTTATATGGTAACTACCGATGAAAAAGGAAAACCGTTACAACCGCAAAATGTCCCCATCGAGATCGAGCTTTTTAAGCCCGATACCCAATGGGTTAGCTCGAGGAACAGCTTTCCCTATGCAGATGGAAATTATTTCTATAAGCAGAATGATGATTTTAGCAAACCGGTAGATTGTGATATGCTTTCTCTTTTTCCTGCTCCTAAAAAAGTGGAAAAGACGGGCGGTGTTTCTTCTTTCTCTCAAAAAGTCTGTCTGAAGTTTGATGATGCGTTTAAAGAGGAAGCTCTTTTATTGAAAAGTCAATTGACTTCATTATTAAGATGCAGCGTTTCCGATAAGGATGAAGAAACAATCATTGAATTGAAGAAAATGGAGGTTCCTATTACCTGTCAATATCCCGATGAATATTACGAAATCGTGATAAAGAATAACCGGTTGACTTTGAAAGCTAATGATGCACATGGCATATTTAATGCTTGTCAAACATTGCTTGCCTTATTAGATAACATGGAACTAACTTCTTCTCCGATACCTAATCTTCATATAACCGATTATCCGGACATGGGGCATCGGGGAATTATGTTGGACGTAGCCCGCAACTTTACAAAGAAAGCGGAGCTGCTGAAACTGATCGATATATTATCATTCTATAAGATGAATGTACTGCATTTACATTTGAGTGACGATGAGGCCTGGCGTGTGGAAATACCCGGATTGGAGGAATTGACAGAAATAGCTTCTCGCAGAGGACATACCATAGATGAACAGACATGTCTTTATCCTGCGTATGCCTGGGGATGGAATGAGACAGATACTACTTCATTGGCCAATGGATATTATTCTCGCAGTGACTTCATGGATATTCTGAAATATGCGAAAGAAAGGCATATCAGAGTTATTCCCGAAATAGACATTCCCGGACATTCCCGGGCAGCGATTAAAGCCATGAATGCCCGTTATCAGAAATATATAGATACAGACCAATCGAAAGCGGAAGAATATCTTTTGACTGACTTTGCAGATACTTCCCAATATCTGTCGGCACAAAATTTCACAGACAATGTGATTAATGTTGCCATGCCTTCCACTTATCATTTTCTTGAAAAAGTGATTGACGAAATCGTGCAGATGTATCAGGATGCAGGAGTAGAACTGACTGCTTTCCATGTGGGTGGAGATGAAGTACCAGAAGGTATTTGGGAAGGTTCTTCTATCTGCCGCACTTTTATGCAAGAGAACGGACTGACTAAGATACGGGATCTGAAGGATTATTTTCTGGAACAAATATTGGAAATGCTGGACAAACGTAACATACAGGCAGTCGGATGGCAGGACATTGTTATGAATCCTGATAATACCGTTAACGAACATTTTAGAAACAGTAAGGTATTAAATTATTGCTGGAACACCATTCCGGAGCAGGGTGGGGATGAAGTACCGTATAAGCTAGCTAATGCAGGCTACCCGGTTATACTCTGTAATGTGGGTAACTTCTATTTGGATATGGCCTATTGCTATCATGTGGAGGAACCGGGATTGCGTTGGGGCGGTTATGTGGATGAATATGTGACGTTTGATATGTTGCCTTTTGATATTTATAAGTCTTTACGACGGAATTTGAAAGGTGAACCTGTTGATGTGAAAGCAGCTTCAAACGGAAAACAACCCTTGACAAAGGAAGGTTATCAGAATATCAAAGGTCTATCCGGACAAATATGGTCGGAAACAATCCGTAGTTTTGAACAGGTAGAATATTATCTTTTCCCAAAAGTCTTCGGATTGGCAGAACGTGCTTGGAATGTTCAACCATCGTGGGCAGTATCTCCGGACGGCAAAGTATATATGGATGCCAAACGGAAATACAATGCCGGTATTATAGATTATGAGTTGCCACGTTTGGCAAAGCGAGGAATAAATTTCCGGGTGTCTCCTCCCGGTATTATGACAAGGGATGGATTACTACTGGCTAATACTGCCATTCCCAATGCGGTAATCCGGTACACAACCGATGGAAGTGAGCCTACGGAAAGTTCCATAGAATGGCAAACTCCGGTAGTATGCAATGCTCCACTGATAAAAGCAAAGGCTTTTTATCTAGGAAAAGAGAGTGTAACTACCGTATTGTTTAATAGATGATATATAAATAAAAAGCTATTTTAATAATGTTAGAATAGCTTTTTATTTATGCATTTATGAAATTTTACATATTAAGGGGCTGCTGAAATTCTAGCTCTTCTTTACAATATTCAACAAATTTAAAACTGGAAATATGACTATTAATATTAATTGATGGTTGAAATATGAATACATTTTCGACTTGTGTTTTAATTAATTTTTTCATATTTTTGCAGAGTATTTTTTGAATATTAGTGAAAGACATGAGTAATTTTGTAAAAATGAGAGGATTCTTTTTGTTTGTACTTCTTCTCATTAATTGTACTGTAAGTAAGGGACAGATTTATAAGTACATAGGACTGGAAGACGGGTTGAATAATCAGAAAATATACCATATCCAAAAAGACCGACGGGGGTATATGTGGTTTCTGACTCAAGAAGGGATAGACCGTTATGATGGCAAACATATCAAGCATTACAACTTTTCAGACGATAACATGACGTTGGATTCACGGATTGCCTTGAATTGGCTTTATATGGACAACAGAAATGTATTATGGGTAATTGGTCAGAAAGGTCGTATTTTTAGGTATGATTCGCAGCATGACAAGTTTGAACTGGCTTATGTGCATCCGGAGCTGATCAGAAATAAGTCGCAAGCATTTCTGAATTATGGTTATTTGGACAAGAATGACCGTATATGGTTGTGCTGTAAAGATAGCATTACCTGGTATGATACCCATACTGGAACAGTGTTACATATGTCGGTGCCGGTCGACGGCGAAATAACTAGCATTGAACAGACAGATGGTAATCATTTTTTTATAGGTACGGGAAGTGGTTTATTTCGTGCCGGAATAGAAGAGGGGAAGTTAAGGCTGGTTCCTGATGAAGCGGTGGAAAGCATCGCTCCGGTACATGAACTTTATTACCATGCTGTTTCAAAACAGTTATTTGTGGGAAACTATAAAGAGGGAATACTTATATATGACATGGGGGGAACAGGAGAAGTCATCTCTTGTCAATTTCCCAATCATGTAGAGGTTAACCAGATCGTTGCTTTAAACGCTCATGAACTTCTAGTGGCTACTGGGGGAAAAGGTGTATATAAGCTGGATGTGAATACATACATGAGTGAACCCTATATAACAGCTGATTATAGCAGTTATAACGGGATGAATGGAAATAATATTAATGATGTCTATGTGGATGAAGAAGATCGCATCTGGCTCGCAAATTACCCCACTGGTATTACAATCCGTAACAACCGTTATGGAAGTTATGACCTGATAAGACATTCTCTTGGTAATACTCGGTCACTGGTGAACGATCAGGTTCATGATGTGGTGGAGGATAGTGACGGTGACCTCTGGTTTGCAACCAGTAACGGTATCAGTTTCTATCAGACTGATACAAAAGAATGGCGTTCCTTCTTTAGTTCCTTTGATCCGGTACCGAATGATGAGAATCACATTTTTTTAGCGCTGTGTGAAGTCTCTCCCGGTGTAATGTGGGCTGGTGGTTATACATCGGGTATTTACAAGATAGAGAAGAAGAAAGGGTTTAAGGTAACTTATCTTTCTCCTGCTGCCATTGCAGGAGTACGTCCCGATCAATATATTTATGACATTAAAAAAGATTCGGGAGGTGATATCTGGTCCGGTGGATATTATCATCTGAAGCGTATCAATCTTGATACTAAAAATGTACGTTTATATCCGGGAGTAAGTTCTATTACTACCATTCAGGAGAAGGATGACCGGCTGATGTGGATTGGTACGCGAATGGGGCTCTACCTGCTTGATAAAGAATCCGGAATTTACCGGTATATTGATCTGCCTGTTGAATCTCCCTATATATGTGCATTATACCAGAGAGAAGACGGTATCCTGTATATCGGTACCCGTGGAGCCGGACTTCTTGTTTATGACATTAATAAGAAAAAGTTTATCCATCAATATCGTACTGATAACTGTGCGTTGATTTCCGACAATATTTATACAATTCTTCCGCGTCAGGACGAGAGTCTTCTGATGGGTACGGAAACCGGTATTACAATCTATTCCCCCCAGAAACATTCTTTTCGTAATTGGACACGGGAACAAGGATTGATGAGTGTCAATTTTAATGCAGGTTCTGCCACCGCCTGGAATAAAAGCACACTTGTTTTTGGCGGTAATGAAGGTGCAGTTAAGTTCCCGACAAATATACAGATACCGGAACCGCATTACTCACGCCTGTTATTACGTGATTTTATGATTGCTTATCATCCTGTTTATCCGGGTGATGACGGATCTCCTTTGAAGAAGGACATTGACGAAACTGACCGGCTGGAACTAGCCTACGGACAAAATACTTTTTCCCTTGATGTAGCTTCCATTAATTATGATTATCCTTCCAACATTCTTTATTCATGGAAGATTGACGGTTATCATAAAGAGTGGAGCCGTCCGAGTCAGGATAACCGGATTCTTGTCAGAAATCTGCCTCCTGGCAGTTATACGTTGCAAATTCGCGCCATATCCAATGAAGAGAAGTATAAGACCTATGAGACTAGGAACATTCAGATTGTTATAACCCCTCCAGTATGGGCCAGTTTGTGGGCTATGGTGGGATATGCAATTCTGTTGGTATTGGTTATGATTATCATCTTTCGTATCATCATGTTGCAAAAGCAGAAGAAAGTGTCGGATGAGAAGACACGGTTCTTCATTAATACGGCTCATGACATACGTACGCCGCTTACGTTGATAAAAGCTCCGCTGGAGGAAGTCATAGAAAATCGTATGGTGACCGAACAGGCGTTACCCCATATGAATATGGCTCTTAAGAATGTAAATACATTGCTTCAGCTGACAACGAACTTGATAAATTTCGAACGGATAGATGTCTATTCATCCACTCTTTATGTTTCCGAGTATGAGCTGAATACTTTTATGAATGATGTTTGTGCTGCTTTTCGCAAATATGCTGAAATGAAACATGTCAGGTTTGTTTATGAAAGCAATTTTGACTATCTGAATGTGTGGTTTGATAGTGACAAGATGGGATCTATTCTGAAAAATATCTTGTCGAATGCATTGAAGTATACACCTGAAGAAGGTAGTGTCTGCATTTCCGCTTGTGAGGAAGGAAACACGTGGAGCATTGAGGTGAAAGATACGGGAATTGGTATTCCTTCGTGCGAACAGAAGAAATTGTTCAGGAACTGTTTTAGAGGTAGCAATGTTGTCAATCTAAAAGTGACAGGTAGCGGAATAGGGCTGATGTTGGTATACAAACTAGTCAAATTACATAAAGGCAAGATTCAGATTCAGAGCAATGAACAACAAGGCACTTGTGTACGAGTTACTTTCCCGAAAGGAAATAGCCATCTTCATAAAGCTAAATTTATTTCTCCCAAGCTGCCGGATGAACGTCCGGAGACTATCATACCGGGTAGTATTTCTGATTTGCCGGCTATGGAAATATCCCAGATAAACAGTTCCTTACAACGGATCCTGATAGTGGAGGATAATGATGATTTGCGCAATTATCTGGTGGATATGCTGAAGACGAGTTATAATATTCAGGCTTGTCCGAATGGAAAGGATGCACTTATCATAATCAGGGAATTTAATCCGGATCTTGTTATATCCGATATAATGATGCCTGAAATGAGCGGAGATGAACTTTGTTCAGCGATAAAAGGGGATCTTGAGATGTCTCATATTCCGGTCGTTTTGCTGACAGCATTGGGAGACGAGAAGAATATGCTAGAAGGGCTGGAAATCGGAGCGGATGCTTATATCACCAAGCCTTTCAGTGTAGGAATACTCAAGGCAACGATTAAGAATTTGCTGGCGAATCGTGCTTTGCTCCGTCAGGTTTATAATAGTATCGAAGAGGAAGAACAGAAATTTGCGGTTAATTGTACTAATACTCTGGACTGGAAATTTATTGCTTCGGTCAAGGAATGTATAGAGAAGAACATGAGTGATCCGGATTTTAATGTAGAAATGCTTAGCAGTCGCCATCACATGAGCCGTACGAGTTTCTTTAATAAATTAAAGGTCTTGACAGGTTATGCTCCGGCTGATTATATCCGGATGATACGTTTGCAACATGCTGCACAATTGCTAAAGCAGGGCGAATATACAATAGCGGAAATTACCGATAGGGTCGGGTTCTCGGATGCGAAATATTTCCGTGAGGTATTTAAAAAGTATTATGGTGTAAGTCCGAGCAAATATGGAGATTCGGAAAATACAGAACCTTGTCCGGCAAGCAATTTAAAAAATGAGAAATAGTAGGCAGCGTATATAAACATTGTTCTATGCCCGGTTGTTATGTTTGGCAAACAAATATATATTCTGCCGGATGAGAGCAATATTGATATTTTTAGCTGGTCTGCTTTTCCCTATAACTTTTTTATTCGGGCAAAGTGCAATTCAGAAATATGCAGGAACGGCTATGCCGTATCCTTTGATAAAGAATCTGCCTGTTTTGAACCATGATGGTATGGTTCCTTTTTATATCAATCATTTAGGAAGGCACGGAGCACGGTTCCCGACTTCGGGAAAAGCATTAGAGAAGGTTAGAAATGTGCTTATATTGGCGGAGCAGGAAAACAGATTGACTGTAAAAGGTCAGGAACTGCTTGCTACGGTATTACGGCTGTCCGAAGCTTTCGAAGGACGATGGGGAGAATTGTCGGCAGTAGGAGAGCAGGAACAAAAGGGAATAGCAGAGCGTATGCTATTGCGTTATCCTGAAATATTTGTAGATTCGGCGCGAATTGAAGCGATAGCTTCCTATATTCCTCGTTGTATTAGTAGTATGGATGCTTTTCTTTCTGGTATGGAAAAACAGGATTCCTCATTGGTAATAAAGAAAAGTGCAGGAAAGCAATATAACCCACTTCTTCGTTTTTTTGATTTGAACAAGCCTTATGTTTATTATAAAGAGAAAGGTGACTGGATTTCTTTGTATGAATCATTTGTGCAAGATAAGATAGTTTTTACACCTGTCATGAAAAGGATTTTTCTCACCTCAGGACAAGAAACAGAACAGGAAAAACGGGAGTTTGTCATGGCTTTGTTCTCAATAGCAGCTATACTTCCTGATACAGGCTTATCTTTTAATATGAAAGGTATTCTCAATGATAAAGAATGGTATGGTTATTGGCAAACACAAAACTTGCGGCAATATCTGACTAAAAGTGCAGCACCAGTTGGAAATATGTTGCCGGTTGCAATTGCATGGCCGTTACTTTCAGAGTTTATTCAAACGACAGAGCAGGCAATTAACGGGCAATCGGACAATCGGGTGGATCTTCGTTTTGCGCATGCAGAAACTGTCATTCCTTTTGTAGCATTGATGGGTATAGGAAAAACGGATATACAGATAGCATCACCTGATTCCGTATCCATTTATTGGAAAGATTATGAAATTGCTCCGATGGCAGCTAATGTGCAATGGGTGTTTTATCGTGATAAGAACTGTCAAGTCTGGGTCAAAATACTTTTGAATGAGCAAGAAGTAACCATTCCGGTGGTCACATCCTTTTTCCCATATTATCGGTGGGAAGAAGTCTGCCACTATCTGAAACAACGGATAGCAATATCAAAAGAGATTCTTTCCAGGTTTTCAAGTAAGACTGATTAGCAAAAAAGCCCTGTAAGAATGATTGCTTCTCACAGGGCTTATTTGTATGGAAAGAGTATTTTTTATAATAATTTGTTGGAGCCAAGTATAATCAACATGGTATATCCCAATATCAGTCCGATGATTCCCATGATTATTCCGACTTTTTCCATATCCTTTTGCTGAATCATGCCTGTGGCATGTGCCAATGCGTTGGGAGGAGTACTGATAGGCAATATCATTGCTAATGATGAACCGATTGCCACTCCAATCAATAAAGTCTCTACTCCACCTAAGGAAGATAGGTTCTCACGCATGCTGCTTCCTGCAATGGCTAGGATGGGGACGAGCAATGCTGCCGTAGCTGTATGTGAGATGAAATTAGCCATAGCATAACAAATAAGTCCGGAGCCGACAATCATTAATACAGGAGGCCATGTGTTGAATGGGATAGCTTCAATCATATGTTTCGCCAGTCCGGTTTCTTGTAAAGCAACGCCCAGGGCGAAGCCGCCGGCTACCATCCAGAGTACGCTCCAACTGATTTCTTCCAGATCGCGTTTGGTGATGACTCCCGTTATACAGAAAACGGCTACCGGAATCATAGCTACTACATTAGAGTTTACTCCCGTCACCTTGTCAAACATCCAAAGTATGACTGTGATAGCAAAAGTGATATAAACCACAATGGAACGCCAGTCTTTTTTGGCTTCACCTTCAATTTGTAATTCAATATTTTTTTGTTTAAAGGGAAACAATCGTAAAAGTATGAACCAAGCGATAAACAATACAATAATAGTATAGGGTAACATAAAACTCATCCATTCTCCGAAACCGATATTCAGGTTCAGTCCCTCCGGATCATTCAGGTATTTTAAGGCAATTGCGTTGGGCGGTGTGCCGATAGGAGTTCCCATGCCACCCACATTAGCAGCTACAGGAATAGCCATAGCCAGACCTATTTTCCCTTTACCGTCTGCCGGAAGTGCTTTTAATACAGGAGTTAGGAAAGTGAGCATCATGGCAGCTGTAGCCGTGTTGCTAAGGAACATTGAAAATGCAGCTGTAACAAGAATGAATCCTAATAGTACATAGCGTGATTGGGTTCCGAAAGGTCTTAGCATGACGCGTGCCAACAATACGTCCAATCCGCTTTTGGTTGCTGCGATGGCAAGTATGAACCCACCAATAAATAACATAATGATTGGATCGGCAAAGCAATGCATAATGGACTTATATTTGACTGTCTGTCCCAATTCTTCTGTCGAGATTCCTTGAGTAAGGAACCATAAGCTGCTGTCGGAAACGGTGAGTAACAATAAAACGACAATCAATACGGAAGTGGTCCATGCAGGGACAGCCTCGAATACCCACATCAGCGTGGCAAAAATAAAGATAGAAATAAGTCTTTGTTCTATAACTGTTAACCCTTCTATACCAAATGTGTCAATAGGGAGGAGCCATAAAATAAGGGAAAGGGTAATAGCTACGGTTAGCTTTATACATCTGGCCACTGTCTGATTTTTTGCCAACCGTTTGGCTTTCTTTAAGTCCTGATAAGCTTCCACTAGATGGAAGCCGTGAAAAATCTTGTACATAATACTAGTTTAAGATAAAATTAAAAAACGGTGCAAAAATAACTTTTTATTCTATATCTCGTAAATCAACGAGAGAAGTTTTTTATAATTCTTTTGGATTGTGATGTCCTTGAAGATATTAATATGGATATTAGGTAGTCTGCTGCAATTTCTCTAAATTTGTGCCATTAACTCGACTAATACATTCATGGAGCACACTGAAACTTTAATAGTAGAGCAGTTGAAGATAGGCAACGAAGACGCCTATCAATACATCTATGACCGTCACTATGCTCTGCTGTGTCATGTCGCAAGTGGCTATGTAAAAGATCAATTCCTCGCGGAAACCATTGTCGGGGATACTATTTTTCATTTATGGGAGATTCGTGAAACGTTAGAGATTTCCGTTTCTATCCGTAGCTATTTGGTGAGAGCCGTCCGTAATCGTTGTATCAACTATCTGAATTCTGAATGGGAAAAGCGTGAGATCGCGTTTTCATCTCTAATGCCTGATGAGATAACAGACGATAAAATGACGATATCCGATTCGCATCCGTTGGGGGCATTGTTGGAGCGTGAACTGGAAGAGGAAATATATAAAGCCATTGATAAATTGCCGAATGAATGTCGTCGCGTATTCGATAAAAGTCGTTTTGAAGGAAAATCATACGAAGAAATTTCTCAAGAGTTAGGCATCTCTGTCAATACGGTTAAGTATCATATAAAGAATGCATTAGCATCTTTACAAACGAATCTAAGTAAATATCTGATTACTCTACTTTTATTTTTTTTCGGGTAAAAACGAAAAAAAGTCATTTTTAGACTACCCTCAATTAAAAATCTACTGTCTCCTTTATAGAACGCAGAAAAATGGAAGAAGAAAAGAAACATATTGATGAATTGATTGCAACCTATCTGACGGAAGGTTTGGACAAAAATGCTTTAGCCGAACTGAAAGCATGGATAGCTGCATCACCTGAAAATAAGAATTACTTTATTCAGCAGCGGGAAGTCTGGTTTTCTGCTGTCAGTCGTGAAGCTGCGTCGAAATACAATAAAGATAAAGCGTTCGATACATTTAAGAAACGTATCGGAAATCGGAAGGAAATAGAAAAAACTTCTCATCATGGATTCCGGTTGTCAATGTTGTGGCGTTATGCAGCGATTATTGCAGTCATACTTGCAGTCGGCTGCTTCTCTTATTGGCAGGGAGGAGTGAACGTAAAAGACACATTCGCGGATATATCCGTAGAAGCTCCTTTAGGATCGAGGACAAAGCTTTATTTGCCGGATGGTACATTAGTTTGGCTGAATGCCGGTTCACGAATGACTTACTCACAAGGTTTCGGAGTCGATAATCGTATGATCGAACTGGAAGGTGAGGGATATTTTGAAGTCCGGCGGAATGAAAAACTCCCTTTCTTTGTAAAGACTAAAGATTTACAATTGCAAGTACTGGGAACAAAATTTAATTTTCGCGATTACCCGGAGGATCATGAAGTCGTAGTATCTTTATTGGAAGGGAAAGTAGAACTGAATAATTTACTGAAAAAAGAGAAAGAAGCAATTCTTGCGCCTGATGAGAGAGCAATATTGAATAAAACGAATGGACGGATGACAGTAGAAACAGTTACAGCCTCTAATGCTTCGCAATGGACGGACGGTTATCTGTTTTTTGATGAAGAGCTTCTGCCGGACATCGTGAAAGAATTGGAACGTAGCTACAATGTAACTATTCGCATTGCCAATGATTCTTTAAATACCTTCCGGTTCTACGGTAATTTTGTCCGTCGGGAGCAAAGTATTCAGGAAGTATTGGATGCGTTGGCATCTACGGAGAAAATACAATATAAGATTGAAGAACGCAATATAACTATCTATTAACCGGTTACCAGAGATTTATAATACTATGATTGTTTAACCTTAGAAATTGAAGAATATGAAGGAAGAAAATAATACTGAATAGTCTTTAGTGAATGAATAAGGAGAGAAAAATAAAAACCGGAAGATCTCGAACATCTTCCGGCTCCTGAAT
>ERZ1106950.106-NODE-106-length-96840-cov-6.360417_pt1 | contig 96840 bp, 93 predicted proteins | sample MGYA00403675_ERZ1106950 | MGnify/ENA primary metagenome ERZ1106950 (study PRJEB35170, sample SAMEA104062410) | human gut metagenome | biome: human gut; feature: human-associated habitat; material: faeces | place: Denmark | collected 2012-06-13 ... | reverse complement strand
TTGTCAGTGGTCAGGCCGCACCTGTGCAGAAGCGCACCAGAATGGCGGCCGCCTGGGCCCGGGTCGCCCCACCGCCGGGCTTCAGGGCAGCGGGACCGGTCCCGCTGATGAGGCCGCCGGCATAGGCCCACGGCATAGGGGCTGATCTTCTCTGCATCCGCATAGGCGGACAAATCTGCCCTAGCTGACACATCGCGGCCCTGGCTGCGGGCGTAGCGGTAAAGGATGGCGGCCATCTGCTCCCGGGTGATGGTGTCCCCTGGTCCGAAACGCCCGTCTCCATACGGTGGAGGATGGTCACGATCATCCCCCGGGTGGTAGTCACCTCCGAGGAAAATCGTCCGTCGCCGGTGCCGGCCATGAGGCCCGCTTCGGCGGCGCAGCGCACTGTGCTCTCATACCAGGCCCCGGATACCACGTCCACAAAGAAGGGCTCCGCGCCGGGCTTGGTGAAGTATGCCACCACACTGTCGCCGGAGAGCTCGCCCGTCTTGGCGGCGCTCCACTCCGCTGCTCCGGCATCGGCCTTCACGCTCAGGGTATAGCTGCCGGTTAGTTCGGCGCCGGTGACCTTGATGACGATGACGGGGACGGAGGCACCTCGCTTCATGGTGATGGTAATGGTCCCGTCCTCCCACTTCTGGTCGTACAGGTCGGCACTGATGGTCTTGTCATAGGACACACGGACCTCATGCTACTGGCCTCAACACCCAGGTTGCCCAGCTTGTCTACGGGTACCACGCTATACCTATAGGTCAGGTTGTTGGCCGCGCCCAGATCATCCGTGTAGGTATCCGAGGTGGTAAAGCCGATGGCCTTGCCGTTACGGCGGATCTCATAGCCCAGCAGTTTTTCACTGTCGGCGTGCCTCATGGTCAGAGTCACCCTGGGTTACGGCGTATCACTTTCCACCCGGGGAGAAAGCCGTTCTCTTTATTTTATCCCCCCGCAGAATTTGGGCTATTCATCTCTTTTCTGGCCCCGCCCCCGCTGTAATCCTTTGCCGCGGCGACGAAGTCCCGGAACAGGGGATGGGCCCTATTCGGCCGGGACTTGAACTCCGGGTGGAACTGGACGGCCAGGAACCAGGGATGATCCGGCAGCTCCACCATCTCCACTAGCTTCCCGTCGGGGGACAGGCCGGACAGGACCAACCCCTTCTCCGTCAGCAGGGAACGGAAGTCGTTGTTGAACTCATAGCGGTGGCGGTGGCGCTCGGAGATATCCTCCGCACCGTAGGCCTGATAGGCTCTGGTGTCATGCGTCGTGATATAACAGGGGTAAGCACCCAGACGCATGGTCCCGCCCTTGTCAGTGATGCCTTGCTGGTCGGGCATCAGGTCAATGACCGGATGGGCGGTGGCTGCCAGTTCACTGGAATGAGCATCGGCCAGACCGGCCACATGGCGGGCGAACTCCACCACCGCCATCTGCATCCCCAGGCAGATGCCGAGATAGGGAACCTGATTCTCGCGGGCCCAACAGACGGCGGAGATCATCCCCTCGATTCCCCGGTTCCCAAAACCGCCGGGCACGATGATCCCAGCGCACCCAGCCAGCAGTTCCGCGGCATTGCTGTCGTTGATGTCCTCGGAGTCCACCCAACGGACATCCACCTGCACCCCGTTTTCGATCCCACCGTGGGTCAGCGCCTCCACCACGGAGATATAGGCGTCGTGGAGGGCCACATATTTCCCCACCAGGGCGATCTCCAGCCGGCCCGCCGGGCGTTTGGCTCGCTCCACCATGGCACGCCACTCCTCCAGGTGTGGCTTACTGAAGGGAAGTCCCAATACCTCGCACACCGCTTTTGCCAACCCGGCCTCCTCCAGCATCAGCGGCACTTCGTAGAGGATGGGGGCGGTCTCGTTGGAGATGACCCGCTCCGGCGGCACATTGCAGAACAGGGCGATCTTGTCCCGCACCTTCTGGGACACCGGCCCGTCGCAGCGGCAGAGGATCACATCCGGCTGGATGCCCAGGCCCAGCAGCTCCTTTACAGAATGCTGGGTGGGCTTGCTCTTGGGCTCCCCGGTGCCGGGAATGGAGACGATGAGGGAGACGTGGAGGTAAAGCACATTCTGCCGCCCCACCTCAGCGGCCACCTGACGGATGGCCTCCAGGAAGGGCTGGGACTCGATGTCTCCCACCGTGCCGCCGATCTCGGTGATGACCACGTCCACCTCCTCCCGGCGGCCAACCCGGTAGATGCGCTCCTTGATCTCACCGGTGATGTGTGGGATGACCTGGACCGTGCCCCCCAAGAAGGCCCCCTCACGCTCCCGGCTGAGGACGGACCAGTAGACCTTTCCGGAGGTGATGGAGGAGTCCACCGTCAAATCTTCGTCGGTGAACCTCTCGTAATGGCCCAAGTCCAGGTCGGTCTCCGCCCCGTCCTCGGTAACGAACACCTCCCCGTGCTGATAGGGGTTCATAGTGCCCGGGTCAATGTTCAGGTAGGGGTCGAACTTCTGGAGGGCCACCTTCAGCCCCCGGGCCTTCAGTAGCCGTCCCAGAGAGGCCGCCGCTATTCCTTTCCCCAGGCCGGATACCACCCCGCCGGTGATGAAGATATACTTTGCCATACCGATCCCTCCCTTGGGTAAGTTGGAAGTTCAAATTTTGACGCGTCAGAACCCGCTGGCCCCGTAATTTTTCAGTGCCCGGGCGGAGGGGTCATCCACGTTGCAGCCCTCCCAGGCCCGATTTGGCATCCAGAAGTCCTTGATCATCCGGGCCTGGCCGGGGTAGTACCGCTCGAACAGGTCCCGATAGAGCAGGCTCTCCCGGGTGAAGGGCGGGCGGTACTGGTATTGGGCGCAGCCCCGAGTGAAAGCTAGGTCGCTGTACTGCGCTCTGGCATATTCCTTCAGATCATCCACCATAGAGTGGCCCACCGCGTCGGAGAAGGCCGCCTTCTCCCGCCACAGGATCTCGTCAGGCAGCAGAGCATCGGACTGGAAGGCCCGGCGGAGCAGATACTTGCCCTTGCCGCAGCGGTTGACCTTCAACGCCGGGTCCACCGACATGACATACTCCACAAAGTCCAGGTCCCCGAAGGGCACCCGGGCCTCCATGGACCAGCCGCTGATACACCGATCCGCCCGGAGCACATCGTACATGTAGAGCTCCTCCACCCGCTTTTCCGCCTCAGCCTGGAAGGCAGCGGGAGAGGGGGCAAAGTCGGTGTACTTATAGCCGAAGAGCTCGTCGGAGATCTCCCCGGTGAGGAGCACCCGGATGTCGGTAGTCTCGCGGATGGCCTTGCAGCACAGGTACATGCCTACGCTGGCCCGGATGGTGGTAATGTCCCAGGTGCCCAGGGCGGCCACCACTTTGGGCAGAGCGGCTATCACGTCGTCCCGGGTGATGATCACCTCCGTGTGGTCCGCCCCGATGAACTGCGCTGCCTTCCGAGCGTACTTCAGATCGATGGCGTCGGTGTCCATGCCGATAGCGAAGGTGCGGATAGGCTTTCCAAGCAGCCGGGCGGCGATGGCACACACCAGGCTGGAGTCCAGTCCGCCAGAGAGAAGAAAGCCCAGGGGGGCATCGGCGTCCAGCCGCTTGTCCACCGCGGCGATAAGCTTGTCATGGATGTTCTGGCAGACGGTGTCCATGTCGTCGGACCGGCTGAGGCCGGGACGGGCGGGGTTGGCGTAGCGGACAAACCGTCCCCGGTACCAGTAGTGTCCCGGAGGGAAAGGGAGGATCTGCTCACACAGGCCCACCAGCTGCTTGGCCTCGCTGGCGAAGAGAATGCCGCCGTCAGGACCGCAGCCATAGAAGAGGGGCCGGATGCCAATGGGGTCCCGGGCGGCAACGTATTCGTCCGCCTCCCCATCGTAGAGGATCAGGGCGAACTCCGCGTCCAGCCGGGCAAACATGTCCAGCCCGTACTCCCGGTACATGGGCAGCAGGAGCTCGCAGTCGCTGCCGCTGCGGAAGGTGTAGCCCCTCTGCTCCAGCTCTGCGCGCTGCCTCCGCCAGCCGTAGAGCTCCCCGTTGCACACCACCTGGTCAGGCCCCAGGGCGAAGGGCTGCATCCCACGCTCGTCCAGCCCCATAATGGACAGACGGCGAAAGCCCAGCCAGCCGGAGGCGGTTTCCGCCACCCGGGCCATGTCAGGGCCCCTGGTATAGGCCCGGTCCAGACAGGCCAAGACCTCTTCCCGCCCCCTGGTCTTTTGGGTAAATCCCACGATCACGCACATAGAAAGCACCTCCAAAAATGTTTGCGCAGCCCTCGTCCTCTTGATTAGGACGAATGCTGCGCTCCGCGGTGCCACCTAATTTGCCGCCGGACGGCGGCCCCTTTTCCGGCTCTGACAAGTCGGCGCGATGTAACGGTCGCAGCCCGTTCCCCCTACTGGCGCGGTGCGTTCGGGTTTCCGCTCCGGAGCGTTCTTCCCGCGGCCTCCTGTGCGGGGCTTTCACCATCCCCCGCTCGCTGGGACTGAGTCCCCGCAGTACTCTTCTCCCTCATTGCGTTTAACGGTATTGCCTGAAAAAACAGACAAGGGCGCTGTGGTCCATGCCACAGCGCCCTTGCTGTTATGGGATATTATAGTGACCGCCGCCCCCATTGTCAAGAAAAACTTTCGGCGGGCGTCCCCAATTTCCCTCAGAGGCGGATGGGATAGTTGCCAGTGAAGCATCCGTCGCAAAAGCCGCAGCCAGCGTCCGGGGCGATCTGATGCAGGACCTTCAGCGGCAGAAAGCCTAGGCTGTCCGCGCCGGTGAGGGCGCAAATCTCCTCCGGGGAGCGGTCATGAGCGATCAGGTGCTCACTGTCCGGAATGTCCGTCCCGAAGTAGCAGGGGGCGATGAAGGGCGGTGCGGAGATGCGCAGGTGGACCTGCACGGCGCCGGCCTCCCGCAGCAGGACTACGATCTGGCGGGAGGTGGTGCCCCGGACGATGGAGTCGTCGATCATCACCACCCGCCTCCCCTCCACACAGCTGCGCAGCGCCCCCAACTTAATGCGCACCGCCTGCTCCCGGCTGCGCTGATCCGGGGTAATGAAAGTGCAGCCGATATAGCGGTTTTTGACCAGACCCACTCCATAGGGGAATCCTCGACTCCTCCGCATAACCCATGGCTGCGTCCAGACCGGAATCTGGGATGCCGATGACTACATCCGCCTCCACCGGCCAGGTCTGAGCCAGCAGCCGGCCTGCCCGCCGCCGGGCCTCATAGACGGACTGACCGCAGAGCATGGAGTCCGGCCGGGCGAAATAAATGTGCCTGCCGCCCCTTTGTCAAGAGCTCCCCATACCGGCGGTGCAGATAGCTCATTTATGAAAGTCTATTTTATACTTCCTGCACAAATATGGAGAGCCGTCTGGCTATTTGTCTTAGTGGCGAAGCAAAATTGAGTTGAACTTGCAAAAACATCTTGACATGGAATTGCGGTTCGCGTATAATTTCCCATAGTTTAGGACAAAGGCGTTCCGAACCAACAGGTCGGCCTGCCTTTGTCCTCTTTTTATTTTAACTTTACTTGAAAGAATGAGAGGAGTGTCCTGCATGTCGTACAGCAAGGAAGACATCATCCGTATGGTAAAAGAAGAGGATGTGGAGTTCATCCGCCTTCAATTCACCGACATTTTCGGTCAGCTCAAGAACGTGGCCATCACCGCATCTCAGATTGAGAAGGCGGTGAATGACCAGATCATGTTCGACGGCTCCTCCATCGAGGGTTTTGTCCGCATCGACGAGTCGGATCAGTACCTGTACCCCGACCTGGACTCCTTCGCCATCTTCCCCTGGCGGCCCAGCCACGGCAGGGTAGCCCGGCTCATCTGTGACGTCCATGACCCGGACGGAAAACCCTTCGTGGGCGACCCCCGGCACGTCCTCAAGCGGGCTCTGAAAAGGGCGGAGGAGATGGGCTTTGATGCCTTCAACGTAGGTCCAGAGGCGGAATTCTTCCTCTTCCAGACTGATGACGAGGGCAAGCCCACCACCCGTACCAACGACGAGGCGGGCTACTTCGATCTGGGCCCCCTGGACCACGGGGAGGGCACCCGGCGGGAGATCTGCATGGCCCTAGAGCAGATGGGCTTTGAGATCGAGGCCAGCCACCACGAGGTAGCCCAGGGCCAGCACGAGATCGACTTCAAGTACGCCGACGCCCTGCGTACCGCGGACAACATTATGACCTTCAAGCTGGCAGTCAAGACCCTAGCCCAGAAAAATGGCCTCCACGCCACCTTTATGCCCAAGCCCATCTTCGGCATCAATGGCTCGGGGATGCACACTAACATGTCCCTGTTCCAGGGCGGGAAAAATGCCTTCTACGACCCGGATGACCCAAAGGGCCTGTCTAAAGAGGCATATTCATTCATCGCCGGTCTGCTGGCCCACGTGAAGGGCATGGCGGCGGTGACCAACCCCCTGGTGAACTCCTATAAGCGGCTGGTGCCCGGCTACGAGGCTCCCTGCTACCTGGCCTGGTCTGCCTCCAACCGCTCCGCCCTTATCCGTATCCCCGCCGCCCGGGGGCAGTCCACCCGGGTGGAGCTCCGCTCTCCCGACCCGGCCTGCAACCCCTACCTGGAGCTGGCTGTCTGTCTGGCCGCCGGGCTGGACGGCATCGAGAAGGGCCTCACCCCGCCCCCGGAGGTCACCGAGAACATCTTCGACATGAATGCCGCCGCCCGAAAAGCTCACGGCATCGACTCTCTGCCCGACTCCCTGGAGGAGGCCATCCACGCTCTGGAGGCCGATCCCTTGGTGCTGGACACCCTGGGAGAGCATGTGGCAGCCAACTATATTGAGGGCAAGCGGAAGGAATGGGAGGAGTACCGCACCCGCGTCTCCTCCTGGGAACGGGAGAAGTACATCATCAATTATTAAAGCGATCCCATCCCAACAGGGGAGTGAACGCACATGGAAAAGATCATTGTGGCCTTTGAGAGCGAAAAGACCGCCCTGCGTGTAAAGGAACTGCTGGAGGGGGGCGGCGCGGCCGCCTGCTTGGTGTGCCGCACCGCCGACCAGGTGCGGCGGGCCATAAACAAGCTGCCAGTGCCGGCGGTGGTGTGCGGCTACAAGCTGGGGGATCAGACGGCGGAGCTGTTCTTTGAGGACCTGCCCCCCTCCTGCGCCATGCTGGTGCTGGCTCACCAGGACCGATTGGATCTTCTGGGGAATGACGACATCTTCCGCCTGCCATCCCCGGTAAGCCGTGGGGATCTGCTGGCTGCGGTGCGGCTGCTGCTGCAAGTGGGGCGCAGGCTGGAGCGGTACGGGCGCCCCTGTCACAGTGGGGAGGATCGGAGACTCATCGACCGGGCTAAGGCCCTGCTCATGGACCGCCATGGCATAACAGAGGAGCAGGCCCATTACTATTTGCAGAAAAAAAGTATGGACAGCAGGACAAAATTGGCCCAGACCGCCCGGCTGGTGCTGGACAGCAAAACGATGGAATAGAGGCGGAGACGAGGTGGTCTCACGGCGACGGTCGGGAGACGGACCGCCGCCGTTTTTATGGAAAGAGGCGAGACGCATGAGGGAAAAAGCGGCTGAAGGGAGAGGGCTGTACTGCCCCGAATTCGAGCATGACGCCTGCGGCATTGGCGCCGTGGTGGACATACAGGGCCGGGCCAGTCATGAGACAGTGGACGATGCCCTGAAGATCGTGGAGAAGCTGGAGCACCGGGCGGGCAAGGATGCCGAGGGTAAGACCGGCGACGGGGTGGGCATACTCACCCAGATCCCCCACGCGTTTTTTGCCAGGGCGGCGGCGGAGGCGAGCATCGCCCTGCCCGGACGGCGGGACTACGGCGTGGGCATGTTCTTCCTGCCTCGGGACGGTTTGAAACGCCGGCAGGCCCAGAGACAGTTCGAACTGGTGACCGAGAAGGAAGGCATGGCTTTCCTGGGCTGGCGGGAGGTGCCCGTGCACCCGGAGATTCTGGGCCAGCGAGCCAGGGACAAAATGCCTAGCATTTTCCAGGCTTTTGTGGCCAGGCCGGAGGAAACGGCTCCCGGCTTGGATTTTGACCGAAAGCTCTATGTAGCCCGGCGGGTATTCGAGCATCTGAGCGGGGACACCTACGTGGTCTCCCTGTCCAGTCGCACCGTGGTCTACAAGGGCATGTTCCTGGTCCACCAGTTGCGGGCCTTCTACCCCGACCTGCAAAGCATAAACTATACCTCCGCCTTGGCCATCGTCCACTCCCGGTTCTCGACCAACACCAACCCCTCCTGGGAGCGGGCCCACCCCAACCGGCTAATAGCCCACAACGGGGAGATCAACACCATCCGGGGCAACATGGACCGGATGCTGGCCCGGGAGGAGACCATGTTTTCACCCCTGCTGGCAACGGATAGGGACAAGGTGCTGCCGGTGGTGAACGCCTCCGGCTCTGATTCCGCCATGCTGGACAACACCCTGGAGTTCCTGATGATGGCGGGGATGGACCTTCCCCTGGCGGTGATGGCCTGCATCCCTGAGCCTTGGCGGAATGACTGCACCCTCTCCCGCTCCCGCCGGGACCTATACCACTACTACGCCACCCTCATGGAGCCCTGGGATGGCCCGGCGGCCATCCTGTTCTCCGACGGGGACGTGGTGGGAGCCGTGCTGGACCGCAACGGCCTGCGCCCTGCCCGGTACTACCTCACCGACGACAGCCGGCTCATTCTCTCCTCCGAGGTGGGGGTGCTGGACATCCCACCGGAGCATATCGTGGAAAAGTCCCGGCTGCGGCCGGGCAAGATGCTGCTGGCGGACCTGAGGCAGGGGCAGATCATTGACGACCAGGAACTGAAGGAGGGCTACGCCGCCCGGCAGCCCTATGGAGAGTGGCTGGACACCAATCTGCTCCGTCTGGCCGACCTGCCGATCCCAAACCAGCGGGTGGAGCGGCACAGCCGGGAGGAACTTAGCCGCCTTCAGAAGGCCTTCGGCTACACCTATGAGGACGTGAACGACACCATCCTGCCCATGGCCCGCACCGGGGCGGAGCCCACCGCCGCCATGGGGGTGGATATCCCCCTGGCGGTGCTGGACAACAGGGATCGGCCCCTCTTCTCCTACTTCAAGCAGCTCTTCGCCCAGGTGACCAACCCACCCATGGATGCTATCCGGGAGGAGATCGTCACCGACACCACCGTCTACGCGGCCGATGACGGGAATCTGCTCCAGGAACAGCCGGACAACTGCCGGGTGCTCCAGATCCACAACCCCGTTCTCACCTCCACCGACCTGATGAAGATCAAGGCCATGAACCGACCTGGCTTCCACGCAGCCACCGTGTCCCTGCTCTATTACAAAGGCACCCACCTGGATCTGGTACTGGACCGGCTGGCGGTGGCGGTGGACAGGGCGTACCGGGAGGGGGCCAACATTGTCATCCTTTCCGACCGGGGGGTGGACGAGAACCACGCGGCCATCCCCTCTCTGCTGGCGGTGTCTGCCATGGAGCAGCACCTGGTTCGCACCGGGAAGCGCACCGCCGTATCTATCCTCCTGGAATCCGCTGAGCCCCGGGAGGTCCACCACTTCGCCGCCCTGCTGGGCTATGGCGCCCGGGCAGTGAACCCCTACTTGGCGGAGGAGACCATCGTGGATCTGATCGAGGAGGGCCTGCTGGACAAGGACTTCCACACCGCAGTGGCCGACTATACCGCCGCCGTCCTCCACGGGGTGGTGAAGATCGCCTCCAAAATGGGCATCTCCACCCTCCAGTCCTACCAGTCTGCCCAGATCTTCGAGGCGGTGGGCATACGGCAGGATGTAATCGACAAGTACTTTACCAACACCGTCTCACGGGTGGGGGGCATCGGCCTGGAGGAGATGGCCGCCGCAGTGGAGCGGAACCACGACCGCGCCTTCGACCCCTTGGGACAGGAGACTGACCTGACCCTGGAGAGCCTGGGGGAGCACAAGGCCCGAGCCGGTGGGGAGGACCACCTCTATAATCCACAGACCATCCATCTGCTCCAGCAGGCCGTCCGCTGGGAGGATTACGGGCTCTTCAAGCAGTACACCGCCCTGGTGGACGATGAGACAAAGCCCCACACCCTCCGTGGCCTGATGGAGATGAAATATCTGGGCGAGCCCATCCCCTTAGAGGAGGTGGAGAGCGAGGATTCTATCGTCAAACGCTTCAAGACCGGGGCCATGAGCTACGGCTCCATCTCCCGTGAGGCCCACGAGTGCCTGGCCCAAGCCATGAACCTGCTGGGGGGCAAGTCCAACTCCGGCGAGGGGGGCGAGGAAGACGACCGGCTGGGGGATCCGGAGCGGTACTCCGCCATCAAGCAGGTGGCCTCCGGCCGCTTCGGGGTCACCAGCGCCTACCTGGTGAGCGCCAGAGAGATCCAGATCAAAATGGGGCAGGGGGCCAAGCCCGGCGAGGGCGGCCACCTGCCCGCCGGGAAAGTCTACCCATGGATCGCTTGGTGCCGCCACTCCACCCCCGGCGTCACCCTGATCTCTCCTCCGCCCCACCACGACATCTACTCCATCGAGGATCTGGCCCAACTGATCTATGATTTGAAGTGCGCCAACCGTCAGGCCCGCATCTCGGTGAAGCTGGTCAGCGAGGCGGGGGTGGGTACCATCGCTGCCGGGGTGGCCAAGGCAGGGGCCCAGGTGATCCTCATCTCCGGCCACGACGGAGGCACCGGCGCGGCCCCTCGTACCTCCATCCACAACGCCGGTCTGCCCTGGGAGCTGGGTCTGGCGGAGGCCCACCAGAACCTGATCCAAAACGGCCTGCGGTCCCATGTGGTGCTGGAGACTGACGGCAAGCTCATGAGCGGCCGGGACGTGGCTATCGCCTGTATGCTGGGAGCGGAGGAGTTCGGCTTCGCCACCGCCCCTCTGGTCACTCTTGGCTGCGTCATGATGCGGGTGTGTAACCTGGACACCTGCCCCGTGGGGGTGGCCACTCAGAACCCGGAGCTGCGGAAACGGTTCACAGGCAAGCCGGAGTACGTGGTCAACTTCATGCGCTTCGTCGCCCGGGAACTACGGGAGCATATGGCCCGGCTTGGGGTGCGCACGGTGGACCAGCTGGTAGGCCGCACCGACCTGCTGCGGGTACGGAAGCCCGCCGTCAACCAGCGGGCGGCCACGGTGGACTTGTCCGCCATTCTGGACAGTGCTTACGCCGGCTGGCCAAAGACCCGCTTTGATCCGGCGGACGCCTATGACTTCCATCTGGAGGACACAGTGGATCTGCGGGTACTGGAACAGAAGCTGGGCGTCGCCCTTGAGAAAGGCGACCATAGGCGGCTGGAACTGGCGGTGTCCTCCACCGACCGGGCAGTGGGGACTATCCTTGGTTCGGATATCACTCTCCTCCACGGGGAGGCACTCCCCGACGACACCTTTGTGGTAAAGTGTACCGGCGGGGGAGGCCAGTCCTTCGGCGCCTTCCTGCCCCGCGGCCTCACCCTGGAGCTGGAGGGGGACGCCAACGACTACCTGGGCAAGGGCCTCTCCGGAGGGAGGATCATCGTCTATCCGCCCAAGGACAGCCCCTTTGACCCGGCAGAGAACATTCTGGTGGGCAACGTGGCCCTCTATGGAGCCACCTCCGGCCAGGCCTTTCTCAACGGCGTGACCGGGGAGCGGTTCTGCGTGCGCAACTCCGGCGCCGACGCGGTGGTGGAGGGAGTGGGGGACCACGGATGCGAGTATATGACCGGGGGCCGGGTGGTAATCCTGGGCCCCACGGGCCGCAATTTCGCCGCCGGCATGAGCGGTGGGATAGCGTATGTGCTGGACGAGGACCATGACCTGTACCTGCGGCTGAACAAGGAACTGGTGTCCATGGGCCCGGTCACGGAAGAGGGAGATATAGAAGCGCTGCGAGGCCTGATCCAGGCTCACGCAGAGGCCACCGGCTCCCCCAAAGCCGGACGAATTTTGGCCAATTTCGGAGCCTGGTTGCCTAAATTCAAGAAGATTTTGCCCCACGACTACGACCGGATGTTGCGTACCATCGCCTGGTACGAGGCCCAGGGTATGGGCCGGGTCCAGGCAGAGACGGAGGCGTTCTATGTCAACGCCAGAGGAAAGGGGGACTGACCGTGGGAAAGCCCACTGGATTTCTGGAATATGCCCGGCAGGGCAATCCCTGCCAGCCACCGCTGGAGCGGGTGGCGTACTGGAACGAATTCCATCCCCGGCTGGGCCGGGAGGAACGGCAACGGCAGGGGGCCCGGTGCATGGCCTGCGGCGTGCCCTTCTGTCAGTCAGGGGCGGTGTTGAACGGTATGGTCTCCGGCTGCCCACTGCACAATTTGGTGCCCGAGTGGAACGACCTGGTGTACCGCAGAAAGCTTGGCCGCGCTTTGGAGCGGCTACTGAAATCCAACGACTTCCCAGAGTTCACCGGCCGGGTGTGCCCCGCCTTGTGTGAGGCGGCCTGCACCTGCGGCCTAAACGGCCAGCCGGTGACGGTGAAGGACAACGAGCTGGGGATCATCGAGGAGGCCTGGGAGCAGGGACTCATGTACCCTCGGCCGCCCGAGACCCGCACCGGTAGGACCGTGGCGGTGGTGGGCTCCGGCCCCGCCGGGCTCTCCTGCGCTCAAAGGCTTAACCGCCGAGGTCACAGCGTCACCGTGTTCGAGCGGGCCGACCGACCCGGCGGCCTGCTGATGTACGGCATCCCCAACATGAAGCTGGAAAAGTCGGTGGTCCAGCGGCGGCTGGATCTGATGGCGGCGGAGGGGATAGCCTTCCGCACCGGTGTGGACGCGGGCCGGGACGTGGGTCAGGAGGAGCTGAGAGAACAGTTTGACGCGGTGGTTCTCTGCTGCGGCGCGGCCCAGCCCCGAGATCTGGACGTACCAGGTCGGGCGGGAGTGGACGTCTGGTTTGCAGTGGACTTCCTGACAGGGGCAACCCGTGCCCTGCTGGATGGGACTTACTGCCCCTCTGCACAGGGCAAGGATGTGGTCATCGTAGGGGGCGGCGACACGGGCAACGACTGCGTGGGCACCTGCATCCGCCAGGGCTGTAAAAGCGTTACCCAGTTGGAGATAATGCGTAAAGCCCCAGGCGCCCGCACCGCCAAGAACCCCTGGCCGGAGTGGCCGCGGGTGTGTAAAACAGACTACGGCCAAGAGGAGGCCATCGCCATCTTTGGTCATGACCCCAGGATCTACGAGACAACCGTCTCACACCTGCTTCGGGATGCGGAGGGGCACCTCACCGGGGTGGAGACCGTCCTGCTGGGGCCGGACCGCAAGCCTCTGACAGGAACGGAGAAACTGCTGCCCTGCCAACTGCTGCTTATCGCTGTCGGCTTCCTGGGCCCCCAGGACTATGTGCCGGAGGCCTTCGGACTGACGCGCACTCCCTGCTCCACTGTACAGACAGCGGAGGGGAGCTATTCCACCAACATCCCCAGCGTGTTCACCGCCGGGGACATGCGCCGGGGACAGTCCCTGGTGGTGTGGGCCATTCGGGAGGGCCGCGAAGCCGCCTGGGAAGTGGACAGGTACCTGATGGGACACGGCGAGTGGACCGAGCTCCCGCTGATTCAGACAGATTGAAAAACAGAAGGCCCGGTCGGTGCCCGCATTATGCAGCACTAGATAAGGATACATCGTGAACCAGGGGTTCATATCATTTTCTCTTAGCATAAGGCCACACCAATCTGCATATTTTAGGCGGAAAGCTTAGAGTACCAGGGGGTGTAACTTTTCTATTTTCCCTAAAATTGACCAGATCAAAAAATGATATTTTTGAGGAATAAACACCCTTATAGATGCTACTTTCCAGATTTTTCCGTGCTTCCCCGCTGTATTCCCTTTTAGCGCCCTATTTGCTCTCAAATAGGGCGCTAAAATTCGAAAAAATGATATACAAAAAACAGCGCGCCGGTTTGTTGGTTTTGTCAACCATCAGGCCGGCGCTTTTTGTTGCCCGGGGAGTTCAAAAAGGGCATTTTCAATTTGCGTCGGAGAAGGATGACATAGCGCGCCAACTTTATTCGTACTGCCAAAAAAGGCACACACTTTTTCGTCCCATTTGCTAAGTGGATAAGATGGTACGATAGGAGACTCAAGCGAGTGACTGGAGCGATGATCGAAAAAGGGCATTTTGCCTGAAGGAGGAAGATGCACATGACCAAAGAAACCTATTTCGAGGAACTGTCCTACGCCCTGCGGCGGCGGGAGCTGCTGCCCCGGCCGGTGGAGGAGGACGGCCTGCTCCCGGTGGAGTGGAACGGCCGCATCCTGTGCCGGGTCACGGAGAGCGGCGCCGTCCGGTATGACCCCACCTGGGTGGACACCAGCAGGGCAAAGGCCGCCCTGGCCCAGGTCACGGAGGCGGCGGGGACGGTGATGGAGTACATGACGCTTCTGGAGAATGCCGCACCTCTGAAGGCGGATGGCCTGGCGGACGGTTACCGGGTGCTGGCAGAGTTCAACGGCACAGTGCTGGCCGGGACAGAGACGCTGCTGGGGGCCCAGTTCGTCACCTGGGCCCGGGACTATGACCGGAGCGGGGTCAACAACGGCCACTACTACATGGAGGACTATCAGGGCGCCAGGGAGGACTTCGCCCTCCGCTCCGGGCTGGTGGCCAGGGAACGGGTCTTTGACCAGGAGCAGCTGGAGGGGCTGCGCCAGGCGGTGCAGGGCTTCCTCTATGGAGAGGGCCCCGCCTCCTACCAGCAGGAGTTCCAATGCCGGCGCCTCCTGGATCAGATCACAGCCCAGCTGCCGGAAAGAACCCAGGATCAGATGCAGAGCGAAAGTCAGAAGCTTGGACAGTCCATGTGAGGGCGGCGCCAAATCAGGCGCCGCCTTTTTCTATGCCCAGATTTTATTTCATTTCTGCGCCCACAAGCCGTACGCCCCGGAGCACCCGGCGGAACCGCCGCCCAGGCCGGTATGCACCCGCTCCCCCCTCTGCGTGGGCTGCCCCTACCCCGCCAACGGCTTCTTCTGCTGGGGAAAGGACGGGAAGTGCCTGCGCTCGGAGATGCGGCGGCTCAATGCCCCGGACAGGCAGGTGACACAAGAAGTGAAAGAGGAGTGATTTCGCGGTGAAACCAAATAGCAACTGCTTTTCCCTGCGGCCGGCCACCCGTGAGGAGGCCAGCTTATTCTACTCAGATGACCAGACAGACAGATCATTGGGTACAGTGGGCCATGTCCGGATGGACTTTGGCTCCAGCGGCAAGGGGTTTTACCATACCTGGTGGCCTCACAATGGGGACCGGTTCAACACGCCGGAGTTCAAGGAGGCCCTGCAGCAGTTTGTGGACGCCGTGCGGGAGGATGGGCCGTTGAAGGATCTGCCCTCTATGGGCCAATTCTGCCGGCAGAACGGCGGGGCCATCACGGAGGACGGTCGGAGCTATGGGTATCTGGCGGAGATGGGCGACTACCGCTTCTGCCTCCGGTGTACCCCCAGCCCCGGGGAATACCAGTGCTATCTTTACTGCTATGACCTGCGCCAGCAGACACTGGACAGGCCGGTGGGCCGGGTGTCCTTTGCCAACGGCGAACACATGGAGTTCACAGCCCCGCAGGATTACCTCCGGACCATCCGGGAGGAGCTGCCCACAAAGGATGGGACCGGCTTCCGCTTTGAGACCCTGACGGATGACCCGGCGGTGCGCAAGGCGGTGGACGATATGGTCTATGACCTGTATGGGGAGGAGAACCCCAGACCGCTGGCGGATTACATTGCCCGCCATGGCCAGGAGATGGGAGGGCAGCAGATGTGACCACACAGAACAGACAGCCGGTGCTGCGCTGTGTCCTGAGCAACGTGGCGCACCCGGAGTATGGCCAGGTGACCATCCCCTTCCCCATCCCCGTCATGGAATATGAGCGCACCCTGGAACTTCTAGCCGCTATGGAACTGGTAGCCCGCCTGAAACGGGACTGCCGGGTGGACGAGCTGGAGAGCGGCTTCCCCATCCTCAAACGCCTGGAGAAGGTGGGCGCCAATCTGGACGAGCTGGACTACCTGGCCCGGCGGCTGGACAGCTTTGACGACTATGAGGCCGCCCAGTTCCAGGCTATGGCGGTCAGGCTGGATACGTTTGATATGACGGACTTTATCAATCTTACCTTCTGCTGCCAGCAGGCCACGGTAATTACAAGCTTCTCAGATCTAGAGGACATCGGAAAGGCGCACATCCTAACGCTCCATGGTGGCCACATGCCCGTGGACGAGTTGGAACAGGTAGACGGCAGGGCGGAGGCCCTGAAGTTGATCCTCAACGAGCACGGTACCGTAACCCCCTATGAGGTGGTCTATGACAACGGTATGGAGCTGGAACAGCTCTACAAGGAGGGCGGCCCCTTCCCGGACTATCTTGACCGGGAGTTCGTCATACTCCTGGAGGCATCCTCCGGCGAAGGGCAGAGCACCCTGCTGGTTCTGCCGGACAGCCCGGCCAGGCTGGAACGGCTCCTGTGCCGCACCGGTATACGGGACAGCCCCCAGGCACACTCCAGGGTAGTGGACAGCACCCTGCCCGGCGAGGTCATCCGCAGCATTCCATCGGAACATCTGTCCATCAATGGCCTCAACCGGCTGTGCCGGGCGGCGGAGCGGATTGCACCGGAGGATTTGAAGACCCTGGTACAACTGCTGACCGACAAAAATCAGCCTAGCCAGGGGCCATCCCTGGGCGGGCTATCCATGTGAACCGAGGGGAGAGAATATGCAGAAAACAGAATTTATCCGGCAGATCAATGAGCTGGTTCCCAGGCCGGACCCTGTCACCACCGAGGCACTGTACCGCTTTGACCGGGAGTGTGCGGAGACGGAGTACATCGATATGCTCACTGCCCTGCGGGTGGTGGCGCGGAATTTCAGCGAGGAAACCCTCCAGAGCGCCTATGAGATCATCCAGCACCAAAACGCCGCCCTGCCCAGCGAGCTGTTCACCGCTGCCGTCTACCTTCAGGCCGGGCGCACACCGGCAGAGGTGTCCGGTCTGGCCAAGGAGGGCCGGCTTATGGGTTTCTTTGGCCCGGAGCGGCCGGAGGAGCTCAGCCGGATTGCGACCTGCACCATTGTGGAGTCTGGGCAGGAGCAGCGGTTTTACACCATGGACTTCGGGAGGTTCAACCCACAGCATGCCTTGAAGCGGGCCATCACATACGGCCGGGAAACAGGTATATCCGCCACCCAGGCCATGGCCCGCCTCACCATGGATCAACCGGAGTTTGCCGAAAAGCCCGGCGGGCCCCGCTGTATCCTGGACGGCCTGGGCTCAGAGCTCACCAAGGCGTTGTTCCAGCTCTCGCCGGCCTGCCCTGCCGTGGCCGCCCATATCACCTGCCGTGCGGATCTGGGTATCACAGAGATAGCTTATCATCCCCTGTGGCTGGAGCGAAGCCAGAGTCAGGCGGCCATCCAGCAGATGTGAAAAAACTGCTGGATATTACGGGCACACTGTGGTATGTTGTGTGCTTACCAGAAGAAAGGGCGGGAAAGAGCTATGAACCATCAGAGGAAACAGAGCATGCGCAAGAACCCCGTTGAAGGCCGGCTTCCATTTGGGGAGCTGGCCTTTTCTATTCAGATGATACTTGCGGCAAAATGAAGGGAGGCAGATCATCATGCAGGATGTATCGAAGGAGTGGCTGGATTTCCGGCGGAATCAGTTCCCCGCGGGCAGCCGGATCCAGACGTGGGAGCTGGATGATCCCAGGAACACGCTGAAGGAGGCCAGAAAGCTGGATTACATCGATGACTCGGGCCGGTTCCACGTCCGGCACAGCGACGGAGGTGAGTGCGTCCTGACCCTTGGGGAGGAGATGTTCTCCGTCCACCCGCCTGAGTCCACCCAGCTCAAGCTGTACATGCCCCTCACCGCCAGCTTCTATGCCCGGAATGAGTGGGGAGATTGGGATGAGACGGGTGAGGAATGGGACGGCAGAACGCTTCTGGATTATGAGGACAGGATCCTGGGTTCATGGTGTGGAACCGGGTGCCGGAGGAGGCGGGGCGGGGCCTCATGCTCTGGTGCGACAAGGAGTTCCTGGACGTCAAGGTGCGCTCCGCCGTGTTTACGGCAGAGGCCAGAGGCGGCAGGCTGTGGGGCGTGGCGGAGTGCCAGGTCGTCGGCCAGCTCTCTCCGGAGGAGCTAACAAGCCTGAAGGACTATCTCACCGGCCAGGCTGCGGACGGCGTTGGCGAGGGCCTGGAGCAGCAGGCAATCCGTGTGGACGGCGGGGAGCTCTATGTCCACCTGTGGCAATCTGAGGGCTGGAGCATTCAGACAGAGGGGGAGCGGTTCGGGCCGCAGCAGGTCCAGGAGTCACCCGATGACGGGGTCCCCACCGAAGCCCAGCACAACAGGTTCGGTGGGGAGAGGAGTTCCGGCGAAATGAGTGAGCCTTGCCCGCAGGGCGAGGCGAAGGATATGAAACACGGAACGACGATGGGAGGGATGAGCCTGTGAGTGTTCCCGTACTGATCCACCGCAGGGATCTGCGGCAGGGGGATTTGGTGTTCCCGGAGGAGATCCTGCCCATTGGCCACATGCTGGATGTTCAACTCGACTGTGTCAGCAAAGAAGTTCAGCAGGAGGTGTTTGGCCCGGAGTTGGATCCCAGTCCACTGTGTGACTGGCTGAACCTCCATACTGCCTATGATTTTCCGCTTCAGGATGTGGTGGACCATATAGAAATAACCCTCTGCCGGAATTTTGGAGAGGAGGAGCACCCATTCACGTATCCGCTCAACAGGGCGGAGCGGGACGTCCTGCGCGGGGAGATGGAGGCCTGCTGCCAGCTCCGTACCGGTCGCACACTAGCACAGCATTACAACCATCTGCTGGTGCAGGAGGAGGTGGAGCCGCCGGAGCTCACGGCGGGGACGCGCCGCATCCCCGTGGACAAGGTGAGTTTTGCGGATGAGCTCTCAGAGTGCGGTGGGCTGCTCCAGTTCTATATGCCGGTGGCCTTTGCCCCGGACGCAGTCTTTGGCACCCACGTGGCGACCGCAGAAAACGACGGCTGGCTCAACGTGTACGCCGCCTATGACCTGAACACCGGCAAGCCGTGCTCTGCACTGGATGTTATCCTGGTGTGCGGGGACAGCAGCGAGTTCGCCTTCCGGTATCCGCTGGCCAAGCAGGAGCAGGCCGCGCTGCTGGAGAAGATGGACGCCTACTGCCTGGAGCAGACCGGCATGGCGCTGGCGGATTTCCGGGCCCGGTATCTGGTGGAGGAACCGTAGCCCCGCCAGGCCCCCAGTCTGGCCCAGCTGTGAGCACGCCGTCGGCCCCGTGTGCGCCCTGTGTGACGGGTTCAGGCGGAGGGCGGGCCAGGGCCCCGCCCAGCCAGAAAACTGCCCCGTTGGGGCCAGTTTCGCCCCGGTTTGGGGCGTTCGATTTTAGTACGAGGATAAAGGGAGGTGGTCGCAAGCGCCGGCCTCCCGCCCACAAAGTCCCGCAGTGTGGGGCTTTCCCGGATTTCAGGCTAGGTGGTCGGAATGGGAGATTCTGGCCGTTTGGGGTGGTCGGGTTCAGATAAACACTTACTGCGCCAGCGGGTTCCGCTGTGTCGCAGGCAAAAAGCGGAGGTGAAGAACATGGAGGAACACGACAACAAAAAGCGCACCGCTGTCTGGCTGACACCCGGTGTGATCCGCCGGACGGACGGCTGGCCGGAGGAGGACAACTGCAAAACACGCAGTGAATTTATTGAAAAGGCCCTGCGGTTCTACATGGGCTACCTGGCCGCGGAGGATACCTCGGAGTACCTCTCCCGCGCCCTGGTGGACACTCTGCGGGGTACATTGGCAGACAACGAAAACCGGCTGCGCACTTTGCTGTTCAAGCTCTGCGTGGAGGTGAACATGATGAGCCACACCGTTGCCGCCCACTTCCGCGCTGATCCGGTGAACCGCCGGGAGCTGCGGGCCTATGCGGTGGACGAGGTGCTGCGTACCAACGGGAAGATCAGCTTCGATGATGCGCTGGATCTCCAGCGCCAGGTCTACCCTGACGGATGAGCCGCGTCCGGTTCATGTCCCCCTACCTGAAGGGGGCAGGGATACGGCCAAGCTGCCCAACCGGGCCCGCTACATCGCCACCCGCCCCGGCGTGGAGGTGCTCAGGGGCGAGCACAGTGGCCAGCCCGCCACGAAGAAACAGCAGGCTTATATCCAGCGTCTTCTGCGGGACTTTCCCGGCGCGGAGGAATTGCTGGAATACGAGGACTACCAGAACGCGCCCACACAGGGGCACGCCAATGCCTTCATCCGCCAGGTGCAGGAGGACTTCACGGAGCCCATGAGCCGGATGGAGAATTACCTGGACTACGTGTCCCACCGCCCCGGCGTGTAGATGGACGGTGAGCACGGCCTGTGGTGCGCGAGAGGCAAGGTGCGCAATCTCTCCCAGGCCGTCCGGGGGGTGGCGGAGCACACCGGCAGCGTGTGGACGCCAGTGGTGGCTATCCGGCGGGAGGACGCGGAGCGGCTGGGCTACAACGACGCGGAGAGCTGGAGGCAGCTGGTGTGCGCCTGCGCGCCGGAGATCGCCAGGGGGTACAAGATCCCGCTGGAACACCTGCGCTGGTACGCCGCCTTCCACCGCAAGGAGGACAGCGTTCACATCCACATGGTAGTGTTTTCCACCAATCTCAAGGAGGGCTATCTCACCAAACAGGGCATCCGGCAGGTGAAATCCGCCTTCGGCCGGCGGATCTTCCGACAGGATCTGCTCCACATCTACGAACAGAAAACCGAATACCGGGACGCCCTGGGCCGGGATGCGGAGCGCACCATGGCAGAGCTGATTGCGCAGATGGAGACCGGCCAGCTCCAAAATGAAAACCTGGAGCAGCCGATTCTGGAACTATCACGTCGCTTGCAGAACACCAAGGGCAAAACGGTGTACGGCTACCTGCCGCCTATGACCTGTGGAACCAGATGCGGGAAGAGGTGTGCCGTACCTACTCAGAACAACTGCCGGAGCGCCTGCTTCTTTCCAAACAGAAAGAGTTCAAGGCCGTGCGCAACATGGTCGTCCGGGAGGTGCTTCAGCTGGGGCGGGGTGAGCATCCCACAGCAGATGAGATAGTACACATGCCCACACCGTCGGGCACACCGCCTGCACAATCGGGCCTGCCGTATGGGGCACATCACCCAAAGCAGGAGGCCGCGCACCATCAGCGTACACAGACACATCGGGCGGTATCCCATGCGGATACCGCCCGATGTGTCCTCCAGATGTTCCACAGCATGGGCCGCATCTTCCGGGAGCAGTCCGCCTCCGATGCCATCCAGACTGGCCTGCACATCGACCGGAAGCGGCGCCGGATGCTCCGGGAGAAGCGTATGGCCCTGGGACACAAGGCCGATGACCATGAGGAAATCCCCCAGCATTCTCAAAGATAAGATGGGGGACTGCCATTGAACTGGTAGTCCTCCGTGGTTTCTTCCGCTACTTCGGCTCCAGAAATCCTATGACCATATCTACCGCCTCTGAGGAGATATCCTCCGGAGCACGCTCTACAAAGGAGGCATGGCGGCTGTTCAGATCCAGCATCCGGGCCTGATCACACAGGATGACCCCGTCCGTCCTGGTACGCTCATCCAGCCGGAGGTGGAACGGGTGGCCCCGGTCTGTGTGGGTGATGGGGCAAACCATGGTCAGGCTGCTGACCCGGTTGAACAAGTTGTTGCTGATCACCAAGGCAGGACGGCGGCCCTTCTGCTCATGGCCGGACTGGGGATCAAAGTCCAGATAGACGATATCACCCTGTTCAAAAATCGTCACCATGCCTCAGAACCCTCCGCCTTCCCCCAATCCAGCTCTTCGGCCTCAATTCGGTCGATCTGGTCAATGGGCTTTCCGTAGAATGCGGTGAGGCGTTCCTCCAGAGTGCGGTGCGGGATGGCGGAAGCACGCCGGATGTTGATACCATCATCCATCTGCACCAGCTCCACACGGTCGTGTTCTTTCAGACCAACTGCGTCCAGGAGCGCCTTGGGGATCCGCAGGCCCTGGCTGTTGCCCCATTTTTGGATCGTCGCGTACATGAACGACACCTGCCTTTCAAAGATAGTATATACAGAGTATAAACAAAAGTCAACCGTTTGATTCGAGGTGAGCCAGCATGGGAACCTATATCCATTTTACCGATGAACAGAAGGAGCGGGCCAACTCCGTTGATCTGGAGGAATTCCTGCGGCAGCGGGGGGAGAAACTGCTCCGCGCTGGGCGGGAGTCCCGGCTGGCCAGGATCCATCATATTACTGTCCGGGGCAGCGAATGGTACGACCATATTGCCCGGCGGGGCGGCCACGCGGTCAGTTTCGTCCAGCACTACTACGGCATGAGCTATCAGGATGCTATGGAGCTCCTGCTGGGAAAGGAGTTGGGGGAGGCATATCCCGCCGCGCAGCCAAAGCGGGAGGAGCCGCCCAAGCCCTTCGCCCTGCCGACGCCCCACACCGATATGCGCCGGGTGTACGCCTATCTAATGAAACAGCGCCACATCAGTCGGGAGGTGATCACCCACTTTGCCCGGGCCGGACTGCTGTACGAGGATGCCCAATACCACAACTGCGTCTTTGTGGGCACGGATAAGCAGGGCGTCCCCCGCCACGCCCATAAGCGGAGCACCAACAGTCAGGGTAAGTCCTTCAAGGTCAACGTAGAGGGCAGCAAGCCCCAGTACAGCTTCCACCACATGGGACAGGACGGCCTGCTCTATGTGTTCGAGGTCCCGATTGATCTGCTGAGCTTCCTCACGCTGTACCCAGAGGGCTGGCAGGAGCACAGCTATGCAGCCCTGTGCGGCACTGGCGGCCAGGCCGTGCGCTGGATGCTGGAGCAGTACCCCAGCCTCCAATCCGTTGTGCTCTGTCTGGATCACGACGAGCCCGGGCAGACGGCGGCCAGGCGCATCCAGGAAGAGTTACAGGGAACAGGATACCACAGCGGTATCCTGCTCCCTGTGCATAAGGACTGGAACGACGATCTGGTGCAGGGGCAGACCATGGCCGGCCACGCCATGACCATGGGGCAGAGTATGTAGGCCGCAGAAGCGCACCGCCCGCCAGGGGGGGTGTGCCCTGCCGCTGGACCGGGGGCCGGTTCATTTTGGCCCGCCCAGAAGGTCATACTGGAAGCAGATTTAAACGCAGAGAGCAGACAACGAAGGGATGATTGCAGTGAACAACGACACCTGGATGCTGATTCTCCTGCTGGCGGTGGTATTCGGCGCCCTGGTCGCCATCACCACCTTTTCCGGCCGGGGCAGCCTGGACAGTATCAAGAGTAAAACCGTGGGTGACGGCCAGCACGGTACCGCCCGCTGGGCCACACCGGGGGAAATCAAGAAGACCTTCCGCTCCGTCCCCTTCCAGACCGCACTGTGGCGGAAGGGGGAGCGCCTCCCGGGCGCACAGGGGCTGGTGTTGGGCTGTACCGGAAAGAAAGGGCAGCTCACAGCCCTGGTGGATTCGGACGATATCCACTGCCTCATGATCGGCGCCTCCGGCGTGGGCAAGACCGCCTTCTTCCTATACCCCAATTTGGAATACACCTGTGCCAGCGGCATGAGCTTCTTTGCTAGTGACACCAAGGGAAATCTGGCCCGGAACTATGGGGCCATCGCCCGGGACTGCTATGGCTACCAGGTGGCGGTGGTGGATCTTCGGAACCCCACCCGCTCAGATGGCTATAACCTGCTCACCCTGATCAACCACTACATGGACGTATGCCGGAAGGAGCCCACCAACCTGGCCGCCCGGGCCAAGTCTGAGAAGTACTCCAAGATCCTGTCCAAGACCATCATCAACCCGGATGGGGAGAACTTTGCACAAAATCAATATTTTTACGACGCGGCGGAGGGCGTGCTCACCGCCGTGATTCTGCTGCTAGCGGAGTACCAGATCGACGGAGTGCTGCGAGAGCGGAGGCACATCGTATCCGTGTTCAAGCTGGTGCAGGAGCTGCTGGCCCCCAGCATTCTGCCCGGCAAGAATGAGTTCCAGCTCCTCATGGACCGCTTACCGGAGGAACACAAGGCCAAGTGGTTCTCCGGCTCTGCCCTCACCGCCGCCGAGCAGTCCATGGCCTCCGTCATGTCCACCGTCCTCTCCCGGCTGAACACCTTCCTGGACTCAGAGCTGGAGCAAGTGCTGTGTTTCGACAGCACCATAGACGCCGAGAGCTTTGCCGCAAAGAAATCCGCCATCTTCCAGATACTTCCGAAGGAAGATCAGACCAAAAACTTCTTGGCTGGGCTGATGATCCCAACCCTGAGTCGGGAGCTTTTCTCTGTGGCGGATGAACACGACGGGAAGCTGCCCAACCGGGTGGTATTCTTCTGTGACGAGCTGGGTACCATGCCCGCCTTCGACATCCTGCCCCTGTTCTCGGCCGGCCGCTCCAGGCGGCTGACCCTGGTGCCCATCATCCAGAGCATTGCCCAAATTGAGAAAAACTACGGCAAGGAAGGGGCGGAGATCATCATGGACAATGTGCAGGACACCATCTTCGGCGGCTTTGCCCCCAACAGCCAGACCGCCGAAGTGCTGTCCAAGGCTCTGGGCAGCCGCACCGTGATGAGCGGCTCCATCTCCAGGGGGAAGAACGACCCCAACCAGAGCATCCAGATGATCGAGCGGCCCCTCATGACCCCGGACGAGCTCAAGTCCATCCCCAAGGGGCACTTCATCGTCATGAAAACAGGCACCCACCCCATGCGCACCCGTCTGCGGCTGTTCCTGGAGTGGGGGATCACCTTTGGTGCGGCCTACCAGGTACCCCAGCAGGCCGCCCGAAAGGTCTACTACGCCAGCAAGGCAGAGCTGACCGATGCTATTTACTGGGCGTTTCCCGCGCCTGCCCGCCAGAACAACTATCGTACACCGAAAAAGGAGGGAACCACGCCATGAGCTATTTTAGTGAGGTCTACGGCGATCCGGAGTTGAGCGCCAAGGCCAGGCTGGTGCTGGTGTACCTCCATGACCGGGCAAACAAGGATGGCAAGAGCTGGTACGCCATCGCCACCATGGCCAAAGACCTGAGCATCTCCCGCTCCACCATAAAACGAGCCCTGGCAGAGTTGATCCACCAGGGCCGAGTGGAGAAACAGGCAAGATTCCGGGAGAACAGAGGGTGTACTTCGAACTGTTATCGAATACAGTAAAGTGGCACTTATCGTTTCATACCCTTAGCTTCGCATAACTTGGTTTGTTGTACAACTTTTATTTTTGTTGGCAAAATAAAAGGGAAATCGCCTGCAAGATATGTTCCTGCCGGCGATTTTCCTCTATTCAAATAAGGTATTTACTGTCAAGCCGCAACCTCACGTTGGTGCAACTTTTTTATCTGCATTCCGTAGAGGCTCACCAGCACCAAGACTACGATACCAATGATATCGGTGATAGTGCCCGGAATAATGCAACAGATGGAACCTGCGGCTAAAACCACCCGCAGGGGCATATTTAGAGGAGCCACACGGAAGCCAGCCACAGCAGAGGCTAAGCCGTAACAGCCAATGAACAGGGAGATACCGGCGGTGATAGTATTTATCATGGGCCCCTCCAGCAACAGAGCAGGCTCATAGGCAAAGGCGTAGGGAACCAGGATGGCCACGGAGGCGTAGAGGAAGCCGGTCCAGCCTGTCTTCCAGGAATTCGCCTTGGCGATGCCGGCGGCGGTAAAAGAAGCAAGGCAAACGGGAGGCGTGATTTGCGCCATAACCCCGAAGTAGAAACAAAACATGTGGGCACAGATCAGGGGTAGGTCCAGCCGCACCAGGGCAGAGGCAAACAGTGTGACAGAAATCAGATAAGCAGCAGAGGTAGGCATAGCCATACCCAGTAGCAGGCAACAGATCATGGTCAGCAGCAGGGCGGGCAACAGGCTACCGTTGCCTACAGAGGAAACCAGAGAGGCCAGTTTGTTGGCCAGACCGGACTGAACCACCACACCAATGATGATGCCGCAGGATGCCACGGGAATGGCGATGTCGGCACACTGCTGAATGCCGTCCATGAAGGCTTCAAACATGGCCTTGGGTCCTAGGCGCTTTGGATTGAAAAAGTTGAGCACCAGAATGGCAATGATGCTGTAAATGGCGGACATGCGCAGGGACTGACCGGTCATGACCATAATTACCAGCACAATGGCAGGCAGCAGCAAAAACAACCGGGGAAGAATAGGGTCGGTCTTAAAGGTAAGTTCTTCCTTGGAAACCACCTTTTCGGGATGGAGATAGTGCCGCTTTTTAGCCAGAAAGCCGACGATCAGGAAGGCGCAGCCGAAATAGGCTACGGCAGGGATGATGGCGGCCATAGCCACCTCCAGGTAGGAGATGCCCAGCAACTCGGCCATGATAAAGGCCCCTACGCCCATGATTGGGGGCATGATCTGCCCGCCGGTGGAGGCTACGGCCTCCACAGCGCCAGCCTGTTCAGGCTCGTAGCCCGCCTTTTTCATCATGGGGATGGTGAGCACACCGGTAGTGGTCACATTTGCCACAGCAGAACCAGATACCATGCCCATCAGGCCGGAGGAGATAACGGCTGCCTTGGCGGGCCCGCCGCCGTCAGGCTTGCTCACCCGCATGCCGATGTCGATGAGCACCTGGCCGCCGCCGCAGGCGGCAAACAGGGAGCCAAAGAGCACAAAATAAAAAATATAGCTAGCGGTGGTAGTCAGAGGAGTACCGAAGATACCGTTGTTAGTGAGAGTCATCACCTCGGTGAACTGGTCGACATTGAAGCCCACAAAGTTGAGCACACCGGGCAGCACAGGGCCAGCCACACAGTAGACCAGGAATACCAGCAGGAACACCAGCAGGTTCAGGCCGATGACCCGGCGCACACCCTCCAACAGTAGGATGACTACGATTAGTCCGACGATGATATCCGCGCCTTCCACACCGCTGACGTGTGGGATACGTGTGATGATACGCTCCTGTTCCATAAAATAGTACACGGAGATCACCACGCACAGTACCAAAACGGCAAAATCCAACAGACGCAGGAACGGGAATTTTTTGCTGCCGGGGAAGGGCTTGATCAGGTACACAATAGCAAGGCCAAAGCTCAGGAAAATGGGGGCGATGGTCATGGGGTTGATGGGGTTAAAAAAAGAAAAATTGATTTGACAAATGAACCAGGCCGCGCCGATGATATAGAGTAGAATCTTTGCGACTCTATCCAGCATATTTTTATTCTCTTCCATGCTCTTTCTCCCTTAATCGTCGGATTCAAGATGTGCCAGGACGAAAGCAAAAGAAGGGCCTTCGCCCTGGCACATGCTAACGCTTACACACAGGGGATTTCTTTGTTTTACTCGATATAACCGGCATCGCGGAAGTACTGCTCGGCACCGGGGTGTAGTTCCACACCGCAGAAGTCGGGTTGCCAAGCTTCGGATGGCTCAAAGTAGGACATGGCGGGGACCAGAGATACCAAGTAATCTTTGTTCTCGCAGATGGCTTTGGTGAAAGCGTATACCACATCGTCGGGCACATCCTTACTGACCACCAAGCACTCGCAACCGCAGACGGTCTCTACATCCTCGGTCTGGCCATTCCAACTGTTGGCGGGCATGGTCATGCTGACATAGCCCTTCTCGTTCATGGCGGCGCGGGTTTCCTCGGCCAGCTCGGGCACATGCATGGCAGAGGTCAGACACAGCTCGGTAAAGGCGGCCTGGCCAATAGAAATGCAATCGATAGAGATATCAGCCTGGCCTTCCTTCAGCATATCGGCCATGGTGGTGGGGTCAATGTGGGTGTGGGAGCCGCCCCAGGAATCAATATCCTCCCAAGTCACGCCCAAACATTCCAGCAGGTCGGTTGCGTAGTCCATACCGAAGGAACCCTGGGCCTTGGTGACGATGCGCACGGGATACTTGTCGGCAATGATTTCTTCCAAGGTGGTATAGCCGGTCTTCTGCACAAAGTCGTCAGAGAAGAACAGAGTGCCCCAAGTAATGTCGGTACCGCCCAGGATAGCACGGGTATTTTGTAGCGGCTGATACTCATCGCTATAGGTGCCCTCGGCCAGCTTTTTTACAGGAATATTGCTGGCAGTGGCAAACTGGGACTGACCGCTCTCCACCAACAGGGCGCCGGCAGCGCCGCCGGTGGAGTTGGGGGAGATGCTGAAGGTGTTGGTGCCGATGCTAGGAGTGACAACATCTACGAAAGCGCTGGTGCGTGTATATACGGCGGTGTCTACGCCTTGGGTGGAAATCACAAAGGTCTGCCCCTGAGTGGAAAGATCAGTATTACTGACGATGATATCAGTGTTGCTATTTTCGACGTTAGGGGAAGTGCTGGAGCCGACGGTAGGATTGTCGTTAGAGTCGCAGCCGGTCAGAGGCAGAGTCAGCAGAGAGACAGTCAGTAAGATCGCGGGAAGCCTTTTTGTCAGTTTCATGATGATCCTCCTTACTTATTTATCGACGGTCAGTCGATTCTCACTTTAAAATATATAGCAAGCCGTCCAGGGCGGCCTTGTAGCTGGCAGGACCAAAGCCGCATACCACGGCCCGGCAGGCAGCGGCAAGTACCGATCTATTTTCCGGTTTGCGGAAAAAGTTGGCCAGATGAACCTCCACGCAGGGAAGAGGAGAATCATCCAGCGCCTCCCGCAGGCCAATGCTGTAATGAGCAAAGGATCCAGGGTTAAAGATGATCCCCACATAGGTTTCCTCCGCACGCTGGATCAATTCGATCAGCTCGCATTCAGAATTGCTTTGCACACAGATGACCTCTGTATCCTGCGAGGCCCCGTAGCTGGTCAGTTCCTCCAAGATGGACGAAAGCGTTTTCGATCCCAAGGCACCTATGTCACGCTTGCCCAGCGTATTCATGTTCGCGCCGTTTAGGACCAAGATCCGGTTGGTATTCATTTGCATGTCCTCCTAGCTGGCCGAAATGTTTGGAAGCTATTGATTCAGACTGTTTGTTATAATAGCAAAAATGATAATAATTAATATTTTGAAAATTATTTAAAAATAAAATTTATTTTCTTGTATCTTTTGACGAAGCCATTATAGCATGCGATTTTTTCCTTGTCAATATATTTAAATTTTATTTGATATATTTTGGATTTTAAGATATTTAGACTAAAAGTTAAAAAGCATCGATATTGCGGAATTATGATAGGTTTTTAAAGAATCCCTCGCATCCTTTCGATGTTGAAAAAGAAAAAGCAGCACGGCGCTTTTTGCCGTGTTGCTTTTTGCGGTGGTTAGCCCTCAGTATTCTTATTGCGGACGCTGTCCAGATAATTGTATAGGGTGAATTTGGAGATACCTAGTTTTTCACATACTCTTTCGCTGGATTTAGTAATTAAAAATGCTCCTTTTTGGTCTAAATAGGAGATCACCTGCACTTTTTCCTCTCGGCTCATTTCTTCTGGGGACATACCCACTGTATCTATGGCCTCCTTGATCATGCGGGAGAGCAGCTCGTTGACATCGGTGAACAGGGCTGTGGTCTGGGTGGAAGCCGCCTCCGTAGGATCGCACATATTCATAGCACGCAGGAATTCCTCGCATCGGACGGAGTCGGTAATATCCATGTTTACACACATGGAACCGATGGGAGCCCCGGCGGAATTGCGAAAAAAGATGGTGGAGGAACGAATAATCTTACCTTCCTTGGTGTGTAGGATCACATTGTAACGGTCGCCGTTTTTTACAATGCCAGCAGTTACTTCAAAACCCCATTCGCCCCCGGGATCTCCTACTTTTCGACCGGATATATACCCGTTCCGGATGTCAGCGATGGTATTTCCGTAATCTCTTTTTAGATCATGAAGTACAATTTCGCATTTGGGGCCTAGGTGTTGCTCTAGCAGGTTTAAAAATTGCTGAAATAGCTCCCAGTTGTCATAGACTTCTTCCATATGATCCCTCTTTCTATGGTGATTATTGGATTTGCCCATATCATAGCAAAAAAACCCACCTGTTGTAAAGTGGTCAAAAGATTATATCTAAATAAATTTTTGATATTTTTCTATTTATCTCTTTACATCAAACAAAAAATTTTTTATAATAAAGGCGACTTGAGGATAGTTTTAAAAAGCAAATTTGAACTGGAGGTTATTCACGTGGCAAAGAAAAAAATCATGGTCCCTTACCCCGTTCTGAAAGAAGGCCTGACTGAGCTGTTTGAGCGGTACGATGTGTACTACCCCTCCCACATTCCCCATCGGAAGGATATCCTAGAAGTTCTTCCTGAATATGATGCTCTGATCTCCTGCGGCTTTCTGGCCAATGCTGAAGCTGTTGCCCACATGGACAATGTAAAGATCATGAGCACCTATGGCGTGGGCTATGACAACGTGGACCTGAAGGCTATGAATGAGCGGGGAATCTTAGTTTGTAATCTGCCTGACGTGGTCACCGAGTCCACTGCTGAGTTTGCCCTGGGCCTAATACTAGGGGTCATGCGCCGCATTCCTGAAACCGACCACAAGCTCCGCTTGATCCCCGATCTGCGTTGGGGTCCCATTGCCAACCTAGGCCATGGTCTCAACGGCAAGCGGCTGGGCATTCTGGGCATGGGCCGCATCGGTAAGGCGGTTGCCCGCCGCGCTCGTCCCTTCTTGATGGACATCACCTACCACAACCGCCATCGACTCCCCGTTGAGGTAGAGGCAGAGTATGGTGCTGCCTACATTCCCACCATGGAGCAACTTTTGAAGGAGTCCGACGTGGTGGTGGTCAACCTGCCCCTCACCAACGAAACCCGTCACCTGCTGGGCATGGAGCAGTTTGAGATGATGAAGCGCTCCGCCTACTTCATCAACGTGGGCCGAGGTCCCATCGTCAACGAGCCCGAGCTGATCGAGGCTCTAAATAAGGGCGTCATCGCCGGTGCTGGCCTGGACGTGTTCGAGCACGAGCCCAATATCCCCAACGCCTTCAAAGGAATGCCCAATGTGGTGCTGGGTGCCCACATGGCCACCGCCACTGTGGAGACCCGCACCGAGATGGTGCGCCTTGCTGCCAAAAACATCATCGACTATCTGGAGTACGGCAAGCACCCCAACCTGGTGAACCCCGAGGCACTGGCCAACAAGCGCCCCCTGTAAGAGAGTAAGTACAATTCTCCCATGGGCTGCCGCAGAAAGCGGCAGCCCATAGGTTTTTCCCTGGCTTGTAAAGGAGGTCGTCTCTATGGATATTAGCCTAGTGCTGGTGATCGCCCTGCCCGCTCTGGCCGGGGGCATCATTCAGACGGTCACAGGCTTTGGCGGAGGCATCATCATGATGCTGTTTTTCCCCCTGGTGTTGCCGATTCTGAAGGCCTCCGCCCTGTCTACCCTTATCACCCTGTACCTTACGGCGTCCCTGGCATGGAAGATGCGCAGGCAGCCCCATACTGCCTCGCTGATCCTGCCGCTGGCAGTCTTTTTTCTCAGCACTACCGCCGCCCTCCAACTGGCCACAAAGATCGACACCCGGAGGCTCTCCCTGCTTTTCGGCGTATTTCTTCTTATGTTGTCTATTTATTTTATTCGCTTTTCCAACGGGATTCACATCAAGCCCTCTCTGATAAGCTGCTCGGTATGTTCCGGCCTGTCTGGTCTGTGCAGCGGTTTGTTCGGTATCAGCGGCCCACCTATGGTGGTGTACTATCTGTCGGTGCTGGGAGACAGCAAGGAGCTCTACCTAGCCACAACCCAGATGTACTTCTGTATAGGTTCCATATATAATACCGCCATGCGGGTCTATCGGGGGATTCTGACCCTGGATATGCTCCCCCTCTTCGTGGTGGGGTTGGCAGGCATGGTGGTGGGCAAGCAGGTGGGGCTGTACATTCTCCATCGCATTGATGTGTCTACTATGAAAAAGGCCGTCTATATCTTCCTGGCAGTATCCGGTCTCATAACGTTGATTCGAAACCTAATTTGAATACAACAAGCACAGCCACCAGCTTTGCTGGCGGCTGTGCTTGTTTAAACAAGATGACGTAGAAGCCCGTAGTCATGTACTGGATCATAATGAATCCAAATAGTAGATTATTTCAGGGCATAAGGGCACTGACCTTTTTCGATGACGTCAAGGAGGTTTTCCACCGCTATCATGCTCATTTTGTGGACAGCGTCGTAGGTAGTGGCACCAAAGTGGGAGGTGGCGGTGAAGTTATCAAGGGTGAGTAGGGGGCTTTTCACCGGCGGCTCGTACACCATGGCGTCCAGGCCGGCGGCGGCGATGGTGCCCTCCTTCAGGACGGTGCAGAGGGCCTCCTCGTCCACGATGCCGCCCCGGGCGGTGTTCACCAGCACGGCGGTGGGCTTCATCAGGCCCAGCTCACGGGCGCCGATCATGTTGCGGGTGCCCTCGGTGAGGGGGGTGTGGAGGGAGATGAAGTCGGACTGCTCCAGCAGCTGGTCCAAGGAGACGTACTCCGCGCCCTGCTCCTTGGCAAAGGCCTCGTCGGGGTACACGTCGTAGCACAGCACCTTCATCTCAAAGCCCTTGGCCCGGCGGATCACGCCCTTGCCGATGCGGCCGGTGCCCACCACGCCGAGGGTCTTGCGCCACATCTCCAGGCCCATGGGCCGCTTCTCCTCGCCGGCGCGGAGCTTCCGGTCGGAATAGGCCACGTTGCGGCAGGCGCTGAGCATGAGGGCGTAAGCCAGGTCGGCCACGGAGTCCTCGTTGGCGCCGGGGGTAATGGTGACGGCGATGCCCAGGTCGTGGGCGGCCTGCACATCCACCTTGTCATAGCCCACGCCGTAGCGGGAGATGACCTTCAGATTTTTGCACTGCTCCAGCAGGTCACGGGGATAGGGCTCCAGGCCGGCCACCACGCCCACGGCGTAGGGCAGACGCTCCCGGACCTGTTCTTCCACGGATTTTTCTCCGACCACGATGCGCTCCACGACGAAGCCGTGCTCCTCCAGCAGCTGGATGGGCCGGGGATCATGGCTGGCAAAAGAGCGGGAGGTGGCAAGTACGATGGGTCGATCCACACAGATAACCTCTTTCTGTTTAAATTTCCGGCGGGGTGAGGCGCTGATACCAGTCCAGGTACTCCTCAAAGGCCTGGAGATAGCGCTCATGGGCCTCAGGCCGGTAGGTGACGGTACGGGCCGCGCTCTGGGGCAGATCCTGGCTGGAAGCCAGGGCGCCGCCAACCTCCAGGGCCAGGGCGGCGGCCCCCATCATGGAGGCCTGCTCCATATCGGGGCAGGACATGTCGTGGCCGAAGATGTCACAGCACATCTGGGTCCACAGAGGAGAGCGGAGGATGCCGCCGGAGAGCTGGATGTGCTCCGGCTCTCCACCGTTGAGGCCGCACAGGATGCGGTAGCACTGGTACAGGTTGAACAGCACCCCCTGCATCACGCCGTAGTAGATATCCTGGCCGGTGTGGGCGCCGGTGAGGTTGGGCAGGGCGGCCAGACGGTCGTCCCGCCAGCCGGGGCAGCGCTCCCCGTACAGGAAGGGGAGGAACACCGGCAGATGTTCGGGCAGGGGGGCCCGCTGGGCATCGGGATGTCCGGTCCCGGCGGGGAAGTAGCGCTTCAGAGCCCAATCCAGGCAGTTGCAGGCCCCGGCGGTAGCCGCCCCGGTGATCCACCAGGGGGTAGGGGCCAAGTAGCACCAGGTGCCCGGCGGATCGGACAGCAGGGGCTTGGGGGTGGACAGGCGGAGGGCGCCGCTGGTGCCCACCGACAGGGTCATGGGGTCGCCGGGCTCCAGGGCCGCCGCACCCACCTGGTTGAGGGCGCCGTCAGGCAGGGGCGGCATCACAGGGATGCCCGCCTTCAGGCCCAGCAGCTCCGCGCCCTCCTTGTTCAGGGGGGCACTTTCCCGGTAGGTGCGCAGCAGAGGCAGCTGATCCCGGGTGATGCCGATCTCCTCCAGGGTCTGGGGATCGTAATCAGTGGTGCCCAGGCGGATCAGTCCGCCGCCGGAGGCGGTGGAGGCGGTGGCAACGGGAACCCCCGTCAGGTGGAAGTAGTTGTAGGCGCTCTGCTCCCAGCACTGCTTATCCTTCAGATCCAGGCCTTCCGCCTGCTGAAGGTAGCGCAGCTTGAAGGGGGTGTAGGTCACGTGGGGTACACAGCCGCTGCGGCGGTAGTAGTCCAGGGTATAGGATCGGTCCCGGCGGAGCTGCCGGGTATAGGCAGCCGCGCCGGTATAGGACCAGGAATAGACCGGGGTCACCGCGTTGCCGGCTTTGTCGCAGCACACCACGCTGTGCCACACGCCGCCTACGGTGATATAGTCCACCGCTTCCGCATGGGCCGCTTCTCGGCCCATGCGGAAGGTCTCTTTCATCACATAGGCGGCGTCCTGCATACCGTCATGATTGTATCGGGGATCATAGGTCTGGGCACACACCCGTACCACGCCGTCCCTGGCGTCGTAGAGCATGGCCTTTGCGGAGGTGGTGCTGGATTCCAGAACAAGCACCCGCATATCAGTTCACCTGCCTGTCAGTTCTCAGCGGCTGAGATAACCGCCGTCCACGGGGATGATGGCGCCGTGGAGGTAGGAGGAGGCATCGGAAGCCAGGAAGACCGTGGGGCCCTTCATGTCGTCGGGAGTGCCCCAGTCGCCGGCGGGGATGCGGTTGAGGATCTCGGTATTGCGGCCGGGATCGTTCATCAGGGCGGTGTTCATGGTGGTGGCCATGTAGCCGGGCGCCAGAGCGTTGACGTTGATGCCCTTGGAGGCCCACTCATTGGCGAAAGCCTTGGTGATTTGGGCCACGCCGCCCTTGCTGGCGGCATAGGCGGGCACGGTAAAGCCGCCGAAGTAGCTGAGCATGGAGGCGATGTTGATGATCTTGCCGCCGCCGTTGGCCAGATAGTGACGGGCCGCCAGCTGGCACAGGTGGAAGACGGAGGTCAGGTTAACGTTGAGGACGAAATCCCAGTCGCTGAGGGGAAACTCCTCGCTCTTGTGGCGCTTCTGCACGCCGGCGGCGTTTACCAGGATATCCAGGCCAACCATGAGGGATACGGCCTCGTTGAAAGACTTCTCCCGCTGCTCCACGCTGCCCAGGTCGGCCTGGACGCCGTGGCACTTGAAGCCCTTGTCGCAGAACTCCTGAGCTACCTCGCCGATGCGGGCGGACAGGTCGATGATGGTCACTTCGGCACCGGCCTCCATCAGACCCTCGGCCATGCCGTGGGCCAGGCCCTGAGCGGCGCCGGTGACGATGGCCTTCTTGCCGGTGAGATCAAACATGTTTTTCATGATTTTCTCCTCCTTATCCTTATCTCAGGTTCCCACGTAGCAGGGGTCTTCCACCGCCAGGTCATACCGGCGGCTGGTATGGGAGTGGGCGCCTAGCACCCACAGGTAGGTGTTCTGGCTGCCGGGGGAGGCCACGGTGGGATGATAGCCCACGGGGGCCAGGATCATACTGCCGCTGCGGACGATGTGGGCTACCACGTCCCGGATCTCGCCGCTCTTCAGGTAGCTCAGGTGCAGGCCGAACTTGGGGGCGTCCATATCGAAGTAGCAGTAGGCCTCCTCCAGGTCCTTCTCATGCTGATGGGGGGGCCAGCTGGTCCAGGAGCCGTTGCCGCCCCAGGTCAGGCCGCACAGCAGCCGAGAGGCGGGCATCTCGGGATTGAGAGTAAAGAAGACCTCCCGCTGGCCCACGCCGTGGCCGTGGATCTGGTGGATCTCGCCCAGAGGCAGGGATAGGTCAAACTTGCGGAAGAAGGGGGAGCCGTAGCCCTCGCACACCGCGGCGCCGATGTAGAAGATCACGTTTTCCACCGCCTCGATCTCCACGGTGGTCTTGCCGGGGATATAGAAGCTGTCCTTGGCGTCCATCTCCTCCTGGAAGGCGGGGCAGGATACCTTGGCTTTGCCCTTGATCAGCACCGGATTCATCTCCAGCTCGCCGGACTCCAGGGTGTAGCGGCTGCCGGCATTCAGATTCAGCCGGTAGATATGTAGGCTCTTGCAGTCCTGCACGCCGGGGACGATGCAGGGGTGGAAGCCCTCGGTCTCAGGAGAGGTGATGTCCCAGCCCCACATCCGCTCCACATTGCTCTGATTGGAAATCATATTCCTTGCGCTCCTTTTCGCGATTCAGCAAAAATAAAATTGAATTATATCAAAATTGGATTTTATTTTACCTAAAAAAAGAGATGCTTAACCCAGCAGCTCCGCCCGCAGGGCCTGGATAGCGGCCTGCTCTTCTTCGGGCGTCAGGTACACCTTAGGCAGGGTATCGCTTCCACATTGCTCTGATTGGAAATCATATTCCTTGCGCTCCTTTTCGCGATTCAACAAAAATAAAATTGAATTATATCAAAATTGGATTTTATTTTGCCTAAAAAAGAGATGCTTAACCCAGCAGCTCCGCCCGCAGGGCCTGGATAGCGGCCTGCTCTTCTTCGGGCATCAGGTACACCTTAGGCAGGGTATCGCTGAAGGGACCGCCCCAGCTGATGCCGCCCTCAGTCTTGGGCACCACGTGGACATGCAGGTGGGGCACACCGTCGCCGTAGGTGGCGTAGTTGATTTTTTGGGGATTGTACAGCTTCCAGATGGCCTGGGCCACCGCGGCCACGTCGTCCATAAAGTCAGCCCGCTCCTCCCGGGTGAGCTGGAAGAGCTCGGTCTTGTGGTCCTTGTACTGCACCACGCAGCGACCGGGATTCTTCTGGTCCCGGAACAGGAAGACCCGGGAGGCCTTCAGGGTGCAGATCTCAGTCATCAGGGAAAACAGGGGCTCGCAGTTATCGCAGTAAAAGCATCCGGTCTTGGTTTCCATGGCTGTTTTTCATCCTTTCTCCCCACCAAAAGGGGGGCAGCCGGATCCTGTTACAGATCCAACTGCATGTAATCCACGCTGGCTTTGCCGTTATCAATGTGGATACGGATGGCCTCCCGGAGGGCGGCCAGATCCCGCTTCTCCAGCGCCTCCACGATCTTTTCATGCTCCCGGTTGCCGGAGAGGAACTTCTCCTTGGGCTTCTTGTGGTAGAGGAAGTTGCCGAAAGAGTGGGCTCCGATGCTCTCATACACCTGCATGGCCTTGTGGTTGCCGCTGCACTTGATATAGAGACTGTGGAACTCATGGTCCACCCGGTAATACTCAATAAAAGACTCGATCTTGTCCATCTGCTCTACCAGCTCGTACTGGCGGCGGATATTCTCCTTCATCCGATCCAGCACCTCGGTGTGGAAGCTGACGGTCTGCATCACAACGGGAGCAAAATAATCCTCCAGGATATAACGGATCTCCAGCGTCTCCTTAAAATCCGTGGGACTGTTCTCGCAGATGCGCATACCACGGCGGGGAATGGACTCCACCAGACCCTCCGTCACCAGCCGGTTCAGGGCCTGCTTGATGGGGGTTTCACTGATAGAATAGCGCTCCACCAGCTCCCGGAAGACGATCTTCTCCCCGGGTTTGAAATACCCCCGGGCCAGGTCTTCCTTGATCTGGCCGTATGCCAGGTTGACCAGCGATTCCACCCGTTTTTCCATCTTTGCCATCTGTTTGAAACTTCCTTCCATTGATCCGATCAGGCTTCTTTTTGCAACACCGCCTGGACGTGCGCTAAAAACATCCGGTGCATATCGCCCTTGTGGCCCCCTTCTTCATACCAGCGGTGGAACAGCTCCTGATCCAGGAACCGTCCGGGCTCGATCTCGCAGGTGTACATGGTCCGGCACAGCAGGACCGTGTCCGCCTGGGTGAAGTAGGGGATACCATCCTCATAGGCGGTGGTAAAGCCGCAATGGGCGGTCTTATCCACATCCCGGCCGGAGTTCCGGCCGCAGAAAGTCAGATGTTCCCGGTATTCTGGGGAAAACAGGCTGAGGGAAAAGCAGCCGCTGCGCTCCATGTAGGGCAGGGTGTTCCGGGAGTGACGGATGACCACCATGGCCATATCCTTATGCCACAGGTACCCCATGGATCCCCAGTTTACCGTCATAGTGGCTACGCCGTCTTCCGGTGAGCCCGCCGTCACCAGCATCCACTCATCGGCGATGCGCTGGATCAGGTTGCCCGACAGTTCCCGGGGGCTGCATGTGCGAAAGGAACTCATAAAAGACCTCCTTTGTCCCGGGGGCAGCTGCAAACGCCGCTGTCAAATCCGATTTTTAAAATAAAATCTAATTCACTTGTATCGTAGCAGACCAAAAGGAAAACGTCAAGTCCATTTTTGTCTTTCTCTCACAAATTTCTGTCCCTGGTCCGGAGATGATTTTCGAAAAATTTCAAATGGCTCTTGACTTCTGCTTTATAATAGGATATTATCAAGACAAAATAAAATCTAATTCATTTTATTTTAAATTTTGTTTGCTGATTGGCAAATTTGTTTTACGTCCTCAAGGCGCCCGCCCCCTCAGGGGAGGGCGGACATCTTGCAGAAAGAAGGAGTTACATATGGAACAGCACAAGGAACTGAAAGAGCTCATCTATCATTTCGGCCTGCTTCCCGTCATCAAGCTGGAGAAGGTGGAGGACGCTCTGCCCCTGGCCAAGGCCCTGCATGACGGCGGTCTGGACGCCGCCGAGGTCACCTTCCGCACCGACTGCGCCGCCGAGGCCATCAAGGCCATCACTGAGGCCTATCCCGACATGCTGGTGTGCGCCGGCACTGTTACCACTGTGGACCAGGTGAAGCAGGCTGTGGAAGCCGGCGCCAAGGTCATCGTCTCCCCCTGCTTTGTGGACGAGGTTGTCCACTACTGTGTGGACAACGGCATCCTGGTGATCCCCGGCTGCGTCAGCCCCAGCGAGGTGCAGAAGGCTGCCGACTGCGGTCTGGACGTGGTGAAGTTCTTCCCCGCCGAGGCCAACGGCGGTCTGAAGACCATCAACGCCATGGCCAGCGTGTTCAAGGGCATGCGCTTTATGCCAACCGGCGGCATCAACCCCCAGAACCTGTCCTCCTACCTGCGAAATCCCCACGTCATCGCCTGCGGCGGCAGCTGGATGGTGCCCGCTGCCCAGATCAGCGCCGGCGACTTTGACGGCATCCGCAAGAATGTCCGCTCCGCCGTGTTCTCTGTGCTCAACTTCAGCTTTGCTCATGTGGGCATCAACTGCGACACCGTGTACGAGGGCTACACCAACATCTTCCGCCTAGCCGACATGTTCGACCTGATCCTGGGCGACACCGAGAGCTCCTCCTACGTGGGTCACGAGGTGGAGATCACCAAGCAGCCCTTCAAGGTCCGCGGCCCCCACGGCCACCTGGGCTACTTCACCGACAACATCGACCGCGCCGTGTTTTACCTGGGCCGCAAGGGCATCGAGTTCAACACCGAGAGCGTCAAGCCTTACAAGGGCAAGATGTATGTCATCTATCTGAAGGACTACCTGGCCGGCTTTGCCATCCACATCGAGGAGCGCAACGACCACAATCCTCCCGCCTGGGAGCATCGTGACGACGTAAAGGTCCGCGCCGGCTGGACGAACTGAGCCTATGAGCAGCCGTTTTGTCTGCATTCCCTGTGACGGACCCATGAATCAGGGGGCGCCTCTGGACTATTCCGAGGCCCCCCTGGTCACCGCTCAGGATTACGAAGCCCGGGCCCAGGCATTGCTGGCGGCAGGGGAGGGGTACACCCATCTGGTGGTGTACGCCGACAAGGAGCATTTTTCCAACCTGGAGTACCTCACCGGCTATGATCCCCGGTATGAGGAGTGCCTGTACCTGCTGACCCGGGACCGTCTGCCTCAGATGGTGCTGGGCAACGAAGGCATGGGCCAGGCCCAGTGCGTCACTGTGCCCCACGAGAAGGTACTCTGCCAGCTCTTCAGCCCCATGGGACAGCCCCGTGTCACCGGCACTCCTCTGGTTGAGATCCTGAAAAGCTTCGGCATCGGTCCCCGGTCCAAGGTGGGCGTGCTGGGGTGGAAGGGCTTTACCGCTCTGGATGACCCCGGCTTCCGCACCATGTTTGAAGTGCCTTCCTTCCTGGTGGACACTCTGCGGAACCTGGGCTGCCAGATGGAAAACGCCAACTGGCTGATGATGGACAATGCCGCGGGACTGCGGGCAGTCCACGACGTGAAGGAATTGGTGATCTCTGAGTTGGCTTCAGCAAAGGCTAGCCGCAAGGTGTGGGACTTCATCCAGGGCCTGGAGCCCGGGATAACCGAGTTGGAGGCATCCCAACTGATGAATATCGATGGGGAGCCCTGCCCCACTTATCCCAACATATGCTTCCGGGGAAAGGGTATCCTGAGCCCCACCCCCCAGACTAAGCTGGAGCAGGGGGCGGCCCTTGCCTTCGGTATGGGCTACCGCTGCGCCCAGATCCACCGGGTGGGCTTTTATGTCAAGGACCGGGCAGAGCTGGACACCCGCTATCCCGGCGTTTATGAAGGCCTGCTGGAGCCTTACTTTGAGGCGGTGTGCACCTGGTTTGAGACCCTGGCCATCGGAGCCACCGGCGGCCAGGTGTGGGAGGCGGTGCGCCAGGTCATCGGCAGCTACCAGACCTTTGGCATCGTCCTCAATCCCGGCCACCTGATCCACACCGAAGAGTGGATGAACACGCCCTTCTCTCAGGGGGATACCACCCCTCTGCGCTCCGGCATGATGATCCAGTGTGATTTCACCGCCCGGCCCGCCGCTCTGGGCGGCGTGGGCGCCCACATCGAGGACGGCGTCATCCTGGCTGACCAGGAGACCCGTGAGACCATCCGCGCCATGGCACCCAAGTGCTTTGAGCGGATGCTGGCCCGTCAGCACTTCATGCGGGAGATGCTGGGCATCCAACTGCGAGACGAGGTGCTGCCTACCTCCGACCTGTGCGGCATGTTGCACCCTTTCCTGGCCGCCCCCACCCAGGTCATGGCCCGTGCCTTGCCGGCGATCTGATAATGACGACTCTGTCCAGCCACGAACATATGCAATGGGGCAGGCAGGAGCAAGCTATTGAGGACTGAGATCCCTGTGATACGGGTGTGCGTAAACATACGAAAGATAATTTTTAGAAACGACGAAGGCCGCTCCCTACTGGGAGTGGCCTTCATACTACTTGAAGAGATGGTTAAACACGGTAAAGCTGTGTGAACCGTGACAAAGCGGATAATTAGGTTTATCTGGGCAACACAAGGGACGAATACTGGTTAAGATTTTGACTAATTGTAAAGACTTCCTGATTCCAGTTTTTATGGGAGTGACAGCTATTACGGGGACAACTTCAACTGCCCCGGCTTCTAGCAGATGATGACAGATATGGAAAACAGGAAGATCCGGGCGGTACATCGGGCCAAGGCAGAGCACGGGGAGCGGCTGGGTACCAAATCGCCCAGTTGCTGAAGTGGAACAGGTACTGTGCCTCACGACCTACGCCTATAGATGACATGGGATCACACACCAGTCTAGCTCCAGAAAACCCCTATCACTGGACAGTGGCACCGCGTCCATACCATTAGCCGGTTCTGCAACCACTTTACCTGCCGGGCCTATCCCATCGCCTCTCCAAAGCCAGAGGAACCGCCTAGGCCATTTGCCCTGCCGCTACCCCACACCGATATGCGCCGGTTGTATGCCTATCTGATGAAGTAGCGGCATATCAGCCGGGAGGTGGTCACCCACTTTGCTCGGGCTGGCTTGCTGTACGAGGACGCGAAGTACCACAACTGCGTCTTTGTGGGTACGGACGAGCAGGGCGTCCCCCGCCACGCCCATAAGCGGAGCACCAACAGCCAGGGCAAGTCCTTCAAGGTCAACGTGGAGGGTAGCAGGCACCAGTACAGCCTTCACCACGTGGGACAGGACGGCCTGCGTTATGTGTTCGAGGCCCCGATTGATCTGCTGAGTTTCCTCACGTTGTACCCGAACGGCTGGCAAGAGCACAGTTATGTGGCCCTGGGCGGCACCGGCGGCCAGGCCATGCACTGGATGCTGGAGCGTAACACCCACCTCAGGGATGTGGTACTCAGCCTGGATCACGACGAACCCGGGCAAGTAGTGGCCAGGCATCTCCAGGAAGAATTACAGGGAGCAGGGTACCACAGCGGTATCCTGCTCCCTATGCATAAGGACTGGAACGATGACCTGGTGCAGGGGCCGGTCATGACTATGGCGCAGAGCATGTAGCCCCATCCACGTCCCGGAACCGCACCCTGTCCGCCAAGGGGGCGGTACGCCCTGGCGCTGGACCGGGCCCCGGTTCATCCTGGCTCACCAAAGAAGGTCACACTGGAAGATAGATCAAACACAGAGAATGACCACAAAGAGGGAGATATACACGTGAGTAACGATACCTGGACGATGATTCTCCTGCTGGCAACGGTGTTCGGCGCTCTGGCGGCCATCGCCGCCTTCTCCAACCGGTGCAGCCTGGACAGCATCAAGAGCAAGGACGTGGGCGACGGCCAGCATGGAACCGCCCGCTGGGCTACACCGACGGAGGTGCGGAAAACCTTCCGCTCTGTGCCCTTCCAGCCCGCGCTGTGGCGGAAGGGGGAGCAGCTTCCTGACGCGCAGGGGCTGGTGCTTGGCTGTGTGGGAAAGATCCTGGCCCCGCCGGAGTTCCGTTTGCTCGGGAAAACCATCCATCCGCCCATCCCGGAGAAGCTGTGGAAGCGCGGTGGGACCCGGGCTCTGGTAGACTGTGACGACATCCACTGCCTCATGATTGGCGCCTCCGGCGTGGGCAAGACCGCCTACTTCCTGTACCCAAATTTGGAGTACGCCTGCGCCAGTGGCATGAGCTTTTTCGCCAGTGATACCAAAGGCGATCTGGCCCGGAACTATGGGGCTACTGCCCGGGACTGCTACGGCTACCAGATGGCGGTGGTGGATCTCCGCAACCCGACAAAGTCCGATGGCTACAACCTGCTCACCCTGATCAACCACTACATGGACGTGTGCCGGAAAGATCCCACCAACCTGGCGGCCCGGGCCAAGGCGGAGAAGTACGCCAAAATTCTGTCCAAGACCATCATCAACCCCAATGGGGAGAACTTTGCACAAAATCAATATTTTTATGATGCAGCTGAGGGCGTGCTCACCGCTGTGACCCTCTTACTAGCGGAATATTTGCCGCCAAAAAGGATCCACGGGGAGCTGCGGGAGCGGAGGCACATCGTGTCTGTGTTCAAGCTGGTGCAGGAGCTCTTGGCCCCCAGTATCCTGCCGGGGAAGAATGAGTTCCAGCTTCTCATGGACCGCCTGCCGGAGGAACACAAGGCCAAGTGGTTCTCCGGCTCCGCCCTCACCGCCGCTGAGCAGTCCATGGCTTCCGTTATGTCCACTGTGCTCTCCCGGCTGAACACTTTCCTGGACTCGGAGCTGGAACAGGTGCTCTGCTTCGATAGCGCCATAGACGCCGAGAGCTTTGTCTCGAAGAGATCTGCAATATTTCTGATTTTACCAGAGGAAGATGCCACGAAAAATTTCATGGCTGGGTTGATGATCCAGACCCTGAGCCGGGAGTTGTTCTCCGTGGCGGACGAGCACGACGGGAAGCTGCCCCGCCGGGTGGTGTTTTTCTGTGACGAGCTGGGCACCATGCCCGCCTTCGACATCCTGCCCCTGTTTTCCGCTGGCCGCTCCCGGCGGCTGACCCTGGTGCCCATCATCCAAAGCCTGGCCCAGTTGGAGAAGAACTACGGCAAGGAAGGAGCGGAGATACTCCAGGACAATGTCCAGGACCTGCGACAAGAGGTCGCATAACAAATTGCTGTCATAGCTGCCCTATCCATTTGGGGTAATCCTACCGTGACCTGCGTAAGCGGTAACGCTTGGGTTGGAAACTCACGGGACAACGTGGGAAAGCTGAGAGCCTGATTCAGCCGTACTGCCAGGATAAGTGTGTCATGGAGAATGAAAGTAAATTATCGTAAGGGTCGTTACGTTGAATAGGCGAAATAATATGTGTTTTCAGGGGGCTTAGAGTCTACCGTATATGACCCTACGTATGAGCATGCAGACGTTGAGGTGTTAAATGAGTGGGATCAAGGAATATACACTCTAGGTTGGGATGCAGGCTTCGGTGAATTCGAGAATGCTGAATGGAAGGTTACGGCTAACCAGCACCCCGGCCTCACAATGAGCGGCCAGCAGATCTTTCGCTCGATTGCTCTGCTTTCCAAAGGGACTGTTGTGCCGACAAGCTTGGTGGTGGAATTTATAGGGGGCTGTCGTTTGCGTTACCGGGGGACGGAGGACCTTCAATGAGCGTAGAACGGGGAGTACCCCTTACTATTTACATTTCTACTTATAGTTTCTCTCCGTCCGAATAGAGTATTTGCCTCTCATGGGGAGCTCGTGTTGCTGTGGTCTGTGACTACAGCAACACGGGCTTTTCTCTTGATTAAACAAAACCGTATTGTGCATTATACATAGATTTTCACGCCCAAATGGAGCACAATGCTGATTTTACAGAAACCAGAGGAAAACTTTTTTTAACCGGAAAAGAACCTTCCGCTTTAACCTTTATACTTCAATCACAGGGCAAGACGAGAGCGGTGAGAGGAATGCCCCCGTCAGAGCGGAGAAGTGAAATCCTACGTCTGCTATGCAAGCGGAGGCACGAAACAGCCATAAATCTTGCGACAGAGTTTGGTGTCTCTGAGCGGACGATCCGAAATGATTTGGTGATTCTCTCCTGCTATTACCCGATCCAGGTTACACGGGGACGATATGGTGGAGGGGCTTATCTACCAGAGTGGTTCCATCTAGAAAGTCGGATGTTATCCCCAAAGCAGGAAATACTTCTCCAAAAGCTAAGATCCGCCTTAGACGGGGAGGAACTCCAAATCATGAATAGCATTTTGGTCCAGTTTGCCCTGTATTGGGAGTATCGGTGATCTACCGATTTCCGTTCTGATCCTTGCAAATAGAATATCCGGCAGCGGGATACGTCTGCTGACGAGAGGCCCTCTGGAAGGGGGCTGAAGCGACACTGGAGGATGCGCCAAGACCACCTGTGCGGGCCGTGAACCCGCATCAAAGACGGCCTAGGAAGGTGCAGAGCGGTGCCCATCCGTCCACAAAGCAGCCTGTGGCGGGCTGTTTCGCATTGCGGCTGGTTTACCCGGCCCGACCCTCGTCAGCCATCTGATAATGATACTCCTGTCCAGCCACAGCCCCAGGTGATACCGGGATCAAGCAATGGGGACAGCTCGGAGAGATCCTCGGAGGGGTGAGATTCCCGTGATGCGCGCCAGCGCAGTCCGTCTGCTGCCGCCCAGGGCCCGGGAAGTAGTGTCGAATAGGGCCAACCAGCGAAATGTATTTTTGAGAGAATTAGCGGGGGCCGTTCTGCGGCCATACGCCTCATAACGGCCCCCATTTGAAAATGGAGATATGAAATGAACCACAACATTAACTATATCGGGATGGTGAACCTCCTTCATCACCTCCAGAATGTCGGCCTTGTTAGTCGGAAGGAGGCCGGGAGGATCGCCGCCCGGCTCCGTGTAGAGACTGGAGCGGACGTCATATTTTCTCCCTAATTTTTGTTGCGTTTGGATATGGATATTTTGCAGATGTGCTGGTATTGTGTGTTGCTGACAGGAGGCGATTTTGTGGACGGGCAAAAGAAAACCAGTGGTTCCCTGGCATTGAACAGCACGCCCCGGGTGATCACCATCGCGCCCAGCACCCCGGTCAGGGATCGCAAGCTGCGTGTGGCGGCCTACGCCCGGGTGAGCTCCAGCTCGGAGGATCAGCTCAACTCCTTTGCCGCTCAGAACGCCCACTATACAGAGCTCATCACAGCCAACCCGGAGTGGGAGTTCGTGGATGTATACGCGGACAAGGGGATCACCGGAACCTCAGCAGAGAAGAGGGATGACTTCCAGCGTCTGTTGGCAGACTGCCGGCGGGGCCGGGTGGATAAGATCCTGGTGAAGTCCTGCTCCCGGTTCGCACGGAACGCCAAGGAGTGCCTGAAGGCCATCCGGGAGCTGAAGGCCCTGGGGGTAGGGGTACGGCTTCGAGGGACAGGGTATCGACACCTCTGAACTGGCCGGCGAGCTTCTCACCGCCATCTTTGCCATGATGGACCAGAAGGAGAGCGAGAACATCTCGGACAACCTCCGGTGGAGTATCGATATGCGGATGCGCACGGGGAAATACAATACCTGCTTCGCCCCGTTTGGATACCAACTTGTGGGCGGAAAACTGGAGCTGATCCCTGAGCAGGCGCCGATTATCCGGTATATCTATGACGCCTACCTGGCAGGCAAGACGGCGGAGGACATCGCAGCGACGCTGAATCTGTTCTCTGATGACCGCCCTTGGAAGCCACAGCGGATCGACTACATCCTCACCAATGAGCGGTACAGCGGCAATGCCCTTCTGCGGAAGCGATACACGACGGATACTATACCCCGCAAAGTGAAGCGCAACCGTGGAGAGAGGCCCATGTATTTTGTGGCAGGAATCAATGAAGCAGTGGTTTCGCAAGAGATATTCGATAAGGCGCAGGAACTGCGCAAAAAACGATGGGAAAACCGCCTTGTCGCCCCTGACATTTTTATATCCCGCCAAAACGAGCTGGCGGAACAGCTCCGCGCCGCAAAGCTGGAGAAGGAACGGTTCCTGAAGGCCGAGGAGGATCAGACGATCCAACAGACTCAGGAGCTGATTGAAGCCCTGGAGGCTGGGCCGGACTTCCTGGACGCCTTCGATGGGGAGCTGTTCCGCGAGCTCGTGGACAAGATTATCGTGGAGAGCAATGACCGTCTACGGTTCCGGCTGGTCAATGGCCTGGAGCTGACAGAGCCCATAGAACGGACGGTGCGGTGATGGGGAGCAACCGGAAACGGCCCTTCGGCTACAAAATGGAGTTCGGGGAGATCGTGCTCCACCCGGCAGAGGCGGAGACGGTGCGCTGGATCTACGACAGCTACCTGGCCGGGGCCAGCTACAACGCTCTGGTGGACAAGCTCCGGGAGCGGGGGATTTCCTATGACGGGGACAAGCCCTGGAACAAGAATATGGCGGCCCGCATCCTGGCAGACCGCTGGTACACCGGCGAGGGTGGATTCCCGTCCATCATCCCGGAGGGGCAGTTCCACATGGTGCAGGTACGGCGGCAGGAGCGGACAATGCCCTGCCAAAAGAGCCCAGCCCAGAAGGAGCTTCGGAAGCTGTGCGGCGGCAGCCCACCGGACTGGGTGGAACGGCAGGTGCTGGGTCTCCTGAACCGCCTGATCCAGTGCCCGGAGCGCGTCACCTGCCCCGTGTTGGAGGATGAGCCACCGCCAGAGGTGACGAAGCTGCGCCGGGGGCTGGACGAGCTCCTGCACCGCCCGCCGGTGGATGAGGCCCAGGCAAAGAACCTGGCCTTCCGGTTGGCCGCCCTCCAGTTAAATGCCATCGGATCAGAGGAGTATGAAACCCTCCACCTTCGGAGGCTGTTTCAAAACCGCCAGCCTATGGTGGAACTGGAGCAGGAATTGCTCCATGAGAGCGTCCGCCGCATCACCGTCAGCAACGGGACGGTCACCGTCCTGCTGAAAAATAACCAGACCTTGGAAGGAGGAAATGGTATATGAATAATACCGTACCCAACGTCATCGTCATTCCAGCCAAAGTGGAGACACCCCAAGAACAGGAGAAAAAGCGCCACCTGCGGGTGGCCGCCTACTGCCGGGTGTCTACGGACAGCGAGGAGCAGCTCTCCAGCTATGAAAACCAGCTCTCTTACTACACGGAGAAAATCATGAAGGAACCGGGCTAGACCATGGCCGGGGTATTCGCAGACGAGGGCATCACCGGCACATCCACCTGCAAGCGGAAGGAGTTCCTGCGGATGATCCGCCAGTACAGGCAGGGGAAGATCGACATGATCCTGGCTAAATCCGTCTCCCGCTTCGCCCGCAACACCGTGGACACCCTCAACTTCACCCGGGAGCTGCGGAGCCTGGGTATCCCAGTGGTCTTCGAGGAGCAGAACATCAACTCCATCTACCCGGAGAGCGAGTTTCTGATCACCCTGCACGGGGCTTTCGCCCAGGCCGAGAGCGAGAGCACCAGTAGCCGGGCGCGCTGGGGCAAGCGTCAGGCCATGAAATCCGGCCATGTCGCCATGCAGTACAAGCAGCTGTTGGGCTATGAGAAGGGCCCCGACGGCAAGCCAAGGATCGTGCCGGAGCAGGCGGAGACCGTCCGCTTCATCTATGACCGCTATCTGGCCGGGGACAGCATCCGGGAGATCAAGGCGGCCCTGGAGGGCCAGGGAATTCCCACGGTCTCCGGAAAAGCAGAGTGGATGGCATCCCATATCAGGAGCATCCTGACCAACGAGAAATACTGCGGGGACGTCCTGCTCCAGAAGACCTTCATCCAGGACTGCATCAGCAAAAAGGTGATCCCCAACACCGGACAACTCCCCCAATACCTGATTCAAAACCACCATGAGGGTATCGTCAGCCGGGAGACCTTCGACGCTGTCCAGCTGGAGATGGCCCGGCGGAACGCCAAGGCGGGCGCCACGCGAAAGAGCACCCCCACCGGTCGGGGCAAGTACAGCGGCAAGCATGTCCTCAGCAACCCGCTGTTCTGCGGGGAGTGCGGGACACGGCCTACCGGCGGTGCGTGTGGACTCAGCGCGGAGTCAAGCGCCCCGTATGGCGGTGCGTCAGCCGCCTGGACTATGGGAAGAAGTTCTGCACCCAGTCTCCCACCCTGGACGAGGAACCGCTCCAGCAGGCCATCCTGGCCGCCGTCAATGCCGTCATGCTGGATCGAGACACCCTGGCCCGGCAACTCGCCGCCGTCATGGAGCGGGAGCTGGCCCCGGTGCTGGGAGAAAGCATGAGTTTGGCGGACATCGACCGGGCCCTGGAGGACTTGAGCGGCCAGTTCAACAGCCTGCTGGCCGAGGCGTCAGCCAACCCAGCAGAGGACTATACGGAGCGGTTCCGGGAGCTGTCCGACTCCACCGCCCGTCTCAAAGAACGGAAGGCACAGCTGGAGGGGGCCCGCCAGGAACAAGGGCGGCTCCAGAACCGCCTGCGGGCGATCTCGGCCGCTATGGAGCACATGTCGGCGGCACTGACAGAGTGGGACGAGGAGGTCATCCACCAACTGCTGGAGAAGGTGACGGTACTCTCCCAGGAGAAGATCCGGGTGACCTTCCGGGATGGCCGGGAGATCGAGCAGTATGTGGCACAGCCAAAAAGGAGGAAGCTTGCATGAAGATCTTCGCTACAGGCGATACCCACTGGAATTTTGAGCGGTTTCGCCCGGAATACTTCCCGGAGGGCCAAGAGCTCACCAAGAAAGATGTGGTACTCCAGCTGGGAGACTTCGGCGGCGTGTGGTTCGGGGATAAACGGGATGACGAGGCCCTGGACACCCTGCTGCAAACCGAACTGCCGGAGGCGGAATTGTACCTTGAGATTGGCAGGGCCATCTGTGCTCGCCCGGAGAAGGGCGCGGCGGTAATGGCCGCTGAGTATCTCCAGGCCAACTACCCCGAGTGCGGGGGCTTCTCCCCCAGAAACCTGCGCCGGATGAGGGAGTTCTACCGAGCCTACGCAGATAGCCGGGGACTGCGGGCGCTGGCCCTAAAGCTGGGCTGGACGCAGAATGTGGCCATTCTGGAGGGCTGTGAAGGCAGCCAGGAACGCACATGGTATCTCCGGGCCGCTCTGGAGCACCGCTGGACCAAGTCCGAGCTGCTGGAACAGATCCAGGCTGGGGCATGGCTGCAATCCACACTCGACGAACAGACGGATTCCTGCTATACTGAAGAAAATACAGAGAGTGTGGAGTGTCTGGAGCATGAAGAAAATCCTTTTTGTGTGTCACGGCAATATTTGTCGGAGCCCGATGGCCGAGTATGTCATGAAAGATCTGGTGAAAAAAGCGGGCCTGGAGGCCGAGTTTCAAATCGCCTCGGCGGCTACCAGCCGGGAGGAGATCGGCAACCCGGTCTACCCGCCGGCCCAGCGGAAGCTGGCGGAGCACGGCATATCCTGCGAGGGCCACGCCGCCCGGCAGCTCTGCAACCGCGACTACGAGGAGTACGACCTGCTCATTGGGATGGACAAGGCCAACCTCCACAATATGTTCCGCATCTGCGGCGGCGATTTCAACAACAAGATGCATCTCCTGCTGGAGTACGCCGGCCGACCGGATCAAGAGGTGGCGGACCCCTGGTATACGGGAGACTTTGATTCCACCTGGCAGGATGTGCTGGAGGGGTGTGAGGGACTTTTAGACAATTTAATGTAAAAAGGTTGAACCAAAGTCGATGAACTGATTGTCTGCGAAGCAAAAGTCGGTATCCAATGGAAAATGGAACGGGACAACTATGCCAGCCTGAGATATTGCAAATGTAAAGGGTCATCAAAAAAACTGAACACCGTTATATTGCTGGCATTAAGGTTTCTCCTACGCCAAAACGTTCGTACAGCATAAAAGTATCGTCAATCAAAAGGAAAGGTATGTCCTAATAAAAATATTTAGATTGGAGTTTTTCCTGGAGCCCGCCGGAGTCCATAGATTCCGGCGGGTATTTTTTGCAGTTCCCACACTCTGGGAACTGCTGGAGAGCATACTCATAATGTCCCTGATCACCGGAGTTGAGTCCTGGACTCGGCAATTATGCTTGTACTGGAGAGTGCTGGTTAGCAGTAAGAAGCCATGCATGGCTGGAATGGGAAGACAAAAATTATGCATACTATGGCAGAAAAATAGGGTGACAGGACGAAATATTCCATTGTGGCAGCGCCGGTTCGGTGCTATTTTGATAACAGCACACATAAAACGGGGGTGATACGCAGATGTGGATTTTGGAGGAAGGACAGATTTTGCCCTATCTGCGCAGCCATTACCCTGTGTTTGACCAATCGGGACCGGTTGATATCCAGTGCATAGGCGCACTGGAAGGAGAGGAGAAGCCTCGGGAACCGGATGAAGGCGGGCTGATCAACTATATATTTCGGGTTTCCAACGGGAAGCAGTCTGTCATCGTGAAGCAGGGGCGTTCCGCCAGCCGGAAGAACGACAAAATAGTTCTGCCCATATGGCGGAATCGTCAGGAATATGAGACGCTCCGGCTTCGCCATGCCATTGTACCCCAGTACACGCCGGAGACCTATTATGTGGACTGGGAGAACGCAATTTTTCTGATGGAGGATGTGTCTGATCTCGCTCAGGTTCGGAAGCTGCTCTGCTCGGGAGTCATGCTACCCAGACTGGCGGAGCAGGTGGGGGAATTTGTTGCGGCGAGCACCTTTTACTGCTCGGAGTTTTATCTGGAAGCAGACCTGTTTCGAAGACTTTCTGCACGCTTCCGCAACAGCGATATGCGGTCCATCATGGAAGACTGGGTGTTTCTGCGGGATGCACCCTACCTCACCCATAATGGAAACCCGGTGCTCAAACAGCTTATTGACCGGGATGAGAGCATCAGGGTTTGCTGCTACGAGCTGCGCCACAAATTTATGACCCGGGGAGAGGCTCTGATACATGGGGATCTGCATACGTCCAACGTGTTTGCAGACGAGGAGCGGCTCAAGGTTATTGACATGGAGTATACCTTTGCCGGACCGCTCTGCTATGATATCGGATACTTTGCGGCCAGCCTGCTGACCCAGTACTGCACAGCGTGTTTCCGGCCGTTCCCATCGGAAGGGGCGCGCCGTACCTTTCTCTCCTATCTCCTCTCCAGCCTGCTGGAGCTCTACTACTCCTTTGTGGAGCACTTTACGGAGTTTTGGAGAGAGGATGCAAAGCCGATTTATCAGAGATCGGGCGGGTTTTGTGAGCACCTAGCCCGTGGGTTTCTGCCGGATGTGCTTGGGTTTGCGGCGGTGCCCTGTTTCCCCCAGATTACAACATCTCTGACCCCGGAGTTCGCTCAGTTGGACGGGAAGGCCAGAGGACAGGCGCATGAGCTCTGCCTGGTGCTCAGCCGGTACCTTCTGCTTGAGCGGGAGCGGTGGGATACGATGGAGGATGCGGTTCAGGCCATCGGAGCGGTTACGCAAATTTACCTGGATTGCCTGGAATAAACGCAGCAAATTAAGACACATGGCGGGCTTGCCATGTGTTTTTTTCTCAAAAAAGTAATTATTTGGATAAAGTGGTGTTGCTCAAATGGACTTTTTTGTTATAATAGAGAAAAAACATGGCTGGTGCGCAAGTGGGTACCCACTTGCGCTACCGGATATCTGGTAGAGTAAAACCCTTTGTCTGCGCCGGGAGATGGGGCGGAACGGAAAATTGAGAAGGAGGATAGAGGGGCATGGAGGACGCAAGAAAATTGTCCGATTTTATTGATCTGGACCTGCTGCAGAACATCCAGGATAATTGCTCAAAAGCGATGGGCCTTGCATTTATCACGGTGGATTACAAAGGCATACCCATTACCAAATACAGCGGCTTCACATCTCACTGCATGCTGGGGAGACAGGCAAAGGGATTTGCAGAGATGTGTGAGCAATGCGACGCGCACGGCGGACTTCACGCCGCGATCACCGGACAGCCGTACATTTACCGCTGCCACGCCGATCTGGTGGATTTCGCGGTTCCTCTCATTGTCAATGGAAGCTATATGGGAGCGGTGCTGGGCGGGCAGGTGCGGCTACAGGAGGAGAGCGAGCGGGAGCTGGAGCACATCCTCCCACAGCGTCCCAATTGGAAACGGGATAAGGAATGGGAGGAGGCTTACCAGAAGCTGGAGGTCGTCACCTATGAAAAAGTGGAGGCATCTGTAAAGCTGCTGCGCGACATCATCGTGACATTTGTGGAAAGGCGGACTGGAAAGGGGGCGGATGGAGTCCTGAGAGAGAAGGAAAAGCAGCTCTCGGAGGAGCGGGCGGCCCGTCTGGACCTGGAAAAGCAGGTACAGAAGCAGGAGAGCAATACGGCCCGCCGCAGGACAGAGCTCCACTACTTCTTTTTTGTCATGAACATTATCTCAAAGTTAGCCTATGAGGAGAAGGCGGCCAAAACAGAGGCGGTTTCATACGATTTTGCAGACATGATGCGTTATGCAGCGGGGGCAGAGCAAAAAATTTCCACCTTGGGGGAAGAACTGAACTATATCGGGGCGCTTCTTCGGATACGGAAGGCTTGGGTTCGGGACAAGTTAGCCTATACTATTTCTGTCCCGGAGCAGTATCATCAGGTATCCTGTCCCTTTATGGTATTGCAGCCCATTGTGGAGTGCGCTCTGGAGGGGGCCGAAACGGAGGCTGCGGAGCCCAGAAAGCTGGATTTCTATGCGGAGGAGGAGAATGGCAGGCTGCTGTTTCAGATTCTCAGCAATGACACCAGCCGCTCGGTGGAGGAGCTGACGGAGGAGTTATCCGGGGCGGCGGAAGAGGGATACTTTCATACAGGCGGTGTGGACCGCCTGTTGAAGCAGACGCTGGGAGGGGGATACCGCCTGATGGTCAACCGGCGGAGAGACGGGCGGGCCGGTGCAGCGGTCAGCTTTTACCTGCCGCTGGAGCGGAACGGATAGCCGGCTCAAGAGTGCTGTAAACGGGAAGGAGCTGCCGCATGAAGCAGATTCTGGTTTTGATTGAAAACGAGTTGGAGCAGAGCATTACAGGGGATATTCTGCGCTCCGGGCTGGGGGCTGAGGCGGAAATCACCCTCACAGCCGGGGCGGAGCAGGCCATCCAGCAGCTTCAGAGCGGAGCGGTGGATCTCTTCATTGCGGATGTTGAACGGTTTGACGTGGCCCACTGCAATATGGTCACCACGGCGCGAAAGACGGCCCCGGACACTCCGATCCTGGTTACATCGGTGGGGACGCAGGAGGAAATCGCAGGGTATGTCTGGCGCCTCGGCGTCCGGGACTATCTGCTCAAGCCGTACCGGCCCACGTGGTTGTTGGCCGCGGTGCGCGCCTTGGTGCGTAAGGAGCGCAGCGGCGGATGCGCCGCCGACCAGCAGGAGATTTACCTGAGGCGCCTGACGGAGCACCTGCAGAGATTCCAGTATAAAAAGTGCACCGATGCCGCAAGAGAATACCTTGATTTGCTCTATCAAAGTACTGATAATAAGGGTGTTATCCGCACGAGTGCAGTCCGCTTTGCGGAGGGAGTGGCGAAAGCCGGAATCCCGTTCAGCAGGACCACCCAGTGGAAGCTGTCGGGAAGCCTGGAGCACTTTCGGGTCCGCTTTGACCAGCAGGAGCGGAAATATGCAACCTATGAGTTTATTGTTCGGATGCTGGACACGATCTTTGACGCCATAGAGAAGAGCGGGCTGTACGAGGTAGACAGCGAGCAGAAGATTCTGAATTACATTGACCGGAATATCCGGCGGGGGGTCAGCCTGGATGAGGCGGCGGAGTACGCGAATATGAGCTCGTGCTATTTCAGCAAGCTCTTTAAGCGGATGACCGGGAAAAACTATATTACTTATGTGACGGACAGCCGAATTGAAATGGCGAAGCGCATGCTGGTGGACACGGAAATGCCGGTCATCAATATCGCCTATGAGCTGTCCTATAACGAGACAAATTATTTCAGCAAGGCGTTCAAGAAAAAGGTGGGAGTGACACCCAGCGAATACCGGACAGCCCATTCCGAGCTGTTCAGGGAGCAGGGGGCGGGCTGATACCGGCCGCGCAGACGCCTTGCAGCGCCGGAAAGGGTGGAGAAACATGGAGGAATTCAGCTTCAGCACCAGAATCTTTTTTGGTGAGGGCGCGCTGGAACGCCTGCGCCGGGTGCAGGACAAAAAAGTTATGATTGTGACCGACCGTTTTATGGCGGGTATCGGTGTGCCGGATAAGGTGGCGGGGCACCTGACCCGGTGCCAGGTATCTGTATTTGACGGCGTGGTGCCGGATCCCCCCATCGAGGTGGTGGCGGCCGGCGTCCAGGCCCTTCAGGACTGCGGTGCGGAGGTCATGATCGCCGTGGGAGGCGGCTCCACCATTGACGCGGCCAAGGCCATCCGGGCGGTGGCGAAGGAGACTCTGCACATCGACACAGACCGGTGGGAGTGCTTTGCCGTGCCCACCACCAGCGGCACCGGCTCGGAGGTCACGGACTACGCCGTGATCACCGACCGGGCAAAGGGGATCAAGTATCCGCTGGACAGCCAGGCGTTGCGTCCGCCGGTCGCCATTCTGGACCCGGAGCTTACAGTTTCCGCCCCGGCCTCGGTAACGGCCGACGCAGGTATGGATGTGTTGACCCACGCGCTGGAGGCATACGTCTCCAAGGGAGCCAACGATTTCTCCGACGCGCTGTGTGAGAAAGCGGTTTCTCTGGTGTTTCGCTTCCTGCCGCTGGCCTTTCAGGACGGCACAAACCTGCTGGCCCGGGAAAAGATGCACAACGCCTCCTGTATGGCGGGCCTGGCGTTCAACTCGGCGGGGCTGGGGCTGAACCACGGCATGGCCCACGCCATCGGCGCCAAGCTCCACATCGCCCATGGCCGTATCAATGCCATGCTGCTGCCGCATATCATTACGTTCAACGCCGACTTGGGACGGATTCGGAACGGCGAGTACGCCCTCGCAGCAAAAAAGTATCAGCGCATGGCAAAGGTTTTGGACCTGCCGGCCCCCAGTGTGCGGCTGGGCGTGACCAACCTTCTGCGGGAGGTGGAGCGCCTGAACCGCACCCTGAAGATCCCGGCCTCCCTGAAGGAGTGGGGAGCGGAGCCCTCCAAGGTGAAGGAGCTGCGCGGGGAGATTGTTTCCGCTGCCCTGGCGGATGCCACCACCGCCACCAATCCCAGACCGGCTGCGGCGGAGCATGTGGAGGCTCTTTTGAATAAGGTTATGGGGGGATAATCCCGGAGCGAGAAGCGGCACCACTCTATTTACAAAAAAGCACCCGAAGGGGTGCTTTTTTGCGTTGTTTATAGGAAATGCAAACAAACAGGCTTTGAACAGGTGGAGGACTTCCGACAAAAAAGTATATATGGCAGCCAAGAAAACAGGGGAGGGTTTCCGGTATAATTTCGCCAGAAAGCGTGCGAATGCTGTTTCAGGCGCGCCGCGGACCACAATAAGGAGGTAGTAATATGCAACAGGAAGCCCTCGGAATGGTAGAGACGAAGGGCCTGGTTGGCGCCATTGAGGCCGCCGATGCCATGGTCAAGTCCGCCAATGTCAGTCTGGTTGGCTACGAGAAGATCGGTTCCGGCTTGGTTACCGTGATGGTGCGCGGCGACGTGGGCGCCGTCAAGGCGGCCGTGGACGCCGGGGCCTGCTCCGCCGAGAAGGTGGGCGAGGTCGTGGCCCAGCACGTCATCCCCAGACCCCACACCGACGTTGAGAAGATCCTTCCCCATATGGCGTAACCGACATAACGGAAACTTAAATTAGAGTTCGGAGGGAACATAGATGAAAGACGAACTGATCAGCAAGGTCATGGACGAGGTTATGAAGAAGATGGGCGCGTCCGACGCGACTTCCGCCCCCGCCGCCGCATGCTGCAACAATGGCAGCGCGAACTGCAACCTGACGGAGTTTGTGGGCACCGCCATCGGCCACACCATCGGCCTGGTGATCGCCAACGTGGACCATCAGATCCACGAGAAGATGGACATCGACCCCAAGTACCGCTCCATCGGCATCATCGGTGACCGTACCGGCGCCGGTCCCCAGATTTTTGCCGCTGACGAGGCGGTGAAGGCCACCAACTGCGAGATCGTGAAGATCGAGCTGCCCCGTGATACCGAGGGCGGCGCCGGCCACGGCTCCCTGATCATCTTCGGCGCCGAGGACGTGTCCGATGCCCGCCGCGCCGTTGAGGTCTGCCTGCGGGAGGTGGAGCGCACCATGGGCGACGTATACGGCAGCCCCGCCGGCCACCTGGAGTTCCAGTACACCGCCCGCGCCAGCCACGCCCTGAACAAGGCCTTCGGCGCTCCCATCGGCAAGGCATTCGGCATCACAGTCGGCGCTCCCGCCGCCATCGGCGTGCTGCTGGCCGATACCGCCGTGAAGGCCGCCACCGTGGACGTGGTGGGCTATAGCTCCCCTGCCAACGGCGGCACCAGCTTCTCCAACGAGGTCATCCTGACCTTCACCGGCGACTCCGGCGCCGTCAAGCAGGCCATCATCGCCGCCCGCGATGTGGGCATGCAGGTGCTGAAGACCCTGGAGCCCAGCGTGGAGCTCAAGTCCACCACCACCCCCTATATTCTGTAATTGCCGGGAAGGAGTCAGACAGCTATGAAGTCAAAACGTTTTGAAGTTCTGGCCGCCCGTCCGGTCAATCAGGACGGCTACGTACAGGAGTGGCCTGAGGTGGGCCTGATCGCCATGAACAGCCCCTTCGACCCCAAGCCCAGCATCAAGATTGAGAACGGCGTCATCACCGAGATGGACGGCAAGTGCCGCGCCGATTTCGATATGCTCGACACCTTCATCGCCGACCACGCCATCCGCCTGGGCAACGCGGAGAAGGCCATGGCCATGGATTCCCTGGAGATCGCCCGCAAGATCGTGGACATCAACGTCTCCCGTGAGGAGATCCTGGACATCACCCTGTCCCTGACCCCCGCCAAGCTGACCGAGGTCGTGGGCAAGCTGAACATCGTGGAGATCATGATGGGCATGACCAAGATGCGCGCCCGCATGATGCCCGCCAACCAGTGCCACGTCACCAACGTGCGCGACAACCCGGTCCAGATCGCGGCGGATGCCGCCGAGGCCGGCGTCCGCGGCTTCGCCGAGATGGAGACCACCGTGGCCGTCGCCCGTTACGCCCCCTTTAACGCCATGGCCCTGTTCGTAGGCGCTCAGGTGGGCCGCCCCGGCGTCATGACCCAGTGCGCCCTGGAGGAAGCCACCGAGCTGCAGCTCGGCATGCGCGGCTTCACCACCTACGCGGAGACCATCTCCGTCTACGGCACCGAGCCCGTCTTCATGGACGGCGACGACACCCCCTACTCCAAGGCGTTCCTGGCCAGCTGCTACGCCAGCCGCGGCCTGAAGATGCGCTTTACCTCCGGCACCGGCTCCGAGGTCCAGATGGGCTATGCCGAGGGCAAGAGCATGCTGTACCTGGAGGCCCGCTGCCTGGCTGTCACCAAGGGCGCCGGCGTGCAGGGCACGCAGAACGGCTCCGTGTCCTGCATCGGCGTGCCCGCCGGCGTACCCGGCGGCATCCGCGCCGTGGCCGCTGAGAACCTGATCGCCATGCTGCTGGATCTGGAGTCCACCACCTCCAACGACCAGACCTTTACCCACTCCGACCTGCGCCGCGTGGCCCGCACGGTGCCCCAGCTCTTCTCCGGCACCGACTACATCTGCTCCGGCTACTCCGCCACCCCCAACTACGACAACATGTTCGCCGGCTCCAACTGGGACGCCGAGGACTACGACGACTGGACCATCATCCAGCGCGACATGAAGATCGACGGCGGCCTGCAGCCCGTCCGCGAGGAGGACGTGCTCAAGGCCCGCAACAAGGCCGCCCGCGCCCTGCAGGGCATGTTCCGCGAGCTGGGCCTGCCCGAGATCACTGACGCCGAGGTGGAGGCCGCTACCTATGCCAACGGCTCCAACGACATGCCCGAGCGCAACGTCAACGAGGATCTGAAGGCCATCGAGGACATGATGGCCCGCAAGGTGACCGGCGTTGACTTCGTGAAGGCGCTGGACCGCGCCGGCTTCCCCGATGTGGCTCACAACATCTACAACATGCTTCGCCAGAAGGTGGCCGGCGACTACCTGCACACCGCCTCCATCTTCGACGAGCAGTTCCACGTGCTCTCCGCCGTCAATGTGCCCAACGAGTATCACGGGCCCATGACCGGCTACCAGATCAGCGAGGAGCGCTGGAACCAGCTGAAGAACATTCCCAACGCCATCCGTCCGGAAGATATCTAAGAGGGGTGAAGCAGTCATGACGTTTGATGAAAACACGCTGCGCAGTGTAATTGAAGAGGTCCTGAAGGAGATGGGCGAGGTGAGCGGCACCGCCGCCGCCCCCGCTGCGGCGCCTGTCGCCGCGGCCGCGGGCAAGCTGACCATCACCGAGAATGGCGAGGCCCGGAAGGGCACTGCCGCCGACGAGGTGGTTATCGGCCTGGCCCCCGCCTTCGGCACCAAGCAGGTTAAGACTATTATCGACCTGCCCCACGACAAGGTGCTCCGCGAGATCATCGCCGGCATCGAGGAGGAGGGCCTGAAGTGGCGCATCATCAAGGTGTACCACACCTCCGACGTTTCCTTCATCGCCCATGTGGCCGCCGAGTACTCCGGCTCCGGCATCGGCATCGGCATCCAGTCCAAGGGCACCACAGTTATCCACCAGAAGGACCTGCCCAACCTGTCCAATCTGGAGCTGTTCTCCCAGGCGCCTCTGATCGACCTGGACACCTACCGCAAGATCGGCAAGAACGCCGCCAAGTACGCCAAGGGCGAGTCCCCCACGCCGGTTCCCACCAGGAACGACCAGATGGCCCGCCCCACCTATCAGGCGCTGTCCGCCCTGCTCCACATCAAGGAGACTGAGCTGGTGGACAACAACAAGAAGCCGCAGGCCGTTACGGTCTCGTTCCAGTAAAGGAGGCAGCACGTTTTATGGATCAGGAACTTTTGATGAAGCAGATCGTGGAGCAGGTTATGGCCGCCATGAAGAACGGCACGCCCGCTTCCGCGCCCGCCGCCGCTTCCGGCTGCGGCCCCAAGGTCACCGCGGCCAACTATCCTCTGGCCGAGAGCATGGCCGACCAGATCAAGACCCCCACCGGCAAGGACTTCACCTCTCTGAGCTATGAGAAGGTCATCAACGGCGAGCTCTCCGCCGACGACATGCGCATCGCGCCCGAGACCCTGGAGATGCAGGCCCAGGTGGCCGAGTCCGTCCACCGCGAGGCCTTTGCCGGCAACCTGCGCCGCGCAGCCGAGCTCATCGCCGTGCCCGACGACCGCCTGCTGGAGATCTACAATGCCCTGCGTCCCTACCGCTCCACCAAGCAGGAGCTGCTGGACATCGCCGGCGAGCTGGACGGCAAGTACGGCGCCAAGACCGCCGCTTCCCTGGTGCGGGAGGCTGCCGAGGTTTATGAGAAGCGCGGCCGCCTGAAGAAGTTCTAATCATACTCCAGAGTCAGGAGGCCCCAGAATGAAACTGGTCGCAGGCATTGACATCGGAAACGCGACAACAGAGACAGCATTGGCCCGCATCGAGGGCGGTCACGCGGTCTTTCTGGCCAGCGGAACCGTCCCCACCACGGGCATCAAGGGGACCCGCCAGAACATCAACGGCATCTTTCACTCCCTGACCAACGCTTTGGAGAAGGCCGGGCTGGAGCTCAAGGAGCTGTCGGAGGTGCGCCTGAACGAAGCCGCCCCCGTCATCGGCGATGTGGCCATGGAGACCATTACCGAGACCATCATCACCGAGTCCACCATGATCGGCCACAACCCCGCCACACCCGGCGGAATGGGCGTGGGCGTGGGAGAGACGGTCCTCATCACGGAGCTGGAACAGGCTCCGGTCGGGCGGGACTATATTGCAGTGGTGCCCGGGACGGTGGACTTTGAGGTGGCGGCCCGGCTGATCAACCGGGCCACCGCCGGGGATCGCAAGGTCACCGCAGCCATTGTCCAGCGGGATGACGGCGTGCTGATTCACAACCGCCTGACCTGCAAGATCCCGATCGTGGACGAGGTGGCGCTGATTGACAAGGTGCCCATCGGCATGCGCTCCGCCGTGGAGGTGGCCGCCGTGGGCGGCGTGGTGGAGGTGCTCTCCAACCCCTACGGCATCGCCACCCTGTTTGGCCTGTCCTCTGACGAGACCCGGCAGGTGGTGCCCATCGCCCGGGCTCTGATTGGAAACCGCTCGGCGGTGGTGATCAAGACCCCGGCCGGAGACGTGAAGGAGCGGAAAATTCCAGCCGGCACGATTGAGCTGCTGGGGGAAAACCGCAGCGTCAAGGTGGATGTGGACGACGGGGCCGACAAGATCATGAAGGCCGTGGAGTCCATTCCCAGCCTGGAGGATGTACGGGGAGAGCCGGGAACCAACGCCGGCGGCATGCTGGAGAAGGTGCGCCAGGTCATGGCGAATCTGACCAGCCAGCACCCCAGAGACATCAAGATCCAGGACCTGCTGGCGGTCGACACGTTCACACCCCAGAAGGTTCAGGGCGGCCTGGCCAACGAGTTTTCCCAGGAGAACGCCGTGGGCATCGCCGCCATGGTCAAGGCGGACCGCCTCCAGATGGAGGCCATCGCCCGGGAATTCGCCCAGCAGATCGGCGTCCCGGTCGAGGTGGGCGGCGTGGAGGCCGACATGGCCATCCGCGGCGCCCTCACCACCCCGGGCACCAACAAGCCCCTGGCCATTCTGGATATGGGCGCCGGCTCGACGGACGCCTCCATCATCAACGCCGAGGGACAGATCCACTCCATCCACCTGGCCGGAGCGGGCAACATGGTCACACTTCTGATCCAGTCGGAGATGGGACTGCCCGACTTTGACACGGCGGAGGATGTGAAGAAGTACCCCTTGGCCAAGGTGGAGAGCCTGTTCCACATCCGCCACGAAAACGGCACCGTGGAGTTCTTCCAGCAGCCGCTGGATCCCAACCTGTTCGCCAAGGTGGTCATTCTCAAGGAGGGCAAGCTGCTTCCCCTGGAGGGCGACTGGAACATGGAGAAGATCCGGCTCATCCGGCAGCAGGCCAAGCAGAAGGTGTTCGTCACCAACGCGATCCGGGCCCTGACCCGGGTCAGTCCCACCGGCAATGTCCGGGATATTCAGTTCGTGGTGCTGGTGGGCGGCTCCGCGCTGGACTTCGAGGTTCCGCAGATGGTGACCGACGCACTTTCCCAGTACAAGGTTGTCGCGGGCCGCGGAAATATCCGCGGCACCGAAGGCCCCCGCAACGCGGTGGCCACCGGGCTGGTGCTCTCCCTGACGGAAGGGAGGGGCTGATATGCCCGTAATCCAAGAAAGGATCAAGCCCACCGTCCATGTCCGCTGTGCAGAGGACACCCCGCAGGAGGTACTGCGGCAGCTCCAGTACGGCATGGAGGAGGAGGGCATTCCCTGGGAGGCCGCAGCCGGGACGGGCGACGCCCTGTCCCTGGCCTGGGAGGCCGCCCGGAGCTCCCGGCTGGAGGTGGGAATCGGCCTGGACCGACAGGCGCTGGTTCTCCACTACTCCAAGCTGGAGCGTGAGCAGCCCCTGTTCCGTATTCCCGCCAATTCCGGTATGGAGACGGTGCGGGCGCTGGGGGCCAATGCGGCGCGGCTTGTGAAAAAGCTGCCGCTGAAGGCCCTGGACAGGAGGTGAGAGCATGCAGCAAAAAAGCCTGGGACTCATAGAGACCCAAGGCCTGGCGGCCGGCATCGAGGCCGCCGATGCGGCGGTGAAGTCGGCCAATGTGGAGCTGGTGGGCTATGAGCTGACCAAAGGCGGAGGCTGGACCACCATCAAGATCCTGGGCGATGTGGGCGCGGTGAAAGCAGCGGTGGACGCTGCGCGGATTGCCGCCGGAAAGGTGAGCCGGGTGGTAAGCACCCGGGTAATCGCGCGGCCGTCCATGGGGCTGACCGGCCTGATCCACAACACCGATACGGTGGGAGATCAGCCGCCGGAGCCACCTGCGCCGCCCGCTCCAACGGATCCGCCGGAGCCGCCGAAGTCTCCGGCAGACGTGCAGCCCGCAGAGGAGGGTGCTTCGGGGACGACGGAGTCTCTGGAGGAGGCGCAGCCCACTGAGGAGGGCGCTTCGGAGGCGACGGAGCCTTCGGAGGAGGCGCAGCCCACTGAGGAGGGCGCTTCGGAGGCGATGGAGCCTTCGGAGGAGGCGCAGCCCACTGAGGAGGGCGCTCCGGAGGCGACGGAGCCTTCGGAGGAGGCGCAGCCCGCAGAGGAGGGTGCTCCGGAGGCGATGGAGCCTCCGAAGGAAGCCCCCTCTGAAAAGGGGAAAGAAACACCCTCCAAACGGCGGGGGAAGAAGTCCGCAAAACGCTGAACCGCGCAGAAAAGCGGGACGGCAGCACTGATTTTTCTGATATTTTCTAGGAGGTTATCACAATGGGTGAAGCTCTGGGTATGATTGAGACAAAAGGTCTGGTCGGCGCGATCGAGGCGGCCGATGCCATGACCAAGTCCGCCAACGTTACGCTGATGGGCTATGAGAAGATCGGCTCCGGCCTGGTCACCGTCATGGTCCGCGGCGACGTGGGCGCGGTTAAGGCCGCGGTGGACGCCGGCGCCTGCGCCGCCGAGAAGGTGGGCGAGATCGTGGCGCAGCACGTCATCCCCCGTCCCCACACCGACGTGGAGAAGATTCTGCCGAAGGGCCTGTAAAAAGAGGCTTGAGGCATGGACAAGAACAACGTGGTTTCAGCAGAGATTGTCCGCCAGATCACCCGCATGGTGGTGGAGGAGCTCCAGAAGCAGCAGCGGCTGGAGCGCTCCACCCCCATTGGGGTCTCCAACCGCCATGTCCATCTGGACCGGGCGGACATGGACGCCCTGTTTGGTCCGGGCAGCGAGCTGACGGTCAAAAAAATGCTCGGCCAGCCGGGGCAGTATGCCTCGGAGGAGACCGTCACCATCCGCGGGCCCAAAGGGGAGCTCAGCCGCGTGCGCGTGCTGGGGCCCCTGCGCGCTCAGACGCAGGTAGAGATCTCCATCGCCGACGGCTTCACGCTGGGGGTCAAGCCCCCGGTGCGCGAGTCCGGTCAGTTGAAGGATACCCCGGGCATTGAGATCATCGGGCCCTGTGGGAGTGTAAAGAAGGACAGCGGCGTGATCGCGGCGCTGCGGCATGTGCACATGACTCCGAAGGACGCGGCGCGCTTCGGCGTGGAGGACGGCCAGTATATCCAAACGGAGATCGACGGCCTGCGGGGCGCGATCCTCTGCAATGTGCTGGTGCGCGTCTCTGACAAGTACGCGCTGGAAATGCACATTGATGTGGAAGAGGCCAATGCTCTGGGCGTCAAAAACGGCGACCGGGCCTTTTTCCTTGACGATTGAGCCGGGAAGGAGGCAGGGCAGAGGTGGGCCAGGAGCTGACGCAAGCCAATGAGACCCTTCTGGAATTTGAGCGGCTGATTCAATCCGGCGGCTGCAATGCCTGGGAGGGCGTGCTGCGTACCGGGGTGGATCTGGGTACCGCCAACATTGTGCTGGCGGTGGTGGATGAACAGAACCGGCCGGTGGCCGGGGCCTCTTATCCCTCCACAGTGGTCCGGGACGGTATCGTGGTGGACTACATGGGGGCGGTTCGGGCGGTCACACATCTGAAAGGACAGTTGGAGGAGCGCCTGGGCGTCATGCTGGACGCCGGAGCCTGTGCCATCCCGCCCGGCATCCTTGAGGGCAATGTGAAGGCCATCGGAAACGTCGTGGAGGCGGCGGGCTTCCGCCTGACCAACATCGTGGATGAGCCCACGGCGGCCTCCTCCGTGCTGGGCATTTCCGACGGCGCGGTGGTGGACGTGGGCGGCGGCACCACAGGCATCAGCGTCCTGAAGGACGGAAAGGTGATCTTCACGGGCGACGAGCCCACAGGAGGCACCCACATGACACTGGTGCTGGCTGGCTTCCACGGCTGGAATACCCAGGAGGCCGAATTGGCCAAGCGGGATCCGGCGCAGGAGGCCAATGTGTTTCCTGTGATCAAGCCGGTTGTGGAGAAAATGGCGTCCATTGTCCGGAACTACCTACGGGAGTACCCGGTGGAGGCGGTCTATGTGGTGGGCGGCGCGTGCTGTTTCACCCAATTTGAATCGGTATTTGAGAAATTTTTGGGTGTCCCCGTGGTCAAGCCGGCGGCTCCGTTGCTGGTGACGCCCCTGGGGATTGCCGTAAACTGCAAGCTGTAAAGTAGGTGAGGACCGTTGACGACGGAGCAACTGCGCGGAATGGCGGACGAGGCGTTTGTCGAGATTCTGGCCCAGCGCGTTGTGGAGAAGCTCCTGGCGCGGCAGAAGCAGGCGCTGGTAGTCTACACCGGTTCCAACATTGGTGAGGCCGCCGCGCTGGAGGCCATGGGCCGCCTGCGCGGAGAGGGCTTCACGTTCCGGGTGCTCCTCTCCCGGGGGGCGTCCGGCCTGCTGGACGTGGAACGGCTCCGCTCCGTTCTGGAGCCGGAGAAGCTGTGGGTGGAGACTCCGGAGGAGACTCCGGAGGCGCTGACCGCCCGGTACGACACCATTTTGGTTCCGGCCATGACGGTACATACCGCCGCCCACGTGGCCGCCTGCATGGCGGATACACCGGCGTCCGCCGTTATTCTGGACGGCCTGATGCGGGGAAAGAACGTTGTGGTGAACATCGACGGCTGCTGCCCGGATCACGCCGAGCGCCTGAAGCGCGGCTTCCATATGGCGGAGCCGCTGAAGCAGGCGCTTCGGAACAATCTGGAGACCTTGCGCTCCTTCGGCGCGCGCCTGACCACCTCCGGCGGCCTCTATGACAAGGCGCTGCGGGCGGTTGGCGGGGCACAGGCCCGGACGGCGGCACCGGCTGCGAGGCCGGAGGCCGCGCCCCGGAAGCAGGAGGGGGCTGCCCGCATCCGGCTGGAGGGCCGGGTTTTGAGCGGACGCCACGTCCAGGGATGTCCGCCCCACAGCACCCTGTGGGTGCCGCGGGAGACCCTGATTACCCAACTGGCCGCCGATGAGGCGCGCCGCCGGGACATCTGCATCCGAAAAGAGACGTAAAGCAGGTGGCAAAATGTATTTGGGAAGAGTGATCGGGACGGTGGTTTCCACCAGCAAGAACGAGCATCTGGTGGGGATGAAGCTCCTGGTTGTGGAAAAGCTGACGGAGCGCCTGGAGCGGGAAGGCACCAGCGAGGTGGCCGTGGACTCCGTGGGAGCGGGCACCGGCGAGATTGTCATTGTCTGCAAGGGCAGCTCCGCGCGCTATGTGTTCGGCAAGGGTGACGCCCCGGTGGATACCTCCATCGTGGGCATTGTGGATACGGTAGAGGTGGGCTGATGGCGAATCTTTACACCAAAACCGGAGACAAGGGCCAGACCAGCCTGGTAGGCGGCTCCCGGGTGAGCAAGTCCAGCCTGCGGGTGGAGTGCTACGGCACCATTGACGAGGCCAACTCCATGCTGGGGCTGGCGTATGCCCAGACCGACCGGGAATATATCCGCACCACGGTCCACCGCATCCAGGGCCGGCTGTTCTCTCTGGGGGCGGAGCTGGCCAGCGACGAGCAGGGTGCGGCCGGGCTGACGGGAAAGATCTCGGAGGAGGACGTGGCCTTTCTGGAGGGCGTGGTGGACAAGTGCACCGAGACCACCGGGAAGCAGACCCACTTCGTCATTCCGGGCGTGGACCCCGCCTCGGCGGCGCTCCATGTGGCCCGTACCATTGTCCGCCGGGCGGAGCGCCATGTGGTGGCCCTGGCGGAGCACGAGCCGGTACGCGAGGTGCTGGCCCGCTACATCAACCGCCTGTCCGACGCGGTATACGCGCTGGCCAGGCTTCAAGAGGATCTGACGCAGGAGGAGCGCCTGAGGGCGCAGGTGACTGCGCTGGTCCGGAAACAGATGTCCGCCCCGGAGGGCGGCCTGCCCCCTTTTAGCCTGGCATCGCTCCAGAGGATGGCCCAGCGGGCCGTGGAGCGGGCCGGACAGCTCGGGGTTCCGGTGGTGTTCTCCGCGGTGGACAGCGGCGGCAATCTGGTCCTGCTCCAGAGAATGGAGGGCGCGCTGCTGGGCAGCGTGGACGTCTCGGCCGGAAAGGCCTATACCGCCAACGCCTTCCAGATGCCGACCCATGAGCTGGGCCAGGCGGCCCGGCCGGACGGCCCGCTCTACGGCATTGACGCTTCCGCTCCCGGGAAAATCGTGCTGTTCGGCGGCGGCTTCCCCTACGTGGTAAACGGGGAAGTCGTGGGCGGCATCGGCGTATCCGGCGGTACGGTGGAACAGGATATGGACATCGCGCGGTACGCGATGTCTCTCTAAGGAGGAACAGCAAATGAACATTGATGAGAATGTGGTCGAATCCATTGTGAAGCGGGTTGTATCCCAACTGAGCACGGAGACCGCTTCCGCCCAGACCTGCCCGTCCGGCGGGGACTGGGGTGTATTTGAGAGCATGAACGACGCGGTGGACGCGGCCGTGGAGGCCCAGCGGGAGTATCTGAACCGCTCCATGCACGACCGGGCCTGCTATGTCCAGGCCATCCGCGACGTGGTGCTGGACCAGGAGAACCTGGAGTACATCTCCCGCCTGGCCGTGGAGGAGACCGGCATGGGCGGCTATGAGTACAAGCTCATCAAGAACCGTCTGGCCGCGGTCAAGACGCCCGGCATCGAGGATCTGACCACGGACGCCATGAGCGGCGACGACGGCCTGACCCTGGTGGAGTACTCGCCCTTCGGGGTGATCGGCTCCATCACCCCCACCACCAACCCCACTGAGACCATCATCTGCAACTCCATCGGCATGCTGGCGGCGGGGAACGCGGTGGTGTTCAGCCCCCATCCCCGGGCCAAGAAGGTGTCCCTGCACCTGATTCAGATCATCAACAAGGCCCTCTGCAAGGCAGGCGCGCCTGCCAACCTGGTGGTCACCGTGTCCGCCCCCTCGATTGAGAACACCAACGCCATGATGAGCCACCCCAAGATCCGCATGCTGGTGGCTACCGGCGGCCCCGCCATCGTCAAAACGGTGCTCTCCAGCGGCAAGAAGGCCATCGGCGCCGGCGCCGGCAATCCCCCCGTCGTGGTGGACGAGACCGCCGACATCGAGAAGGCCGCCAAGGATATCGTGGACGGCTGCTCCTTTGACAACAACCTGCCCTGCATCGCCGAGAAGGAAGTCATCGCCGTGGACTCCGTGGCCGACTACCTGATCTTCAACATGAAGAAGAACGGCGCTTACGAGGTCAAGGACCCCGCCGTGATCAGTCAGCTAGTGGAGCTGGTGACCAAGGAGGGCAAGAGCCCCAAGACCGAGTTTGTGGGCAAGAGCGCCAAGTACATCCTGGACAAGATCGGCATTACCGTGGGCGATGACGTGAAGGTCATCCTCATGGAGGCCAAGGAGGACCACCCCTTCGTGCAGGTGGAGCTCATGATGCCCATCCTGCCTCTGGTGCGGGTTCCCGACGTGGACCAGGCCATTGAGATGGCCGTCCGGGTGGAGCACGGCAACCGCCACACCGCTATGATGCACTCCCGCAATGTGGAGAAGCTGACCAAGATGGCCAAGCTCATCCAGACCACGATTTTTGTGAAAAACGGCCCCTCTTACGCCGGCATCGGCGTAGGCGGCGAGGGCTATACCACGTTTACCATCGCCGGTCCCACCGGAGAGGGCCTGACTTCGGCCAAATCCTTTGCCCGGCGCCGCAGATGCGTGCTCGTCGGAGGGATGGACGTCAGATAAACGGAGGTTTGGGCCATTATGCAAGAGAATCTGCTCGGCCTGGTGGAACAGGCCGGTGTGGTGGGCGCCGGCGGCGCCGGATTTCCCACCCATGTGAAGCTCAAGGCCCAGGCGGACACCGTCATCATCAACGGAGCGGAGTGTGAACCGCTGCTCCGGGTGGATCAGCAGTTGATGGCCCTCCAGGCCGGCGACCTGCTGGACGCCCTCGATCTGCTCGTGGAGCAGGTCGGGGCGTCCCAGGGCGTGGTGGCGCTCAAGGAGCACTACCACGCGGCGGTGGAGGCGCTGGAGCGGGAGCTGTCCAGGCATCCCAGGCTGAGGATTCACCGGATGGGCGCATTTTATCCCGCCGGTGACGAACAGGTGATCGTCTACGAGGTGACCGGACGTGTGGTCCCGGAGGGGGGCATCCCCCTGAATGTGGGCGTGGTGGTCAGCAATGTGGAGACGGCCCTCAATGTGCTGGCGGCCGTCCGCCATCAGGCCCCGGTGATTGAGAAGTATGTCACGCTGACCGGTGCGGTGCGCACCCCCAAGACCATGAAGGTGCCCCTGGGAATCACAGTGGCGGAGGCGCTGGCCCTGGCGGGCGGCCCCACCGTGGAGCACTATGAGGTCATCAACGGCGGGCCCATGATGGGGCGTGTGGTGAGCACCGGAAGCGCTATTACCAAGACCACAAAGGGACTCATCGTGGTCCCGGAGGGCCATTCCCTCCTCCAGAGCCTGAACCGGCCCGTGCCGCGGATGCTCCAGGATGCCCGGGTGGCCTGTATGCAGTGCTCCCTGTGCTCCGAGGTCTGCCCGCGGGGCCTGCTGGGGCACCGCATCCAGCCGCACAAGATGATGCGCCTGGCCGCCTATGGCGCCCTCTGTGACCCGGAGTATACCCCCATGAACGCCTTCCTGTGCTGCGGCTGCCGCCTGTGCGAGTACGCCTGCGTGATGGGGCTTCAGCCCTGGAAACTGAACGGGATGCTCAAGGGCGAGATGGGAAAGAAGGGTGTCCGCAATGCGCTGCACAACCAGCCGGAGGCGGCCGCGCCGTTCCGGCAGTACAAGCGATACCCGGTTCACAAGCTGATTCACCAGTTGGGGCTGGACGGCTATGATGTCCCCGCCCCGATGGAGGACAGCTCCTGCGACTATCAAATGGTGACCCTGCCGCTGAGCCAGGGGGTGGGCGCACCCGCCCAGCCTGTGGTGCGCGCAGGGGACAGAGTGGAGAAGGGAGCCCTGATTGCGGCGGCCCCAGAGGGAAAGCTGGGGGCAAACCTTCACGCGAGCATCGCGGGCACGGTGACCGCGGTGACCGAGAGAGAGATTACCATCCAACAATAAAGATTGGAGAGGAACTGATTTATGGATATCTTGGCTCTGATCGCCGCATTTGGCGGCGGCATTATCGGCGCTTACATGGGAGCCCTTCCCGCCTTTATTATGACTGGTATCTACGCCCTGGTGGGCGGAGTCCTGACGGCTGCCGGCGTGGGCGGCGATGTTGCAGTCAACTACCTCGCCTTTGGTTCCTTTGTCGGCCCCCACATCGCCTTTGCCGGCGGCGTGGCCGCCGCCGGCTATGCGGGCCGCAAGGGCAAGCTGGCCTCCGGCACCGACATCCTGTCCTCCCTCAACGGCCTGGGTGAGCCCGACGTGCTCCTGGTGGGCGGCATCTTCGGCGTGCTGGGCTTCCTGATCCACTACTGCATCGGACTGCTGCCCGTCATCGGCAGCGCCGGCCCTGCCACCACCGACCTGCCCGGCATCACCGTCTTCATTCTGGCGGTTGTCACCCGTCTGGCCTTCGGCAAGACCGGCCTGACCGGCAAGTACACCGGCTCCGGAAAGCGCGAGTGGTTTGCCACCGGGAAGGGCTTCGTCTATAACGTGGTACTGGGCGGCGGCATCGGCATTGTGGTGAGCTTCATCGCCGCGTTCCTGTACGAGAATGAGTTTACCGCTGCGTTCAGCATCTTCCCGATCGTGTGCTTCGGCTTTGCGGCCATCACGCTGATCTTCACCCAGACCGGCTTCGCCACGCCCGCGACTCACCACATTTTCCTGCCCTCCGGGCTGGCTGCCGTGGCCGGCATCACCGCCTGGGGCCCTGCGGGCGCTCTGCTGGGCGTGCTCTTCGGCATCCTGGGCTCCCTGCTGGGCGACTTGGTGGGCAAGAGCTTGAACAGCCACTGCGACACCCACATCGACCCCCCTGCTACCACGATCTTTATCCTGACGATTGTGATCAACGCTGTCAGCAGCGTGATCAATGCCTGAGCCAACAGAGGAATCCATAGGAAAAGAGGCCAGTTATGGGAAAGTCCATCGGATTACTGGAATTGAAAAGCATCCCCGTCGGCATTGAAACCGCCGATGCGGTGCTGAAGGCCGCCAATGTGGAGCTGCTGACCGCGACCCCCACCTGTCCGGGTAAATATGTCATTATCATCTGCGGCGCGGTAGGCGCTGTGAAGAGCGCCATGGAGAGCGGCCGCCAGACAGCGGGCATCTATCTGGTCGGGCACCACACCATCAACAACGTGCATGCTTCCGTCCCGGAGGCGATTGTGGGCACGTCGGAGGTGGGACACATCGCCTCCATCGGCGTGATTGAGACCATGACGGCTTTGACTGCCGTTGAGGCGGGGGACTATGCCGCCAAGGCGGCGAACGTCCGCCTGATGGAGATCCGCATTGCCCGCGGCCTGGGCGGCAAGGGCTTTGTTATTCTCACCGGCGAGGTTTCCGCGGTTCGCTCTGCGGTTAAGGCCGCGATGAATCAACTGGAGGAGACCGGGGATATTACAAGCAGCAGCGTGATCGCATCGCCCCATCCGGGATTGATTGACAAGCTGACGAACTAAGGGAAACAGGAACAGACGCGGAAAGGAGGGCCATCAGTATGGCTTCACAGGATTGTCCCAACTGCCACTATCCAGCACCCAACCGCAAAAAGCCTGGGGAGGGGGAGCGCGTGCCCCGGGGTATGTACCACGCCCCCGACAGGAGCGGTGAGCCGGAAGAGTGCCCCCAGTGCTTTTACCAGCCGGAGGCAGTGGAGGAAAGGCCGGAGGAGGAGTGTCCCCAGTGCTTCTACCAGCCCGAGGACGGGCAGAAGCGGGAGGAGGCCAAGGAGGACGACTGCTCTCAGTGCTTCTATAAGCCGGATAAATAAGAATTGGTAAGAAAGGATTGTGAGCTCTGTGGAACGACTCATTGGAAAGCAGGCGCCCTATTTTTCCATGGAGGCGCTGTCGGCGGACGGAGAACATTTTGTGCGCGTTGCGCTGCCGGACTATGCCGGGAAATGGCTGGTGCTGTTCTTCTACCCCATGGACTTCACCTTTGTCTGTCCCACAGAGCTCACAGCCTTCTCAGAGCACCGGGAGGCCTTCCGTGCGGCCGGAGCGGAGCTGCTCAGCGTGAGCACGGACAGCGTCTACACCCATCAGGCCTGGCAGCGCAACGGCCTGGGCGGGCTGGGTTACCCCATGGCGGCGGATCAGACTCTGCGGGTCTGCGCCGATTACGGGGTGCTGCTGGAGGAGGAGGGGGTGGCCCTGCGTGGGCTGTTCCTGATTGACCCGGAGCAAAAAGTGCGCTACAGCGTAATCCACGACAACAACATCGGCCGCAATCCGGAGGAGGTGCTCCGGGTATTGGCCGCGCTGAAAACCGGCGGCCTGTGCGCAGCCGGCTGGAAGGCCGGGGAGGAAAACCTCCGCCCGGACATATCGGAACGCGAGGCTCCGGTGCTGGCGGGTACGGCACCCGTGCGCATCTATACGATGCCCGGTTGCAGCTACTGCCGCAGCGTAAAGGAGTTTTTGAGACAGGGCGGGATCTCCTATGAGGAGATCAACCTCGCGGAGGATAAGGCCGGGCAGGCCTTTATGGAGAGCCGCGGCTATACGGGCCTGCCGGTCACGGTGATCGGCGCGGAGGAGATTGTAGGCTATAATATGCCCAGAATCAAGGCGGCGCTGGGCCTGAGCGGAGCAAACGAGGTGAAATAGGATGGACTTAATGGACTTTGGAACCGTGCAGGAGGGGAAGATGCGGCTTGTTCAGGAGATGGTGCCCGGCAAGCAGGTCACTCTGGCCCATATTATTGCAAGCCCGGATGAGATTATCTATCAGAAGCTGGGCCTCAATCCCAATGTGGACTACCAGCAGGCCGCCATCGGAATTTTGAGCATGACGCCCTCTGAAATTTCCGTAATCGCGGGCGATATTGCGACCAAGACCTCCAAGGTGGAGATGGGGTTTATTGACCGCTTCAGCGGAACCCTCATTTTTACCGGACGCATTTCAAACGTACAGGCCGCGGTGTCCAGTATCCTGACCTATCTGAAGAATCACCTGGGGTTTACCATCTGTGAAATTACGAGGACATGAAGAAAATTATTTTAATGGGCCGGAGCGAATGCGGAAAGACCACCCTCACGCAGGCGCTGAAGGGCGATGTGATCCACTATCACAAGACACAGTACATAAACCATTATGATGTTGTGATTGACACGCCGGGGGAGTATGCAGAAAACGCCAGCCTGGCGAAGGCGCTGGCGCTCTATACCTATGAGGCCGACGTGGTGGGGCTGCTGCTGAGCTCCACCGAGCCGTACTCGCTCTACCCACCCTGTGTGACGGCCTGCTGCAACCGCCCGGTGATCGGCATTGTGACCCAGATTGACCATCCGGACGGTGATCCGGACCGGGCGCAGGGCTGGCTGGAGCTGGCGGGATGCCACCCGATTTTTCGGGTCAGCTCCTATACCGGGGAGGGGATCTGGCAGATCCTCAACTATCTCCGGGAGCCGGGAGACATCCTGCCCTGGGATTCGGAACAGGCGGCGGAGCGTCCCCGGGTGGTTCTCTCGAACAAATATGGGAGGCTGCCCGAAGAGGGCGGCGGACACCCGCAAACAGTTTAGGAAAAAACAGAAGTGCTCCTGCCGCGGGAGAGACTGCGGTGGGAGCTTTGCTGTTATGATACGTTAGGCGATACAATTTGCAGAAGGAGGGCTGTCCATGGAAGCGCTGACCTTTTTTTCCGCGATGAACCGGGGACAGTTCCGGGAGGAACAGGGGATTAAGGGCAGCTCTTACTGTATCTTTTTTGCCCCGATGGAGGAGCTGGTCACCCAGGACCGTATGACCGGAAGAGAGGACCGGGTCGTGCTGGAGCTGCTCTACGGCGATGAAATGCTGCCCGGGGCCCTGCGGGTGAGGCAGGTGGGGAGCAACGCAGTTGTCGAGGAGTCCACACAGGGGGCGTTTCGCGCCTTCCTGGAGGAGAAGCCGGTCAAGTACATCGGACAACTGCTGATGTACGCGCTTCAGTTCAAAATACAGGATCTCTCCCTGCGCATTGAGGGCTGCACAGGCGAGATGAAGCAGTTGGAGGACGCCCTGGATAACTGCATCGACAACAGCGGCACCTATCGTCTGCTGGATTTCCGCAGGCGCTACACCGAGTGTGGGAATATGGTGCTGGCGGTAAAGGAGATCCTGTCGCGGATCGACAAGGGCTACTATCCGATGCAGATGCAGAACAGCTATGTGCTTCAGGGCGAGGTGCTGATGGAGTTCCGCTTCCTCGAGGAGCGGTATGAGCTCATCAAGAGCACGGTTCTCAAGGACTTTGATACCTATACCTCCATCATCAATAACAATATCAACCGGAATGCCCGGCTGCTGAGCATCATCTCGCTGGTGGGGGTGGTTCTCAACTTCATGTTCGGAAGTCTGCTGGCCGCCAATCCACTTCTGGGAATCATCGGCGGCCTGTCGGTTGCGGGCCTGTCTGTGGGGGCCACGGCGGTCTACCATGTCAGCCGCCGCGGCAATGCGCCGCTTCCCTCCGGGCGAGGTCCGATTCAGACGCCCTCCCTGCCGAAATTCCACAGGAAAGAGAAGCGGGAGCGGGATCAGTGGGAAAAATGAATATGGAGCGGTGACAGAGAGGGTGTGCCGAACCCGTGCCGCCAAAGACCGGAATGGGCCGGAGAGGACGAATGTCCTCTCCGGCCCATTTTGGTTTCACTAGGAAGCAGATGTTCCGGATTGCCGCCGTTTTTCCGGCGGCCTCAGTCCATCACCTCGCCGCCGGGCGCATCATGGGCGTCGGACCAGACTCGCTCAAGAGCGGCCCAATCGCGCTCCGTCAGCCTGCCGGTCCACGCCTCCGTGTCTTCCCCTTCTGTCCAGATATAGTCATGGGAGTTGGTGGCCTCCTGCATGGCTGCGTAGTACCAGGCGGAGGTATTGTTGTCCGGCCAGGTGAGCATCTCTCCGCGGGGCAGCAGGTGTGCTTCATGAGGGGCCCGGCCCAGGGTGCGGTTGACGATGGTGCACGCCTCGGCCCGGGTGATATTGTCCAGCGGGTGGAAGGTGCCGTCGGGCATGCCCTCAATTAGTCCGTACTCCACCGCTGCGGCCAGGAAGGTCACATACCACTCGGTTCCCTCCACATCGGAGAATCGGCCGTCGTATGTCAAGTCCCCTTCGGTAAACTCGAAAAAGCTCACTGCAATTTTGGTAAACTCAGACCGTGTGATGGGTTCGGTAGGGCGGAAGGTGCCGTCCGGATAGCCGTCCAGAATACCCATGCTGGTCAAGGTGGATATGGCGTTGTTGTACCAGTCGCCGGAAGCCACGTCGGAGTATGGATTGCTCTGACTCCAATAGGCCTCCCTGGCCTCGTCGGTGAGCAGACGGAAAAAGATAGTGGCCACCTCGCTGCGGGCGATATCGCCCTCCGGCCGCACAGTGCCGTCCGTATAGCCGATGATATAGGCCACGTGGTCCTCGGTATTCAGAGACTCAGGCTCGTCGTCGCGGTCCGGGCGGTGAGAGGGGCGGCCGGGGTCGGGGCGGCTGGTCTGAATGGTGTAGGACACGGTTGGCCTGCGGAAGTTCTCCGGCTGGCCGGGCCGGCTGTTGCTGTCCACCGGGTACAGGGTCGCGCTGTTGTTGGTGTAAAGGCCGCTGTAGTTCTCGCTGCCGTCCGCATCGTACTGGCCGTAAGTCCCCTCGGCGGTCTGGGGATTCGTCAGCTTCACGGTGTAGGTCAACTGAACAGGGGCAAAGTTGGAGACGGGGACGTTGATCTCCCACACAAAGCACTCGTCGGACGCACCGTCCTGGCCTTTGGCGTAGTATTTGAGCACAAAGTCATAGGCTGATTCGTCCGCGTTTGCCGCGTCGTTGAAGCCGAAGCCATAGGCGCTGGTGATATAGGGATCATTGAACGAAGGGTCAATCAATTCGGTCTTGTCGAGAACCTCTCCGTCCACGGTCAGGGCCAGCCGGTCTATGTCGTTGACAAAATCAAAGTCGTACCCGTTGCTTTTGTTGTCGGTGCCGGAGCCAATTTCATCCACCACATAGCTGCCTTTATCAAGCAGGTAGTAGATGTCGTTCTGGATGTCGGCAAAATCAACGGTTTCGCCGCCGGCCAGGTAGTCCATGAAACTGATGCCAAAGCCATAACTGTCGACACCGCTCTCAGCTTTCAGTGCATAACAATGGTACTCTTTGCTCATTTCCTGATAGAGCGTATTACTATTGTAGAGAGACAGATCAACGTTGATTGGATACTTGTTCCTATCTGCATAAGGGATGGAGCCTTCAGAATCCAAATCACTTGTTTTTGGACGAGCCGGATCGTTCAAAGAATATTCGTATTCGGTGTATTCACTATCCAATACGCCTTTTACTGCATCAAAGTAGCTGGCCCAATTTTCCGGGACATAATCAGAGGAATACTTACATTCCCACGCGGACAATCCATCATTTGGCTGCTCGTTCCTTCCGCCCGTTCCGGTATCACCGCCGTTTCTGGAAGAAATTGTGTATGCCTGATCGTAGTTTCCGCCTTTGCAATAATAATACGTTAAACCATCACTGACAAGGATTAAATATTTCCGAGAGCTATCAACACTTGTATCTGCATCCAGCATTGCCTTGCCAGCCAGCAGTCCGGCGTGCATATTGGTTCCACTCTTTAGTGTCTGCTGGATCGCGGCTTCAATGTCCGCATATTCGGTAGCCAGATCAAAGAATTCACCATTATTGGCGACATTGGCAACCGCATTAAAAATAACTACACCGACATTGATCTTCGCGCCAGTGTTCTCAAGCTGATCCTTTAGGGAACGAAGCATCTCCAGAGACTTGGCCTCAACCGTTGCACTCGTAGATTTGTCCAATACAAAGACCACATCTGTAACGAGCTGTTCCTCTGCCGCGGGCAGGGACAGGGTCACGTCGGACTCAAAATTGCTGTCCAGATTGGTTGCGGTCTTGGATTTGGAGGTGTCCCATCCGGTTTCTTCGCCGGGCTCCAGAGGGCTCAGGCCATGGGCTGCTTTCAGCGCCGTAAGTCCGGTTGCAGAGGCAAACCCGGTCAGCGGCTCAAAATCCGTGAACTCCACCGCGTGATAGGGCTCCTCATGCGCCTCCCAGCGGGCGCCCTCGCTGTCGTCGTACCAGCCGTCTATGGCGTCGATGCAGTCTCCCGCCCCTCCGTCAAGGGTCCAGCCGGAGCCCACTTTTCCGAAGGAGAGAGAGGGCCCGCTGACACCTTCGGAAACATAGATATCATCGCCTGCAACAAGTGCATGATTGTTGCAGATTATGGCATCGGCGGGCAGAATTACAGTCGGGTCATAGTTATCGCCATAGCCGACATAAATTCCGCCGCCGTAGCCATCCAGCAGGCTGTGCGAAACCTTGTTGCCGGTGATCTTGAGGACAGCCCCGTCCTCTACCGTCAGATTGCCTTGCCGCACATACAGTCCGGTGTTGTTGTTATCCTCAATATAAAGCTCGCTGGTACTGTCCACTGTGAATGGATAGTCGTTGTAGAGCCGTACAGCGGCATAACCATAGCTGGAATTCCCGGCGTTTCCGGTCACAGTAACAATGGAACCGTTCTCGACGGTAAAGGCGTTGTTTACGGTAATCCCCATACCGTTGTTATTTTTTGTGTTGACGGTGGAGTTATCGATACTCAGTTCACCGGCAGAAAGGCCGTGGGAACCGTTGTTGTTAAAATTGACTTCAGAATCCTCGATAATAAAGTGAGAGCCATTGGAGCCATTTCCAAGGCTGTTGACAACATCCACCTTAGAATTGGTAATCGTGGCATAGAATGTACCCGTGAAGCCGGAGCGGTTGTGGTCGGAGATGAAGGTAGAATTAGTGATATTGACGTTATACCCGCCATCACCGCCGTCCCACTCCAGAGCATCGTTCGGGTAGTTTTTAATCGTCAGGACAGAGCCGTTTGTCAGATTCAACTTATTGTTGCTACAGAAGTAAATCGCATGGGGGGAACCGGTACTACCGGTTGCATCCATGGTCATATTGACGTTGTCCAGCGCGAGAACGGCATCTTTGCTGGCGCAGATCGTCATCCAGGTCCATTCTCCATACGGTGTGGAACCAACCCCGTTCATGACAACGTCGATGCCCTTAAAGGTCAGTGTCTTGCCCCACAGGGCAATGCCGTCCTTTTCAAAGGTTACGGTCGGCTTTTCCGCCAGATCCGGGGCCGACGTAATGGTAAGACTCTTGGTTAAATTCCATCCCGTGGTCGTGGCATCGGCCAGAAGTTCGATGGTTGCACCGTCCTCCGCTGCTTCCACCGCTTCGTCCAGCGTGGGGTACTCGTTTTCCTCAATTTTCGCCACATTGTCATCCGAGAGGAGAGTGGTTGGTTGATTCGAGGGCACGTCCTCGGCCGCCAGGGCGCTCACGGGCAGCATGCTGAGGCACAGGGCCAGCACACAGAACAAACCCGTGAATCGCTTCAAGATTCTTCGCATACTTATCCTCCTTTTTTCAAATATGCTGGGACTCTATTGTTCAAAAAGACCTGCTGCAATCACCTCGCTTTGCATGGCAAAATAAATCTTTTGTCCTAGGTTCACCTGTGTGTTCCGGCAGGATGCGGCATAAAGGGCGATAAAAAAGCCCCGTGCCGAGGCACGGGGCTAAAAATGGGCGCAGAAGATGGGCCGGTGAAGCATAATTGCTTGCCCCGGTCTGCTTTTCCACGTCCAAAACAGGCTGCACTTCTTGAAAGAGAGCAAAAGATGTGGTAAAATGAATACCGTTCTATGTACTGAACATTTACTTTTCAAGCCGTATATAGGACAAAAGATTTATTTTGCCGCTATGATATCAGCCCCAGACGGGCAAGCTGGCGGGCGTGCTCCGCGCCGGTGGAGAGCAGGTAGATCCGGGTGGTCTCGATGGAGGAGTGGCCCAGTACATCGGCCAGCTTGACCACATCCCGGCTGGCCTGGTAGAAGGCTCTGGCAAACAGGTGGCGCAGGTTATGGGGAAACACCTTGCTGTCTGCCACTCCGGCCTTCCGGCACACCGCTTTCATCTCCGCCCACACCTGCTTTCTGGATATGCCTCTGCCGCTTCTAGTGAGAAAGATCTCGCCGGAGGCGATTTTTTGTGCCCGCCCGTATTGCAGCAGCTTGCGGCACAGCTTACCGGGGATCAGGATCGTGCGGATTTTCCCCTTCAGCGACACCTCCGCCCGGCCGCGGCGGGCGGCCTCCATGGTCAGGTATTTCACCTCACTCACCCGGATTCCGGTGGAGCAGATGGCCTCCATGAGCAGGCCCAGACGCTCCCGGCCCAGTCCCCGGGCGGCGGAGAGCAGGCGGCCGTACTCGGCCCGGCTCAGCTCCCGGTCGGGGGAGCGAAAAAGCCGCCGCTGGAGCCGCAGTGGTTTGACCGTGCAGTCCATCCAGCCCAGGAAACGAAAAAAACGGTTTAGCCCGGCCAGCTTGCTGTTAACTGTGGCAGGGGAGAGGCCCCGGCGCAGCAGCTCGGCCTTCCAGCCGCCCGCCGAACCGGCGGCCACGGTCTCCGGCGCCAGCCAGGCGGCAAACTGACGCACCGACCGCGTGTACTGTTTGATGGTCTCTGTGCAGCGCTCCTCTGCCCGGAGCGCCTGGGCGAATGCAGCCAGCGTTTCCACGGTAATGCTTCGCAGTTCCATATGGTTCTGCCCCCCATTGAATCAAATATTTTTTATTTTACCCAACTACGCGGGACGATATGAAGTAGCGGAGGCGGGTTCGGGAGAAGGGGGGGCCGCTGCCGCGGGAATTGTGTGCCGGAACATTTTATGGTATAGTTGTAAAATAGAAAAAACAGGTGTGCCGGCGGAGCGCTCCGGAGGAGAGCAGGCTGGCGCGTGATTTCCGACGAGGTGATGCCTGTGATAGGGAAATGGCTCAACTACATGTCCAGACTGCACGATGGTGTGGATGCGATTCTGATCGCAGACCGGCATGGGACCATCGAATACTCCGCCATGTTCTCCGAGCAGGAAAACGGGCTGGCCGACGAGGGCTTTATCGGGAAGAACATCCTCGAAGCCTATCCGCAACTGACCGAGGAGACCTCCAGCCACTTCCGGGTCATGCGGACGGGGGCGCCGGTGCTCAATGAAAAGCAGGAATTGACGGACTTTTACGGCCGGCGGACCATCTTGGTCAGCTCCACCTTTCCGCTGGAGTACAGCGGCGAGCTGATTGGGACGATGGAGACCTCGGTTTTCTACCACAAGGACGCTCAGTTGGATGGGAAAAACCACTGGCTGGCCAATCCGCACAAGGGGCTGTTCCGGCTGGACGACATCATTACCCAAAACCCGGAGATGCTGACGCTCAAGGATACCGTTCAGCGGGTGGCGGCCAACACCTCTCCCGTGCTCATTTGGGGAGAGACCGGCACGGGGAAGGAACTCTTTGCCCAGTCACTCCATAGCCACAGCTCCAGGGCCAGGGGACCGTTTGTGGCGCAAAACTGCGCGGCCATCCCAACCACCTTGCTGGAGAGCACCCTGTTCGGCACTACGCGTGGGAGCTATACCGGGGCGGAAAACCGGAAGGGACTGCTGAAACAGGCTGATGGAGGCACTCTGTTCCTGGACGAAGTGAACTCCATGGATCTGTCCCTCCAGGCCAAGATTCTCAAGGCGATTGAGGAGAAGCGGTTCCGCCCTGTGGGCGGGGAACAGGATGTGCACAGCGATGTGCGTATTGTCTCCGCCATGAATGTGGATCCTATCACCGCAGTACGGGAGGGGCTGCTGCGGCGTGACCTGTTCTACCGGCTGGGTGTGGTGCAGTTGGCGCTGCCACCCCTGCGGAAGCGGCCGGAGGACATTCCGCTGCTCACCGATTTCTATGTGGAGCAGTACAACCGGAACATGGGGCGGGCGATCTCCGGCGTGAGCGAGCTGGTGCGCAATGCCCTGCTGGCCTATGACTGGCCGGGCAATGTACGGGAGCTGCGCAATGCGGTGGAGTCGGCGTTCAACCTCTGTACCGGGGCCACGGTACAGCTCAATGATATTCCCCGCTATATCTTCTACCACGAGGAGGAGGCGGGGGAGAGGCAGGAGCCGTGGCCTATGCCGGAACATATGGGGCTTCAGGAGGCGGTCCGCCGCTACGAGAAGGGGCTGATTGTCCGTGCGCTGGAGCAGAGCCGGACGGTTACGGAGGCCGCGGAGAAGCTGAGGCTGACCCGGCAGGCACTTCAATACAAGATGATGAAGTACCATCTCAACGGATAGGATTGTAGAAAGCAAGAATTTTTGCATTTTGCGCAAAAATTCTTGCTTTCTTTTTGCCGGGCCTGTCCCGCGAGGCGGCCGCGTTCCGCGCAACCCCTGGCAGCGCAGGCAGTTCTAACTATGTTTGCCTCTTTTGACAAGCTGGCATCCGGCTTGCTTATTCTAGGGGCAGTGGTTATGCGTGGACCACATATCTGAAGTTAGGAGAGGGTTAAAGATGACACCAAAGAAAAAAGGTATCCGTATCCCCCACATGTTCACGCTGCTCCTGCTCATCATCGCGGTATGTACCATTCTGACCTATGTGATTCCCGCGGGCCAGTACGAAACCTACGTGGATGAGAATGGCGTGGAGATGCTGGTGGACGGCAGCTACCACCGCATCGAGCAGACCCCGGTGACTCCGATGAAGGCTTTGATGGCCGTACAGGAGGGCCTGATCGAAACCGCCTATATTTCCGCCTTTATCTTCATCATTGGCGGCGCCTTCGGAGTTGTGGCGGAGACCAAGGCCATTGAGGCGGGCATCGGACGCATCATCAAGAAAACCTCCAAACGGCAGGAGCTGCTGATCCCCATCATGATCTTTGTGGTGGGCTTCGGCGCCGGCTCCTTCGGCATGTTTGAGGAGTGCCTGGTCTTCATCCCCTTCCTGGTACCCATCTGCATCGCTATGGGCTACGACTCCATCACCGGCCTGGCGGTGGCCATCGTGGGCAGCTCCAGCGGCTACGCAGGCTCCTTTGTCCAGGCCGCCAACGTGGGGGTTTCCCAGAGCATCGCGGGTCTGCCCATGTACTCGGCCATGTGGTACCGCCTCATCATCCTGGTGGTCATGCTGACCATCGCGGCGGTGTATATCTATTTGTATGCCCAGCGCATCAAGCGGGACCCAACCCGCAGCCTGATGTACGAGTTCGACCGCCAGCGGGAGGAGAAGGTGGATCTAAACGATCTTCCGGAGCTGACGGGCACCCGGAAGCTGGTCCTGCTGGTCATGGGCGCCACCTTCGCCCTGCTGATCGTGGGCGTGCTCAAGTGGGGCTGGTATATCAACGAGCTTTCTGCCCTGTTCCTGGGCATGGGCATCGTCGTGGGCTTTGTGGCCCGGGTGGGCTTCGACGGCTTTGGCCGCCTGTTCAGCCGCGGCGTGGCCGACTTCGCGGCCGGCGCGCTGGCGGTGGGCTTTGCCCGCGGCATCCTCATCGTGCTGGAGGGCGGCAACATTCTCCACACCATCCTGTACGGCGCCTCCGGCCTGCTGACCTCGCTGCCCTCATCTCTGACGGTGCTGGGTATGTACGTATTCCAAAACTTCCTTAACCTCCTGATTCCCTCGGCCAGCGGGCAGGCGGCCACCTCTCTGCCAATCCTGCTCCCCATGGGCGACATGGCCGACATTACCCGACAGACCACCTGCATCATCTTCCAGATCGGCAATGGCCTGTCCAACATCCTGGTGCCCACCTCGGGCACCTTCATGGTGGCCCTGACCATGGCAAAGGTTCCCTACGGCAAGTGGGCCAAGTGGTTTATTCCCCTGCTGGGCCTCCAGTTCGCGGCGGGCGCGGTGCTGGTGCTGATCGCCAACGCCATCCGCCTCGGGCCAATGTGAGCAGAAAGAAGGTATTTCGATGAAAGAGACAATACAAACAGCGGCGGAGAGCTTCCTCCCCGCGCTCTGGACCATGTCCCGTGCGATGTACGACCACCCTGAGCTGGGGCTGGAGGAGGTCAACTCCTCCCGCATGCTGCGTGAGTGGCTGGCGGAGCAGGGCTTCAAGGTGGAGGAGAACTTCCACGGCCTGCCCACCGCCTTCCGGGCAGTCTACGGCTCCGGTAGGCCGGTGCTGGGCTTCCTGTGCGAGTACGATGCGCTGCCCGAGGTGGGCCACGGCTGCGGCCACGACCTCATTGGCGTCGTCTCGGCGGGAGCTGCGGCTGCCCTGCGGCAGACGGTGGACGCCGTCGGCGGCACCCTGATTGTCTACGGTACGCCCGATGAGGAGGTCACCTGTACCAAAGTACAGCTCACCGACGAAGGGGCCTTTGACGAGCTGGATGTGGCCCTCATGCTACACCCCTATCAAAAGACCTGCGGCCGGATGGGGAGCATCGGCATCTATCCGGTGCAGTACGAGTTTTTCGGAAAGAAGTGCCATGCCAACGAGGCCGGGCCGGGCAGCGACTGCATCAACGCCCTGGACGCCGCCGTTGCCGCCTACCTCAGCGTCAACCAGGTCAAGCAGTATCTGGACGCCAACATCTACGGTATCCTCAACAGCGGCGGCACCCTGCCCAACATCATCCCCGACTATGCCAGCCTGCGCTACTACATCCGCTGTGACCAGGAGTGGAAGACCCGTCGGGCGGTGGAGCGCATCAACCGCTGTGTCCAGGGGGCGGCGGACAGCCTGGGGGCGGAGCTGAAGATCACCCAGTACCTGTGTCCCACCCAGCCGCTGCTGCTCAACGAGCCGCTGCTGGATGCCTATGAAACGAACATGGCCGCGCTGGGTGAGCCGGTCGTGGTGGAGGAGGCCAACCGCCTATCTACCGACGCGGGCAACGTGAGCTTCCGGATACCCACCCTCCACGGGATGCTCGGCATTCACGGATGTGGGGGTGTCGATCTGCATACGGAGGAGTTCGCCGCCCGAACCGTGACCGAGGAGGGCCGGGAGGCCACCCGGCTGGGAGTCTGTGCCCTGGCGGGTGTGGGCTACGACCTGCTCACCCGGCCTGAGCTGCTGGAGGCTGTCCGGGCCGACTTCCAGCGGGGCATCCGGGAACAGGACGAGAAAGGAGTTTCATCATCATGCTATTGAAAAATTCTATCACGGAGGACAAGACTATCTGGGCTGGCCTGAACCACCCGGAGCTCCCCCTGGAGGAGGCCGACATAGCTGTGTTCGGTATCCCCTACGACGGCGGGGTCAGCTTCCGCTCCGGCACTTGTGAGGCGCCCCAGGAGCTGCGGAAAATCACCCACACCATCTCGCCCACCACCGAGGATTTCCGGGATATCTCCCCTGTGAAGGTCAAGGATCTGGGTGACTGCGTGGGGAAGGACCGGGACGAGATGTTCGCCGAGGCGGAGGAGCTGGCCTATCAGGCCGTGAAGGCGGGAAAGTTCTTTACCATGATCGGCGGCGACCACTCGGTGACGATCCCCGTCCACCGGGGCGTCAACCGGGCGGTGGAGGAGGACTTCGGTATCATCCACATCGACGCCCACTTCGATCTCTGCCACGAGATGCACGGGGACATTCTGTCCCACGGCTCCACCGAGCGGCGGGCCACCGAGCTGTCCCACGTGGGGGACAGTGACCACCTCTACTTCCTCGGCATCCGCTCCATCGAGTCCGACGAGCTGGAGTTCTACCAGAACAACAAGATCAACGTCCTCTCCGCCGCTGATGTGGACCACCTGGGGGTGCCGGCGGCACTGGAGCGGATGGTGTCCCACATGAAGCGGTTCTCCAAAGTCTATATCACTCTGGATATTGACTGCCTGGACCCCGCCTATGCCGCCGGTACCGGCACGCCCCAATTCGGCGGCCTCACCGCCCGGCAGCTCCTGGACCTGCTGAAGGGCCTTTTTGACGGCCTCAACATCATCGGCATGGACGTGGTGGAGGTGGCCCCCAGACTGGACCCCTCTCTGGCGGCGCTGTTCGCGGCCCGGAAAATTATTACCGAGTGCTGGGCCCACCACTACTTCAAAAACCTCGCCCGTGCGTAAGCAGAGAGAAGAAGACCAAGCGCATAAAACACGGCCTCCGGTTCAGGCGGAGGCCGTGTTTTATGCGCTCAGAAAAACTTTTCAGACCGTTCATCCGTCCAATGTTTAACAGCCACTGCGGCGGTATACGTTTGGATGAGGTGAGCTTAATGAAGCGGATAGGTGCGCTGCTGCTCTGCGGTATTCTGCTGCTCCCGGCCGCCGGAGCTTCCGGCACCCCTTGGCCGGCCTGGGCAGCCGAGGCGCTGGCATGGGGACGGGAAAAGTCGGTCAGCCGGGCATTTCTGGCCTCGCCGGGACAGCGTTTGACCCGCGGAGCGGTGGCCCGGCTGCTCTATGAGTCGGCAGGGCAGCCCGCTGCGCATGAGGAGTGCCCTTTCTCTGATGTGTCTGAAAAGGATGCCGCAGCCGTGGGCTGGGCAGCAGGGCAGGGCTATCTCACTGGCGTGGGAGATGGAACCTATGAGCCAGGCCGCCCTGTCACCCGGCAGGAATTTGCCGCTATCCTCTGGAGACAGGCGGGAACACCCGAGGTACCGGTCCAAGGACTCGAGCGTTTTGAGGACGCCGGCACTGTGTCGGAATGGGCGAGGGATGCTGTGCTCTGGTGCCAGCAGGCCGGGGTAATGGCAGGCCGGAGCGGGGATAAACTGGCCCCAGAGGATACCATCACCACAGCGGAGGCGTTGGTCATGCTGGAGCGGGCCGCCGGGCTGCCCGATGTCGGGCAGCTCCGGGACGATCTGGAGATCCTTGCCGCACACCACCGGCCGATGGGCTCCCAGGGGGAGGCCGATGCAGTCCGGTATCTGAGGGACCGCTTTGAGGAAATGGGGTACAGCGTCACTCTCCAGCCCTATACCGACGGCCAGGGCCGCACCGGGCACAATGTCGCCGCGGTAAAGGCGGCCTCTGTTCCCGATGCGGATATCTTGGTGCTGTCCGCCCATCACGACAGTGTGCCCACTGCCTATGGGGCAAATGATAATGCCTCGGGTGTGGCTGCCCTGCTCTATACGGCGGAGGCGCTGAGGAATGTACCGACTGATACGGAGGTGCGCTTCCTCAGCTTCACCGATGAAGAGAACGGTAAGAATGGATCCCGGACCTACACCGCCTCTCTGACAGAGGAGGAGCGGACTCGGATAGTCGGTGCGATCCAGTTCGATATGCTGGGCGGACTCGGTTCCACAGGGACTCTGGTGTGTACTGTAGACGGGGAGGCGAACTGGGTCAGCGACCTGCTTCAGAAAAAGAATCCGGGGTTGGAGAGCGGAGTGGAGACCGCCAGCGACCATACCTCGTTTCAGCTCTCCGGAATACCCGCTGTCCTGCTGATGCAGAGGGGGCAGGGCTACCTGTACCACTCGGCGGCGGATACGGCGGAACAGTTGGATCTGTATGCCATTGCGGCTGCCGCTGACAGCGCAGCAGCCGCGGCGGAGGAGATCTGCTCGACCGATACCCCCTCCTACCGGGCTCTGGCCCGGGAGCAGGGAGAGAGAAGCGCCTACCGCCAGACCAGACAGAATATGATCTATTTCGGCAGTTCCAGAGCGGATACTGAGGCGTACATCGGAGCGGCGGGAGAGCCCGTAGGCGCCAGTGAGATATCCGGGGAGGGGTGGACCGACACCTATGAGACCTACCACTACTCCATGCGCTGGTTTGACAGCAAAGCTCCTATGAGTACCTATTACCAGTACCGCAACGGTTTTCTAGAGCGCATTGAGCTGCGGCCGGAGGAAACCGGCTATACAGGGGAACAGGTACGGGAACTCATTGAGGCGATGTATGGCTCCCCCGTATCAGAGGAGGGGGGACAGACCGGCTGGTCCGACCCCATTTACAGCAAATATATCACGCTGTCCCGTGACGAGGAGGGGTGTCTCGTCACGGTGGGAAATTACTCCGTGGGCATTACCAATGTGCTGGCCTCCTATCCGGTGAGCGGCGGTCAAGCCGTCATCAGCGATCCGGAGGATGCGGCGGTATGGAACTATCTGTGTTCGATCCTCCCGCTGGAGGCCAGACAGAAGCTGGCCGAGTTCAACCTGTTTACGGATGGTACCAGTAATGTCCTGGCCTATACCTCTCCCATTCGGGAAGAGGGCGTTACGGACAACACCCGCTTTTCCATCAGCATTGACTACTTCGATGTGTATGATGAAAACGGGGAGAAGCGGGACTGGAGCAAACTGACCTACACGATTTTACACGAGTATGGCCACGTCCTGCTGGAGGACGAGACACAGGTAGACCTGACCGTGGGCAGGGACACTCATGACCCGGCGGGATTTGTGGAGGGGGCCTTCCGCAGAGCGTTTTACGATGCGTTTTGGAGGGAGCTTGGAGTCAGCGGCGCGGGTGATTACGACAGATCGCCTACTCACTATGTGAGCCGTTACGGGGCCAACTACTTCCATGAGGATATCGCCGACACCTTTGCCGTCTTTGTGTTGGGTGGGGAGCCTGGAAAAAACACTGTGGCAGAGGAGAAGCTGCGCTTTTTCTGGAGGGATCCAGATATGACGGCGCTGCGGTCCGCTGTCCGGGAAAACCTGGGGTTGGAGTGGCCGAAGCGAGCTGACACCAGCAGCTCCAGCCCCACGCCGCCGGTGGCCGCTACTCTGGAGGAATTGGAACAGAAGCTGATGGAAGCGATTGTAGCGGTGGAGCAGCCGCCCGCCTTAGCATGTGCGGCACCGGTCGGTTCGGCGGAGCTGCCCATGGCTGTTAAAAACCTGTACTACAGCATCTTATCCGACCATCCGGAGTACAAGTATGCCTATGATCTCACTTCAGAGGTAGGGGAGGACGGACTGCTCCGCTGTAAAGTGTCCTATATGCCCTACCGTACCGGCGCGTATCCCGCCGGATTTCAGGGAATAGAGGTGGATGGCCTGGATCGTCTGGTGGAGGTGGCGCGGGGTGGACTGTCACAGGAGAGTATTCCCATCCGGATTACCGAGCCCACTCTGACAGTGGATGCCATGAACCGGGCGCTTCAGCAGGTGGGCGGAGGTTGGCTGTTGTGCCAGCTCAGCCGTGACGGCACCGCTATCACGGTCACGCCCCAGGGTGGCCTGAGCCGAGAGGAGGCCCTGAACCGGCTGGCTCAGTCAGAGTGCCTGGCAAGGCAGGTTTATGAGGAAATCGTCACGGCGGAGATGGGGAAGGCTGCACAGGTTGAGGCGCTGTATGCTTACTTGACGGAACAGGTACGTTACGACGCCAGCCCGGTGAGATGCCCTACAGCGCTACCACCGCATACGGGGCGCTCCATGACCATCTAGCCATCTGCGGCGGCTATGCCCAGGCGTTCCAGATGCTTTTACAACAGGCGGAGATTCCCTGTATTACCGTCAGTGGGAAGATGGGTGGAGAGAACCACATGTGGGTTCTGGCCCAGGTGGACGGCCAGTGGCTCTATTTTGATCCCACCAGCGACCGGGGCAGGGTTGATTACGGTTTTCAGTACTTCGGAGTGGGAGAGGATGCTCTGTTCCGCTATACCTGGGACCGGGAGGGGGCGCGCAGTTTAACGGAGGCGCTGTTTCCCTAATCGGGAAAATTGGAAAACGGCATTGACGCATACCCCTGTATACGTCAATGCCGTTTTCGGCTGCCCGGCGAATCATCGTCATGGCCTCGGCGCAGATGATAGGCATCGCATTGAGCAGGCGAAAGAAGCGTGTGGCGGTTTCGGCTTGGATGATGTTGTCCAGAGCGCGTACTGCGCCGCCCCATCAGCCGGGCTGAGGGCTTGTCTCCCGAAGGGATCAGCGCATGCCTGCTGTGCAATATGCAGATATGCGGAATCACCATTTTGACTTCCCCACTGGGACAGTGCTCTCCGCCGGACTCTATATTGATCACATCCGGGGCAAAACGCAGCCAAATTTCTGATTTTGGGTATGCAAATTAAGACCGAGACGTTTGCTCTATCCCGGCCCCTGTCCTTTTGCATCCCGGCAGTCCTCCCAATCCGGGAGACGAAATAGGCGGTTGAGGACAGCCCGCATCTGCCGAGAGAGTCAAGCTGCCATGGCTCAAAGCGCCGTGCCCCTCTTGGGGACGGACAGGCGGGAGAGCTCCACGCCCTCGTGCTCCAGCAGCCGGAGCTTGGCGGCGATGCCGCCGGCATACCCGGTGAGGCTGCCGCCGGAGCCCACGACCCGGTGGCAGGGAATGATGATGGAGATGGGGTTGTGGCCCACCGCGCCGCCCACTGCCTGGCTGGACATGGAGGGCCTTCCCATCTGCGCCGCCAGCGCCCGGGCAAGAGCTCCGTAGGTCGTGGTTTCTCCGTAGGGTATTTGGCACAGCAGCCTCCATACCCGCTGCCGGAACTCCCCGCCGATGGGGCACAGGGGCAGTTCGGAGGGCATCGGCTTTTCTCCAGCAAAATACCGGGCCAGCCAGTCCCGCGCCGCGTCAAAGACGGGAAGCCCGTCCCGCTCCTCCAGCGCCTCCCGCACGGCTCCGCCGAAATACTTCTGTCCCTCCAGCCAAAGGCCGATCAGGTGCTCCCCATCGCTGCCCAGCGTGAGCATCCCCAGCGGGGATGGGCAGGCCGCAGAATAGTACATCCAATTCCTCCTTTTTGATCAATCAGATGGATTTCACAGCGGCACCGCAGGCCGCCTGTCAATGAGATCATAGCACAAAACGCACCGATTTTCTCCTATGAACGTTCCAAGCCAACAAAAGGGGGTTGACAGGAGCGGGGAATATGTGTATCATTACACTAACGCTTTAATTCGTTAGCGAGATAGAAGGTGATTCAATGTCGCAGTTTCTAAACGGGGCGCTCCGGCGGCTCACCCCCTATACGCCGGGGGAACAGCCCCGGAATCAGGCATATATCAAGCTGAACACCAATGAATCTCCCTATCCCCCGTCGCCGGGGGTACTGGCGGCGCTGAACCGGGCGGAGGGGGAGAACCTGCGCCTCTACTCCGACCCGGAAGCGGTGGAGCTGAGGGAGGCGCTGGCGGCCCGGTACAGGGTGGAGCGTGAGAGTGTGTTTGTCGCCAACGGCTCCGACGAGGCCCTCAGCTTCGCCTTTCTGGCCTATGCCGCCGACGGCCGGGGGGTGGCCTTTCCCGACATCAGCTACGGGTTTTACGCCGTGTTCGCCCGCCTGTACGGCATACCAGTCCGGCAGGTGCCCCTGCGGGCGGACTTCCGCCTGGTGCCGGAGGACTACAATCACCTGCATCGAACCATTGTGCTCGCCAACCCCAACGCCCCCACCGGCCTGGCCCTGAGTCGGGACGAGGTAGAGGGGATCGTCCGGGCCAACCCGGATGCGGTGGTGGTGGTGGACGAGGCCTATGTGGACTTCGGCGGGGAGAGCGCGGTGCCCCTCACCGCCCGCTATCCCAACCTGCTGGTGGTGCAGACCTTTTCCAAGTCCCGCTCCATGGCGGGAGCCCGGCTGGGCTACGCCATCGGGGATGCGGCCCTGATTCAGGATCTGGAGGCCATCCGCTTCTCCACCAATCCCTACAACGTCAACCGCCTGACCCTGCGGGCAGGGGCCGCGGCCCTGGCGGAGCAGGACTACTACGACGCCAACTGCGCGGCCATCGTGGACACCCGCGCCGATACCAAGCGGCGGCTGGAGGCGCTTGGCTTCACCTGCACCGACTCCAGGGCGAACTTCCTCTTTGCCCGCCATCCGGCAGCGGACGGCGGGGACCTCTACCGGAGGCTCAAGGAGCGCGGGGTGCTGGTGCGCCGCTTCGACGCCCCCCGCATCGGGGACTATATCCGCATCACCATCGGTACCAGGGCCCAGATGGACGCCCTGCTGGAACGGCTGGAGGGACTGCTATGAGAACCGCCCGCATTGCGCGCAAGACCAATGAGACCGACATCACCCTCACCATTTGTCTGGACGGCCGGGGGGTGAGCGCCATTCAGAGCGGCGTGGGCTTTCTTGACCACATGCTCACCCTGCTGGCCCGCCACGGGCGGCTGGATTTGGAGCTCACCTGCCGGGGAGACACTCAGGTGGACGACCACCACAGCGTGGAGGATATCGGCATCGCTCTGGGGGACGCCGTGGCCCAGGCCCTGGGGGAAAAGCGGGGGGTGCGCCGGTACGCCTCCCTCCACCTGCCCATGGACGAGGCGCTGATTCTGTGCGCGGTGGATCTGTCCGGCCGGGGGGGCTATTACGATGCCCTGGACATCCCGGCCCAGAAGATCGGGCGCTTCGACACCGAGCTGGTGTACGAGTTCATGAACGCCTTCGCCGTCCACGCCGGCCTCACCCTCCACCTGCGGAGGGTGTGCGGCCGCAACTCCCACCACATCGTGGAGGGGGCCTTCAAGGCCCTGGGCCGGGCCCTGCGGGAGGCGGCGGCCATTGATCCAGAGGGCCGGGACGAAATTCCATCCACAAAGGGGATGCTTTGACCATGCAGGAGCGGCTGAACCGGCTCTATGAGCAGTACGGCTACCGAAAATTCAAAATGTCCCGGTTTGAGGATTACGACCTCTACGCCCAGAACCGGGATTTTCTGCGGCAAGACCGCATTATCACCTTTACCGACGCCGACGGCGCCCTCAAGGCCCTCAAGCCGGACATCACCCTGTCCATCATGAAGAGCAACGGAGGAGACAGCGAAAAGGTGTACTACAACGAGAACGTCTGCCGGGAGGTGGGGGGCGCCTTCCGGGAGATCCTCCAGGTGGGGGTGGAGTCGGTGGGGCAGATTGACCCCTATGCCGAGGCAGAGGTCATCGCCTTGGCCGCCCGCTCCCTGGAGCAGCTCTCCCCGAAGTACGTGCTGGCTCTGTCCGACGTGAGCTTCGTGGGCAGCCTGCTGGACCAGATGGGGCTGTCCGCCCCCGTGCGGGGGAAGGTGCTGGGCCTCGTTGCCCGAAAGAACGTCCCAGGCTTGTGCGTCCTGGCGGAGCGGGGGGAGCTGACCGGGGAGCAGGCTGACGGCCTGCGGGAGCTGGTGGAGCTGTACGCCCCTCTCAAGGAGGGGATTGGCCGGGTGGGGCGGCTGGCCAAGAGCAACGCCGCCTGGGAGGCCCTGCGGCAGCTCTCCCTCACCGCCGGACTGCTGGAGTCGTTTGGGCTGGAGGAGCGGGTGCGGCTGGATTTCTCCCTGGTGAACAGCATGGACTACTACAATGGGGTGATCTTCCAGGGCTTTCTGCCCGGCCTCCACACCCCGGTGCTCTCCGGCGGGCGGTACGACAACCTGCCCCGTAAGATGGGCAAGCAGGTGGGGGCCATCGGCTTTGCCCTGTCCATGGGCTTGCTGGAGGAAAGGGCGGACGGCGGACGGTTTGACGCCGACGTGCTGCTCACCTATGGGCCCGACGCGGAGCTGGCCGGGCTGGCAGCCTTTGCCGAGGCCCTGCGGGCCTCCGGCCGCTCCGTCCGCTGTGAGCGGGCGGGGGGCTCCGCCCAGCTCCGCTGTCGGACTGAGCTGCGCTACCGCAGCGGCATGACACCGGAGGAGGTGGGACTATGATCAATGTGGCGCTGCCCAAGGGGCGGCTGGGGGAGAGGGCCTACGAGGCCTTTGCCTCCGCCGGGTACGACTGCCCCGCGATTTTGGAGAAAAACCGCAGGCTGACCTTTGAAAACAGGGAGAAGGGAGTGCGGTATTTCTGGGTGAAGCCCTCCGACGTGAGCATCTATGTGGAGCGGGGGGCGGCCGACGTGGGGGTGGCCGGCCGGGATATCCTGCTGGAGTACGAGCCCGACGTGTACGAGCTGCTGGATCTGGGCATCGGCCGGTGCCGTATGTGCGTGGCCGGGCCAGAAAACTTCTACGACGCGCCCGGCCGAACCCTCCGGGTGGCCACCAAATTCCCCCACATCACGGCAGAGCACTACACGGCCAAGTCCCGCGACATCGACATCATCAAGCTCAACGGCTCCATCGAGCTGGCTCCCATCCTGGGCCTGTCCGACGTGATTGTGGACATTGTAGAGACGGGCAAGACCCTGCTGGAAAACCACCTGGCGCCTTTGGAGACCATTGTGGACATCAGCGCGTGGCTGATCAGCAGCCGGGTGAGCTATCAATTCAAGCATCAGGAGATCGCCGCGATGCAGGCGGCCCTGGCGCGGAAGCTGTGAGGCGGTCATGATCAAAATATATGATATGGAAACGCTGGAGGATCGGGAGATCCTGTTCCGCGGCGGAAGCGGGGCGGACGTATCCGCCCCGGTGGCGGAGATCCTCCGGGCCGTGCAGGAGCGGGGGGACGCGGCCCTGCGGGAGTATACCCTCCGCTTTGACGGCGCAGCGCCGGACGCCCTGGCGGTGACGGCGGAGGAGGTGGACCAGGCGGCGGCGCAGGTGGAGCCGGCCTTCCTGGCCGTGCTGGAGGAGGCCGCGGAGCACATCCGGGCCTACCACGCCCGGCAGAAGCGGGAGAGCTTCGTGATGACCGAGCGGGAGGGCGTGGTGCTGGGCCAGCGGATCATCCCCTTGGCGCGGGTGGGTATCTATGTGCCCGGCGGCACCGCCGCCTACCCTTCCACCGTGCTGATGAATGCCATTCCCGCCCGGATCGCCGGAGTGGGGGAGATCATTATGGTGACGCCGCCCGGGCGGGATGGGGCGGTGAACCCCCACATCCTGGCCGCAGCCAAAATCGCCGGCGTGACCCGGATCTACAAGGTGGGCGGCGCCCAGGCGGTGGCCGCCCTGGCCTACGGCACCGGGACCATCCCTCAGGTGGATAAGATCGTGGGCCCCGGAAACGCCTACGTGGCGGAGGCCAAGCGCCAGGTCTTCGGCCGGGTAAACATCGACATGATCGCCGGGCCCTCCGAGGTGCTGGTACTGGCCGACGGCCGCTCCAATCCCGCCTGGGTGGCGGCGGATCTGCTGAGCCAGGCGGAGCACGACCGGATGGCCGCCGCCGTGCTGGTCACTGACTCCCGCCCCCTGGCCGAGGCGGTGGCTCATGAGCTGGAGCGGCAGTTGGCCGCCCTGCCCCGGGCAGAGACCGCCCGGGCCTCCCTGGAGGCCAACGGCAAGCTCATCGTCTGCCGGGATCTCCGGGAGGGCATCGCGGTAGCCAACCGCATCGCCCCGGAGCACCTGGAGCTGTGCGTGGACAACCCCTTCGACTACCTGGGGGAGATTCAGAACGCCGGCTCCGTCTTCCTGGGCCGTTATAACCCGGAGCCCATGGGGGACTACTTTGCCGGGCCCAACCACACTCTGCCTACCATGGGCACCGCCCGGTTCTACAGTCCCCTGTCGGTGGATGACTTCGTAAAGAAGTCCCAGTTCAGCTACTACACCCGGGACGCCCTGGCCAGGGACTACCGGAAGGTGAGCCTGTTCGCCCGCAAGGAGGGCCTGGACGCCCACGCCAGGGCGGTGGATATCCGGTTTGAGGGGGGAGAGGCATGATCGCCATCATCGACTACGGGGTGGGCAACCTGTTCTCCCTCAAGAGCTCCCTGGCGGCCATCGGCCGGGAGGCCGTGGTCACCGGGGACCGAGCGGTCCTCCGGGCGGCCAGCCACGTGATCCTCCCCGGCGTGGGGGCTTTCGGCGACGCGGCGGCCCGGCTGCGGGCCGTCGGCATGGCGGAGGCGGTACTGGAGGCCGCTGCCGCAGGCAAGCCCGTCCTGGGCATCTGCCTGGGGATGCAGCTCCTCCTGGAGCGCTCCTTTGAGTACGGGGAGCACCCCGGCCTGGGCCTCATTCCGGGGGAGGTGCGCCCCATCCGGGACGTGATTCCGGCGGGGCTGGCCGTGCCCCAAATGGGCTGGAACGCCCTCCGCTTCCCGGCGGAGCGGCCCCGCAGCCCCATTTTCGCGGCTCTGGAGGAGGGGGAGCACGTCTATTTCGTCCACTCCTACGCGGGCTTTGCCTGCGGAGAGGGGCTCACCGCCTGGACCGAGTACGGCGCGCCTCTGACGGCGGCGGTGCAGAGAGGAAACGTGTACGGAACCCAGTTCCACCCGGAGAAGAGCGGGGATGTGGGACTGCGGATTCTCAAGGCATTCTGCGGATTGGAGGGTGAAGCATGATTCTGCTTCCGGCTATTGATCTCTATGAGGGAAAGGTAGTCCGCCTGACCAGGGGGGACTACAGCCGGATGACGGTCTACCGGGAGGACCCTCTGGACCAGGCGAGGGAGTTTGAGGCCGCCGGGGCGGCCTGGCTCCACACCGTGGATCTGGAGGGGGCCAGGGACGGCGCCACCCCCAATTTCCGGGTGGTAGCGGAGCTCTGCCGGTCCACCGGCCTACAGGTGGAGGTGGGCGGCGGCATCCGCACGCTGGAGGCCGTGGCCCGCTACCTGGACGCGGGGGCGGCGCGGGTGATCCTGGGCACTGCCGCCGTCACCGACCCCGTTTTTCTCCGGACCGCACTGGACCGCTTCGGAGATCGGGTGGCGGTGGGGGTGGATCTGAAGGACGGGGCCATCGCTATCCAGGGCTGGCGGGAGACCGCTCCAGAGCCGGCGGAGGCCTTCTTCCAGCGCCTGGTGGACTGGGGGGTGCGGACCGTCATCTGCACCGATGTCTCCCGGGACGGTATGCTGGGGGGGACCAACGTGGCGCTGTACCAGTCCCTGGCGGAGCGGCTTCCCCTGCAGCTCATCGCCTCTGGCGGCGTGTCCTCCCTGGAGGAGTTGAGGCGGCTGAAGGCGCTGGGCCTGTACGGCGCGATTCTGGGCAAGGCCCTTTACACCGGGGCCCTGTCGCTGCGCGACGCCCTGGGGGAGGTGGAGTGACATGGTGACCAAGCGTATCATCCCTTGCCTGGATGTACGGGACGGACGGGTGGTAAAGGGAGTCAATTTTCAGGGGCTCCGGGACGTGTCCGACCCGGTGGCTCTGGCGGAGCACTACTCCCGCTCCGGTGCCGACGAGCTGGTGTTCTACGACATCACTGCGTCCCATGAGGGGCGGAAGCTCTTTACCGATATTCTGACCAAGGTGGCCTCCGCCATTTTCATCCCCCTCACCGTGGGGGGCGGCATCCGGGGGCTGGACGACTTCGAGCGGGTGCTGGCCTGCGGGGCGGACAAGGTTTCGGTCAACTCCGGGGCTGTCCGGAACCCCGCTCTCATCGGGGAGGCGGCCAGGCGGTACGGCGACCAGTGCGTGGTGCTGTCGGTGGACGTGAAGCGGGTGGACGGGAGCTACCACGTATTTCTGAACGGCGGCCGGGTGGACACCGGACTGGATGCCCTGGAGTGGGTGCGCCGGGGAGTGGACGCCGGGGCCGGCGAGGTGGTGGTCAACTCCATGGACACCGACGGGGTGAAGGGCGGCTTCGATGTGGAGCTGCTGAAGGCCGTAAGCCGGGCGGTGTCCGTGCCGGTGGTGGCCTCCGGCGGCGCAGGGAGCGCCGCCGACTTCGCGGCCCTGTTCCGCGCCCTGCCGGAGCTGTCCGCCGGGCTGGCGGCCAGCATTTTCCACTTCGGCGAGGTGACCATACCTGCGCTGAAGCGGGTACTGGCGGAGGAAGGGGTGTGCGTGCGGCTGTGATTGATGTGCAGACGCTGAAATTTGACGAGAAGGGGCTCATACCCGCCATTGTGCAGGATGCGGAGACGGGGAGGGTGCTCACCCTGGCCTACATGAACCGGCAGTCCCTGGCCATTTCCCTGGAAAAGGGCCTGACCTGCTTCTGGTCCCGTTCCCGGCAGGAGCTGTGGCTCAAGGGGGAAACCAGCGGCAATTACCAGCACATTGTGGAGCTGCGGGCCGACTGTGACCGGGACGCCCTCCTGATCCGGGTGCGGAAGGAGGGGCCGGCCTGCCACCTGGGCACCGACTCCTGCTTCGACGGAGCGGTATTCTTTGCAAGGGAGGAGAGATGACATGGACGAGCAGTTCAGCTATGAGGGGCTCTACCGCCTGCTGGAGGAGCGCCGGGCCAAGCGGCCGGAGGGCTCCTATACCACCTACCTGTTTGAAAAGGGCCTGGACAAGATTTTGAAAAAGGTGGGCGAGGAGTGCACCGAGGTTATCATCGCGGCCAAGGACCGGGATCACAAGGAGACGGTCTATGAGCTGGCGGATCTGGCGTACCATGTTCTGGTGCTGATGGTGGAGGCGGGTATCTCCCTGGACGAGGTGAGGGCCGAGCTGGCCGGCCGCCACGTCATCGACCACAAGGTGAAGCAGGAGCGGATGCAATGAGACTGACACCGGAATGCGGCTCCGTCCACACCCACTCCGTCCTCTGCGACGGCAAGGGCACCCTGGCGGAGATGGCCGCCGCCGCATACCAGGCGGGGGTCCGGTACTTCGGCGCCTCC